>Ga0209797_10000787_pt1 | contig 15906 bp, 13 predicted proteins | sample DOMMetBare3Fresh_2_FD_187472 | JGI IMG/M metagenome (GOLD analysis project Ga0209797, IMG submission 187472) | Wetland sediment microbial communities from St. Louis River estuary, USA, under dissolved organic matter induced mercury methylation -... | ecosystem: Environmental > Aquatic >... | reverse complement strand
CGGAGGGATTCCAGGGGACGCTCATTTGGCGTGCAAGACCCGCGGGTTGATGATGCCGTAGGCCAGGTCCACCAGCAGGTTGACCACCATCACCACGCCGCCGAGCAGCAGCAGCCCGCCCTGCAGCACCGGGTAGTCGCGCCGGCTGATGGCCTCGATCATCCACTTGCCCACGCCCGGCCAGGAGAAGATGGTCTCGGTGAGGATGGCGCCGGTGAAGAGCACGCTGACCTGCAGGCCGATCACCGTCACCACCGGGATCAGCGCGTTGCGAAACGCATGCAGCGCCACCACCCGCCAGGCCGACAACCCCTTGGCGCGCGCGGTGCGGATGTAGTCCTCGCCCAGCACCTCGAGCATCGCCGAGCGGGTCATGCGGGCGATGATCGCCAGCGGGTTGGTGCCCAGCACGATGGTCGGCAGCACCAGGTGCGAGGCCGCCGAACGCAACGCGCCGCTCTCGCCCGACAGCCAGGCGTCGATGAGGTGAAAGCCGGTCACCGGCTCGAAGAAGTAGGCCACCGCGATCCGGCCCGACACCGGCGTCCAGCCCAGCTGCACCGAGAACAGCAGGATCAGCAGCAGCCCCCACCAGAAGATCGGCATCGAGTAGCCGGTGAGCGAGACGCCCATCACGCCATGGTCGAACACCGAGTTGCGCCGCACCGCGGCCAGCATGCCCGCCGGAATGCCGAGCACCAGCGCGAAGACGATCGCGCACAGCGCGAGCTCGATCGTCGCCGGGAACAGCGCAATGAACTCGTTGAGCACCGGCTCCTGGGTGATCATCGACTTGCCCAGGTCGCCGTGCAGCACGCGGCCGATGTAGATCGCGTACTGGGTCAGCAGCGGCCGGTCGAGCCCGTACTCCTTGACCAGCGCCGCATGGCGCGCCGGATCGATGCCGCGCTCGCCGGCCAGGGTTTCGATCGGGTCGCCCGGCACCAGCCGGATCATCAGGAAGGCCAGCAAGGTCATGCCGACGAAGGTCGGGATCACCAGGCTCAGGCGGGTCAGGATGAAGCGCAGCACGGGCCCGCATGCTATCAGCGCGTCGACGGCGTCCGCCGCCGACGGCATGCTCCCGAGACGCCGTGGCCGCCCGAGGCAGGCGCCGATTTCGCGGCGCCGCTGCCGTTTGTCGCCCATCGTGCACATGTCGGATTCCCGCAGCGACGCCGGGTCGGCGAAAATGCCGCCCGTGCGCGGGCCGCCGCGCGAACGACCGCAAAGGAATTCGCCATGCCGATCTTCGAATACGCCTGCACGAAATGCGGCCACGAGTTCGAGGCGCTGACGCGCAGCTCGTCGCAGCCGGAATGCCCGCAGTGCCATGCCGTGGAGCTGGACAAGAAGCTCTCGGTGTTCGCGACCTCGTCGTCGCAGACCCAGGCACCGGCTCTGGCCCCCGGCCCCTGCGGCGGCTGCGGTCATCCAGGCGGCCCAGGTTCGTGCGCGATGGCCAACGCATTCGCCGAATCGTGAAACCCGCGTCGGCCGCGCGGGATGCTGCGCGGCGCAGCCCACGCGGCCCGGGCGGCCGATGACCGACGCGTCGGGGCACGCCCGACGCGATCTGCACCGCCTGCTGCTGGCGCGCGGCCTGCGCGCGCTGGTCGACGGCTACCTTGGCGTGCTGGTGCCGGCCTATCTGCTGGCGCTGGGCTTCGGGGCCTGGGAGGTCGGCCTGGTCAGCACCGCGACGCTGCTGGGCTCGTCGCTGGCCACGCTCGGCCTGGGCGCGCTGGGCCACCGCTGGCCGACGCGCAAGCTGCTGATCGGCGCGGCGCTGCTGATGGCGGCCACCGGAGCGGCCTTCGCCGTGCCGTCGACGCTGTGGCCGCTGCTGCTGGTGGCCTTCGTCGGCACGCTCAACGCCGGCTCGGGCGACGCCAGCATCTTCGCGCCCCTCGAGCACACGCGGCTCGCCACGCTCGCCGACGGCGACGCCCGCACCCGGCTCTTCGCGCGCTACACCGTCACCGGATCGCTGTGCACCGCGTTCGGCGCCTTGCTGGCCGGCGTGCCGGCCTGGCTGGTCGCGCATGCCGGCATCGACACCCTGGCCGCGCTGCGCGCGATGTTCGTCCTCTACGGCGTGGTGGGGCTGGTCGCCGCCTGGCTGTACCGCGGGCTCGGCGTCGTCGTCGCCGACCCGGGCGTCGCGTCCACGTCGCCGAGCTCGGCGCTCGGCCCGTCGCGGCCGGTCGTGATCCGCCTGGCGATGCTCTTCGGGCTCGATGCCTTCGGCGGCGGCCTGGTGGTCAGCACGCTGATGGCGCTGTGGCTGCACACGCGCTTCGGCCTGAGCACGACGCAAGCCGGCGCGTTCTTCTTCTGGGCCGGGCTGCTGACCACCTTGTCACAGTGGCTCGCGCCGCATGTCGCGCGCCGGGTGGGCCTGCTCAACACGATGGTCTTCACGCACATCCCGGCCAACCTGTGCCTGATCGGCGCCGCGTTCGCCACCGACACCGCGGTGGCGCTGGCCCTGCTGTTCCTGCGCAGTGCGCTGTCGCAGATGGACGTGCCCACCCGCGCGGCATTCGTGATGGCGGTGGTCACGCCGGCCGAGCGCCAGGCCGCAGCCAGCTACACCGCGGTGCCGCGCAGCCTGGCCGCGGCCCTGTCGCCCTCGCTCGGCGCGGCGCTGCAGGCGGCCGGCGCGCTCGCCGCGCCGCTGGTGCTCGCCGGCGGCCTGAAGATCGTCTACGACCTCGCGCTGCTGCTGGCGTTCAGGCGGCATCGCTCGGCATTGCACTGACCCGGCGACACACGATCGGCCTGCAGGTCCTCGCGACCTTGGGTCAGAATTCCGCGATGCGCGCACTTGCCCGGCTTACCTCCGCCTTCTTGCTCGCCCTCTTGCTCGCCGCTCCGGCTGCGATGGCCATCGACCTTGGGCCGCTGTGGGACTTCAGCAAGCCCGAACTCAGCGAGCAGCGGTTCCGGCAGGCCCTGGAGTCGGCCACCGGCGACGACGCCCTGATCCTTCACACCCAGGTCGCGCGCACCCATGGCCTGCGCCGTGACTTCGACCGCGCCCGCGAGGTGCTTCGCTCGATCGAGCCGAAGCTCGCAGACGCCGGCGCCGAGGCTCGCGTGCGCCACGCGCTCGAGTGGGGCCGGACCTACGCCTCGGCGACCCATGCGCCCGAGCTGCTGACGCCGCCGAACCTGGAGCGCGCCCGCGCGTCCTTTCAGGCGGCGCTGAAGGCGGCCCGCGACGCCGGCCTCGACGGTCTGGCGATCGACGCCATCCACATGTTCGCCTTCGTCGACACCGCGCCGGCCGAGCAGCTCAAGTGGGCCCAGGAGGCGCTGGCGGTGGTGAACGCCTCGTCGCAGGCCACGGCCAAGCACTGGGAGGCATCGGTGCGCAACAACCTGGGCCGCGCGCTGCATCAGCTCGGGCGTTACGAGGAGGCGCTCGAGCAGTTCAGGCAGGCGCTGGCGATCCGCGAGCGCGGCTCGAATGCGCAGGCCACGCGCATCGCGCACTGGTTAGTGGCCTGGACGCTGCGGGCCCTGAACCGCAGCGACGAGGCGCTGGCGATCCAGCTGCGCCTGGAGCGCGAGAGCGATGCCGCAGGCCAGCCGGACGGCTACGTGTTCGAGGAACTCGAGGCGCTGTACCGGGCACGCAAGGACGACGCCCGCGCCGGGCACTACGCCGAGCGCAGGCGCGCGCTGGGCAAGTGAGCGACCACGCGTCATGCAGCTCGACATCTTCGACCACAGCCGCGACGTCATGCTGCGCAACGACGTCGTCGAGGCCATCGTCGGTCAAGATGCCGACGCCGCCAGGGCGGGCCGACAGGCGCTGGCCGCCGAGTATCCGGACGACGAGGCGCTTGCCGAACTGGGCTTGCTGATCGAGGCGACGGCGCGCTGCCCGGGCGGCGCGATCACCGACCACGAGGCCTTGTGCATGGCACGCCGCGAACTGAGCGAGACGGTCGAGCCCGCCGCGCGTCGCCGCCTCGGCGACCCCGGCTGGAGGGCATGGTCGGCCAACCTGTGGCGAGACCTGGCCCGCCGCGCCGGGCCGTTGGGATTCGACCCCAAGCATCCGGATGACCACGCCGCTGCGCTCTGGTTGCGGGTGGGTGACGGACGCTCGGCCGCCGCTGCGGTGGCAGGCATCGAATCGTGGCGCCGCATCCCGGCGCCGCTGGCCTGGATGGCCGAGGCGCGGTGTCGCAGCCAGGGCCTGGACCCGGCCTGGCCACTGCTGGCCGAACTGGCCTGGATGTCACCCGGGCGCTTGTCGGAGGTCGTGAAGCGCATCGACGACCCGCTGCTGACGCGCCTGAAGCGGCAGTTCGACGCCAGCTTCGAGGACGCTGTCGACGACCTGCCGGATCACAACAGCGCGTCGTTGGAGCGCAGCGATTCTGCCCAAGGCGCCACAGACCTGCCCTGGTTTCCAGCCTGGCTGTTGACCGAGAAGCCGGCACTGGCGCCGCTCTTGGCCCAGGCCCAGCCCGGCGCGCAGACGGCTGGCGAGCGCGGGCTGCGGCTGATGGTCGAGCTGCTGGGGCTCGAGCAGCAGGGCCGCCAACGCGAGGTGGTCGAGCGCCGCAGGTCCTTGCGCGACCTGCACGCGGGGCTGTACCGCGCCTACCTCGCGCACCGCTGATCGCGCGCACCGAGCGACGCACCCGCGCCCCGGCGGCGCGCTCTGTCAGCCTGCGAGCATCGCCTGCAGGGTCTGCAGCGTCGCTGCCGGCGTCGCCGGGCGCAGGGAAACCCGGCTTCAGGATCGACGGTCCACGCCGCCCGCCGCGGCTCAGTCCTGGCCCGTCCCGCGCAGATGCGCGCTGGCCTCGTCCTCGACGCGCTGCCAGATCTCGACCGCCATCGGCGAGTGCGATTCCTCGAGCAGGTGGCCGACGAGGCCGATCGCGCGCGCCATGACGCCGAAGCCGCGCACGATGTGGCCGGGGAAGCCCATCTCGCAGCAGATCGCACCGACCGCGCCGGTGGCGTTGATCGGCAGCGACTTGCCCGAGGCGCGCTCGGCCTCGGCGCCGATGAGCTGCATCAGGCGCACGTAGTCGCCCGCATGGCCGCACTCGGCGGCAATCGCGAACAGGCGCGGCGTGCGCGGATCGATCGGCTTGTGCAGCGGATGGCCCAGCCCGGGCACGGTGAGGCCCCGTTCGCGGTGCGCGGCCACCGTGGCGCTGGCCAGCGCCTCCAGATCGGCGCCCTGGGTCCCCTGGGGCAGCGCCGCGTAGAGCATCTTCGCGGCGCCCTCCATGCTGCCGACGAACACGCTGCCCAGCCCGCACAGCCCGGCGGCCACCGCGGCCTGCAGCGCCTCCGGGGCACCGGCGTAGGTCATGCGGGCGGCGATCGCGCTCGGCGTGATGCCATGCTCGACGAGGGTGATGACGACCGCGTTGAACAGGCGCGACTGCTCGGGCGTGGCCGCCTGGCCGGTGAGCTGCAGGTAGGCGAAGTCGCCCAGGTTCATGCGGCCGAGGATCTGCCCGGGCAGGTCCAGCCCGCGCACGGTGATCCGATCGGGGGTGCTGCAGGCGATGTCGGAGCGGATCGGCTGGGGCTGACGTGGCATGGCGCGCTCTCAGGCCAGCAGCCGACCGACCGGGTCGGTGGTGTCGATGGCCCACAGCCGGCGCAGCGCCGCGCGCATCTCGTCGGGCGTGGCGCCGTCGCCGAAGGCCGCCAGCCGCATCGCCTTGTCCTCGATCTCGGGGCGCGTCAGCGTGTTGCCGGGGTCGCCCTTGGGCTCGTCGACGCGTGCGCTCAGCGTGCGGCCGTCGGTGGTGCGCAGCCGCACCTTGCCGATCCAGCGTGCGGGGTACGCGGTGTCGACCTCGGCGTCGAGTTCCATCCGCACGCGGTCGCGAAAGGCAGCGATTTCGGGATCGTCGAAGTGCGCCTCGAACTCGGCCAGCCCGGCGGCGCGGTAACGCGCGATCAGCGCGAGCACGGTGCCCATCGAGAACTTGGCCTGGTGCACGGTGCGCGGGTCGACCACCGGCCCGAGCACGTCGATCGCGCCCTGGTGCACCTGGGCGGTGACGGCGGCGATCTGTGCCGGCGCCAGGTCGTGGCCGACGACCAGCTTCAGCAGCGCGTCGGCCGCCGGGTGGGTGTGGCGGCAGGCGGCGTGGAACTTGAACGAGGTCTCGGCGCTGGCCCAGCGCGTGCCCAGGCCATCGGTCAGGTGCGCCGGGTCGGCATCGCTGGACATTCCCGCGGCCATGCCCTGCGGGCCCTCGAGGATGCGCTGGGCGCCGGTGAATCCATCGCCCGCGAGGTACGCCGACGCGAGCCCGGCGGCGGCGGCGTGCGCGGTGTGCAGCTGCTTGGAGTCGGCCGCGGTGCGCAGGAACTCCCACAAGCCGGCGGACTGGGTGCCGGCCGAGCCGAAGGCGTGCAGCATCTGCTCGGGGCCGAGGTCCAGCAGCCGGCCCGCGGCCGCGGCGGCGGCCAGCGTGCCCGCGGTGCCGGTGGTGTGGAAGACCTTGTAGTGCGAGCGGCCGAGGAACTCGCCGACGCGGATGCCGACTTCGTAACCCGCGATCGACGCGACCAGCAGCTCGCGCCCGCTCGCGCCCAGCGCCTGCGCCACCGCCAGCGCGGGAGGGAAGACGACGGTGGCCGGATGGAACACCGAGCCGTTGTGCACGTCGTCCTGCTCGGCATGGTGCGAGGCCGCGGCATTGACCAGCGCCGCGAACAGCGGCGAACTGCCGCCGCGCGAGATCAGCAGCTCGCTCGGACCTTCGGCGGGCCCCATCGCGGCGGCGAAGCCGGCGATCGTTTGCACCGGCCGCGCGCTGCGGCCTGCCAGCGCCGAGCCGAACCAGTCGACGAGCAGGTTCTCGGCGTAACGAAGCACCGGCGGCGGGATGTCGGCGTGGCGCAGCGTGGCGGCGAAGCGGGCGAGGTCGGCACTCGGGTGCGGGCTCACGGTGGGGCGGGTCCTTCAGCGACGGCGGTCGGCAGGAAACAGGTCAGAACGAACGCGGCAGCCCGAGCACGTGCTCGGCGACGTAGGACAGGATCAGGTTGGTCGAGATCGGCGCCACCTGGTAGAGCCGGGTTTCGCGGAACTTGCGCTCGACATCGTATTCGCAGGCGAAGCCGAAGCCGCCGTGGAACTGCAGCGCCGCGTTGGCAGCCTCCCATGAGGCCTTGGCGGCGAGGTACTTGGCCATGTTGGCCTGGGTGCCGCAGGGCTCGCGGGCATCGAACAGCCGGCAGGCCTCCCAGCGCATCAGGTCGGCGGCTTCGATCTCGATCTGGCACTCGGCGATCGGGAACTGCACGCCCTGGTTCTGGCCGATCGGCCGGCCGAAGACCACCCGCTCCTTGGCGTAGCGCGTCACCCGGTCGATGAACCAGCGACCGTCGCCGATGCACTCGGCGGCGATCAGCGTGCGCTCGGCGTTCAGCCCGTCGAGGATGTACCTGAAGCCCTGGCCCTCGTGCCCGATCAGGTTCTCGGCCGGAATCTCGCAGTTCTCGAAGAACAGCTCGTTGGTGTCGTGCGAGACCATGTTGGCGATCGGCCGCACGGTCAGGCCCCTGCCGATCGCCTCGCGCAGGTCGACGATGAAGATCGACATGCCTTCGCTCTTCTTCGTCACCTCGGCCAGCGGCGTGGTACGCGCCAGCAGGATCATCAGGTCGCTGTGCTGCACGCGCGAGATCCAGACCTTCTGGCCGTTGACGACATAACACCCACCGCGCCTGACCGCGGTGGTCTTGACCTTGGTGGTGTCGGTGCCGGTGCCCGGTTCGGTGACGGCCATCGACTGCAGGCGCAGCTCGCCGCTGGCGATCTTCGGCAGGTAGCGGCGCTGCTGCTCGGGCGAACCGTGGCGCAGCAGCGTGCCCATGTTGTACATCTGGCCGTGGCAGGTGCCGGCGTTGCCACCGCAGCGGTTGATCTCCTCCATGATCACCGAGGCCTCGGCCAGGCCCAGGCCCGAGCCGCCGTACTCCTGCGGGATCAGCGCCGCCAGCCAGCCGGCCTGGGTCAGCGCGTCGACGAAGGCCACCGGGTAGGCGCGCTCGTGGTCGATGCGGCGGTGGTACTCGTCCGGGAAGTCGGCGCACAGGGCGCGCACGGCGTCGCGGATGTCCTGGAACTTCTCGGGGGCGGTGCGCATCGGGTCGGAGTCTCGGGCAGAACGGGCGATCGCCGCGCAAAGGGGGCTAACCCGCGACCGGGGTGGCGCGCGCGATGATCGCGCCGCAATCCACGCCCACCGGCAGGGTGCCGTACTGGCGGTGCCCGCCGTCGGCCAGCCGCGAGGCGCAGAAGGCATCGGCCACCGCCGTGGGCGCGTGCTGCACCAGCAGCGCGGCCTGGATGCACAGCGCCATCGCGTCGACCAGCGTGCGGGCGCGGTACTCGAAGTCGTCGCGGCGGGCCAGCGCGTGCCTCAGCCGCTCGGCCTTCTGGTCGAGCAGTGCGCTCGCGCCGCGCGCGCGCGCCAGCTCGTCGAAGTAGGCGTCGAGCACCTCGGGGGACCTCTCGAAGGCTCGCAGCACGTCCAGGCACTGCACGTTGCCGCTGCCTTCCCAGATCGCGTTGACCGGCGACTCGCGGAACAGCCTGGGAAACGGGCTGTCCTCCATCACGCCGCTGCCGCCGATGCACTCCATCGCCTCGTAGGCATGCTGCGGCGTGCGCTTGCAGATCCAGTACTTGCCCACCGGGGTGCACAGCCGCGCGAGCAGGTCCTCGTGGTGATCGTCGCGGTGGTCCAGCGTGCGCGCGATGCGCATCGTCAGCGCCAGCGAGCCCTCGTGCTCGAGCACCAGGTCGGCGAGCACGTTGCGCATCAGCGGCTGCTGGTTGAGCACCTTGCCGAAGGCCGAGCGCAGCGTGCAGTGGTGCAGCGCCTGCGCCACCGCGGCGCGCTGGCCGGCGGTCGAGCCGACCATGCAGTCGAAACGGGTCATCGCCACCATCTCGATGATGGTGCGCACGCCGCGCCCCTCGTCGCCGACCATCCAGGCGAGCGCACCGCGCAACTCGGTCTCGCTCGAGGCGTTGGAGACGTTGCCCATCTTGCGCTTCAGGCGCAGCACCTGCATCGGGTTCTTGCTGCCGTCGGGCCGCCAGCGCGGCAGCAGGAAGCACGACAGCCCGCCGGCGGTCTGCGCCAGCACCAGGAAGGCGTCGCACATCGGCGCCGAAACGAAGTACTTGTGGCCGACCAACTCGTAGGCGGTGCCGGGGCCGCCGCTGCCCAGCGGATGGGCGCGGGTGGTGTTGGCACGCACGTCCGAGCCGCCCTGCTTCTCGGTCATCGCCATGCCGATCGTCAGGCCGGCCTTCTTCGCGTCGGGCAGGTTGCGCGGGTCGTAGTGGCGGGCAGTGATCCTGGGCTCCCACAGTGCGGCCAGCGCCGGCGTCGTGCGCAGCGACGGCACCGCGGCGAAGGTCATCGTGATGGGGCAGCCGTGGCCGGCATCGACCTGGGTGTGCAGGTAGCAGCGCGCCGCCCGCGCCACATGCGCGCCCTCGCACGGTTCGGCCCAGGGCGAGGAGTGCAGCCCATGCTCGATGGCGGTCTTCATCAGGCGGTGGTAGGCCGGGTGGAAGCGCACCAGGTCGACGCGGTTGCCGAAGCGGTCGTGGGTGTCGAGTTCGGGCGGGTGGTGGTTGGCCAGCACACCGAGCTCGAGGTAGTCGGCCGAGCCGGTCAGGCGGCCGAACTCCGACAGCTCGGCGCGCGCCCAGCCGGCGCCTTCGCGCTCGACGGCCTCGACCAGCGCGGGGTCGCACTCGAAGGCGTTGAAGTCCACCAGTTCGCGCGAGACATTGAACACCTGGTGGGTGTCGGCCAGCGCCGGCGCGAGGCTGGCCAGGGGGTCGGGGGCATTCATGGCAGGCTCTCCACTCGAGATTCACGCACCGGGTCCGCCGATCGCCGCACCGGCACGTCGCAGGCCCAATGATGCGCCATCGGCGCCGGCGGCGACAGAGCCGCGTCGCGGGTGCAGGATCGACCCGGGGTGCGCAGACTGCGGCCCCCCGATAATCGATCCGCGAACCCGAGGTCGAGCAGATGACGAACGAGCATTCGAGCCCTCCCGTGCTGGTGGCCGGCGGCGGCATCGGCGGGCTGGCGGCGGCGCTGGCGCTGGTGCGGCAAGGCTTCACCGTCAAGGTGCTCGAGCAGTCGCCCGAGATCGGCGAGATCGGCGCCGGCATGCAACTCGGGCCGAACGCCTTCCACGCCTTCGATGCCCTGGGCGTCGGGCCCATGGCGCGCAGCCGCGCGGTGTATACGGACTGCCTGGTGATGCACGACGCGCTCGACGAGACCGAGATCGGCCGCATTCCCACCGGCGAGGCCTTCCGCCAGCGCTTCGGCAACCCCTATGCCGTGATCCACCGCGTCGACGCGCACCTGTCGCTGCTCGAGGGCGCGCAGGGCACCGGCCGCGTCGAGTTCCTCACCTCGACCCGCGCCCTGAGCGTCGAGCAGGACGACGCCGGCGTCACCGTGTTCGATGCCCGCGGCGGCGCGCACCGCGGCTGCGCGCTGGTCGGCGCCGACGGCGTGAAGTCGGTGGTGCGCCAGCAGTACGTGGGCGACCCGCACCGCGTCACCGGCCACGTGGTCTACCGGGCGGTGGTCGACCGCAAGGACTTCCCGGCCGACCTGCAGTGGAATGCGGCCAGCATCTGGGTCGGCCCGAACTGCCACCTGGTGCATTACCCGCTGCGCGGCGGCGAGCAGTACAACGTGGTCGTCACCTTTCACAGCCGCGAGCAGGAGCAGTGGGGCGTCACCGAGGGCAGCCGCGAGGAGGTGCAGAGCTACTTCCAGGACATCTGCCCCAAGGCGCGCCAGCTGATCGACCTGCCCAGGAGCTGGAGGCGCTGGGCCACCGCCGACCGCGAGCCGATCGCCCAGTGGAGTTTCGGCCGCGCCACCCTGCTCGGCGACGCCGCCCACCCGACCACCCAGTACATGGCCCAGGGCGCGTGCATGGCCATCGAGGATGCGGTGACGCTGGGCGAGGCGCTGCGGGCCCACGGCAACGACTTCGCCAAGGCCTTCGATCTCTACCAGCGCTCGCGGGTGGCACGCACCGCGCGCATCGTGCTCAGCTCGCGCGAGATGGGCCGCATCTACCACGCCAAGGGTGTCGAGCGCCTGGTGCGCAACGAGTTGTGGAAGGGCCGCACGCCCGAGCGCTTCTACGATGCGCTGGAGTGGCTGTACGGCTGGAACGTCGGCAACTGTCTGGCCGCCTGACCATGCTCTCAACCGGAGTGCCCACATGAACGAACTCGGCCGCCTCGAGGACCTGCCCGCGGACTACGTCGAGGCGCTGCGCAAGCTCAACCTGGTGCCGCTGTGGCCCAGCCTGCGCGCGGTGCTGCCGCCGGGCGTGCCGACTCGCCGCACCCGCGCCACGGCCTGGTCCTACGGGACGCTCAGGCCGCTGCTGCTCAAGGCCGGCGAGCTGACGCCGATCGAGAAGGCCGAGCGCCGCGTGCTGGTGCTGGCCAATCCGGGCCACGGCCTGGAGAAGATGCAGGCCAGCGCGGCGATCTACCTCGGGATGCAGCTGCTGCTGCCCGGCGAATGGGCGCCCTCGCACCGCCACACGCCGAACGCGGTGCGCATGATCGTCGAGGGCGAGGGGGCATACACCACGGTCGACGGCGAGAAGTGCCCGATGAGCCGCGGCGACCTGATCCTCACCCCCACCGGCCTGTGGCACGAGCACGGCCACGATGGCGACCGGCCGGTGGTCTGGCTCGACGTGCTCGACCTGCCGCTGGTGTACTACATGGAGACCAGCTACCACGTCAACGGCGCGCGCCAGGTGGTCAGGCCCGGCCATGGCGAACAGGCCTACGCCCGCGCAGGCGTGCTGCCGACGCCGGCCTTCGCGCGCTCGTCCAAGGCTTACCCGATGCTGCGTTATCCATGGGCCGACACCCGCGCCGCGCTCGAGTCGCTGGCCGCCGACCAGCCCGGGCTCGATGCGGTGCAGGTGAGCTACGTCAACCCCGAGACCGGCGGCGATGCCGAGAACATCCTCGGCCTGCACGCGCTGATGTTGCGCCCGGGCCAGACCCTGAAGCTGCCGGTGCGCTCACCGGCAATGGTGTTCCACGTCATCGAAGGCGGCATCGAGGCGCAGATCGAGGACCAGCGCTTCACGCTCGCCGAGGCCGACACCTGCTGCGCGCCCGGCTACACCGCGACCAGCCTGCACAACCGCCGCGCCGACAAGCCCTCGTTCGTCTTCATCGCCGACGAGGCGCCGCTGCACAAGAAGCTCGGCGTGTTCGAAGTCCGGGACTGACCACCGCGGCGGCGCCACCGCCGCCAGGCTTCGCAGTCTGGGTGACGTCCTGCCGGCCTTGCCGGCGCCGCCGAAGGCGACCTGGCCATGGCCTCGATGGCGCCGACCTGGGCTTGCCGTCAGGCAAGATATGCAGTATGGTGCACGAAGGAACTTTAGAACCTGGCGGTGGCGATGTCGAGCACGATAATTCATGCGCGAGAACTTGCGCACAGCCAAACTGCGCCGGGAGGCAGAACGTCGAGCGAGCGCGATGCGGCCGCCCGGGGGGCGAGCGCAAAGAACCCGTTCCTGGTCGCGCTCGGCGAGCGGGTGCGTGCGTTGCGTTCCCGGCAGGGCATGACGCGCAAGGCGCTGTCGCAGCACGCCGAGGTCTCCGAGCGCCACCTGGCGAACCTGGAGTACGGCATCGGCAACGCCTCGATCCTGGTGCTGCTGCAGGTGGCGGGGGCGCTGCAGTGCTCGCTGGCCGAGCTGCTCGGCGACGTGACCACGTCGTCGCCGGAGTGGCTGCTGCTGCGCGAGCTGCTCGAGGGGCGCAACGACGACACGCTGCACCGCGTGCGGGTGGCGGTCGGTGAGCTGCTTGGCACCGGCGGCGCCCATGGCAAGGGCCGTTCATCGCGGAGCTCGCGCATCGCGCTGATCGGATTGCGCGGCGCGGGCAAGTCCACCCTCGGGCGCATGCTGGCCGAGGACCTCGACTTCCCGTTCATCGAGCTCAGCCGCGAGATCGAGCAGTTTGCCGGCTGCAGCGTCGCCGAGATCCAGGCGCTCTATGGCCAGAACGCCTACCGCCGCTACGAGCGCCGTGCCCTCGAGGAAACGGTCCAGATCCATCAGGATGCAGTGATCGCGATCCCCGGCGGGCTGGTGTCGGACCCCGCCACCTTCAACCAGTTGCTCTCGCACTGCACGACGGTGTGGCTGTTCGCCGACCCCGAGGACCACATGAAACGCGTCATCGCCCAGGGCGACACCCGCCCGATGGCGTCCAGCCGCGAGGCCATGGAAGACCTCAAGGGCATCCTGGCCGGCCGAGCGGCGTTCTACTCCAAGGCCGAGTTCCGCATCGACACCAGCGCGCAACCACTCGACGAGACCTTCGCACTGCTGCGCTCGGTGGTGCGAGAGGCACTGAACCTCAAGACCCCGGCACGCCGAAATATGCATGAAAGTGCTTGACAGCACAAGAGATTAGGCATTATCATGCATTTCATTGCGTCCCCACCGACAAACCCAAGTGCATCCCTTCAGGAGCAAGCCGTGAGCCCCTCCCCGCGCGTCGACTACCAGACCCACCCCTCCCAGTACCGGCACTGGAAGCTCAGGTTCGAGGGCCCGGTGGCCACCCTGGCCGCCGACTTCGACGAGAACGCCGGTCTGCGACCCGGCTACAAGCTCAAGCTCAACAGCTACGACCTGGGGGTGGACATCGAACTCAACGACGCCATCAACCGCATCCGTTTCGAGCACCCCGAGGTGCGCACGGTGGTCGTGACCAGCGCCAAGGACAAGGTCTTCTGCTCGGGCGCCAACATCTTCATGCTGGGCCTTAGCAGCCACGCCTGGAAGGTGAACTTCTGCAAGTTCACCAACGAGACCCGCAACGGCCTCGAGGATTCGTCCCAGCATTCAGGTCTGAAATTCCTGGCCGCGGTCAACGGCGCCTGTGCCGGCGGCGGCTACGAACTCGCGCTGGCCTGCGACGAGATCATCCTCGTCGACGACCGCTCGAGCGCGGTGAGCCTGCCCGAGGTGCCGCTGCTGGGCGTGCTGCCCGGCACCGGGGGGCTGACGAGAGTCACGGATAAGCGACACGTCCGCCACGACCTCGCCGACATCTTCTGCACCAGCGCCGAGGGCGTGCGGGGCCAGAAGGCCAAGGATTGGCGGCTGGTCGACGACATCGCGAAGACTTCGGTCTTCGCGCAGAAGGTGCAGGAACGCGCGCTGCAACTCGCTGCGCTGAGCGACCGCCCGGCCGATGGCAAGGGCGTGGCCCTGACCCCGATCACCCGCGCGATCGAGGCCGACGCGTTGCGCTACCCGAACGTGGTGGTCGAGATCGAGCGCGCCAAGCGCGTGGCCACCTTCACCGTCAAAGGGCCCCAAGGCGCCCAGCCGACCGACCTCGCGGCCATCGAAGCCGCCGGCGCCGACTGGTACCCGCTGGCGCTGGCCCGCGAACTCGAGGATGCAATCCTGTCGATGCGCACCCACGAGCTCGAGATCGGCACCTGGCTGGTCAAGACGGCCGGTGATGCCGCCGCGGTGCTGGCCACCGATGCCACGCTGCTGGCACACAAGAACCACTGGCTGGTGCGCGAGACGATCGGCCTGCTGCGCCGCACCTTCAGCCGCCTGGACGTGAGTTCGCGCAGCCTGTTCGCGTTGATCGAGCCGGGGTCGTGCTTCGCCGGCAGCTTGCTCGAACTCGCGCTGGCCTGCGACCGCAGCTACCAGTTGGCTTTGCCCGACGACCCCGCCAGGGCACCCGGGATCACCGTCGGCGAGGCCAACTTCGGCCTCTACCCGATGGTCACCGGCCAGAGCCGGCTGCAGCGCCGCTACTATGGCGAAGCCGCGCCGCTCGAGGCGGTGCGCGCCCAAGTCGGCCAGGCGCTCGACGCCGAGGCCGCCTTCACGCTGGGCCTGGTCACCAGCAACCCCGACGACATCGACTGGGCCGACGAGACCCGCCTCGCGATCGAGGAGCGGGTGGCGATGAGCCCCGACGCGCTCACCGGCATGGAGGCCAACCTGCGCTTCAACGGCCCCGAGAACATGTTCACCCGCGTCTTCGGGCGCCTGACCGCGTGGCAGAACTGGATCTTCCAACGCCCCAACGCAGTCGGCGAGAAGGGCGCGCTCAAGGTCTACGGCAAGGGCGACAAGGCCGCCTTCGATTGGAACCGGGTCTAAACATTTCAGGAGTCAGCATCATGGCGACCATCGACTACAGCGAGAAGATCCCCAACAACGTCAACCTGGCCGAGGACCGCACGCTGCAGCGCGCGCTCGAGCAGTGGCAGCCCAACTTCCTGTCCTGGTGGGGCGACATGGGCCCCGAGGGCTCGAAGGACTTCGAGGTCTACCTGCGCACCGCGGTCAGCGTCGATCCGCAGGGCTGGGCGCAGTTCGGACATGTCCGGATGCCCGACTACCGCTGGGGCATCTTCCTGAACCCGGGCGACGCGAATCGCCAGATCCACTTCGGCGACCACAAGGGCGAGAAGGCCTGGGACAGCGTGCCCGGCGAGTACCGCGCCAACCTGCGCCGCATCATCGTCACGCAGGGCGACACCGAGCCGGCCTCGGTCGAGCAGCAGCGCCACCTCGGCCTGACGGCACCCAGCCAGTACGACCTGCGCAACCTCTTCCAGGTCAACGTCGAGGAGGGCCGCCACCTGTGGGCGATGGTCTATCTGCTGCACAAGTACTTCGGCCGCGACGGCCGCGAGGAGGCCGAGGCGCTGCTCGAACGCCGCTCGGGCGACGCCAACAACCCGCGCATCCTGGGCGCCTTCAATGAAGCCACGCCCGACTGGCTGAGCTTCTTCATGTTCACCTACTTCA
>Ga0209797_10000786_pt1 | contig 15909 bp, 17 predicted proteins | sample DOMMetBare3Fresh_2_FD_187472 | JGI IMG/M metagenome (GOLD analysis project Ga0209797, IMG submission 187472) | Wetland sediment microbial communities from St. Louis River estuary, USA, under dissolved organic matter induced mercury methylation -... | ecosystem: Environmental > Aquatic >... | reverse complement strand
TGATGGCTCTGTTTCGACTAATCAATTAAAAGTATGGATTGATCATTCATATCAGCTTGTTGCAAAAATGAAAAAATAATCAGACCATTATTTCTTGAATTTTCCCTGCTACTTCTATTGCCGTGTTTCTACCGGTATCATGAAAGAGAATAATCCTGTTTTTTTTATCATAAATCTTTATTTCAACTTTTGCTGTCATACTTTCTTCAATACGCCCATCCATTAATCCTCCAATAGGTGAGGCCAGTGCGGTGGCGACATCCCGCTTTGCCATTATTTCCAGCAAATATTTTTTATTTTCAATAACAACTTCCACCTTTTCAGTATCTGCAAATGATTTTTTTAAAACAGAGCTATTGTAAGTTGTAAATTGAAGCAGTTTGTCCCGCAGCCAAACACCTGCAATAAATCCAACAAACGAATTTCTGATCCAGGGAATTTTAGCTACAGATGCTTTAAATGAAATACCAGGAATGCTGAAATGGTTTGACTGCATCCATATATACGCCGAAGGAAACGATTGACCCCAGTCTTTTTCAATATATCCTCTGCCATTTGTGAAATCAATCGCTTCCTGATTAATAAAAAGTTCTCCGTTGATGATATGGTCCATGCTTACAATACCATGATAACATTCCATGAAAGGAACAAAAGCATAGGGCCCCATGATGCCGGGAGAATAAAAAGGTTTGGGCCACGGTACATTTCCCGAAAATGAAAGTTCACCACTAATACCCGGCAAATCTAATTTCAGATGGTTTTCTGAAAAACTGTTGTTGCCGATATTTACTAAAAACGATGAGGCGGATGGTTTAAAGTGAGTAGCATCAAATTTATGATAGGCAGCTGTCTTTTTCTTTCCATCCAGCACTTGTATAAAAGCCTGTTGATTGCCAGCTTCATCCATCGCAATGCCCGGAATAAAAGCAAAGGCTTTTGTTTCATCGGGGTTCACTACTTTAAAATACCAGCCCTCAAAATATTTTTTCTTCTTCCCCCATCCCTGGAAACGTTCAGGATTAAAAAAAGCATTTATTTTAGTAAGGACCATAGCTGAATATAAATATTCTTTTTCTGCTGCTGCTATTTTATTGTTTATTTATCTTTTATTACTTTATTCTTACCACCGGTTCAGTTATTTTAGTGGTTCAATAAGTAATTATGAAACCGTTAATTTTCTGTTTTCTCTTTTGTTACAGTAGTTTTTTTTCTTTTTCGCAAAACTATAAGATAGCCTGGGGTGAGGAGATAAAATTGAAAAAAGGAACTGGTGACCTTGAAATTATAACAGCAGACAATACGGGATTGTTATTTACTGAAGAAAGAAGGGGAACTGCACTTTTTTCTATCGGGGCCCCTCCGCCATCTCATAAGCTGTATAAGTTTGATAAAAACTTCAGCGAAGTTTTTGATAAAGAGTATAAAAAAGAATTAAAGGGGCTTGACTTTCACAGCTTTCAAACGTTGGGTAGCGATTTATACATATTTGCATCCGACTATGTAAAAAAAGAAAGGCGTTTTAAAATTCTGGGAGCAAAGGTTGACAAGAATACCGGCGATCTAATCGGCGATTTTTCTGAACTTGGAAGTTATGAACTGGAAAGCAGGCGGGATGATTATGAAATGAAAGTAATGCCAATTCAAAATGGAAATTCTTTTTTGATGGTAGGCAATATTTCCGGAAAGGATCGGGTTACCCTGGGAGTAAACGTATTAAATAAAAGCCTGAAACGGGTAGAAGAAGCTGTAATAAATCTTTCATTTGATCCAAGCCTGTATGACCTGCAGGATGTGATGTTTACAAAAAGCAACAAAATTATTGTTCTTGGAAAAGAATTTGAAGAAGCGCAATATGGAAAAAAGAAAAGAAAGCGTCTTGTTTTTAAACAATACGTTATGGCCATCTATAATAAAACCGGTGAGAAAGAAAAAGATGTGGTAATGAATGCCGACGACAGGTATATCATCAGCGGCAAACTGATAGAACAACAGGATGGCGAAATGCTGCTCGCAGGATTTTACAGCAATGCGGCTAAAAAAGATGAACTGAATGGTTTTTATATAAATAAAATTGACCCGGAAAAAGGAGTGTTGTTATTGAGTTCTTTTAAAGATATCAATGCCGGAATGCTGGGTAAAAGTTTTGAAGATGCAGGTGATGAAGATGATGAAATAAAAGAAAGTAAAAAACGGGCACAAAAAGCAAGAGATGAAGATGAAGAAGAAGAATTCCCGAATAATTTTATAATAAAATCAGTTGACATAAATCCAGCTGATAAATCAATCGTTATAACCAGCGAAGTTTCCAGGTATACCTTTTACTCCTATACCAATTCCACGTATAACGCCAGTACCCGTACATGGAACAGAACAACAACCTTTATACACCGGTATACCAACCAGGATATTCTGATAATCAATGCTGATAAAGATGGAAATATTAAATGGCTGAATGCATTGCCTAAATCACAGGTTGAAGAAATACGTACTACCAGTAATTATGGAAGATATGGATTTGGCTATGACAGGGGTGGCTACTTTGCCCGGGCGGGCGGTATGCCTTATTATTCTTCGTATTCCAGCCTGATAAATAATAATAATCTGATTTTGTTATTAAATGATCATACGAGCAATAATGTAAATCCTCAGTATGGTGACAGGGTAAAAGCTGTTTATAATTTCAGAAAGAAAAGCAATGTTTATGGCGTTTCTGTTGATTTGTCTTCCGGTAAAATGACCCGCAAAATAATTGCCTCTAATAATGAAGAAACAATCCTGATGCCCCGCCATGCCTATATAGTAAATAATGACGTGTACATGCCTTCCTGGCGACAGCATATGTTGGCGAAAACAGAATTGAAATTTGCAAAGATTACAGTGAAGTAAACGGTTTGTTCAGAATTGCAGAACTTAGCACGGCATTCTTTATAAAGGATGCCGTTTTTTTATTTTTAAATTCATGTCACTTGCAGATACAATCTAAACTGCCCAATGTGGGCACCACCATCTTTACGGTAATGAGTGCCCTGGCAACTGAAAACAAAGCCGTTAACCTGGGCCAGGGATTTCCGGACTTTTCAATGAGTGAAGAATTAACCGGCCTTGTGAATGAAGCTATGAAAAATGGCTACAACCAATATGCTCCCATGCCGGGATGGATGCCGCTGAGAGAGGCTATTGCTGAGAAAGCAGCTTTTCTTTATCAATCGAAAATTAATCCTGATACAAATATTACCATAACACCGGGTGGCACGTATGCCATTTATTCTGCTTTTACTGCGATACTCCGTCCCGGAGATGAAGTAATAGTTTTTGAACCGGCATACGATAGTTATATACCAAATATTGAAATAAATGGGGCAAAGGCTATTACAATAAACCTGGTTTACCCGGATTATCATATCAACTGGCCTGCAGTTAAAAATGCGATCACTGAAAAAACAAAAGCTATCATCATCAATTCTCCGCACAATCCTACGGGCACAGTGATAGGTGAAGAAGACATACGTCAGTTCAGAAAGATTGTGGAAGGAACAAACATCTTTATCATCAGCGATGAAGTATATGAGCACCTTATTTTTGATAACATTCCTCATCAGAGCATACTCCGTTATCCCGATTTAATGGAAAGAAGTTTTGTGTGCTTTTCTTTTGGCAAAACTTACAGTTGCACTGGCTGGAAGCTGGGTTATTGTATAGCTCCTGCGGCTCTGACAAAAGAATTCCGTAAGGTGCACCAGTTTAACTGCTTTACCTGTCACACCCCTTCACAGGTGGGGCTGGCAACTTTTTTAAAAAATAAAGAAGCTTATTTGTCACTATCTTCTTTTATACAGGAGAAAAGAGATTATTTCAAACAATTGATGCGGCAAACAAAATTCTCAATACAGGAATCATACGGCAGTTATTTTATTTGCGGCACTTATGAGCGCATCAGCGACGAAAAAGATAAAGATTTTGCAATACGGTTAACAAAAGAAGCCGGTGTGGCAACAATACCGGTTTCAGCTTTTTATCAAGACGGAAAAGATGATAAGGTGCTGAGGTTTTGTTTTTCAAAGAAAAAAGAAACGCTGGATGCTGCTGTAGAGAGACTAATCAAACTATAGCGTAGTCGGTGTGAAAAATAACGATATCTCTTGCCCAGCTTCTGGTAAACATTAAGTGTTCTCTCTTTCATGAATATTAAAAATCAATACAAGGGAATATTCTATATGCTGCTTGCGGCATTGGGCTTTTCATTAATGGGTGGGGCTGCAAAAATTCTGAAAGGAAGTTTCGGTGCTGGTCAGCTGGTTCTATGGCGAAACCTTGTTGGCCTTATAGTGCTTATTGCGGGCTTTATGGCAAAACCGCCGGAAAACAAAGGTGGAAAATTTCATCTGTTACTCTTCAGGGGTTTAATGGGTACAACTGCATTATACACATTAATATACTGCATACTTCATATTCCGCTGGGCACGGCCATGACATATAATCTTACGTCATCCTTATTCATTGCTGTGTTTTCATTTATTTTATTCAGAGAATATCATGGGCGCATTGTGTTGCTGGCAGTATTACTCGGTTTCCTGGGTATGTTATTAATCTACAAGCCGGCTATGCACTTTCCGTGGTATTATCATGCCGCAGGATTAATTTCAGGAATTACATCCGCTTTTGCATACATAACAGTCAATCGCCTTGCCGGTCATTATGACTCACGAATAATTGTATTATCATTCATAGGAACAGGTGTATTTGTCCCGGCTGTGTTTATGTTACTTCGTTATATGTTTCAGCTGCCGGCCGATGATGTATTTTTTATCAAATGGCGGTGGCCTACAGGTATAGAGTGGTTCTATATTTTATGGCTAGGTCTTGCTGCATTGTTTGGACAATATTTTGTAACAAAAGCATACGGCGCAGACAAGGCCGGTATTGTTTCTTCAATAGGCTATGCCAATATTATTTTTTCGGTTTTCATCGGCATGGCCCTGGGCGATGCCTTCCCCGATTGGATGTCGTCGCTTGGTATTCTGTTCATTATCGGCAGCGGTGTCCTGATCTCCCTGTTCAAAAGCAAAAAAAGAGAGTTATAAAATATTTTTCCTGAATTATTTGCCGGTCTCATTTCTTTAATCGTATATTTGCGATATAAGATTATAATATGGCTGTCCATAAAAAAGAAGAGTTTACACAAAAAGAGCAAGACCTGGCAAACATTGCAAAGGCCATAAGCCATCCTGCCCGTATAGCTATATTAAAGGTATTGGCCAGGAGAAATGAGTGCATTTGCGGCGATATTGTAGACGAATTGCCTTTGGCGCAAAGCACGGTGAGTCAGCATCTCAAAGAACTGAAAAATGCAGGATTAATCAGTGGCACCATTGACGGACCCCGCAGCTGTTACTGTATCAACTGGAAAGCATTTGAAAAATTCAACAGCGAATTCAATACGCTGTTTGATACCCTTAAAATAAGAAATGAAAAGGCCTGTTGCTGATTTTTAATAAAAAACTATAATCATGAATAACGAAGCACAATTAAAACAATTGGTAAAAGAAAAGTATAGTGAAATTGCCAACCAGTCAAAAGACCTGAATGCATCCTCCTGTTGCGGAGCCACATCTGCCTGCTGTGGTGATGATGTGTATAATATAATGGCAGACGATTATTCAAAAATTGAAGGTTATAATCCTGATGCAGATCTTGGACTGGGGTGTGGCTTACCAACAGAGTTTGCAAAAATAAAAGAAGGCGACACGGTAATAGATCTTGGCAGCGGCGCCGGAAATGATGCATTCGTTGCCCGGAAATTAACCGGGGAGAATGGCAAGGTGATCGGCGTGGATTTTACTGAAGCCATGATAGCCCGTGCAAGGGATAATGCAGAAAAGCTGGGATTAAACAATGTAGAGTTTCGCCAGGGCGATATTGAAGATATGCCGGTTACTTCCGGCAAAGCCGATGTCATCGTTAGTAATTGTGTGCTGAACCTTGTGCCCAATAAAAAGAAAGTTTTCAGTGAAGTATATCGTGTATTAAAACCCGGTGGCCATTTTTCCATTTCGGATATAGTATTGGAAGGTGCGTTGCCAGCCAAATGGAAAGAAGTGGCAGAGTTTTATGCGGGCTGTGTGTCAGGTGCTATTCAGAAAAAAGAATACCTCGGTATTATTGAAGCTGCAGGATTTAAAAACATAACGCTGCAGAAAGATAAAGCGGTTATTATTCCGGATGAGATACTGAAAACGTATCTCACTGCCGAAGAGATTGCTGAATATAAAAATGGTAAAACAAAAATAACCAGCATTACCGTATATGCTGAAAAACCAGTAAAAGATGAACGAAACTGCGAGCCCGGAAGCGGATGCTGCTAAAATTAAAATATGCCAAGAAAAAAAATTCTTTTTGTATGTATTGAAAACAGCAACCGCAGCCAGATGAGCCAGGCATTTGCCAAAATGATTGGTGGTGAAAATGTAGAAGCTTACAGTGCCGGATCAAAACCATCCGGCATTGTAAATCCAAAAGCCATCGCTGCAATGAAAGAGCTGGGTTACGATCTTAGTAAACATGACAGCAAATCGCTGGATGAAGTAAAACAATATGCACCGTTCGATGCAGTAGTAACAATGGGCTGTGGTGATGCCTGCCCGTGGATGCCGGCAAAAATATTTATTGACTGGGAAATACCCGACCCCAAACACATGGAAACGGCAGCATTTAATAAAGTCAGGGATCTTATTAAGAAAAAAGTAAAAAAACTGATAGAATCTTTATAGATGAAAAGGTGCTTTCTTTGTGAAAACTTTTTTAGTTGAATACTCCTTTTCTTTCCCGCAACAGTTACCTGTTTCTTTTTAGCCTGTTGGGTGTTGTGTATATCATTGGTCTGTTTATTCCACTGATGGATAATGATTCGGCACATCATGCCAACATTGCCCTGCATATGTATATAACAGGAGATTATGTTTCTTTGATAGATCAGGCCGGTGATTACCTGGACAAGCCGCATCTTCATTTCTGGCTATGCGCCATCAGTTATAAAATATTTGGTGTCACTTCGTTTGCATATAAACTTCCATCTTTTCTCTTCACCATTTTTGGCACTTACTCTACATACAGGCTTGGTAAACAGTTATACAATTCAGAGGTTGGTAAACTGGCAGCGTTGATCATTGCATCGGCTTTTGCTTATATACTTGCGAATAATGATGTGCGAATGGATGCCATACTTACTGCCTGCATTGCTTTTACTACCTGGCAGCTGGTGTGTTTTATTCAGACTAAAAAATTATTAAACATTGCCGGTGCTGCACTGGGGCTGGCGCTGGGCTTTGCCACCAAGGGTCATATAGCGGTGTTTGTTCCTGCTGTGGCTGCCTTATTTTATATACTATACCGCAAAGAGTGGAAGCTTTTTATCGATTGGCGGTGGTTACTGCTGCTTGTTTTGTTTGTACTGTTTATTTCACCGGTTGTGTATTGTTATTATTTGCAGTACAACCTCCATCCCGAAAAAATTGTAAGGGGAAAAAATAATATCAATGGTGTAAAATTTATTCTGCTGAATCAAAGCATAGAACGCTTTAGCGGAGAAATGGGTAAGGCCGGAAAAAATGATTACCTGTTTTTTATTCACTCTTTTCTCTGGGCTTTTGCACCATGGAGTCTGCTGGCATACATCGCACTGGCTGGCAGGCTAAATAATTTCTTCCGAAGAAAAGAAGAATGGCTTACGACGGGATTGTTTATTATCGTTTTACTGATTGTTACTTTTTCAGGATTTAAACTGCCCCATTATATCAATATTGTTTTTCCAACTACAGCAGTACTGGTGGCATCGTTCATTATTGATAAAAGGGAAAACCTGCGTTGGAGTAAAAATATATTCGTAATTCAATCGATTCTGATCACAATTATCCTGATGCTGCTGTTAGTTTTAAATGCGTGGGCTTTTCAATTGAAATCCCTGGTTCCGGCATTAATAATTGTATTGTTGATGGCCGTTGTTTTCTATTTTATTATTTCACCACAATTACAAAAGTTGCAGAAGGCCGTAGGTTTTTCTGTAGCGGCCATGGTACTTCTTTTCTTTTCACTGAACAGTAATTTTTATCCGCAATTACTTACTTACCAGGGCGGCAACGAATTGGCTTTTGCCACTAAAGGAAAAATAAACCCGAAAGAAGTGTATTTCTGGAAAGAAAACTATAGTTCTTCTTTTAATTTTTATACTGCTACGCTGCGCCAACAATTTGCCGATTCTGTTTTAGCTCCCGGAAAAAAAATCTGGCTGCTGTATGATACCACGAATGAGGAAGAAATAAAACAGGCGGGGTATAACATAGGTCAGCAATTTTCTACATTGGATTTTGAAATTACCCGGTTGGATATAAAATTTATAAATCCTGCTAAAAGAGAAAGTCAATGTACAAAAATGGTGCTGGCTGAAATTGAAAGATAAATTTCAGGATCTGCGGGGTATAAAAAACAATATATTCCTAATAAATGAAGGGTTGAATCAATTTTATTTTTCACAATCAACTTCAGTAAAGACAATTGAATTATTGAAAATAAGGGAATCTGTATTTACAAATATTGTTTTTTCATTTTTGGTCTCTGTCATACCATAGCCTTCAATAAACGTATTACCGCTTTTTTTAAAAGCCACTTGTCTTACAGATTGTACCCCTTCCGAATTGAAAGTATAGTCTGCAATTAATAAGTCCCCTTTCATGACACCTTGTATTGTTCCTATATTTTTATCTTTTTCAAATAAATTATAAATCAATGTCCCGGTCAGCTGGCCATTAGTTAATACGGTATTAAGCATGGCGGTATCTTTATTATTTGTATAGCTGTAACAATTCAGCTTTTCGGTCTTTGCGGGTTCTTGCTCCTGATTATTACAAGAAAGAAAAATGGGAATAAGGGCTAAAGAAAATGAAAGCTTGGCTGTCATGTTTTTGTTTTTAAACTAATTAAAGGTATGCTGTTTGTAACTGTACTTGTAGTAAATAAATGAAGGGTTATAAAACAATAAACGGGTGTAGTTCTTCCAGCCTGTAAAAAGACAAGCCGAAATGGACCGTAAATTTTCCTGTGCATTACTTGTTGTTCTTTTTTTCAAGAATCCATACATCGTTGTCATACCTGAAATCCGGATGATTGGGTGTACCTCCGTATTTCCCGCCGGTCATTACTATTTTGTTTTTATAAACTGTGGCCGCAATACCACCGCGGGGAAGCCAGGGTGCTTGTTGTGTTTGCCAGTTTTTACCATCAGGACTGAATAAAACCTGGTTTGAAAATTGGCCATTCCTGTTGCAACCAAGCAGCCAGATTTTATTATCAAACACCTGTGCCGAGTATCCGAATATCTGTACATCTTTTACTATTTCTTTAGTTTCCTGCTGCCACGTTAAACCATCTGCCGAACTCCAAACATCGTTGTCCAATAAAAAAAGCAGGTTATTCAGCAATACAACCTGGCTGCCGCTTCTTTTACCAAAAGGCAGGTTGTCTTTTTGTTTTATCCAATTGATACCATCCGGCGAATTCCAGATGTCTGAAAATTTTGAGTTTTTATCCTCTCCGCCGATAATCCATATTTTATCATCAAAAACAAATGGGTGGTAAAAGAAGCGTTTGGGCAAATTGCTTTGCCCGGATAGTGTTATCCAGTTTTTAAAATCGGTTGTCTTATAAATTTCGGGCCTGAAGTTGAACTGTTCAATATTTCCTTCAAAGTGCCCGAGCCCCAACACCGCATCCTTAAACAGAACATAGTCAAGAAAAGCAAGATTATTAATGGGGTTTGAAAGTTTCGATTTTGCCCAGCTTGTTCCATTTGTAGAAAACCAATTTCCGTCCGGATGAAAAGTCCAAAGTGTGTCTCTGATGCTGAACAGCTGAAAATTGTAACTTTTTTTCCAGTCCGCACTGTCTAATAGTTTTGTCCATACATAGGCTGTGTCGGCATTAAGCGCAGTGGAGTTGATTTTTGCCTTATCCGTTTGATTTGAACAGGACATAAAAAAAATCAAAAATATAAAAACGGATTTTTTCATATTTTCTCTTTTACAAACGAAAGGGCCTTATTGATGCAACAGACACAGAATAAACTCAAGGCATTGTTCAATTGTATTTTTCTAGTCATGTGTTGGTTCGGGTAATTCAAAGTAATCTCCTTTAGTGGTATCAAGTATGGATGAAATTATTTTATAATTATCAGCTGTTGCTTTGAAATTAATAAACTTATTAATAATGTTTCTGTGTTTAAAAATTATGAATGTGTTACTTACATCAGGATTTATTTTATTCAGATTTACTTCGCTTTCTGTATCTGTCATTGAAGGAACAAACGTCAGGGCAATGCTTTTTAAATTAAGTTCCATGCCGATTTTTTCTAATTCTTTCTGTCTTCGGTCTTTTGAATAACCGTTTTCATTTCCATAAACAAAATAGGCTTTTAAATACCTGCCTCTTTTTAAGCTTTCCTGTTCTAAAAATGTCAGCCAGTTTTTTATGTCATCCCAATCAGGATTATTCCCAACAAAATACATAACGCCATGAAAGCGGCCGTATTTACAAACAGGGCAGGCTCTTGATCCTTTATCGGGTCCAGCAGCATGATAAGGTATAAAAGATGGATTGTCTTCGCCGATTTCAAGTCCGGATTGAATTAACGGTTTAGTTGTCTCCGGATAGTTTGGAATATTAAGTCCTAAAAAAATATTGTGTTCAGCAATCTGCAGGCTGTCTGTAAGTAAAACTCTTAATATTCCGCTACCACCACGGTTTTCCAATGCTTTTCGTTTTTCTCCTGTCAATAATTTATCATCATCAAAAACAAATTCGTCAATGTAATATTCGTTGTCAATCGTGGGTTCTTTGATTGAAGTGTGAATATGAGCAGGTATTGCGTCATTCGGATAAGGAGCAGGGCGTATGGTGTATATAGAATATTTACCGTTTTCATCTGTCTTAACCCACCCGCGGATGTGTCCATGTCTTCTGGCATCTTTATCCATTCCTGCTACTGGTGAATAATAACCCGTATTATCCGTGTGCCAATAGTAAATGATAACGTTGGGGGCGGGTGTTTTTCCATCTTTTCTGAAAACCGTTCCGGTCACCAGAAGTTTTTGTCCTTTCGCTACCCATCCGGCGCTGGTATCAACAGGTTTAATTTCCTTAGGCATCCCGATATACATCAGCTCACAGCCATCACACCCGCCGCCTACAGGTTTGTTTTTATTTTCTGTTGAAGTCGTTGTTGAATTTCTTGTCTGTCCGTTGCAGCCAGGCAGGACGTTAACGAGCAGAAAAAACAGTATGATATTTAACAGTCTTTTCATTTTATGTAGTTTTCAGTTAGCGTTGTACATATCATTAACCGAATGGTGCCGTGGTGTAGTTTATCTGTTATTGCCGGGTTATCAAATCTGCCCATAGTAATGAGCCAAAAAAAACAGAATATGAAGGTAATAACATTTACCGGTTGTTATTATGGTGCTGCTATCCTGTCTGTATTTTTATTTTTTCATCCACTTCATAATCACATAGATTAAGCATATGACAGCAATGAAAATAAGTGTGGAAAAAATTTCCCATTTTTTAAGGCTGGTAAGTAGCCAGATAATGGCAGCGATGCCGGTAAAAGGAACAATCAGGCCGCCGGGGGCTTTGAATGTTTTTTCAGTGGCCTCCTGCTTTTGCAATCTTAATTTAATGGTAGATAAAATAACGCTGAGGTAAACCAGCAGTATGGCGGCGCTGGCCAATATGGCCAATTGTTTAAATCCGCCGGATACAGAAAAAATAAAAATCAGTGATCCGTAAGTGATTACGGCCAGGTATGGTGTGGCAAACGTTGGATGCACCTTGCCGAGGAATTTAGGAAACATGCCGTCATTGGCGCAGGCAAATAATACACGGGGTGTAGCCAGTACATCAGCACTTACTGATCCAATGCAGGAAATAGCGGCCGTTACCAGCAAAATGGTTGCTCCCGCAGGTCCGACAATTTTTTCAGCAACCGCTGCAAGAGGAGCATCTTTAAATGCAGCCATTTCATTACCCAATACACCTTGTGTTACTGTTTGTAATAAAATATATACAATGAGCACTATCATACCGCCCAGTAAAATACCCACCGGAACTGTACGTTTCGGATTTTTAAACTCACCGCTTGCGCCAAGCGATGTTTCAAATCCGGCAAAAGCGAAAAATAATATAAGCGCCGTGTTACCAAAAGTTTTCAGGGATGGAACATGTTCCCACTCCAGGTTGGCTGCTTTTACCTGGCTGAAGCCGAATATGATGATACCGAGCAGCGGTAATAATTTAATGACGGTTATCAGTTTCACAAAACCAATACCCTGTTTTGCACCCCGTACATTTATCAGCACCATAAAACCAATCAGGATAAAAAATAAAAATCCACGAATGAGCGGATTGGAAAAAGCAGGAAACAATACCGCCAGGGAATCGGCAATAATATTCATCAGTGCAGCACTGCCCAGAATGCCCCAGCCGAAAAAGTATAACCAGTTAATGATAAACCCGGGAAGGTTGCCGAATGCGGCTTCTACATAAGCATATGATCCTCCGCTGGTAGTAATACGGGTTCCTATTTCTGCATAGCAAAGCATGATGGCGGCCAGCATGATGCTGCAGAATATATAACTGAACAAACCAAAGGAGCCCAATTCAATACTTACAATAGCCGGCAGCGCAAAAATGCCGGCACCGATTATACCGTTAACAATTGCAAGTGCAAGTCCGGGAATCCCTATTACACGTTTTAAGCCTTCATCAGAATTTACGGTCGCCATGGTGCAGTATTCTTGTTAATCAAGATAGGCAAGTAAGGGGAAAAAGAAGATTTATTTTAAAATAACATCCGGCCCTGAATGACACCAACCCCGATAGCTATCGGGAATCAAAATCTGTTGTTGCCGGTAGTTATTATCCCGAAACATGCCAAAGTTATCTCTTTAATGAATCAGTTTTTGTTCCTTCATAAGTGGCAACTACAACTCCGGCATTCGTAAATATGCTGGTAGCAGAATTTGTTAATACCAGCAGGTTCTCTGTTAATGTCTTAATGTAGATTTCAATAGTTGGGTTCAAACTATACACAAGTCTGTTATTACCGATAAACGAATATTTTGTATGTATAGATAATGGTATTGTTGGAAAACCAGCTTGCCCCGTCTGTATGATTGAAAGTGAATCATTTGACCCGAATTGATAGTAATCTGTTGAATTTCCGGGGTATGCCGAATTAAGAGATGCATTAGCAGGAAAAACAATGCTTGATGAAATAAGTGTCCATTTATTTTGTAATAAAAGGATAGTTTGAGGTGAAACTTTTGCTTTGTCTTTTTTGCAGGATGAAACAAAGAGAACTATAGCTAGTAAGAAAATTATTTTTACTTTCATTTAATTTCGCTTTTGGATTTCTTCGAAAACTATAGTGCTCTGAATATCTGGCCGTATCAGCTGCCGATTATAAACAGCTGTTGAAATTAACAACAAAAAGCCGAACCGGCCGGCAGGCGGGTGGGTTGAAGTTATTGCACAGCTCATGTTGGCAGTAGTTTTTTTGTTCGTCACTTTTCTCCTTTATCGTTCGGGTCATAATCTACCATCCATTCAATTCCATATTTGTCTCTAAACATACCAAAGTACGAACCCCAGGGACTGTCAGCAATTGGCATTTCAATTTGTCCGCCTGCTGAAAGTCCGTTAAATAATTTGTCGGCTTCTTCTTTGCTTTCTGCACTGATTGAAATTTTACTTCTGTGTTCATTTTCATTTGTTTTTCCCATAAATTCAGGAACGTCATTAGCCATTAAAAAGTTTTTGCCAATAGGTAATGCAATGTGCATTATTTTATTAGCTTCATTTTCTGCGACTGGAAATTCAGCACTTGCCAGGTCTTTGAAACGCATAACTTTTGTGAACGCTCCGCCAAATACTGATTTGTAAAACGTAAATGCTTCTTCGGCATTTCCGTTGAAGTTAATGTGGGGATTGATAAGTGCCATAATTTTTATTTTTTTCGATTTATTCTCTTTGTTAGTTTACAAATATCCAAATGTACTGCTAAGTGATGAAATAAGTATGGTGCAATACCGTCAGAAAAGAGGTGTTTGCAGCCGTAAAAAATAACAGTTTATATCAACCCAATTACTGTTCAGCTAAACCGTAAAAAGTAAAAAAATATTTGGTTTTTTACACAGTTCATGTTGCTGGCTTGTGTTGTTGTACGCTTTTTTTCTTAAATTTTTAATGAATAAGAACATTATGATTAATTATCGCCGTGACTTTTTTGATGACTTTCAATCAAAGCGTTTATCTCAAAGAAAACCAGAATACACACTACAATAATTTCAATTAAGAAATAGGTCACAGCAAGTATAGTCAGTTGTTGATAGTTATAAAATACAAGTCCTAATGTTAAAATGCAATATAGAAGATTGGCAATTATTATTGCCCGAAGAAAAGGATGCCAATTGTTCTTTACTAAGAAAAAACAGCAGAAAGAATAAGCAGAAAAAATAAGTGAAATTATTGAAAGAAAGTTAAGAGCATTTGGGGGCATTTTAAAATATTCATTAAATGTTCTCAAAATTGCTAACAAAATAAATGCTGTCAACAATGCGCCGAAACCATCAAAAAGAAATAGTCTTTTAGGGCTTAAAGTCAATTTGCTAAAAAAACGGGGCATATCATATTATTTGTGTTTCTTTTTTTATTAAACGTAGGTGTTCTTATTCTTTGTATAGCTTGCCATTCATAAATGTGTTGCCGCCAAGTTCTTGAACGTCATAATTCAGCCAACCTTTGGTAGTTTTCTTCCATGTCTCAATATGCTTTTGAGTAGTGAGTATTGTGTCTTTGGTTTTTCCGTCTTGGCGAAACATCAATCTTTCCCATTTCTGAGATGTATATGCTATTACACTGTCGCTGTAAGTTTTAATACTGTCCACTACAAACTTATTATTTAAAGTTGTATCTATTATTGACCAATCCCTAAGGGCATATTCCTTTTGTTTTTCCCGACTTATAATTTCTCCACTTTGGTCTTTAATAATAAAGTCTTCAGGTATCAGGTCCATGTATAAATTAATATTCTTTGTAGTTACGGCCTGAGCACATTTGTCTAATTGCTTTTGTATGTCTATCTTAATTTCAGCATCAGTCTGAATATAATTGGTTTTGCAACTGAGAAAAAAGACTACGGCAAAGCGAAGAATGGTTAATAATTTCATTTTAATAGGTTTATTAATTCTTTGACTGTCCGAAATTTACTTGAATTGATTAGGGTCTATCCAACGGCGTTACACATAACGAGCAGGGCTTTATGCTGTGCTGGTATTCTGTGTTCGGTCAGCCCAAACTGTTGCTGAGTAAAGTTAATACAGTTGATGTTATATTCTGTTGCTCGGTGTTATTCGTCCAGCCCGGAATGCAGCTGATTAGCGATATGTCGATGAGCATATATTCAACAGCCAGCATAGCAGAAAACTATTTGTTAGCGTTCTGTTGGTTTTACTTTCAGCATATATGTAACAATTCCTGTGTTTAAATAATTATCGTTTTATAAATGGTATTCATGTTGTGTGCTTGATTTTATTGAAGAAATATTCGCATGAAAAAAACCACCCCGCTGTTGACGGGGTAGCTATAAATAGTTAAATAGTTTAATAGTTAAAAAGCCCGAACAGCACGAACACGGTTTGTGGGGAAGTCCTTGTTGTCGACGTACTGGTAGCCACCGCTGAAACCCTGGTACCAGGCGTTGTTGAGGTCGAACTCCGAGGAACTCCAATAGGTGGTGCTACTAAAACCGCCAACCGCTGCCTGATTTATATACAATTTATTCAGCTCGTCCTTTGATGGTAAATA
>Ga0209797_10000785_pt1 | contig 15932 bp, 14 predicted proteins | sample DOMMetBare3Fresh_2_FD_187472 | JGI IMG/M metagenome (GOLD analysis project Ga0209797, IMG submission 187472) | Wetland sediment microbial communities from St. Louis River estuary, USA, under dissolved organic matter induced mercury methylation -... | ecosystem: Environmental > Aquatic >... | reverse complement strand
CGTAGCTGTAGAGCGGCCGGCCGCGCCAGGCCCATTGCGGCCCGCCATCGGCACGTTCGATCAGCGACCAGTCGCCGCCGCCGACGGCCGCAGCCGGCGCGCGCAATGGCGGCCAGTTCTTCGCGCATTCGGCGACGCAGGCGGACTTCCCCGGCTGGGTGTCCTGCGCATAGAAGTAGAGTGACATGCCGCGCGCATCGGTCAGGAACTGGCCCGCGCCAGATGCGCGCAGCCGCAGCTCGGCGGGCAGGCCCGCCGCAAGCACGCCCTGGGCGCCGCACAGCACGACGCAGGCGATGACGCGCAGTAAGCCCGTCACACGAGAATTTCAGTGATGGTCTTGGAGGTCTGCTGGCTGCCCGTGCCCCATTTTTCGACCGGCAGCCCCATGACCTGCATCGCCGTCAGGCCGATACGCGAGATCGGGTCGCCGTGACCGACGATATGGTGGCCGGTCTTGAGGCGGCCGCCCGCCCTGCCGATCATCATGACCGGGATGTTGTCGACCGCATGCAATTTGGCGTAGCTGGTTTCCGCGTGCGCAAAGATCAGCGTGTTGTCTAACAACGTGCCCGGGCCTTCCTTGACCTTGGTGAACTTGTCGATGAAGCCGGCGAGCGCTTCCATGACACGGCAATTGAACCAGAACGCCTCCGGCTGGTAACCGAGCTTCTGGTCGACCGCCTCTTCATGCGTCAGCGTGTGATGGGTGTAGGCGGTGCCGGGGCGGCGCAGGCTGGACAGCGCGTTGTTGAACGCCATGTTGAAGACGCGCGTCTGGTTGCAGGCCAGCGCCATCACCAGCAACTGGCTCATGGCGTCGTGATTGGCCTGCGCGACCGGGATCTCGAGGCCCACAGGGCCCTCTTTCGGCGCCGCCGGCCGCACGCAGGCGGCGCCGGCAGGCGTGCCCCGCTGCTGCACGGCCAGCTGGTTTTCCAGTTGCCGGATCGAGGTGAAATATTCATCCAGCCGGGCGCGGTCGGCCTCGCCAAGGCGCCGTACAAAACGCTGGCGCTCCGCACCGATGCCGCTCAGCACGCTTTGCTGCAGCATCAGGTCCGGGTCCGCCTTCGCCGCGGCGCTGTTAGCATCGCCACCGGCGCCGAACAGGCGCGTGTACAGCGCCACCGGCGACACTTCGCCGGCATTGCGGCTGTTAGTGTTGCGCGCGGTGAACGAGTCGCGCGGATTGCCGGTGCAGGTCATGTCGATGGACTTGAAGCGCGTGCTGCCGCCGATCGCATCGGACACCAGCACATCGAGGGTCGGCGCCGGAATGTCGCCGGGCGCAATCGGCGCCGTGCCGGTGCGGCAACTGACCCAGCCCGTGTGGTGCACGTGGTTCGGCCGGCCATCGAGCGGCGAGTTGAACTGGCCGAAATAGTTGATGTGTTGGGTGTACGGCGTCAGCGCCATGCACTCCTCGAGAAATGCCAGCTTGCTCGCATCCGGGTGGATCGCATGGTTCGGCGTGTGACCCATCGACCAGAACCAGGTGCCGAAGCGCACCGGCAGCGGCGCACCGGATGCCAGCGCCTGGCCGCTGTCAGACAGGAAGCAATCGAGAAACGGCAGCGCGACGCCGAGCGTCGTGCCGCCCATCGCGCCGCGCAGCACGGCACGCCGGGTCACTGGCTTCTTGATCAGAAAACTCATGTCGGACCTCCTGCGCTCAGCTCAGGCTTCGGTTTCGCAATCGACTGCAGTGCCTTGCTGAGTGCAATGCGCCGCAACAGCGGCCGCAGCCGGTAACCGTCGTCTGCGAAACTCTGCTCCAAATCCGCCATCCAGTCCCGCTCACCCTTCTCGATCGGCCGGCCCGCCGCATAGGTGTAGGCGCGGCGCACCACGCATGAGGTTGCGGCCGGATCCTCGCGCATAGCCTGCCCCAGACCGCGGGCATCCGCAAACTTGAATCCATTCAACTCGCCGCTGGCGTCGATCCGCTCGCCGTTCTCGGTCAGTCGAATCTGCCCTGCGCCGTCGAAGTTTTCGAGCGCGAGACCGATCGGATCCATCAGTTTGTGACAGCCGGCACAGGCCGGGTCGGTCGCATGGGCCGCCAGCCTCAGGCGCGCGGTCTTGTTAGGGCTTTTGGGGTCGTTGAAGCGGTCGAAATTGACGTTGCCCGGCGGATCCGGGACTTTCTGGCACAGCAGCAATTCGCGGATGGCCTTGCCGCGCAGCGTTGGCGAGCTCTTGCCCGGATGCGAGTGCAATGCAACAAAACTCAGCTGGGTCTGGATGCCGGCGCGCGGGTCGCCCTCTTCGAACTCAAACGGCGCCCAACCGCCCGGCCGGGTGGCCGGCACGCGATACACCATGCCTAACGGCACAGTCATGAAAGTGCGGCGGGTCGTGAAGATGTCGCGATAGTCGCCTTCGCGGGCGATGAGCTCGTCGATCAGGGTCCGCAGCACCTGCTCGCGGGAATCCTCCGCCGCCGCCAGGCCGAAGGCCGGGTAGATCAGCGAGTCTTTCTCCAGCGTTGAAAAATCGTCCAGGCTCAGCATGTCGGTAAAAAACGCGCGCACGCCCTGGGTGAAGCGTGGCGACGCCATCAGACGGTCCACCTGCGCTGCCACTCCATCCGCATCGGCGAGCTCGCCGCGCGCGGCCGCATCTAACAACATCGCGTCGGGCGTGGTGTTCCAGAGCATGAAGCTCAGACGGCTGGCACGTGAATAGGCATCCAGCCGCAGCAGGTTCTTGTCAGCCGGATCGGGCTCGGCGCTTTCCGCGATGAACAGGAATTCAGGCGATGTCAGCATGCCCTGCAGGCCATAGGCCAGACCCGCATGGAAATCCTGGCGTGCCAGTGCGGCGGTGCGCGCGATCCTGACCGGCCCCGCCAGGTCGTCGGCGGTCACTGCGCGCCGGTACAGCAACCGGCCGGCCTGCTGGAAGAATTTCGTCGCGCAGGCGTCATCGGCTGCGCCCGGAGCCGCCGGCCGGCAGGGAATCAGCAGTTCGCGATTGCCCGGCGCCACCACCTGCTGCGCGATCGAGCGCGCCAGCGCCGCAAAACGCTCGACGCCGGACGGCGTGATCGATGCGCGGCTCGCGCCAACCGCGAGCAGTCCCTCGGTGCGCACGATGGGATCGAAGCGCCCCGCGACCACGATCTGCGGGCCGAACACATCGGCAATGACGTTGCGGTATTGCGCCTCGGTCAGCCGGCGCACCGTGACCGGCCCGCCCTTGGTCGGCGGCTCGCTGCGGCTGCAGGCCGTCAGCAGCGCCGCACCTAACAACAGCGCGCAGGCCAGGCCCAGCCGGGTGCGCACCGGCATCATCGCCGCGCCTCCACCGGGGTGGTGTGGATCGCAAATGCAGGCAAGGCATCGATCTTGAAGGCGGACGATATCGCCGTGCACTCGCCCGTCTTCGGGTCGGGATAGCCGTCCGCCAGTTCCCGGGCGGCCGTGTACAGCGCCGGACAGCTCCAGTCGCCGGTGGCGATCAGGAACTCGATTTTCAGCATGTATTCCCACCACTTGTCGAAATCGTAATAGCCGCCCACCAGTCCCTGCACCTTGCCCTCCGGGCTTACCGTCAAGTCCATCTCCAGCCGCATGTCGCGCAGCTGGATCTCCGCAAAGGCACTGTTAGCATAGAAAGGCAGCTTGGCGTCGATCGGTTCGGTGATCAGCACCCCATTGACGATGCGGCCGCGCGCGACCGCGCCGTAACGCGGCTTGCCGGCGTTGCTGTCGACGCGATAGCTCGCATACGGCAGGATCCGCCCCGTGGCGTCGATCGAAAACGGGTCCGCGGCCCGATAGAACGCCACGCGCACCTCCGGCGAATTTCGCGGATCGGTGACATTGGTGATTTCCATGAGGATCACGCCGCGGCCGCTGTTGCGCCGTTCTTCATTGCCGAAGGTATCGAGCACGCCATTGCGGCGCCAGCCGTAGTGACAACCTAACAAACGATACATCTGGTTGTCGACGCCAGGCGCGCCGCGCTCGCTGACAAAATTCCTGTGTGGGCAGGACTTGGGCGTCGCCCGATCGTCGTTCGAACCATCGAGATTGAACCCGTAGGACACGCTGCCCTGCACGGTGCGCAGCGGTGGCTCCTTGACCACAGTCGGATTCCAGCAGACATCCTCGCCCTTGGGTCCGCGCAGGACGGAAATGAAGCGCCGGTCGACGGGCTGCACCAGGCCGTTGTCGGTCAGCTTGTCCTTGTCCGCACGCGACAGGCCGCGCCACCACATTTCGTCGTTGCCGATCGCGGGTCCTTCCGGGCACTCATCCATGAATTGGGTTTCGTAGACCGCATTGTTGAAGTTCGCGATCACATAGGCGAGCGTCTGCGGGCCGCCCGTCGACGGCGCAGCCGCCGCCGCGCTGGCGAGGAGCAGCGCGAGTCCCGCGCCTAACGACCGGCGTCTCAGGGTCAGCATGGCCTTCATCCTGTCTTGCCCGCGCCAGCCGGCGGCAGCCGCTGGATCTGGCCGCGCAGCTCGCCCGCCGGGTATTTCTGCGTGCGGATATTCACATACATCCGGCCGGCTAACAAATACTGCAGCTGCGCATCCGTCAGCACCGCGGAGCCCTGCAGGTTGGACGCCGGGCGCTTGCCGCCCATGTCGATCTGCACGCCGGCGTTGGTGCCGGGCCGCTGCGGCCCGTGTACCGCGGCGCCGATCGCAGCGGAGGTCAGCGATTTGAACGAGACGCGCCAGGAAAATCGCAGCGTCGCTCGATCGAGCTCGAAATCCGCGCGCCCGGAACCCGGGCTGATCGTGGTCGAACTCTGTTCCTCCGGCGTGAGGTTGGCGTAAAACCGCACCGGCGGTCCCGGATCATTCGCGCACAGGCCGACCGGGGCGAGCAACAGCGCCGCCAGGCAGCTCCATCGCAGCCGTCTATTCGTGCCGGAAGTCATGACCGGGCAGAGGCTAGCGACTAACGCCAGGCGAGACCAGCCCACCGTATGGCGAAGCCGCTGAGCGGCCACGCGCACCTGCATGGCAAAAAAAAACGCGGGCCGAAGCCCGCGTTTCCATGGTAACGAGGAGCTGCGTTACTTCTTGTCGGGAATGAGCGTCCCCTGAGTCGCCCAGACCTGCCAGCGACCATCGCGCCTGACAAACGTATCCGTGAAACGGACGCGCTGATCGAACGCCTGGTTCTTGTCGTCGGTGCCGGTGACATGATTGACGCCAGTGACCACGGCCGTGTTTCCTGACATGCGAGCGTCGAAGTCCGACAAAACAATCGAGGCCAGTTTCCGCTTCGGCGAGCGCATGTCCGCAATATCCCCGGCCTTGTCGCTCAACGCGCCGCCGCGGCTCGAAACGCTGCTGAAATCATTGGCCAGATTGCGTTCGTACCACGAGACATCGTTTTTCATGTCGGCGGCGTTCCAGTCCAGCTCCATGTAGTACAGCTGGCCCGCATCCGCCAGCTTGTGGCCGGAATTGCTGACAACCTGCCAGTTACCCTTGCGCTTCTCGAGCACGTGCACGCTGCGCCGGTATTCAGTGAACGGCTTGCCATCCACATCGGTACCGGTGATCGTGTTGCGATGCGTGATGACGGCGCCATTGGCCGAGCACTGAAACGCATAGTGGTCGGGCATGGTCTTCTCGGTGGCCGGCTTGCCGCGATTCGCGGCCGCGTTGGCCGCGATCCCGGCCAGCGTCTGGGCCCGGTCCCGGCCGGCCGCGTCCATGGAAAGATCCATGAAATCGTCAGCGTAAATCTTCTCGAGAGCCGCCATGTCGCCGCTCTCCGAAGCCGCGCCCCAGGCGCGGTCCCAGGCCTCGAGCGCCTTGACATCGGCACTGGAACACGCGGCGCCGGCAGCCTGCATCGCACCGAGACCCAGCAACGCGATCGGTAGTAACAGTCTTGTTTTCATGGTTGATCCCCTGATTATGAAAACAGTCAGTCTAGACCTAAAAGGCGGTTGCCATCACGATTCCGGATGCGGCTATGATTGAGACGCGATGCTGCCGGGCGGCTCGTAGCGCGGAAGCCACACTGGGACCCTAGCGGCGCGCGCTGTTTGTAGAGCGGACAAGCCCACGGAGTGGGGTTTACCCGCAGGCGTTCCCGCCTAACATCGGGACTGCAGGCCTATAACGATTCGAATACCTGGGGGGAATTGACACATGCGTACTACCCGCTTCTTGTCTCGTACATCGCTCATCGCGCTCGGTGTTGCGCTCGCGCTACCCGCCGCCGCGCAGGACAAACCAGCTGAGGAAGGCGGGCTGATACTCGCGGAAGTGACGGTCACGGCCCGCAAGGTCGAAGAAAACCTGATGACGGTGCCGCTGGCGATCACGGCCTTCTCAACCAAGGACATCGAGGCCCAGGGCATCAAGCAATTGAACGACGTCATGTTGATGACGCCGAGTTTCAATTTCGTCAACCAGCAGGGTGGCTCGGGCCGTAACGACCGCTCGGCCAATGCGCTGGTGTTCCGCGGCCTGTTCCTGTCGGGCAATGTCGGCACCAATGCCGGCGGCAATTTGTTCATCGACGGCGCACCCGTGCTGGGCGCACAACCGCCCCCGATTGTCGACGTCGGCCGCATCGAAGTATTGAAAGGCCCGCAGAGCGCCTATTTCGGCCGCTCGACGTTTGCCGGCGCCATCAATTTCGTGACGCGCGATCCCTCGGACGTATTTGGTGTCAAGTTAAGCGCCGAACAGTCGAGCTTCGAGTCGCATGATTACAGCGCTGCGGTCGAAGGCCCGGTCTTTACCGAAAAACTGAAGGCGCGCCTGGCGATCCGCGATTTCAAGCGCGGCGGGCAGTTCGCCAACCAGGGCGTGATCGGCGGGCGCCTGGGCGAGCAGACATCGCAGTCGATTTCGCTGACCGCGACCTTCCAGCCGACCGAGAATTTCAAGGTCAAGCTCTACGCGAATTCGTTTGAAGACGATGACGGCGCACCGGCGCAGGGCGCGTTCAAGGCGGACAATTTCACCGGCCGCATCGGCGGCGATTTGAGCTGCGTGCCCTTTGCGCAGGCCGCACCGGGCGCCGCCGCGACGGTCAATGGCGTACCTAACACCACAGTGACATCGATCACCCAGACGGCCAGTAGCCGGCCTTCTTTCGGATATCCCTGCGGCACGCTCCCGGACCTGAGCGATCTGCCGGCGAACATCCTGTCGGGTGATTACGACCTCAGCCGCGCCTCGACCCGGAACTCGCTGTTCAATCCGGAAGCTAACACGGTGCCACTGGCCGGCGGCAATGGCCGGGGCGTTGGCCAGTACTGGACGCTTTTTGACACCAGTTTCAAGCAGAACGGCGGCATTCGTCGCGTGGCCTGGCAGGCCGATCTCAAGATGGAATGGACCGTTGGCGGCTATACCCTCAGCTCGCAGACCGCCAATCACCGCGACAAGACCATGACGCTGATCGATCTCAACTATCGTGATGGCCACAATCGCGTCAATCCGCTGTTTGCCAGCAGCGCCCAGCCATTCGGTTGCGGCAGAAATGCCGCCAATCCCTTGCGAGCTCTGACCGCCGACCAGACCTGCGCGCCCTGGATGCAGTTCCTGCTGGTCTCGCAGGGCAAGTTGCGCGACTGGAGCCAGGAACTACGAGTCACCTCGCCGGCTGATCGCCGCTTCCGCTGGATGCTCGGTGGCAACTACGTCAAGCTGTTCTCGCCCGGTGGCACGGTCTATGGCCAGGCCACCGCGGGCCCGCTGTTCACGGCGGCCATCACGCAGCAGGACGTGGAAACGCCGGCGGTATTTGGCGCCGCTTACTACGACTTCACCGACAAGCTGACCCTGTCGGCCGAAGCGCGTTATCAGTGGGACAAGATCCAGCAAACCCCCAAGGTCGGTACCAGCGGCGCGCCGATCACCACGCCGATCATCCTGAAGAACACCTTCACGGCCTTCTCGCCGCGCGTTTCACTGGACTACAAGTACGCGGCCAACTCGACCATTTACCTGTTGTTCTCCCGCGGCACGCGCCCGGGCGGCTTCAACGCGGGTCTGGTGACCTCGACCCAGGCCACGATCGATGCTCTGCGGGCTGTCGTACCTAACGCGGGCGTCAACTTCGAGCAGGAAGTGCTCGAGAACTGGGAAGCGGGCGTCAAATCCACCTGGCTCAACGGCCGCGCACGCACGACGCTGACGGTCTATTCCGACAAGTGGCTGAACGGCCAGGTGGCTAACAACGTTCCGGTCAACGTGAACGGCGTCGCCAACCTGATTGGCCTGACGATCAATAATGGCGTTGCCCAGCTGGATGGCATGGAGTTCGAGGGCCAGTTCCGCGCCACCCCGAAACTGACCGTCTCCGGCACGTTTGGCTACAACGACAGCAAGATCAAGAGCTATGGCCTCGGCCTTGGCAACTGCTCGGACTGCAACGTTGTTTACGGCAGTTTTGCCGGTGCGATCGGCCGCCGCCTGCCGACGGTGCCGCAGACCACGTACACGCTGTCCGGCGAGTACAACAGCGCCTTTGACAACGGCCTGAAGTGGTTCGCGCGCGCCGATTACCAGGTGCAGGGTTCCAAGTACACCGACTTCTCCGGAGCCGCGAAAGTGGGCGACAAGACCAATCTCAACGCGCGCTTCGGCATCCGTGGCGAGAAGTGGTCGGCGGAACTGTTCGGCACCAACCTGACCGACGACGACACCTTCCAGGCCGCCTTGTTAGGTATCGACGTGTTCACGTTCCTGGCGCCGCCGAACAAGAACGAGATGCGTTTCTCGCCAGGCCTGCCGCGCATGGGTGGCATCCGCCTGACCTACGACTTCTGATCGCAAGCGCGAATCGGGATCGATGCAACGGGGCCGACAACGGCCCCGTTTCTTTTGGGCCAAAAAAAAGGCAGCCATCAGGCTGCCTTGCAAAGGAACTCCAAGATTATCTGATTATTGTTGTCGTTTACTTCTTGAACCGGCGCCGTGCGATTGCAGCGCCTGCCAGACCCAAAGCCATCAACGTCATAGAGGCCGGCTCCGGGACGTCGTAAACCTCTTCAACGACCGCGAACGCGGGCGCCGCGAACAGCAGGGCCGCTGCGCCGAGCAACATCGCCTGTGACATTAATTTGTTCATCGATAATTTCCTTATCTGGGTGCTCGCAAAGATTCGCGAGCAGTACCGTAGTTAAAGCAATATCGATGCCACAAACGCCAACTGTCTGATTGGCAACAGGTTTTTCGCGGTCGGCTCAGCGGATGCGCATTCGCTTGTAAAGAATTCCGACGCCAGGCGCTGCGCTAAGTAAATTCGCCTTTGTCGGCAACCGCTATGTAAAGCGCATGGCAGGGTGCCTCGCCCACGACATGCACCAGATGCCCCTGCCCGCTTATGTCGAACAGCGTGAACATGTCGCCGCGCACGAACTGCCGCGTCTCGCCATTACTGACGGTGATGTTCATCTGGCCCGAAAACACTGCGACGAACATCAGGTCCGGCGCGGTCTTGAAATCGGCGCTGTAACCCGGCTGCGACAGACTCATCTTCCAGTATTTGACGTTCTGGTTTTTCGACGAGATGCGCCGCGGAATTCCGGTTTGCGGCAAATCGGTATCGCGAAAAAACGAATGGCCATGTTCATCGACATCCACGCAGGTGAATTTCATGGCGCGCCCCTACTTCTTGAATTCGTATTTGTCGGTGCCCGGAAACGTCAGGCTCAGGGTGATGACCGGTTCGCGGCTGCGCGCGAAGCTTGAGTGATGCAGGGAAAATCCGTACACATAGACGCCTTCACCGGTTGCGGATCGACGTGTCTCGCCGCTTTGCAGTTTGTTATCGAGGTGCCCGGACATCGCCCAGACCATGCGCGGCTGGTTGGTCAGGTGCATTTCTTCGGGTCCGCCGCCGATCGGCTCGCCGGGTTGATTCAGGGAAATGCCCCAATAGGCGCCGTCCTGTTTTTCGGTCTCGGCATGCAGGTCGGTCACCTGCTTGAAGGGAATGTCGACCGTACCCCACGCGGAGCGGCCGTTAGCATCCCGGCTGAAGGATTTCATTTTCATGGGGCCGCCTTTGCGCCATTGGTCGCAATGAACGAGGAATCTTCCAGGACATCCCAGTGCGTCGGCAGGCCGGCCGCTTCGCACAGCGCGTCGCCCGCCTGGACGATGCGGGTTTCCTCACCAACGGTGATTTCCATGCGTCCCGACAACATATAGATCAGCGCGTCAACCGGGGGCGTCACCGCGCCGGTCTTGCCCGGGCCGGTCAGGCGCGCGATGCGGATGGAATTGCCGTCGAATACATAACGCTGCACCGAGACCTTCGCCGTGTCGACACCGGCCTTCGGGCCTGCTGCCAGTGGCGTCAGCGGCGTGTCCTTGCCCCGGATGACCAGCGCTTTGGCGTCCGGTTTCGAACTGCGAACGGTGTAAAGCACCACGGTTGTGTCCTCCAACCTGCGCGGGATACTGCGCAGCACACCGCTCGGCAGGTTGACGACGTCGCCGGCGCGAATCTGCACGATCTGGCCGGCCGCGCCGACGATGGCCGAGCCCTTGACCACGTACAGCTGGGTTTCGGTCGTGATCTGGTGCAACACGCCACCGCCCGCCTTGCGGAAGGTCAACACGCGGATTTCGCCGTTGTTGAACTTGAAGGCCTGCGAGTCATAGCGCACCGCGTTAGCCGGGGCGCGCGTGAGTTCATCGGCGCCGGCCGCGATCAGGATGCGCGCGCCGGTCTGCTCGGCCGCGCCGGTCTGCAGTATTTCCCACTCGGCCATCGCGACTACGGGTGTGTCGGCGGCGAGCCGGATATTGCTCGCGGCCTGCACGGCCTGCGCGGTCGCCAGCAATCCCGCAGCGAGCATCAGGTTCCTAACAAACTGTCGCTTCACGTTCGCCCCCTGTTTTTGGACGCTCTCCGGGGCCGCAGGACCCGGATGGAATTATCGCCAGGACAAGTCAGGTACACGGCACCGGCAGCGTCCACGACGATGCCGGCCAGTGAGTCTTGCGGCAAGTCTAGGCCATCGAGGGACAGCGGCAGGCCGCTCGCGAGTACCGTTCGCTGCTTGGTCCCAAGGTCGATTGCCAGCACGCGTCCGGCACTGGCTTCGACCACCGCCAGTCGCCCATCCGACAGCCGCGCCAGCCCTGTCGGCCGGTCCAGCCCCTCGGCTACCGCCTGGCGACTGCCGGACTGGAGATCGACCCGCTGTATGCGGCCTGCTGAAAATTCGGTGACCAGCAACACGTTCGGGCTCTCTGCCATGACCGCCACCGGTTGCTGGAGGCCGGACGCGAGGACCCTGGCGCCCGCCCCGTCGACCTGCAGTAACTCGCCGGAGGCCACGTCGGCAACCACCACGGACCCGTCGACTAACAACACCAGGCCCCGGGGGTTCCTGACCGCACTGCTCTCCCAGACTATCTGATCGGTGGTCCGGTCGATGGCGCGCAGTCGCGCCACTGGGGCATTGGCAAGCACCATGCGCTGCGCGCTCGCCGCCACCGCAGTCGACGCGCCGCGGTTGCCGGCCCAGGGCGGGCGCGTCACCGCGCCGGTCTGAGGGTCGACAAACCGATAACCGAAGGGATCAGTCACTAACAAATTCGGGCGTCCCGCCTGTTCAACCAGCGCCACGCCCAGCGGCAGCGTGAACCAGCCGCGCACCAGCGTTCGCAGCGCGCCCGAGGCGGGCTCGAACACAAACAGACTGCTGTCGGCGGCGCTGCTGAGAATGATCCTGCCACCCGGCGCCAGCACCAGGCTGTCGAGCGGCGCCGGCAGGTTTGTTAGCTTGGCCGACTGACCCGTGGCCGGCACGGTGCGCCACAGGTCGCCGGACAGGTAATCGACGCTGTACACATCACCGTTCGACGCCACCTTGACCGCGGCCGGCGCGCCCAGGCCGGTGGCGATGGTGGTGCGCGCGCCGGTTTCAATATCGATCGCGACCAGGCGATCGGTACCAAACTGCGGCGCATACAGCCGGCCATCCGGACCAAACGCAAAGCCATTCAAGCGCCCCTGACCGCTCGCAACGCGGCGCGGCGGCCTGGCAGCTAACGGATCCAGCTCCCAGAGCGTGTCGTCACCGGCGCCGACCTGGGCGGTGAACAGGCGCCCGGCCGCATTGAAAGCGATCGGATTGACGCGCGGCGCGTCGCGCAGCAGCACCTGCGGCCGGCCTCCGGGCCGCTGCGCGCGGATTTCCCCGGAGCGCTGCGCCGTCCAGGCCACGATGCCGGCGGCCGGCGTGCCGGCCGGGCCGACCGCGACATCGTCGGATTCGCCGTGCGGCGAGTCGATGAATACGCTGACGGCGCCAGTGCGCATGTCGATCTGGTAGACACGCTGACCATGAATGCTGGTGCCAAACAAGCGACCGGTGTCGTCGAGGACAATTCCCTCCACCGCGTGCATGGCCGAGGGCGGCACCAGTATCTGCACGCGGTACGACGCGGTTTGCGCGATGGCCGCCGACTGCAGGCACAGCCCGATGATTGCACAGTGGGTAAGCCGATGAAGCATCGCAGCGAGTCCTTGTGTTGCGCCTAGAATAGCGATCACCGATCACAACAGAGCGGAAATAGTATGCGTTCAGGCGGATTGCGTTTGGGCCTTGGAGTCCTGGCGGCAGGCGCCGTGGCGTGGCTGACGAGCAATGCGCTGCGCGCGGCCGATCCGCCGGCCGCAGCACCGCCGGGCCAGCCCGTTACGGCCCCTGAAACAGCGCCCGCTGCAGCAGCGCCGCTCAGTCCCGAAGCCGCCAAAATCGAGGCGGGCCGTTACCTGGCGGTCGCTGGCAATTGCACCAACTGCCACAGCCGCGCGGACGGCGACCCGTTCTCAGGTGGCGTCGAATTCAAGACCGACTTCGGCACGATCTACTCGACCAATATCACGCCGGACACGACCGCAGGCATCGGCGAGTGGACCGAGGCGCAGTTTGCGCGCGCGATGCGCGAAGGTGTCGACGATGAAGGCCAGCACCTGTATCCCGCCTTCCCGTACACCGCGTTCACCAGGATCAGCGATGCGGACCTGTCGGCGCTGTTTGCCTACCTGAAATCCGTGGCCCCGTCGGGCTACCAGGCGCCCGAGAACGACCTGCGGTTCCCCTACAACCAGCGCTGGCTGTTAGGTCTGTGGAAATGGCTGTTCTTTGACGCCGCGCGCTTTCAGCAGCAGCCGGCGCGCGGCGCGCAATGGAATCGCGGCGCCTACCTCGTTGACGGCCTCGGGCATTGCGGCGCCTGCCACACGCCGCGCAACTTCCTCGGCGCCGAAAAAGATGACCAGTACCTCGCCGGCGGCGTCTATAACGACAAGATCCCGGGCGGCGAAGTGCGGCCCTGGGCGGCGGTCAATCTGACGCAGGCGGACAGCGGCCTCAAGACCTGGAGCGTCTCTGACCTGACAGGCTACCTGCACACCGGCCACGGCCAGCGCGCCGGCTCATTCGGACCGATGAACGAAGTCATCGGCAACAGCCTGCGGCAGCTGAGTGCGGCTGACGTCGAAGCGATGGCTGTCTACATCAAGAGCCTGCCGGCGATCGAAACCAGCGACACGCAGTCCCTGAGCGAGTCGGAGCGGGCCGAAGGTGAAACGCAATATACGATTCATTGCGGCACCTGCCACCTGCCGACCGGACTCGGCTCAACGCCCGGCACAGATCTCGGGCCGCCGCTGGTCGGCAATCCCGTGGTGCAGGCGCCGAGCCCGGCGACCCTCATCAACGTGATGCTGAATACCAGCGAGGTGCTGACACCTGTGCCGCCCGCGAGCTGGAAAAACATGGAAGGCCTGGGCGACAAGATCGACGACGAACAGGTCGCGGCCATCGCCAACTATCTGCGCAGCAGCTGGGGTAATCGCGGCGGCAAAGTCACCGCCGCGGACGTCGCCAAACAGCGTTAGCTCAGGCCGCGGCCTTCGCGGCCCAGGAGTCGCAATAGCCCTTCGGGTTGGCGGGACCGCCGGTGTAGATCTGGCAGGTTCCGCAGCCCGCGCCATCAGCGCCCGGCGTGAAGAAGGTGCAGCCTGCGCAGGTCTTGGCCGCATCGGCCGAGTTTTCGACGTAATGATTGGCGTCGCGCAGGCTGGTCTCCGATGGCGACATGTCCTCCGGATTGGCGCACCCGCCTCCCGCCGACGACGTCGGCTCAGACTTGCCGCCACTGCAGGCTGTAAGGGCGGCGGAGCCCGCCGCGACCGCGGAAACTGTTAGCCCGAGACGGAAAAACGAGCGGCGGGTCAATGCATCCATGGGATGGCTCCAGGGTGGGTTTGATTGGCGGGTTGCGGGAGTACGATAACTAATTCCTGGCGCCGGCGTCCAACATCGGCAGCAGCGAGACCAGCAGCAGGACTGCCATGACCACGTTGAAGATGCGCGCCGTGCGCGGCTCGTGCAGCCAGTGCTTCAGGATGGTCCCGAACAGCACCCAAATGGAAATGCAGGGTATGTTGACCATTGCAAACAACAGTCCAAAGACCAGGATCCAGGTTGACGACACCCCTGCAGGAACGTAGGCGCTGAACGCGGTCACGGCAACGACCCAGGCTTTCGGATTGACCCATTGGAACAGGGCCGCCGCCATGAAGCCGAATGGCCGCGATTTGTTAGCACCATCGGTATCGGTCGTCACGGGTCCGGAAGTTGCAATGCGCGCGGCCAGGTAAACGAGATACAAGGCGCCGGCCCAGCGCAGCACGCGATAGAAGCCCGGCGCGCGCAGGAAGAACTCCGCCAGGCCGAAACCGACCATCACCAGCATCACCGAGAAGCCGATTGTGACCCCGAGCATATGCGGTATGGTGCGGCGGAACCCGTAGTTCACGCCTGAGGCCAGCAGCATCACGTTGTTAGGTCCGGGCGTGATCGAGGAGACCAGCGCAAACAGGCTGAAAGCAACGAGAATCGCAGTGGTCATGTGTCGCTATGCTAACATCGATCGCAGCATCAGGAGGCTCGCGAGATTCCGGTCGTGGTGCTGGAGTCAGCCTGGCTCGCGGAACTGGATTCGAGCAGAACCCAGCAGCACCAGCATCAGCAGCAGCAGCCAGGGCTCGATGAGTCCGCCACCACCGCCGCCGGACGCGGCAGCGGGCGGAGGCGGCGCGGCCACATCGTCTTCCTGGATGGTGATCGCATAGCTGTTCGAACCATCGACAATGACGCCACCGCTGGCGTTCGAAAGCACCAGCTGGAAATTCCGGTTGCCGGTGACGCTGGTGTTGTTAGCCACCTGGATAACCACGGTGCGCTCGCCCGTTTCACCGCTGGCCCACTGCAACGTGCCGCTGGCCGCGGTGTAATCCGTGCCGGCCAACGCCGTGCCATTGGCCGTGCTGTAACTGACGCTGACGGCGCCGGTCGAACCGGCGGCGCGCTCGACCCGGACGGTGACCGATCCCGATCCCTCGACCACCGTCGCGGCGCTGCCGACGAAAGCGAGCCGCCCTGCCGCGTTAGCTGCCTGTTCACGCAACAGGAAGAGTCCGTTGCTGATGTCGCTGATCAGGATCGTCCCGGACGGCAGGAAGGGATATACGCCCCAGGCGCCATCGGTGCCCGCGCTGTTAGCTGCGGGCACCAGGAAGGTGTCGAAATTGCCGATCTCGGCCAGTTGCGCCGGGTTCGTGGCGTCAAAGACCACCAGGCCGCGCCGGTAGTGCGAGACGTAATACCGATTGCCCTTGGTGTAGCCGTTATGATCGGTCGTGGTATCGAGACCCCGGAAGCTGGTCACGATGGTCGGAAAACGTAGATTGTCGATGTTGAGCGTATAGATCTGGGTATTGAAACCGCGGCGGATCTCGTCCAGCTCATCATGGACCATGATGAAGCGCTGGTCGCTCGACGGCCAGCCGGAGTGCGTGTACTCGACGCCCGGATACGTGGTGGTCGACAACCTCACCGGCAGCGACTTGTTAGTCACGTCCCACAGATCGATGGTCGTCTCATTGAAATCGACCAGC
>Ga0209797_10000784_pt1 | contig 15940 bp, 16 predicted proteins | sample DOMMetBare3Fresh_2_FD_187472 | JGI IMG/M metagenome (GOLD analysis project Ga0209797, IMG submission 187472) | Wetland sediment microbial communities from St. Louis River estuary, USA, under dissolved organic matter induced mercury methylation -... | ecosystem: Environmental > Aquatic >... | reverse complement strand
CGGTTCTAGCTACTCCTCCAGGCTGAACAGGAAGTCGGATCGCACTCAGGACATTTCGTGTCTCCTCCACCGACAACCAGCCCGCTCCACGACGCGAAAGAGCGTCGGCACAGATTTTCCGAACGGCTGAAAGATCCAGATCATCGAAGTCGGGAACCATGCCAGCCAGCTGTTGTCGCCACTCCGCGTAAGTCGCCGCTTTGCCGAGCACGAGTGCGGGGGTCTCCGGCAAATGGTAGGCGGGAATGGTTTCTGCTTGGGAACTAAACGTACGGTCCATGTCACCTTCCGCCATCCACCCGATGAGCACGGGCTTAGCCTTCGCCCCAGCCTTTCGCCCATTCTCAATTCCTGCCATGATGCCATGGGCGATCTCTGCCGTATCTGTCACGGTCACAGCCATATAGAGGATAATCAGCGCATCGATCTCATCAGCCAGGAGGAGCGTTTCAATCCCCTTGGCGTACTGATCCGGTTTGGCAGAAGCAATCAAGTCGACGGGGTTGCTCAGCGCGGCAGCCGACGGGAGAAAGGATGAGAGAGTTGCCCTGGTCTGGGCGGACAAGTCTGGAACAACCAACGCCCCCGCCTCGCAGGCGTCAGTACAAAGAACGGCCGGCCCTCCCGCGTTCGTGATGATCCCTACTCGCCGTCCCAGTGGGAGGGGTTGATTTGATAGTCCAGAAGCTAGGGCCAATAATTCTTCGAGCGATTCTGCGCGAATGACGCCGGCTTGACGAAATAAGGCATCGACGGCCACATCGCTGGCTGCAAGTGCCGCTGTGTGAGAACTCGCCGCACGCCGCCCCGATTGTGATCGTCCAGCTTTGACCGCGATGATCGGTTTGCGACGGCTCACGCGCCGCGCGATGTGGGCGAATTTGCGAGGATTGCCGAAGGACTCCACGTAAAGGAGGACGACATTCGTGGAAGGGTCTTCTTCCCAATATTGCAACAGATCGTTGGTGGACACATCGGCCTTGTTTCCCACACTCACAAAGGAAGAGATGCCCAAGTGGAATCGCCGTGCACCGGCAAGGGTCGCTATCCCGATGGCGCCGCTTTGCGACGACATGGCAGCGCGGCCTCGAGGGGGAAACAGCGTAGTGAAGGTGGCATTCAGCTGTATGTTGGGGTCTGTATTCAGAATCCCGAAACAATTAGGCCCGATCATTCGCATGCCGTACTGCCGGACTTTCGTGACCAACTGCTGCTGAAGAGCCGCTCCTGCTGGTCCTACTTCTGCGAATCCAGCCGTAATGATGACGCAGGCCCTGATTCCCTTTGCCGCACACTCGTCAATGATGGACGACACGGAGTCTCGTGGGACCGCGATGATGGCTAGATCGACGGGCTCCGGGAGATCCTGCACGGATGGATAGGTCCGGGTTTCCTTGATGTCGGTTGCCTTTGGGTTGACCGGGTAAACGGCGCCTCGAAACCGGCCAGTTGTTATGGCATCGAGCAGCCGATAACCGATCTTGTTTGGATTACGCGAGACGCCGATGATCGCAACCGACTTGGGCTGAAAAAACGGTCGGAGTGAGGCCGTCGTGGCGAGCCGCTCTCGGACCTCGGCGCGAGTGACGGTCGCTTCTGTTGGAATCAACGACAACTCCACTTCCATGTCTTCGCCTTCGTAGGCTTCATGGGTGGTAAATCCTGATTCTCTGAAGACTTCACGCATGGCCAGGTTATCGGCGTGAGTGACAGCCCAGAGGTGAGTAAAGCTGTGTCGGATGGCGATTAAGGCCAGGCGTTCCAGCAGCAGCGTACCCAGGCCTTTTCCATGAAACCCGTCGTCCACGGCCATGGCAACTTCCGCAGTCTGCTCGTCCCTCGCCCAGTACGACCCAGCGGCGATAATGTGGGATGTGCCTTCCCATACTCGCGTCACGATCAGCGTGAACTGTGAACGAGGGTTTGAGGAACGACACAAGTCAGCGATACTGTCAGAAGTCGGAGGGCTTTCTGAGAAATATCTGTAGCGTCTCGACTCGGAGGATAACCGATCGACGAACTGTTGCATCATCGTTGCATCCGAGGGTTCAGCCGGTCGAATCGAAGCAGTCGACCCATCGCGCATGATGACGGAACCGGACTCAGTGTGATCGGTCTTCAGGGAAGGAATATAGAGGGGACGAACGGATCTCATCATATGTGTATCTAAAGCGCCAGCCAATCGGGTTTCAATATCAACACGAGGCCCAAGCTTAACATCACCGCTCCACCGGCTAGTTTTAGCCAACGACCGGCACGTTCTTGCAGTTTCCGTCGGCTCAGCGTGACCACCGCGATGATCACCATGAGGCTGTCGTCAAGAATATAGGCCAGATTATACAAGCCAAGGTAACCATAATATTCCCATGCCGGCAACTGCTGCATAGTGAGGATCTGTGTATAGACAGCGGGAAATCCGGCTGTGCAAAGCAATTCAATCGTATTCACCAGGCAGGCCAGGAGAATGACACCTGCTACCGCACCGGTGAGGTGTTCTGCTTGAAGGATGCGCCGGATGCGAGCGTAGAGCCCAGGCTTCGCGGACTCGGGGATGCTCAGCGAAATACCTCGATGGAGCGCAAAGAAGTCCTTTACGTTCACTGCTCCCATGAAGATCGCAATGCCGCCCAGGCCAATTTGCACGGCGCGTGAGAGGCCGATCAGAAGAAACATATTGAGCCAGGCGGCCATGAAGGCGAAGTAGAACAAGCCACTGACGGCGACGAATGTGCCAGCGATCAGCGCCATCTTCCGCCGGTCTTGCAGATTAACCAGCAGTGACAGGAGAAAGAGCAGGACCCACATGGCGCAGGGATTGAAGCCGTCCAGCAGGCCGATGAGAACGGTGAACAGCGGAAGGCCCAGATCGTGGACGCGAAGCCGGCCGAGCCATCGCGTCTCGATGCTCTCAACCGACGGATTCAAGGTAACGCCCAGTGCCTTTCGGTCGAGCTTGGCGCGAATCTCGGCTCCAGTTGTCTCGGATGACTGGAATCCGACGATGAGCTCTGTGCCGATGAGAAACGTGGGAACGCCGACCGTAGTGATACCTCGCTCCTGCACCAAAGTTATGAGTCGCTGTCGCGCGGCGGGGTCCTCAGCGATGTCGTGGAGGGCAATGTGAAGTGAGGGCTGTTCCCGTCGAAGTTCGTCGAGAAAGATCTTTGCGGCTTCGCAATGAGGACAGCCGGCGCGAACAAAGACTTCGAGATCTGGGACCGGTTCGTCGGCTACGGTTGGTACCCCGCTCCCTAGTATGAGGGTGAGGAGGACAAGGCATGTGCCGATTGTGCGGACGAACTCCCATCGGCTCTGACGATGTGGACGGAACACCACGTCTCGCTTCTTGACCACGTCAAACCGTGCCAGGTTTTTGAGGTGCGACGGCACATCCAATGTCCGTTGATCTGTCAGTGTGCCGCAGGATCTGTGACGAACAAGGCCTCGTTGGAAAGCGTGATGAGCAACTCCCAATCGGTCCAAACGAAGACCTTGAGGACTGTCTAATTGGCGGAAGAGGGAGAGTCAACTTACTCGCTTGCCAGACAACTGCTCCACACAGCTATTGAGCGTGCCGTACTTCGGGTAGTCAGCTTCCGGGATTTCCACGCCAAAGGTGTCATGGATCATGATCACAAAATTCAAGAAGTCCATCGAATCGATGTCCAGCTGATCACGGAAACTGACATCCGGCTTCACGAGAGACAGATCCGCCTCCGGCGCAATCTCGCCAAGGAGCCGAAGAACCGTTTGTCTGATATCATCCTGTGCATGCGGCCTGTTCATAGCTGTCCGGGCTCCTGCAACAAACGATCAACGGCTGAAAGAAAGACAGCGCCACGGTGGCCATCGGTCACGCGATGATCTGCGGACAGGCTTGCAGCCACGATCGGCCTCGAGACCACCTGCCCGTCGACGACCCAAGGGCGCTCTACTACTTTTCCGAACCCGACGAGGGCAACCTGCGGCGGATAGATGACGCCGAACACGCTGTCCACCCCCTGCTCTCCGAGACTTGTGACGGTGATGGTCGGATCGGACAATTCCGAACCCCGTAACGTCCCGGCACGGGCTCGCTTCACGAGGTCCTGAAACTTGCCCATGAGCTCCCCAAGGCTTTGCTTGTCCGTATCATGTATGGCCGGTGCGATGAGGCCTCCTTGCCGGATGGAAATCGCCACACCGACGTGGATGTCGGCGCTCTGAACGGAGGCATTTTCTTTCCACAGTGCATTCAACTCTGGGACCTGGCGCAGCGCCAAAGCCACGGCTTTAATCAACAAGACGCCGTATAACAACCGATCCGTCACTGGGCGTTTGAGGTTTTCCTCTTTGATCCACGTCATCGCCCGGCCCATGTCGACGGTGGTGCTCAGATAGTAATGAGGGATTTCCCGTTTCGATCGGGCCATCGCGGCGGCAATAGTCTCCCGCATCCGTGCCTGGCGGTCTGCCGCCACGGTGGGTGGTTCCTTTGTCGGCGCTGCGGCAGCCGCTCGGATATCGTCGAGGGTGATAGCGCCACCGGGGCCGGTTCCTTTCAGGACCGAAGGATCGACGCGAAGTTCTGCCGCGAGCTGTTTGGCAGCGGGTGAAATGCGCAATCGGCCTGGCTCGGGCGGTGGAGAGAGGACTGGTTCTCTAACTGGGGAAGGCGGTGATTCCTTCGCGGGCTTCGCCTCAGTCCTTGCCTCAATTGGTCCAACCGGTTTTCCTTCTTCTTGAATGATGGCCATTACCGTGCCTACCGGGACCGTTTCACCGGGCTTCGTGATCAGTTGGTGAATAATGCCGGTATAGAACGATTCAATCTCGATCGCGGCCTTCTCGGTATCCACTTCCGCGATGATCTCTCCTTTGGTCACCCGGTCGTCCACCTTCTTCTTCCATTCGACCAACGTGCCCTGGGTCATGTCTGAGCCCAGTGTCGGCATCACAAATTCAGCCATGACCAAAACCTCGTGAAACGTGAGCAGTGTGAAAGAAGACTAATGGCGCCCATGTATTATCCCTTGAGATTGCGGACAGCGGCCACGATTGTTTCGGGCTGTGGGAGCGCGGCGTCTTCCAAATGTTTCGGATAGGGGATCGGCACTTCAGCGCTGCAGACGCGTGCCACTGGGCCGTCGAGATCATAGAAAGCCCCTTCCATAATCTGTGCAGACACTTCTGCAGCAAAACTGCCGGTGCGCCACCCTTCGTCGACCACGACCGCGCGGTGCGTTTTCCGCACGGAGGCCAGGACCGTCGAGATATCGAGCGGCCGCAACACGCGAAGATCGACGACTTCGGCTTCGATGCCTTCCCCGGTAAGCGTCTCGGCTGCCTGCAGCGCCTTCCACAGTGAGCCGCCGAACGTGATCAGGCTCACGTCCTTTCCTTGCCGGCGAATGGCAGCGCGTGAAATGTCGACGGGCAACGCGCATTCGTCGAACTCCCCTTCCATGGGATACAAATAGGCATGTTCAAAAATGAAGACAGGGTCCGGGTCCTTCAGGGCCGCCAGCAACATGCCTTTCGCATCGGTCACCGTTGCCGGCGTGAGGACCTTGATGCCGGGAATGTGAGCATACCAGCCTTCCAGACTGTGGGAATGCTGGGCGGCGACTTGGCGGCCGGCTCCGGTAGCCATGCGCACGACGAGCGGAATACTGAACTGTCCGCCGGACATGTGGCGAATCGTAGCGGCGTTGTTCACAATCTGATCGAGGGCGAGCAGACTGAAGTTCACCGTCATCACTTCCACGATCGGCCTCATGCCGCCGAGGGCGGCTCCGATACCGGCGCCAACGAAGGTGGATTCGGACAACGGCGTGTCGCGGATACGCTCAGGCCCGAATTCTTCCAGGAATCCTTTGCTGCAGGCATAGGTGCCACCGTACTTGCCGACGTCTTCACCCATCAGAAACACGCGTGGGTCATTCTGCAACGCCTCACGGAGTCCGGCTCGAACGGCTTCTCTGTACGTCATCTTAGTCATGTCGAGCTTAAGAGCTATCAGCTTTCAGCAGCCAGCTATCAGCCTTGGGCAGACGGCTGTGGACTGCTCACCGGCGTATACACGTCTCTCGCGAGATCTTCGATCGGTTCCCACTCTCCGGCCTCCGCAAATGCCACAGCCTCGGCAATTTCAGCGGCGATGACGGTCTCCATCTTCTCCACATCGGCATCGAGCAGCAACTCATTCCCCCGAAGGTATTGCTCAAAAGAAGCAATCGGGTCCCGCTGTTTCCATTGAACGACTTCGTCTTTGGTACGATACAGTTCTGCGTCGTACATGGAGTGGGCTCGAAACCGATAGGTGCGATACTCAATGAAGTAGGGTCCGCCGTCTTGCCGTACGAAATTCACGGCTTTCCTCGTGGCTGCTTCCACCGCCAGGACATCCATTCCGTCTACTGCTTCAGCCGGAATGGCATAGGCGTCGGCCTTGCGGGCGATGTCGGTCTGCGATTGGTGTCTTCCGAGCGCGGTTCCCATCGCGTAGAGATTGTTTTCGCAGAGGAACAACACCGGAAGCTTCCAGAGCGCGGCGAGGTTGAGGGACTCATGAAACTCCCCTTCAGCCACGGCGCCGTCCCCGAAAAAGCAGGCTGTCACTGGTGGGCGCTTTCGCATGTTGTCGGCCAGCGCGAGTCCCACTGCGACCGGTAGCCCTCCGCCGACAATGGCCAGGCCTCCGTAGAAGCGGCGTGGGGCGTCGAAGAAGTGCATGGACCCACCCCGTCCTCGTGCGCACCCGGTCGCTTTCCCGTAGAGCTCCGCCATCAGTGGCCCCATCGGCGTGCCCCGTATCAGCGCGTGACCGTGTTCACGATAGGTGCCGACGATCGCGTCCTCCGACGTGAAACAGGGCATGGCACCGGCTGCCACCGCTTCTTCGCCGATGTAGAGATGGAGAAAGCCTCGAATCTTGCCTAGGCTATAGAGTTCTGCACACTTCTCCTCAAACCGCCGGATGCGGAGCATCTGACGGAGCAATTCAAGGGCATGGTCTCGATCGATCGGCGGTGTCATGAGCTACCCTCCAACGTCGAAGTATCGCCTTCAGGTAACCCCAGCTCTCTGGCCTTCAGCAGCCTTCGCATGATCTTGCCGCTACGCGTCTTTGGCAATGTCGGCAAGAACGCAATTTCCTTCGGCGCCACGGCAGCGCCAAGTCGTACACGCGCAAAACCCAGCAACTCACGACGTAGTTCGTCGCTCGCCTCATAGCCATCCTTGAGCGACACGAAGGCCTTGACGACTTCCATCGCAACCGGATCCGGTTTGCCGATCACACCTGCCTCAGCCACGGCCTTGTGTTCGATCAGCACGCTTTCCACTTCGAAAGGCCCGATGAGGTGGCCTGAGGTCTTGATCACATCGTCCGCTCTGCCGACGAACCAGAAGTACCCGTCTTCATCCTTCCTAGCCAGGTCGCCTGTCAGGTACCAGCCGCCGGCGAAACATTTCTTATATCGCTCCGGTTCGTTCCAATAGCCGCGGAACATGGAGGGCCATCCCGGCCGCAGGGCCAGTTCGCCCTGGACATTGGGCTGTTCAACGGCCTCGACATGTCCATCTTCAGTCCTGCGCACGATCGCGGCCTCAATGCCGGGCAGCGGGCGCCCCATTGAACCGGGGCGGATGTCCATAGCGGCATAGTTGGCGATCATGATGCCGCCCGTCTCGGTCTGCCACCAATTGTCGTGGAACGGGTGGCCGAACGCCTCTCGTCCCCAGACGACCGCCTCGGGGTTGAGGGGCTCGCCCACGCTTGCGAGAAAACGAAGTGGACGAAGATCGTATTTTTTGACGAGCTCCACACCACCTTTCATCATCATGCGAATGGCGGTTGGAGCTGTGTACCACACGCTCACATGCTCATCTTGCAGGATGCGGTACCAGCGTTCGGCATCGAAGTCCGCCTCATCCACGATGCTGGTAATGCCGTTGGTCAGGGGCGCGATGATCCCGTATGAGGTTCCTGTGACCCACCCGGGATCCGCGGTACACCAAAACACGTCATTCTTGTGAAGATCCAGCGCATACTTGCCAGTCATGTGATGAGCAACCACTGCCTGATGGACATGGACGGCACCTTTGGGTGTGCCGGTCGTGCCGCTCGTAAAGTGGAGCAGCGCCATGTCTTCCGGATCTGTGGGCTCAATAGCAAAGGATGGGCTGGCCTGCTGCAGGAGGACGCCCAAGTCGCACGTGTTGCCGATGGCAGTAGATTGGCGGCCTTCTCCGATGAGCAAGACATGTTCGAGGCTCGGTACGGCCGCACGGATTGCGGCAACTTTCCGTTGATAAAGTGTGCTTGTGGTCACGAGGACCTTCGCCTGGCCGATGCTGAGTCGTGCCCGGATCGGCTCAGGGCCAAAGGCGGAAAACAGAGGGCAGAAGACACTACGATTTTTGAAGGTCCCAAGCGCGGCAATATAGAGCTCTGGGATACGTCCGGCCAGAACGAACACGCGATCGCCTTTGCCGACGCCGAGCCGCTGCAGCACGTTCGCGAATCGATTCGTCAGCTCGCTCAGTCGGCTGTAGGAGTAATTCTCGATCGTTCCGTTCTTCCCCAACCATCTGATCGCCAGATGAGACGCGTGCGCTCCGTTGGCATGACGATCGACGGCTTCATAGGCGATGTTGAGGCCTTGGCTCTGTGGCAGCCCATCTAGCTCGTGCCTGGCCTGATCCCATGAAAAGCGTGAACGGATGGTCTCGTAGTTGTGGAGATGCGGAACAATTTCCCAATCCCGACGCGATTTGATGATCGGAGTCCAAGACAAGGAGAAGTCCCCTTCAACATGGGCCATGTCCGCTATAGACGGACGCAAGCAGCCCAAAATGATCGTTCACGAGTTGTACGCTGAAAGGACACAACTTCGTACTAGCTGACGATATCCGGTGGTGACATGGCTCTGATGTACGACAACACATCCAACATCTGTTCATCCGTGAGTTTGCCGCGAAAGCCGTGCATCGGGCTGAACAACACGCCATTCGAGATGGCCACCAGCAGCTCCCAATCCGTCTTCGAACGACTGATCTGAGATCGAAAATCGGCTGGTCGGATGATTAAATCTCGGCTGTCCGGTCCGTTCCCGTCCAATTTGGCCCCATGACAACGGAGGCACTGTTGCTCGTATACTCCTTGTCCGGCCTTTGGGTTTCCGCGGATCACTTGTGCCGAAACCAACGATGTTGTGGCGAAGAGGAAGATGACGGCGACGGTCAGCATCGGTTTCATGTTTGATCCTTTCAGCGCAGGACAAGTATCGGACAGGTTACGTGATGCACGACGGCGTGGGAGACACTCCCCAAGAGGAAGCGGGAAATGCCCTTGCGTCCATGGGAGGTCACGACCACCAAATCCATAGCCTTGGCCTCCTGTTCAATCACCGCTGCAGGATTGCCTTGGGCTACGTTCGTGCTGACCGTATAGCGAGGGTTCAAGAGCTTGCCGGCGGTCGATTTGACGAGCTCCTCCGCATAGCGCTCCGCGCCTTCCCACCAGGTACTGGTTCCCAGGGCGTCATAGGGATCGTTCACTCCGATCGGGATAATGGCGTGGACCACACGGAGTTCTACCGGATCGGCGAGCGGATGCTCCGTCAACCATTTCACGATTCGATCCGCATCGTTTCGCTCTTCGATGGCGATGAGCACCCGTTGCACTTTCCGTGCGGCTCCCCTGACGATCAACGTCGGGCGGGAGCCGTGCAGAAGCACCCGATGGGACACACTCCCGAGGACAGCCTCGGACAGACGGCTTCGCCCGCGCACGCCGACGACGACAAGGTCGGCGGAAAGGTTTTTGGCGCTGTCGAGGATGAGTTGAGCAGGACTGCCGATCTCATTGACCTTCCTGATTGACTCGACCTCGGTCGGTACCATGGCCGCAGCACGCTCCAGTAGTTGGCGCCCAGAATCGACCATCGCATTGCGGAAATCATCGTACCCTTGGACGTTGCCCGCTTGGGCCACAAACGGATGTTCCAAAATCCCTAAGTCGACACCGTGGACCAGCGTGACGTCGGTTGGATGATAGAGTTGAAATGTCTGTGTGACGGCAGCGAAAGACTGGTCCGACCAATCAACACCGATGACGACTCTCATGTCACAACCTTTCCCATCCACACATCAGAAGAGTGGATGTGGCGCGGTCCCGAACGGAAGCACGCGCGGTGATTCACCCACATTGCCACGGATACGCCACGCTCCGTCTTCGAGGACGAGATAGTGTACTTCTTCATACCAGCTGTCGATGGGGACATACAGACCGCTGGTCTTCGACCTGGCCCAGAGATGGCCGGTACAGGTAACCTCCAGCACCGTACTGCGACCCGCTCCAACCTTGGCCATCTTCGTGAAGAGATGGGTGCTCGCAATCTCCTGATACTCATCAAAGAGCTCTTTCCAGATCTTCCGGAGATCGTCTTTCTTGAGCCCATGGTAGTTGTATTGGGCGGAGTAGATGGCCATGACCTTTTCAAGGTCATGGGATTTAATGGCCTCCTCCGCTTGCTCGAACGTGCCAACGACGGCTTTGAGCGTGGCCACGTCGACTTCGATCACCGAACCGGATGGAGGAACGACGATTTTTGCCTCTGCTGTGCCGATGCCGGCAAGAAAGCCGATCAGGATGGTGAGATGAATGACTGCTTTCAATAGGGATCTACCTTGTAAGCTCAATCACCCCTCCTTCTGTTGCCGTTCTCGTATCAGGACAGAATCACCTGTCATCTCGTCCATGTGACGCGCACAAAATCTTCGTCTTGGTCGTAATGCAACTCCAGCTCGCCGTGATAGGCATGCTTCAATCCTTCGCCGATGCGCCTTGGTAAATGAGTGTCGGTCGTGGAAATGACGAGGCCCTCGGGCTTGGTGTCGATCGACATAATTCGAGAGAGAGGGTGTTCCTTCTTTTCTAGTGCCTCCGTATTCTTCACCAGACCGATAATCTGCTCATGTTGCTCATCCTTAAAAGAACCTTTGAGCGTGACGAATCCCTTAGGATACTTGTCGCGGATCCGCATGCAGGCGGGGCAGATGATCTCGTCGGCGTCGGCCGGCTTGGCACCCCAGGTCCACCGTCCCTTGTGAAACAAGGCCCCGCATTCGGTGCAGATGGTCGGTTCCTTGAGTTTCCCACGCAGCTTATAGGTGTCGTGCTGATACTCCTGGACGGTCCGATCATGTCGAGCCCCCACGCCTGCCGCTGTCTTCGTTTTCGCTGTCATGCGTGCTCCCTTATCGTGGCGGCGAGGCCGTTGAAGACTGTGGCTGCTCCTTCCATCCCAACAGCGACTCTTCCGCCAAGTTCAAATACTCCACAACATCGTGATCGCTGACCTGTGCAAAATCGATATAGTGGTGCCCCACGGCCCAGAATGGGTCCGGTGTGGCAAGGACTATAAATTCGTCCACCTGCATGCAAGCCTTTCGAATGGTCTCCATTGGGCCAACCGGAATAGCCGCAATCAGGCGGCGCGGTTTGAGGTGTCTGATGGACTGGACGGCTGCGAAGAACGTGGAGCCGGTGGCAATCCCATCATCCACAAGAATGACGATGCGGTCGGTGAGCGTGGGAAACTGCCGACCTTGGCGGTATAGGTCTTGCCGTCGAGCGATCTCTCGCCGTTGCACCTGAACCAGCTCTTCAATGTCCGTCCGAAAGCGACTATAGGCTGCCATGGCATCAGGATTCAGATAGATCGTTCCTGTTTCACCCACTGCGCCTAGTGCATACTCGGGGTTATCCGGTGCTCCCAGCTTACGGGTGATAAATACGTCCAGCGGTAGGTGCAGTCCCAGGCTCAGCTGATACCCGACTGCGACCCCACCACGTGGCAGCGCCAAGATCAGAGCTGCCTGATCCTCACGATATCGGATCAGGCGCTCCACGAGTCGACGGCCAGCCTCTTCGCGATTCTTGAACGTCATAATAATACGGCCCATCCCGTCTCTTTGGTCGTTCCGGTCTCTCTGGTCTATCTGGCCTTACAGGCGAACCGGACAGACTGAATAGACGAGACTGACCGCTAGCCTACTCGATGCCGCTTGTCACATTAACGCCGATCAAGAACATCGCCACTAGAATCAGGATGAGTGTGAGAAGGAGGTGGTGGTGCGGCTCCTCCTCTTTCTCATCCCAGTGGATCTGCCAGGGCATTTCCAGGTAGCGAGGATGGCGAAACATGATGTCCTCCTCTCTCCTCAGGCAATTTTGACTTCAATCGCTTTAGGCTTGGCCTTCTCCGACTTTGGAAGATGGACTTTCAGCACGCCGTCTTTGTAATCGGCGTTGACCTTGGACCCGTCGGCATCCTCGGGAAGAGTAAAGCTCCGCATAAAACTGCCGTAGGCCCGCTCGACACGGTGATACTTCTTCCCTTTTTCTTCCTTCTCGTATTTCCGCTCGCCCGTGATCGTGAGGACATCGTCATTCACATTCAGCTTGATGTCTTCTTTCTTCATCTCTGGGATCTCGGCTTTGATGACGTACTCCTTGTCATCTTCCGAGATATCCACCAGCGGCGACCATTCTGCCACGGTGATAGCCTCCTGCTTATCGCCACCGGAAGGAACCCCTGTACGGCCGAAGTAAGTCGAAAGCCGCTTCTCCATCTCCTCGAGTTCCTTGAATGGATTCCATCGCGTGGTCGGTTCCCATCGTGTCAATGCGCTCATGACCATTACCTCCTTGGGTGATTGATAAAGGGCTTGATGCCTTGCCACTGATGAGCCTCTGCATTGACGGTGCCAGGAGTTGAACAGATGAAAGCGAGTGAGCATTCCATGAGAAAAAGCGGTGGGTTAGGTCGCTGTTGGATTTCAGTCACATAAAGATGACAAAGAGAGCTGTGGCATTACGGGGCAGTGGCATCTATGGGGCTGTTGCCTCTTTCGACATTGGTTGAAAGGTGTTGGGCGTTCCTCAAGGGCGAGAACTGTGAAGAATCGGCTCACAGACCTTGGGAGGAATTGAGAGGATAGCCGCTCGGGACGCAAGCACGTATCACGAGTACAGCTCCTGCAGGGACGAGAACAACAGGCAAGGCTCTCAGCCTAGTTACGCAACGGCTGGAGAATGAGAAGCCTGGTCGAACTAACTTATTGAGGGTCGGGAGGACAGGGGATGAAGCAGCGCCCGTCGTTTAAGAATCTGCCGAAGATCCAGGCAAAGCGGTTCAAGAAGCTGAGGCTGGAAAAGGAACGGGATCGAGCCAGACGAGCGAGACTGCGGCTAGTCAAGAAACGGTCCTCCATGCAGAGGAGGCTAAGAACCTTGTGACGACCGTTTGTTGTCGGTCGTCATCTGAAAGGTGCGGTGCAACATGCCGGTGCACAATGCCGATGTCGCAGCGGTCTTTGAAGAGATAGCAGACCTTCTCGAGATTGAAGGATCGAACCCATTCCGTATCCGAGCCTATCGCAATGCGGCTCGCACGCTCCGTGATCTTCCTCGTGAGGTCGGCGCGATGCTCGACGAGGGAGAGGACCTGACAGAACTGCCTGGTATCGGCGAAGACCTCGCGGGAAAGATCAAGGAGGTCGTCGAGACTGGTACTGCCGCCATGCTCGAACAATATCGCAAGAAGGTGCCGAAGACTCTCACGGAATTGCTCAGAATCCCGGGCATCGGGCCGAAGCGAGTGAGAGCGCTGTATCACGACCTCGGCATCCGGACGCTCGACCAGCTGCAGAAGGCAGCGCAGGACGGCCTGGTGAAATCGCTCCACGGATTTGGAGACAAAACCGAACGATATATCCTCAATCAACTGAAAGAGCGGGCCGGGGAAGAGAAGCGCTTTCAATTGGCGGTCGCCGCGCCGTACGCCGAAGCCGTGATCGCTTATCTAGAGGAATCTCCTGGAGTGAAGCAGGTCGTGGCTGCGGGAAGCTATCGGCGAGCCAAGGAAACGATAGGAGATCTCGATATCCTCGTCACGGCTGCCTCCGGTAGCCCTGTGATGGATCGATTCGTGTCGTATCCGGAAGTCGAAGAGATTCTGGCGCATGGCCCAACCAAGGCCAGTGTTCGCCTTGCCTGCAAGCTGCAAGTGGATGTGCGGGTCGTTCCTGAGCACAGCTACGGAGCCGCGCTCCAGTATTTCACCGGCAGCAAGGCCCACAGTGTCATGCTCCGTCAATTGGCCCAGCAGCGGGGGCTCAAGCTCAATGAATACGGTCTATTCAAGGGTGATCGATCAGTGGCAGGGGCTACCGAAGAATCGGTCTATGCAGCAGTCGGGCTGCCCTGGATTCCACCAGAACTGCGGGAGAATCGCGGAGAGTTTGAAGCGGCACGGGCTGGGCGTTTGCCGGCGCTCGTGGAGCTGGTCGATTTGAGAGGGGACTTGCACGCCCATACCAAAGCGACCGATGGGCGGAACTCCATCAGAGAAATGGCGGAAGCGGCGCGGGCGCGTGGTCTTGAGTATCTGGCGATCACTGACCATTCGAGGCGTCTGACGATGGCCAAAGGCCTCGATCCGAAGCGGCTGTTTGAACAGCTCGAAGAGATCGATCGGCTGAACGCGACGCTGAGCGGCATCAGCTTATTGAAGGGGATCGAGGTCGACATTCTGGAAGATGGGGCCCTGGATCTCCCTGATGAAGACCTGCGCCGGCTCGATCTTGTTGTCGGGGCGGTCCATAGCCACTTCCGGCTCTCCAGGCAGAAGCAGACTGAGCGGATCCTGCGCGCCATGGACCATCCCTATTTCACGATCTTGGCCCATCCCAGCGGTCGGCTCATCGATGAACGAGCGCCCTACGACGTGGATATGGCTCGTATCATCCGCCATGCGCGAGAGCGGGGCTGTTTCTTGGAGGTCAATGCCCATCCGGTCCGACTCGATCTCACCGACACCGATTGTCTGATCGCGAAAGAAGAGGGAGTGACGCTCAGCATCAATTCCGACGCCCACAGCATTCTAGACTTCGAGAATCTTCGCTATGGGATCGGGCAAGCGCGGCGGGGATGGCTAGAAAAGAACGATGTGTTGAATGCGAGGCCTCTGCACTCGCTACGACCGCTACTCAAACGCACGATGCGATGAGCAGACATGCAGAATGGAGTTTGAGGGAGAGGGGATGTAACACCGCTTTGCCCCTGGCCCCGCCTTCCGTACCCGATGGTCCCCCAGAAGAGGATACCAAGATGAATCCTTTCCCAAGATTCTGGCTCATACGCGGCATCCCACAATTCATCAAGGAGGAGCTGTATGTCTGTGGTCAACGTCTCAAAATCATTCGTCGCCCAAAAGCAGCGGCGAGCCGACCGCTGCCATCGCTGCGGCGGGCTTATGATTCCGGAGGAGGTGTTCGAAATCAGGTCGATCGATTGGCACTGTGTGAGCTGCGGCGAACGGATCGATCCCGTCATTCTCACCCATCGTCAGGTCCATCCACAGGAGGATTTCGAGCGCGAGGGAGTCCAGAAACTCTCCGTCGATCATGGCAAGCGCCGCCTGAACTAAACCTGCCTTCTTGGAATCGGGGGCGTCACAGCCCCCATCCAATTCAAACCGAACGCCGGTCTCCATACGCAGGTAGCCTATCAACAGACAGTCCGTTGTCCTGGAGGGATGGACTCGTCATGCGGATCATGCTCTGTCATCCCTCAGACCGCCTCCTCCTGATGCGGCGGCTCGACATCGAAGTATGGTGTTCGGGACGGCCAAGGGGTGTGGCGTTCGATTCGATCGCACCTATTGATTGAGAGGACTCCGATGCCGACCAAAGAAGAGTTACTCGCAAGGGCGCAGAAACCGGCCGAGGAGTCTCGGCGGCTCCATGCTTTTTACAAAGGGAAGATTCAGACGTTCCCGAAATGCCCCATTCGCAGTCTCGACGACTTTGCCTTGTGGTACACACCGGGGGTTGCGGCGCCCTGTCGTGACATTCAAGCCACTCCCGGCTTGGTCTACGACCTCACGAA
>Ga0209797_10000783_pt1 | contig 15943 bp, 17 predicted proteins | sample DOMMetBare3Fresh_2_FD_187472 | JGI IMG/M metagenome (GOLD analysis project Ga0209797, IMG submission 187472) | Wetland sediment microbial communities from St. Louis River estuary, USA, under dissolved organic matter induced mercury methylation -... | ecosystem: Environmental > Aquatic >... | reverse complement strand
CACCGGCGGCATCACCAGTGGGCGCAGCAGCGGCTTCCAGGACTCGAGGCCCAGGCTGACGAAGAGATCGTTCACGGTCCAGGGATTGTCGGTCGGTTCGGTCGATGCCCGTCGTCGGCCCCAACCGTGGCGCCGACGGCGCGGACCGGGCCGCCGCTCAGCCGATCGGCTCCAGCCGGCCGTGGAACGGCGGGCCGATCTTGAAGATGCCGCTGGCGCGCAGCGCGAGGTTGTCGTCGGCGTGCACCAGGCCTTGCGCGAAGACCAGCGAGCGGGTGACCTTGAGCAGTTCAACCTCGCCCTGCAGCCAGCAGCCCAACGGCACGGCGGCCAGGTAGTCGAGCTGCAGGTTGACCGTGATCAGGAAGCGGTTCTTGACCGCCGGGTCGATGCGGTGGATCGAAAGCGGGAACAACATGTCGGCGAAGGTGGCCAGCATGCCGCCGTGGCAGTTCTTCAGCGGGTTGCAGTGACGCTCCTCTACGCGCAGGCCGATCTGCACCCGCTCGCCACCGTCGCGGGGCACGCGCCGCACGTGCAGCGGGCCGTTGACGTCGATGAAGCCGCTGCTGGGCGGCAACGGGCGAAAGCCATCGGGGGCCGGCAGCGGCGGGGACGCGGTGTCTTTGTTCATCGCGCCTCGCGCTCGACGTCGGCGAGGAAGTCGGCGCCCTCGCTGCGCTCGCCGATGATCTGGCCGGGGCCGTAGATGCGCGCGAAGTCGGCCACCATCTCGGCCAGCGGCATGTCGTCGAAGGCGCCGCGCTGGTGGACGTATTCCATGTGCCGGTTGCCGGCCTTGTCGAAGGGGTGGTAGATCGAGTCCTCGCGGCCGTCGAACTCCAGCGGGTGCAGCCCGAAGCGCTCGCACAGGCTGAGGTTGAAGGCCGGCGTGGCCTTGCGCCATTCGCCGTCGATCCAGATGTCGGTGTAGCCATGCCAGATGAAGAGGTCGGTCTTCATCGACTGGCGCATGCGCTCGGTGCTCAGGTGGTTGCGCACGTCGGCATAGCCCAGCCGGGCCGGGATGCCCATCGCCCGGCAAGCCGCAGCGAGCAGCGCGGCCTTGGGCACGCACCAGCCGTAGCCGGTGGCCAGCACCGCGCTGGCGCGCATGCCGGCCGGCGTGAGGTCGATCCGGTAGGGGTCGTAGCGAAAGCCGTCGCGCACCGCGTAATACAGCGCCACCGCCCGCGCACGGTCGTCGCCGCCGCCGGCGGCATGGCGACGCGCGAAGTCGACGACCGCGGCATGGTCGCTGTCGATCAGTTCGGTGGGGGCCAGCGTTGCGGGGCTCGGGTTCATGCGCATCTCCTGGGGCACAGTGTGAGGTTACTCTGCCGGCACCGCTGTCACCGGGGCGCCAACCTTGACCGATCCGACGCTCGAGCTCCACTACTGGCCCACGCCCAATGGCTGGAAGGTCTCGATCGCCCTCGAGGAACTGGGGCTGCCATACCTGGTCAAGCCGGTCCACATCGGCCGTGGCGAGCAGTTCAGGCCCGAGTTCCTGGCCATCAGCCCCAACAACCGCATCCCGGCGCTGGTCGATCGCGCACCGCCCGGTGGCGGCGAGCCGATCGCGGTGTTCGAGAGCGGTGCCATCCTGGTCTACCTGGCCGAGAAGGCCGGCGCCTTGCTGCCCACCGATTTCCGCGGCCGCCACCGGGTGCTGCCCTGGCTGATGTGGCAGATGGGCGGGCTGGGGCCGATGCTCGGCCAGCACGGCCACTTCAAGCTCTATGCGCCGGAGAAGATTGCCTACGCGATCGAGCGTTACGAGCGCGAGACCCGGCGGCTGTACGGCGTGCTCGATGTCCAGCTGCAGGGCTCGGAATTCGTCGCCGGCGACTACTCGATCGCCGACATCGCGATCTTCCCCTGGATCATGACCCACAAGGCGCAGGGCCTGACGCTCGACGACTGGCCGGCGATCAAGCGCTGGTACGCGCGGCTGCGCGAGCGCGAGGCGGTGCAGCGCGGCCTGGCGGTGGGCAAGCAGTGGCGCGCGCCGGCGATGGACGACGAGGCGCGGCACAACCTGTTCTCACACGGCAAGGGCTAGCCATGATCGAGTTCTACTTCGACTGTTCCAGTCCCTGGACCTGGCTGGCGTTTCGCAACCTGCAGCCGATCGCCGCCGAGCTGGGCGTCGCGGTGCAATGGAAGCCGGTGCTGGTGGGCGGCATCTTCAACGCCGTCAACCCCAGCGTCTACGAGTTCCGAGAGCGCGGCGTGCCGGCCAAGCAGGCCTATCTCAAGAAAGACCTGTCCGACTGGGCGCGGCGCAGCGGCGTGAAGATCATGTTCCCGCCGAGCGTGTTCCCGGTCAACAGCGTCAAGGCGATGCGTGGCTGCATCGTGCTGGCGCCGCAAGGCAGGCTGCTGCCCTTTGCCGAGGCCGTGTTCGAGGCCTACTGGTCGCGCGACCAGGACATCTCGCAGGATGCGGTGCTGGCCGCGCTGTGCCGGCAGGTCGGTGTCGACGAGGCGGCGTTCTTCGCCGGCATCGCCCGGCCCGAGGTCAAGGCGCAGCTCAAGGCCAACACCGACGAGGTCATCGCCCGCGGCGGCTTCGGCTCGCCGACGATCTTCGTCGGTGGCGACGACATGTACTTCGGCAACGACCGCCTGCCGCTGGTGCGCGAGGCGGTGCAGCGGCGCCTCGCTCCGTGACCCGGCGTCGCGGCGCGGGCCTTCAGCGCTGGAACCTGCCGGCCTGGTCGATGATCGACAGATCGGCGAAATCCAGGCCGGTGTGGTCGGTCTCGCTGTAGCCGAGCTCGAGGCCGCCGAGGTCGTAGCTGCGCAGGCCGTTGAGCGCGCGCTGGAGTGCGGCGCGGGTGGGCAGTGGCCCTGCGCGCCGCAGGCCTTCGACGATCACCTTGGCGCCGGCAAAGCCCTCCAGCATCGCCGGCGTGACCTCCTTCAGGCCCTTGGCCAGCGCCATCGCGAGGGCCTCCTTGACCAGCGGGATCGCCAGCGCGCGTTCGCTCGGGAAGACCTGGGTCACGATGGTGCCGCGCCCATGCTCGCCCATGAGCTTGATGAAGCCGCCCGAGGCGTTGTTGGACACGGTCACGATCTGGGCGAACGAGCGCTGCGCGCGGATGTGCTTGGTCAGTTCGGCCACCGAGGCGGCGGCGCCGAAGGCGAGCACGGCCTGGGCATCGGCCTTCGCCGCCCGCGCCGCGATCGGCGCGAGGACCGGATTGCCACGGTCGAACTTCTCGACGAACAAGGGTTTGAACTTGGCCCGCTCGAATCCCTTGCGGGCGCCCTCGGCGCAGTCCTGGCCAAAGCTGTCGTCGACGTGGACCAGCGCGATGCGATCGATCCCGATCGTCGCCAGGTGGGCCACGGCGCGCTCGACCTCGCGCTGGTACGTCGCGCGCACATTGAAGATCCAGGGGTCCACCGGCCGGTGCAGGACCATCGCGCCGGTGGAGGGCGCCACCAGCGGCACCTTGTACGTCGCCAGCAGCGGCTTGATGGCTTCCGTGTGAGGCGTGCCGCGGTTGAGGAACAGCGCGATCACCTGCTTGTCGTTGATCAGCGCGCGCGCGTTGTCGGCCGCGAGCTTCGGTTCGAACTTGTCGTCCATCGTCACGAGCTCGATGCGCTGGCCGTTGATGCCGCCGGTGGCGTTGACGTGGTCGAAATACAGGCGCGCGCCATCGGCGTTTTCCTTCACCCCGGTGGCCACCGCGCCGGTGAATCCCGAGGTCATGCCGATGACCAACTGCGCCCAGCACGGTCCGCCGGCGGCCAGCGCCCAGGCACACGCCAGCACACGCGCCAGTCGGCTGGCGAGCCGGGATTCGGTCTTGCTCATGAAGTGCCCCTTCTCGGCATCGTCCTGTCGATGCCCGATGGACGAGATTTTGGGTGCAATTCGGGAACCGGGGGCCGGATCGATCAGCAGCCGTGGAAGCGGGCGTAGGCTTCGAGCGGGGCGCGGTCGGACACCAGCGCATTGACCGGATGTTCGGGGTTGCGCCAGCCAATGGCCATGCCGCAGAACAGCATGCGCTCGGTCGGGATGCCGATGAAGCCGGCCACCGTGCGCGGGTAGAGCGACCAGCTCTCCTGGGCGCAGCTGTCCAGGCCCTCCTCGCGCAGCAGCAGCATCACCGATTGCAGGTACATGCCGAGGTCGCTCCACTGCGGCATGCCCATGCGCCGGTCGATGCTGCAGAACAGCGCCATCGGCGCGCCGAAGAACTCGTAGTTGCGGGCCAGCCAGCGCAGCCGCGCGCCCTTGTCCTCGCGCGGGATGCCCAGCCGCGCGTACATGTCCTCGCCGAGCTTGTAGCGGTAGTCACGGTAGGGGGCGACCAGCTTGTCGGGGTAGATCTCGTAGTCGTGCGGCTCGGGCTCACCTCCGGCGGCCGCCTCGAACAGGCGGCGCTGCATCAGCGACTTGAACTCCGCCATCGGCTCGCCGGCCAGCACGTCGATGTGCCAGGGTTGCACGTTGCCGCCGGAGGGAGCGCGCGAAGCGGCGCCGAGCAAGCGGCGGATCAGCTCGCCGGGCACTGGGGTGGGCAGGAAATCGCGGATCGAGCGGCGGCTGGCCAGCGCCTCGGCGACGTTCATGAGGTGCTACCGGCGACGATTGCGGACAGCGCGACGCTCATCTCAACGGTAGCCGGTGACGACCTTCCAGCGCCCCTCCTGGATCTGGCTCAGGCGCGACTTCGCCGAGCCCAGGCGCTGGGTCGGCGAGAAGCTGAACTCGGGCGATCCGAGGAAATCGGGTGGCACCGTGCCCAGGGTCTCCATGGCCTTGATGAAACTGTCGGTGGTCAGATGGGGGCCGGCCTTCTGGGCGGCGCGGATGAGCAGATCGACCGTCTGGTAGCCGCCGGCCGAGTAGGTGCTGGGGTCGTCGCCGAAGCGGGTCTTGTACTTGGTGGCCCAGAAGCGGATCGCCTGGGTGGGCTCGTCCAGGTACGGGTAGCCCACGGTCATCACCGCGTACATGCCGTCCATCGCCTTGCCGCCGAGCTTGTGGATCAGCTCGGAGTAGGTCGCCTGCGAGCCGAGGAAGGTCGGGCTGTAGCCGATCTTGCGCGCTTCGGCGATGGAGCCGATGGTCTCGCGCACGATGGTGCCGAGGACGACGAAGTCGCACTCGGCGGCCTTCAGGCGCGCGACCTGCGACGAGAAGTCGGTGGCACCGCGCTTGTAGGTGGTCTTCTCGGTCAACTCGACGCCGATGCCCTTGAACCCGGCCTCGGCGCCGCGCAGCACCTCGAGGCCGTAGTCGTCGTCCTGGTACAGGACGCAGGCCTTCTTCGCCTTCTTCTCCTTGAACAGCTCGGGCGCGTTCATGCGGATCGTCTCGTAGTAGCTGGCGACGCTGGCGAATTTCAACCGATGCGGCGGATCGAACATCTCCCGCCCTGCCGACAGGGGCATGAAGTTGATGACGCCCTTCTCGAACTGGATCGGCATCGCCGCATTGTTCTGCGGTGTGCCGATGTGCGAGGCGATCAGGAACACCTTGTCCTGGTTGACCAGCTTCTGAGCCGCCAGCACCGCGCGCTTGGGATCGTAGCCATGGTCCTCGGTGATCAGCCGCAGCTTGCGCCCATGCACGCCGCCCTGCTCGTTGATCTCGTCGATGCGCAGCTGCAGGCCGTTGCGGGCGGCCTTGCCGTAGGCCGAGATCGGCCCCGACAGGTCCTGGATGGTGCCGATCAGGATCTCGGTCCTGCTCACCCCCTGGGTTTGCGACCAGGCGGGGGCGGCGATCATTGCCAGGGTGGTGGCCAGTGCGGCCAGGTGGCGCTGGGGCATGGACGGACATCTCCTCGTCGACGCGGCCTGTGGCGTCGCGCCGTGAGTCTACGCAAGCGCCGCTCGATCGGTTCCACGTGTTTATCCGGGGCCCGCGCCGCGCCAGCCTAAGATGCGGGCTCGTCGCCGAACCGTCGCTGCCATGTCGCTGCTCGATGCTCCGCCAGCCCCGCACTACTTCAGCCCCGAGCACGAGCAGTTCCGCTCGGGCCTGCGGGCCTGGGTGGGGCGCGAGATCACGCCGCATGTCAACGACTGGGACGAAGCCGGCGGCTTTCCGCGCGAGCTGTACCGCAAGGCCGCGCAGATCGGCCTGCTGGGCCTGGGCTATGCCGAGGAGCATGGCGGCACGCCGGCCGACCTGTTCCACCACCTGATCCTGTCCGAGGAGCTGGCGCGGCCGGGTTGCGGCGGCGTGGCGGCCTCTCTGATGTCGCACACCATCGGCTTGCCGCCGGTGAAGAACTGGGGCAGCGCGCCGCTGCAGCGTCGTGTCATTCCACCGGTGCTGGCGGGCGAGAGAATCGCCGCGCTGGCGGTCACCGAGCCCTCGGGCGGCTCGGACGTGGCCGCGTTGAAGACCCGCGCCCGGCGCGACGGCGAGCACTACGTCGTCGATGGCGAGAAGGTCTTCATCACCTCGGGCATGCGGGCCGACTTCATCACTGTGGCCGTGCGCACCGATGCCGCGAGCAAGGGACCGGCCGGCATCTCGGCGCTGCTGATCGACGGCGACACGCCGGGCCTGGCGCGCAGCGAGTTGAAGAAGATGGGCTGGTGGGCCAGCGACACTGCGCACCTGCGCTTCGAGAGCTGCCGCGTTCCGGTGGCCAACCTCATCGGCCGGGAGCACCAGGGTTTCCGCATCTTCATGAGCAACTTCAACGCCGAGCGGCTGGGCATGGCCGCCCAGGCGGTGGGTTATGCGCAGACCTGCTTCGACGAGGCGCTGGACTGGGCGCGCCAGCGCGTGACCTTCGGCTCGCCGTTGAGCGAGCGCCAGGTGATCCGCCACAAGCTGATGGACATGCTGCGGCTCATCGATGCCGCGCGCAGCCTGGTCTACGACCTCGCCTGGCGGGTCGAGCACCGGGCGGCCGATCCTGGCCAGCTGGTGGCACGCACCGCGATGGCCAAGGTGCAGGCCACGCAGTGCATGCAGTTCTGCGCCGATGCCGCGGTGCAGATCCTCGGCGGCATGGGCTACATGCGCGGCACCCGCAGCGAGCGCATCTACCGCGAGGTCAAGGTGATGATGATCGGCGGCGGCTCCGAAGAGATCATGAAGGACCTGGCCGCGCGCCAGCTCGGGCTGTGAACGAGGCGTCGGAGGCCGTCGCTCGAGCGATGACCGACGCCCGGGCTGTCGCCGAGGTGACTGGCGTGGCTGCCGGCTCGGTGTTTCCCCCGGCTGACTTCATGGCGGCCCTCGCGCAGCATGGCGCCCGGATGCGCAGGCCCTGGCCGCGGGGGCGCGAATCCGTGCCTTCACCAGCGTCACCGATCCCCCCGTCCCTGGAGACCCCCCGTTGGCCTTCGTGCAACTGCTGATCTCGGGCATCGCCCTGGGCTGCATCTACGCCTTGATCGCGCTGGGCTTCGTGCTCATCTACAAGGCCACCGAGACCGTCAACTTCGCGCAGGGCGAGTTGATGATGCTGGGTGCCTTCGGCGCGCTGCTGCTGATGAAGGCCGCCGGCTGGCCGTTCTGGGCGGCGGCGCCGCTGGCGGTGGTGGGCATGATGGCGCTGGGCGTGGGCATCGAGCGGCTGGTGATCCGGCCCATCCTCGGCCAGCCGCAGTTCACGGTGGTGATGCTGACGATCGGCATCGGCTACATGGCGCGCGGCCTGGTGACGATGGTGCCCGAGGTCGGCTCCGACACCAACACCCTGGCCGTGCCCTACAAGGACCGGGTGATCGACCTCGGCGGCGCGGTGGTCAGCGTCGAGCAGCTGGCGGTGATCGGCGCCACCGCGGTGCTGTGCGCGCTGCTGTACGCGATGTTCCGCTACACCAAGGTCGGCATCGCGATGCAGGCGGCGTCGCAGAACCAGCTCGCCGCCTACTACATGGGCATCCCGGTGCGGCGGCTCAACGGCCTGGTGTGGGGCCTGTCGGCCGGCGTGGCGGCGCTGGCCGGGCTGCTGCTCGCGCCGATCACCTTCGTGCACGTCAACATGGGCTTCATCGGCCTGAAGGCCTTCCCGGCGGCGGTGGTGGGGGGCTTCGGCAGCCTGCCCGGGGCCATCGTCGGCGGGCTGACGATCGGCCTGGTCGAGGCGCTGGCGGGTTTCTACCTGCCCGAGGGCTTCAAGGACATCGCGGCCTACGTGGTGGTGCTGGTGATGCTGGTGGTGCGGCCGCATGGCTTGTTCGGCGGCAACGTGCGAAAAAAGGTCTGACGAGTCGAGCCACCATGCGCTACATCTTCAAGACCGATTACGAGCAGGACATCCGCATCGTCAAGCATGGCGGGCAGGCGTTCTGGTACTCGGCCCTGGGCCTGGTGCTGCTCGTTGCGCCGTGGTGGGCCGGCGAGTACTGGCTGTCGCAGCTGAGCTTCGTGCTCGTCTACTCGATCGCCGGCCTCGGTCTGATGGTGCTGGCCGGCTTCACGGGGCTGGCGTCGATCGGCCACGCCGCCTTCCTCGGCGTGGGCGCGTATGTCGAGGCGTACCTGAGCGCGCGCGGCTGGCCCTTCCCGCTGTCGATGGCGTTGGCCGCGGCGCTGTCGGCCGCGGTCGGCGTGGTGGTGGGCCTGCCGGCGCTGCGTGTCAAGGGCATCTACCTGGCGATCGCCACCCTGGCCTTCGGCTTCATCGTCGAGGAGGTGCTGGCGCGGTGGGAGAGCGTCACCAAGGGCAATGCCGGGATGACGGTCGCAGCGCCGCAGCTGTTTGGCGCCGAGTTGGGCTCGTCGGAGGCCTTCTACTTCATCGCGCTGGCCACCTGCGTGGGGGTCACGCTGGGGGTGATCAACCTGATGCGTTCGGCCACCGGGCGGGCCTTTATCGCGATCCGCGACTCCGAGGTCTCGGCGCAAAGCATGGGCATCCACCTCGCCGGCTACAAGACGCTGGCCTTCGCGGTGTCGGCGGCGGTGGTCGGCCTGGCTGGCGCGCTCTATGCGCACAAGCTGCGCTTCATCTCGCCCGACCAGTTCGGCATCCTGCAGTCGATCGACCTGCTGCTGCTGGTGGTGGTGGGCGGGGTGGGATCGATCCACGGCGCCTTCCTCGGCGCGATCTTCCTGATCACGATGCCGCAGCTGATCGCGCTGGGCAAGGACTGGCTGCCGCCGGCGATCGGCCAGGCCTCGGGGCTGCAGGCGGTGGTCTACGGCGGCGTGCTGATGGCCTTCGTGCTGTTCGAGCCGATGGGGCTGTACGGCCGCTGGCTCAAGGTGCGCACCTGGCTGCAGCTGTTCCCGTTCTACCGCCGCGGGATGTTCAGGCGGCAGAAGGCCTTCACCAAGTCGGAGCGGCTGAAATGAGCGCCACCGCCCCGGGTGCCGCCCTGTTGACAACACGCGGACTGAGCGTGCGCTTCGGTGGCGTGCTGGCCGTCAACGACGTGAGCTTCGAGGTCCGGCGCGGCGAGGTCTTCACGCTGATCGGCCCCAACGGCGCGGGCAAGACGACCGTGTTCAACCTCATCAGCCGCATCTACACGCCGTCGGCCGGCAGCATCGTCTTCGACGGCGTCGAGCTCACTGCGCGCCCCGCCCATGCGATCGCCGCGCTGGGCATCGCGCGCACCTTCCAGAACATCGAGCTGTTCGAGAACGCCACCGTGCTGCAGAACCTGCTCATCGGCCACCACATCCATCGCGGCACGGGCTTCTGGAGCAACCTGTTCTTCACCCCCGCCACCCGGCGCTCGGAGCTCGCCGCGCGCGAACGCGCCGAAGAGGTGATCGACCTGCTCGACCTGCAGGCGCTGCGCGACTCGTTCGTCGCCGGGCTGCCCTACGGCAAGCGCAAGGTGGTCGAGCTCGCGCGCGCGCTGTGCGCCGAGCCCAGGTTGCTGCTGCTCGACGAGCCCTCGTCGGGCCTCAACGTCGAGGAGACCGAGGACATGGCCTACTGGATCCAGGACATCCAGGGCGAACTCGGCATCACGGTGCTGATGGTCGAGCACGACATGAGCCTGGTCTCGCGCGTATCCGACCGCGTGCTGGCGATGAACCAGGGCGAGGTGCTGGCGCTGGGTACGCCCGCCGAGGTGCAGGCCCACCCGGGGGTGGTCGAGGCCTACCTCGGCTCGGTCGATGATGTCTCCTCGCTGCGCAGGAAGGCGCCCTGACGATGGCCGACGAGACCTTGCTCGCGCTGGCCAACGTGGAAAGCGCCTACGGCCCGATCAAGGCCATCCGCGGCGTCAGCCTCGAGGTGCGGCGCGGCGAGATCGCCACCGTGCTGGGCAGCAACGGCGCCGGCAAGAGCACGATCCTGAAGACGATCTCGGGCGTGCTCGACCCGACCCGCGGCACAGTGAGCTTCAAGGGCCAGGACATCACCGCGCGCGACCCGGCGCAGATCGTTCGCAGCGGCCTGGTCCACGTGCCCGAGGGGCGCGAGGTGTTTCCGCTGCTGTCGGTGCACGACAACCTGTTGATGGGCGCCTACACCCGCAACGACCGCGACGGCGTGGCGCGCGACCTCGAGCAGGTCTACGCCTACTTCCCGATCCTTCGCGAGCGCGAGCGCCAGGACGCCGGGCTGCTGTCCGGCGGCCAGCAGCAGATGCTGGCGATCAGCCGCGCGCTGATGGCCCGGCCCGAGTTGATCCTGCTCGACGAACCCAGCCTGGGCCTGTCGCCGAAACTCACGCGCGAGATCTTCGAGATCGTGGTGCGCATCAACCGCGAGCGCGGCGCGACGATCCTGCTCGTCGAGCAGAACGCCCACATGGCGCTCAACGCCGCCGACCGTGGCTACGTTCTCGAGAACGGCCGCATCGTGATGGAGGACAGCTGCGAGCGCCTGCGCGAGAAGGACGACATCCGGGAGTTCTACCTCGGCATGAAGCACGCCGGCGTGCGTGGCGAGCGGCGCTGGAAGAAGAAGAAGACCTGGCGGTGAGGACGGCGCGATGAGCAACCTGTGGAACCTCGATGCCATCCAGCCCAGCACGGCCCTCGCGATGGCGGGCGAAACGATCCCGGCGATCTTCTGGAACGCAGTCGACCGCCGGGGCGACAGCGTCTGGCTGCGGCAGAAGAAGCTCGGTCTCTGGCGCAGCATGACCTGGCGCGAGGTGGGTGCGGCCGTGCAGGAGATCGCCGGCGGGCTGATGAGCCTGGACTTCGCCCGCGGGCAGACCGCGTCGATCCTGTCGAACACCTTGATCGACTGGGTGCTGTGCGACCTGGCGGTGCTCAGCTGCGGCGGCGTCTCCAACGGCATCTATCCGACCGACGCCTCGGCGCAGGTCCAGTACCTGTGCGAGGACTCGGGCACCTCGGTCCTGTTCGTCGAGGACGATGAACAACTCGACAAGGCGCTCGAGGCGCGCCGGCATCTGCCGGGGCTGCGCTGGATCGTCGTCTTCGACATGAAAGGCCTGCGCGAGTTCAGCGATCCGGCGGTGATGAGCCTGGAGGCGTTGCGCGCACGTGGCCGCGGCTTCAACCAGGCCCATCCCTCGGCCGTGCGCGACAGCGCGGCGGCGGCCAAGCCCGGGGACCTGGCCATCCTGGTCTACACCTCGGGCACGACGGGCAGGCCCAAGGGCGCGATGCACAGCCACCGCGGTCTGGTGTACACGGTGCATGGCTACAACACGCTGGTGGCGCAGGACGAGCGCGACCAGCGCATGTGCTTCCTGCCCCTGTGCCACATTGCCGAGCGCATGGGTGGCGAGTACCACGCGATGTACACCGGGGCGGTGCTCAATTTCGTCGAGAACCCGGAGACGATTCCGGAGAACGTGCGCGAGATCGCGCCGACGGTGGGCGTCGCGGTGCCGCGGGTGTGGGAGAAGTTCTATTCCGGCGTGATGATCGGCCTGAAGGAATCGAGCAAGCTGCAGCAGGCGGCCTTCGCGTGGGCCATCGGCACCGGCCAGGCGGTGGCCGACCTCGTTCTCGGCGGCAAGCCGGTGCCCTGGCATCTGAAGGCGCGCTTCATGCTGGCCCGCTGGCTGGCGCTGGACAACGTGCGCAGGTTGATCGGCATCCATCGTGCGCGCTTCCTGGTCACGGGCGCGGCGCCGATCTCGCCCGAACTGGTCAAGTGGTACTGTGCATTGGGCGTGCCCATGCTCGAGGTCTGGGGCATGACCGAATCCTGTGGCGTCTCCACCGGCGTGCCGGCGTCGCGCATCAAGCCCGGTTCGATCGGCCCGGCCACCAGCTACAACGAGGTGCGCCTCGACCCGCAGACGAAGGAGATCCTGGTCCGTGGACCGAACGTCTTCATGGGCTACCTCAACCAGCCCGGGAAGACCGCCGAGACCATCGACGCCGAGGGCTGGCTTCACACCGGCGACGTCGGTCGCGTCGACGACGACGGCTGGTTCTACATCACCGACCGGATGAAGGACATCATCATCACCGCCGGCGGCAAGAACGTCACCCCCAGCGAGTGGGAGAACCAGCTCAAGTTCAGCCCCTACGTCACCGACGCGGTGGTCATCGGCGACAAGCGGCCGTATTTGAGCTGCCTGGTGATGATCGACGAGGACAACGTCGCCCAGTGGGCCCAGGAGCGCGACGTGCACTTCTCCGACTTCAGGAGCCTGTGCCGCGCGCCCGACGTCGTGGCGCTGATCGGCGAGCAGGTCGAGGCCGTCAACACGCACTTCGCCCGCGTCGAGCAGATCAAGCAGTTCCGGCTGATCGAGCAGCGCCTCACTGCAGAGGACGAGGAGCTGACGCCGACGATGAAGCTCAAGCGCGCGCTGGTCAACCGCAAGTACGCCGAGCTGATCGAGTCGATGTATGCGGGCAAGACCGGCTGAGCGGGTGGCGGAGCCGGTTCGCGGCAGAATCGGCCGATGAGTCCTCCGTCCGCGAGAAAGTCCGCCGCGCCTTCCGCGCCTCCGCCCACCGCCGACGGCCGTCCCGACGAATCGCACGGCCTGCGCTATCCCTGTGGCGAGCCGCCGGCGGCGGCCCGGCTGCGCGAGGTCGCGCCGGGCGTGCTGTGGCTGCGCATGCCGCTGCCGTTCACGCTCAAGCACATCAACCTGTGGGCGATCGCCGACGAGGACGAACGCGGGCCCGGCTGGGCGATTGTCGACACCGGCACCCAGACGCCGGACGTGCTCGACACCTGGCGCGCCCTGCTGGCCTCCGATGGCGAACTGGCCGCCACCCCGCGGGGCGGGCGCCTGACCCGGGTGCTGGTGACCCACATGCACCCGGACCATGTCGGCATGGCCGGCTGGTTGACGCGCAAGTTCGACATCCGCCTGTGGATGACGCGGCTCGAGTACCTGACCTGTCGCACGCTGGCCGCCGACACCGGGCGCGAGGCGCCCGACGACGCGATCCGCTTCTACCGCCAGGTCGGCTGGACCGACGAGGCGCTCGACACCTACCGCGCGCGTTTCGGCGGCTTCGGCAAGTTCCTCCACGCGCTGCCCGACAGCTTTCACCGCCTGAGCGACGGCCAATTGATCCACATCGGCGATCACGACTGGCGCGTCATCGTCGGCCGCGGCCATTCGCCCGAGCATGCCTGCCTGGTGTGCGACACCCTCGGCGTGCTGATCTCGGGCGACCAGGTGCTGCCCCGCATTTCGTCGAACGTCTCGGTGTTCCCGACCGAGCCCGACGCCGACCCGCTGGGCGACTGGATGGCCTCGATCGAGCAGTTGCGCGCGGCGCTCGACGACCATCTGCTGGTGCTGCCCGCGCATGGCGAGCCTTTCGTCGGCCTCCACGCCCGGCTCGACCGCCTGGCCAGCGGCCACGAGCGTGGCCTCGAGCGCCTGCGCCGCAGCCTGGCCGAGCCCAAGCGGGCGATCGATGTCTTCGGCGCGCTCTTCGCGCGGCCGATCGACGGCAGCAGCGAGCTGCTGGGCATGGCCACCGGCGAGAGCCTGGCCCACCTCAACCGGCTGATCGCGCGCGGCGAGGCGATCGGCGCCCTGGGCCCCGATGGTGTGCGCCGCTATCGGATGATCTGAGCGACTTCACCGTTCACAGGACCCGTCCCATGCAAACCATCGACTACCGCGTCCACGACGGCGTGGCCACGCTGACGCTGCACCGGCCCGACGCGCGCAATGCGCTCAACGACGTGATGAAGGACGAGCTGGCGCAGGTGGTGCCGGCGATGGCGGCCGACGCGTCGGTGCGCGCGCTGGTGCTCACCGGCGCCGGCGGCGCCTTCTGCGCCGGCGGCGACCTGCGGGGCATGGCCGAGGTGCGCGCGGCGATGACGATCGAAGGCTGGCGCGGCCGCATGCGCGACTACCAGCCCTGGATGCGCACCCTGCTCGAGCTCGACAAGCCGCTGATCGCTGCGGTCGACGGACCGGCCTTTGGCGCCGGCTTCAGCCTGGCGCTGATGGGCGACTTCATCCTCGCCAGCCCGCGGGCGCGCTTCTGCCTGTCGTTCATGCGGGTCGGCCTGGTGCCGGACTTCGCCGCGATGTACACCCTGCCCCGGGTGGTGGGCGTGCAGCGGGCCAAGGAGCTGATGCTGTCGGCGCGCGAGGTCGATGCCGAGGAGGCGTTCAGGCTCGGCATCGCGATGGAGATCGTGCCTGGCGACGGCCTGCTCGACCGCGCGCATGCGCTGGCGCGCAGCTTCGTCGGCGCCTCGCCGCTGGCCACCAGCCTGATCAAGCGCGACGTGGGCATGTCGCTGGCCAGCGATCTGCACACGCTGCTGACCCACGAGGCCGACCACCAGGCGATGTGCTTCCAGACCACCTACCAGTCGCAGGCCGTGCAGCGCTTCCTGGACAAGCAGCCGGCGATGTTCCAGTGGCCGCTGCCCAGGACCGACTGAGCGGGGCGGGCGGCCATGCGACCTCGGGTCATCCTCGTCACCGGCGCGTATGGCGCGCTGGGGCGGGTCGTCGCGCGCACGCTGGCCACGCAGGGCCATCGCCTGGCGCTGATCGACGCTGCCCCGAAGGTCCCGGCCGAGTTGGCCGACGAGTTCGCGCCGCATCTCATGTTGAGCGCGGTCGACCTCACGCGGCCCGATGCCGCGCGGGCCGCGGTCGATGCGACGATCGCCCACCACGGCGCGGTCGAAGGCCTGGTCACCATCGCCGGCGGCTTTCGCTGGGAGACGATCGCCGACGGCGACCCCGCCAGCTGGGACCTGATGTTCGCGATCAACGTCAAGACCGCGCTGCACGCCTGCCAGGCGGTGCTGCCGTCGATGCTGGCCGCCGGCAGTGGCTGCATCGTCAACGTCGGCGCGGCAGCGGCGGCGCGCGCCGGGCTCGGCATGGGCGCCTATGCGGCGGCCAAGTCGGGTGTGCTGCGGCTGACCGAGGCGCTGGCCGAGGAGGTCAAGGACCGCGGCATCCGGGTCAACGCGGTGCTGCCCTCGATCATCGACACACCCGCCAACCGGCGCGAGATGCCCGACGCCGATGCCAGCCGCTGGGTGGCGCCCGAGGCGCTGGCCGAGGTCGTGGCTTACCTGCTGTCCGACGCCGCGCGCGCCATCCACGGCGCCGGCATTGCGGTCAATGGACGCGTCTGACCGACGTTAGTCACCCATCACGACGCCTTCGCGGCACGGGTCGGCGCCGCCGAACCAGCCGGCGGGCGTGCGCTGGCTAGCCTTCATGCCGCTGGCAAGCGACATTGCAGCGAACCGAGTGCATGGGATTTCTTTGGCGCCCGCTCGCAACGGCCGAAACGTGGTCGAGACCGGCCCGTGGCGCGTGTCCGATGCCAGGCGCGGCAAAGCCCGCGCAGTGCGGCACCGGCTCGCGCGCCGGCGCCTTGGGTGGCGGCTGCGCTGAAGGTCCAGGTGATTCAGGATCTTCTCGATGAGCTGCGTCTCCGGGATGGTGGCCATGATGTTGAGCCACCGGAAAGCCGCCGGTCATGACCAACTCGTGTTGGCCGGAGTTGCTCACGCCGAGTGACTGGTTCAAGGTCGCTCAGCTTGATCGTCAGCTATTCGGGGTCCTGTTCCACATTGCGACAGTTCAC
>Ga0209797_10000779_pt1 | contig 15994 bp, 15 predicted proteins | sample DOMMetBare3Fresh_2_FD_187472 | JGI IMG/M metagenome (GOLD analysis project Ga0209797, IMG submission 187472) | Wetland sediment microbial communities from St. Louis River estuary, USA, under dissolved organic matter induced mercury methylation -... | ecosystem: Environmental > Aquatic >... | reverse complement strand
GGCGGACGTCGTCGTCATCGATCCGGCGGCGCGGTGGACGGTGGAGCCGGAGCGCTTCTATTCCAAGAGTCGTAACACTCCGTTCGGCGGGCGCCAACTTCGCGGGCGCGCGGACGTCACCATCGTGCGTGGCCAGATCGCCTTCCGTCGCGAGGGTTGAGCGCGCGCGGCCCCCGACGCCCGGAACTCGAATGCACCGTAGCGAAGTCGCCCGTGAGATCGTCCTCTGCTGCCGCCGTCTGTGGCAGGCGGGCCTGATCGCCGGTCAGGACGGCAACGTCTCGGTCCGCTACCGGCCGGATTGCCTGCTCGTCACCCCCCGCGGCCTGCCCAAGTCCGATCTCGCCCCCGAGGACCTCGTCGAGGTCGATCTCGATGGCGCCCAGCTCGGTGGCTCCCGGCAGGCCACGACCGAATTAGATTTGCACCTGCGGGTCTACCGGCGCCGGTGGGAGTGTGGTGCGGTGGTGCACGCGCATCCCCCGACCGCGACCGCCTTCGCCATCGCGGGGGAGGGGATTCCCGCGGATGTGCTGCCGGAGATCGCGCTGCTGATGGGCGAGGTGCCGGTGGTGCCTTACGCCACCCCGGGCACCCGGGCCCTCGGCGATGCCGCCGAGCCGTTCCTCGACTCGCATGAGGTGGTCTTGCTCGCCAACCACGGCGCGCTTGCGTGGGGCGCGGATCTCGCGAGGGCCCGCATCCGCATGGAAAGTCTGGAGCACGCGGCCCGGATTCTCCTGGCCGCCCGCAGCCTCGGCCGGGTGAGTCGACTCACCCCTGACCAGATGCATGACCTCGAGCGGCTGAGAGGAAAGTCCGGCTATGGCCAATCCGACCTCGGATACTGATACGACGATCGAAGCGCTCCTCCAACAGCGCGCCCAGTACGAACAGTGGCTCGCCCGGCTCGACGCTGCCGGGGACAAGGCGCCACCCGCGGTGCGCGCCAAGGTGCGCGGGGACTACGAGGCGCGGCTGCGCGGCGTGATCGACCAGCTGCGCGGGCATGCGGCGACGATCGCCGAGGAGCTCGACCGCCAGCGGCGGACGCAGGCGGGGCTCGATCAGGAGCGGCGACAGGCGGAGGAGTCGCTCGCCGAGGCCGAAGTGCGCCACGCGGTGGGCGAGTACTCCGAGGACGAGTGGAACCGGATCAGCGGGGAAAGCAACGATCGGCTGAGCCGGCTCCGTGAGGAACTTCGCGGGGTAGGGGGCGAGATCGCGCGCCTCGCCGAGGTGCAGGGGCTGATCGGAGGGGCGCCCAAGCCCGCCGAGCCGCCTGCGCCACCGCCGGCGGCCGTTGCGCCTGAGCCGGTCGCGCCACCGGCACCGCCCGCGGCCGCGCAGGCCGCTCCGAAGGCCGCCACCGCCAAGGAGCTCGAGATCACCCACGGCCCGCCGCCGCCGGCGGACGAGCTCGCGTTCCTCAAGTCGGTGGCGGAGGAAGAGCGGAAGCCGGCGCCCACCGCGGCGCCGACGCGCCGGGCGAGCAGTCCCGGCTCCGCTGGGCCCTCGGCCGGGCGCACCTCTGACGCGCCAGCGACCACGGGCCAGACGACCGCACCGGGCAAATCTGGAGGGACCAACGTGGCCAAGACGCTCAAGTGCGGCGAGTGCGGAACCCTGAATCGGCCGACCGAGTGGTACTGTGAGCGATGCGGGGCCGAGCTTGCTGGTATCTGAGCACGTCGCTATAAGTATTTATACAATAGCATGTTATAGTGTTGATATAATGTAAGACATGAAGTCAGGATGCGAATGCGACAAGGGGCCCCATTGGGACGGGGCCCCTTCGCGTTTCATCGCCCGCGCGAAGCTATTGCTTGGTGGCCGCCGACTTCACGAGCTTTGACAGCCGGCTCTTCTGCCTCGCCGCCGCGTTGGGGTGAATCAACCGCTTCCGACCGGCGCGATCGATCAGCTGCACCGCCTCGTCGTAGGCGGCCTGAGCGGCAGCCCCGGCGGCGCTCCGCACTTTCTTGACGGCGGTGCGCAGCTGGCTGCGGTGGGTGCGGTTGAGCGTCGTATGGGTCTTGGCCTGGCGCATGCGCTTCTTGGCGGACTTGATTCGCGGCACGACGACCTCGAGAAAGAGCGACTGAATCGCCGGAATCGGGCCGACCCGGTGAACGAGCGCGAAACATAGAGGGCGACCGGTGCAAGGTCAAGCGGCGCGGCGCTTTGACTTGGCTTCAGCGGGAGCTTAACCTTCCGCCACCCCGACCGACAGGATCGCACCCCTGGAAGCCCAGATCAGCGATTTCATTCTCGCGCTCCCGATGTTGGTCTTCGCCATGGTGGCGCACGAATATGCCCACGCCGTGACCGCCCTCCAGCAGGGCGACGACACCGCCTACAGTCTCGGTCGGGTGACCCTGAACCCGGTGCCACACATCGACCCGTGGATGAGCCTGCTGCTGCCCGCGCTGCTCTGGTTCGGCTCGGGCGGGCGGTTCACGTTCGGGGGGGCCAAGCCAGTGCCGGTGAACTCGCGGAAGTTCAAGAACTACCGGCGGGGCGACATCATCGTTTCCGCCGCCGGCGTGACGACCAATCTGTTGCTGTCGCTCGTGTTCGCGGCCCTGTTCGTGCTGATCGGGATGGTGGGACGGACGATGCCGGGCGCCGCGGCGGCGTTCGACACGGCGCAGCGCATGATGGTCTACGGCATGTGGCTCAACCTCGTGCTCTGCTTCTTCAATCTGATCCCCGTGCCGCCACTCGACGGATCACACATCCTCTACCATGCGTTGCCGCCCAAGGCGGGCGCCTGGTACCGGGACCTCGGCCGCTTCGGCTACCTCCCGTTGTTCGCGCTGATGTTTCTCTTCCGACCGGCCATCGACATCCTGCTGACGCCGGCCCGCCGCGGCATGGTCCTTCTCCTGCGGCTGATCCTGCCGTTCAGCGTCGGCGACGGGTGGAACATCTTCTCATGACCGCACCCGAAGCTCCCACCGCCGCGCTCGGCGCCGGCCCCGGGTTCGTCGTCCAGTTCGACGCGTTCTCGGGTCCGCTGGACCTGCTGCTGCACCTCCTGCGAGAGGAGGAGATCGAGATCGCCGACATCCCGATCACGCGGATCGCCGATCAGTTCCTCCAAGCGGTCCACGAGCTGGGCCTCAACCAGGCCGCCGATTACCTCGACATGGCGAGCCGGCTTGTGCGGCTCAAGGCGCAGATGCTGCTCCCGCGCCGTTCGGAGGAGGACGGCTGGGAAGACCCGCGCGCGGAGCTGGTCCGACGGCTGCTCGAGTATCAGCAGATCCGGGAGATTGCGGTGTGGCTGGGCCGGTCAGCCGAGCGGCGCGCCGAGCGGTTCGCCCGTGGCTACTTGCCACCGCCGCCGGCGCTCCCGCCGCCGCCGCTCACGCTCGACCTGCTCGAGCTGCTGCAGGCGGTCGAGCGCGTGATCGCCGCCATCCCCTCGCCGGTGCTGCACCGCGTCGTCGCCCGCCCGCTCGACGTCGAGACCGCGATCCGCCGCATCGAGCAGCTGCTCGACGAGCGGGAGCAGTTCGGCTGGATCGAGGCGCTCGGCCCCCGGCCGACGATCGTGGACGTTCTCTCCACCCTGCTGGCGCTGCTCGAGCTCGCCAAGCGGGGCACTCTCCGACTCGTGCAACCGGCCGCGTTTGCGCCGATGGTGATCGCCCGTGACCCCGCTCGCCCAGCTGCTTGAAGCCGCGCTGTTCAGCGCCGCCCGCCCGCTGACCGTCGAGGAGCTGTCCAGCCTGGATCAGGAGGCGACCCTCGCCGACGTCCGAATGGCACTCGAGCAGCTCCGCGAGCATTACGACTTCGAGCAGCATGGCGTGGAGCTGATCGAGCTGGCCGGCGGTTACCAGGTCCTGTCGCGCCCGATCCACGCCGCCGCCATCGAGCGCGCCCAGTTCTCGACCCGGACGCCCAAGCTGACCGCGGCCGCGCTCGAGACGCTCGCCGTGATCGCCTACCGGCAGCCCGTGGGCCGCGCGGAGATCGAGGAGATCCGCGGCGTGTCGGCGGGCGGCGTGCTGCGCTCGCTCCAGGAGCGAGGACTGATCGAGGTCGTCGGGCGGAGCGAGGCGCTCGGCCGGCCCCTCCTCTACGGCACCGCCGCGATGTTCCTCGAGCTCCTCGGCCTGCGCGACCTGGCCGATCTGCCGCGCGCCGAGGAGCTCACCATCGCGCTGCATTCGCACCGGGCCACGGCCGAGGGCGCCGACGACGCGGCCGCCTACGTCGAGGCCGAATCGTGAGCGAGATGCGGCTCCAGCGCGCGCTGGCCCGCGCCGGGGTCGCCTCGCGCCGGGCCGCGGAAGAGCTGATCACGGACGGCAAAGTCCGTATTGACGGAACAGTGGCGACGCTCGGGATGAAGGTGGATCCCGCGACGCAGAAGATCACCGTCGGCGGCCGGACCGTGAAGCTGCAGGAGCGCCGCTGGCTGGCTTTCCACAAGCCCCTGGGCGTGGTCACCACGGCGAGCGACGAGGCGGGCCGTCGCACGGTCCTCGACTACATCCCGAGCAACGCCGGGCTCACCTACGTGGGCCGCCTCGACGTCATGACCACGGGCCTCCTGCTCCTCACCACCGACGGCGAGGCGGTGCACCGGCTCACGCATCCGCGCTATCGCATCCCCCGCCGCTACACGGCGCTGGTGCACGGCCGGCCTACGGCCGAGATCGCGCGGGCGGTGCGGGAGAAGGTCGTGATCGACGGCCGGGTGGTCGTGCCGTCGGATGTCCGAGTTCGGCCGGGCACCGAGGGCCGCAGCATTCTGGACGTGACGCTCGAGGAAGGGCGCAATCGGATCGTCCGGCGCTGGGCCGAGGCCATGGGGCTCAAGGTGGAGCGGCTGGCTCGGCTTTCCTACGGGCCCGTGCGGCTGGGGGACCTGGCTCCCGGACGGTACCGGCCGCTGACGCCCAAGGAGGAGGCGGGGCTGTACCGGGCGATTGGGATGAAGCCGGAGGGCGCGTGACGGCGATACCCCGCGCCGCCCGTCGGCCAGGCGACGCGCCAGCGAGTCACCCTGAGCGCACCGAAGGGGGCATGCCGCTGGTCGTGCCTGCTTCGCTGCGCTCAGGATGACATGCGACCCCCGATTCCCGCTATCTTTCGTCCACCTACCCCTCAGGAGCCAGCGAGCGTGAGCGCGCCGAAGCTGACCGAGAAACCGGCCGAGACGCTGCCCGTGCAGCGCATCCTCAAGGAAGTGTCCCGCCGGATCGTGGGACAGGATGCCATGGTCGAGCGGCTGCTCGTCGGTCTGCTGACCGGGGGCCACATCCTGCTCGAGGGCGTGCCCGGACTCGCCAAGACGCTGGCGGTGCGCACCCTGTCCGAGATCATCCATGCGTCATTCTCCCGCATCCAGTTCACGCCCGACCTCCTGCCGGCCGACCTCATCGGCACCATGGTCTTCGACCAGAAGACGCAGGAGTTCCACGTGAAGAAGGGGCCCCTCTTCGCGCAGATCATACTGGCCGACGAGATCAACCGGGCCCCCGCCAAGGTACAGGCTGCGCTGCTCGAGGCCATGCAGGAGCACCAGGTCACCATCGGCGGCACCACGTATCCGCTGCAGGAGCCGTTCATGGTTCTGGCCACCCAGAACCCGATCGAGAGCGAGGGCACCTACCCGCTCCCCGAGGCCCAGCTCGACCGATTCATGTTGAAAGTGCGGGTGGACTACCCGTCCCGTGACGAGGAGAAGGAGGTGCTGCTGCGGATGAGCGGGGGCCAGCAGATTGCGGTGGAGCGATTGCTCGAGCCGGCCTCGATCCTCGCCGCGCGGGCCGCCATCGCCGAGCTCTACATGGACCAGAAGGTCGTAGACTACATCGTGGACCTGGTGCGCGCCACGCGGGAGCCGGGCAACGTGGGCCTCGCGGAGCTCAAGCCGCTGATCGCCTTCGGCGGGTCGCCGCGGGCATCGATCGCCCTCGCCCAGGCGGCCCGCGCGCACGCCTTCCTGCGCGGGCGCGGGTACGTGGTCCCCGAGGATGTGCGCGCGCTGGCCCCCGACGTCCTGCGGCACCGCATCGTCCTCACCTTCGAGGCGGAGGCGGAGGACGTGAACACCGACCACGTGGTCACCAAGGTCCTCGGCGCGCTGCGGGTGCCGTAACCGCCCACCATGCCGGCCGTATCTCCTGAAATCCTGAAGCAGGTCAAAGGCATCGAGCTCCGCACCCGGGGCCTGGTGGGCTCGCTCTTCGCCGGCGAGTACCGCTCGGTGTTCCGGGGCCAGGGGATGGAGTTCGCGGAGGTTCGGGCCTACGAGCACGGCGACGATTTTCGCTCGATCGACTGGAACGTGTCGGCGCGGCTGGGGAGCCCCTACGTCAAGACCTTCACCGAGGAGCGCGAGCTCACCCTGATGCTGCTGGTGGACCAGTCGGGCTCGACCCGGTTCGGCGAGCCGTTGACCAAGGGCTCGCTCGCCGTCGAGGTGGCCGCGGTACTCGCGCTCGCGGCCGCTCGCCAGAACGACCGCGTGGGCGCGCTGCTCTTCGCCGACGCGGTCGAGCTGGTCATCCCACCGCGCAAGGGACGGCGCCACGCCTTGCGGGTCATCCGTGACCTGGTGGCGTTCGAGCCGGCCGGCCGGCGCACCAACCTGGCCGCCAGCCTCTCCTACGCGAGCCGACTGCTCCGCCATCGGAGCATCGTGGTGGTGCTCTCCGATTTCATCGCCGAGGGCTGGGAGCGGCCGCTCCGGCGGCTCGCCGCGCGGCACGAGGTCGTGGCGGTGACCGTGGACGATCCGCGGGAGCACCAGCTCCCCGAGTCCGGCTGGATCGAGATGCTCGACGCCGAATCCGGGCGGCGCGTGCTGGTGGATACCGGGAGCCGGGACGTCCGCACCCGGGTAAGCGAGCTCGCCTCCCGGCGTCGCGAGGAGCGGAGCCGGGCGATCGCGGCGGCCGGCGCCGACCGGGTCCACCTCGAGACCGGCGTGCCCTACGCGCTACCGCTCCGCCGCGCGTTCGCGCTGCGAGCCCGGCGGATCCACCGCGGATGACGGCACACGTGATGATCCAGGGCGCGGGGCAGGCCCCGGCCGCTCCCACCGTGGGTGACACCATCTGGGTCGGCCGCACCGTCGCGGTGCCCGCGGGCGCTACCCTTCGGCCGGCGGACTGGGACGCGCCTGAGCCGATCGAGCGCCTCGGCCCTCCGCGCATCACGACACACGGCGACTCGACCGACATCGCGTATCCGATCGTCGTCTGGCGGACCGGGCCGCTCACCATCGAAGTGCCGGGCCCGCTCCTCCTGGGCGCGGCCGGGCGCGTCGATTCGCTGCCGCCGCAGCCCGTCGCCATCCGGATCGGGAGCGTGCTCCCGGCGGTCCCGGCCGACTCCTCCCTCGCGCCGCAGCCGCGGGCGGACTTCGTCCCCCGCACCAGCACGGCGCTACTGCCGCTGGTGATCCTGCTGGTGGCGTCGGTATTCCTGCTCGCGCCGCTCCATTGGTGGTGGCGCCGGCGGGGGCGGCCGCGCCTGCGTCCCGAGCTGCCCACCCCCGGCTCCGACGAGCCGCCGCTCGAGCGGTGGGCGGACGCCGGCGAGTCCCGCGCCGTGGCTTCGGTGGCGATGAGCCAGCTCCGCGCGCTGATCGCCCGCCGGATGCCGTCGGCGCACGTGGGGCTCGACACGGAGGACGTCCTCCAGGTCGTCGCTGGCCGCATGGATTGGCCGCTCGCCGAGCTCGGCGATCTGCTCCGCTCGCTCGATGAGGCCCGCTTCGGCGCGACCGCTTTCCCGGACGCGCCTGGGCTGGCGCGCTGGGCGGACGAGATCGCCCCGCGGCTCGTGCCGGAGGCGGCGTGACGTTCGCGCGGCCGTGGCTGGTGCTGCTGCTCCTGGGGCTGCTCATCTGGTGGTGGCGGCGCCGGCGAAGCGACGTGCCGGCCGCGCGCTACAGCGACGTCTCCATACCGGCGGCGGTGAGTGCCAGCCGCTGGTGGGTGGCGCTGCCGCCGGTGCTCCGGGCCGTGAGCATCGCGGCGCTCGTCCTCGCCGCGGCTGGCCCGCGGATCGGGGGCGACACCATCGAGGTGAAGCAGGAAGGGATCGCGATCGCCATCGCGATCGACATCTCGAGCAGCATGCTCGCCGAAGACTTCGCGCCGTCCAATCGGCTGGCGGTGGCGCAGCGCCAGGCGGTGGCGTTCATTCGCGGGCGCACCGCCGACCGGATCGGGCTGGTCGCGTTCGCGGGCGAGGCGCTCACGCAGGTGCCGGTCACGCTCGACTACGCGGTCATCGAGCAAGCCGTGATGGATCTCAAGATCGGGAGTCTGGAGGACGGCACCGCCATCGGCAGCGGCCTCGCCACCGCGGTGAACCGGCTGCGCCGGGCGCCGGACAAATCCAAGGTGATCCTGCTCTTGACCGACGGCGAGAACAACAAGGGGCTGATCGACCCGCGCACGGCGGCCGCCACGGCGGCCGCCTACGGGATTCGCGTCTACACGATCGGAGTCGGCACGATCGGCGAGGCGCCGATCCCCACCGGGCGAGGCCTCGGCGGATTCCGGTACGAGCTGCTGCCGGTGCGCATCGACGAGCCGCTGCTCCGCGAGATCGCCGACAAGACCGGTGGCCGCTACTTCCGTGCGCGTGACAGCGAGGCCTTGAGCCGGATCTTCCGCCAGATCGACCAGCTGGAGAAGAGCCCCATCCAGGTGACGCGATACACCAAGTACGAGGAGGCCACCCGCCCCCTGCTGCTGGTCGGCCTGGGCGCCCTGGCGCTCGAGCTCCTCCTCGGCAGCACCCTCGTGGTGCGCGTTCCATGATGTTCGATGTGCCGCTGCTGCTCCTGCTGGCGCCGGTGCTGGGTCTGGCGCTCGGGTTCGCTGCCTGGCTGGGGCGGGGCCGGCGCATCCGGCTCGCCCGGCGCTGGTCGCCCGCGCTGGGCAGGCTGGCGAAGGCGCGCGGCACCTGGGCGCCGCTCGTCCTCGGGCTGACGGCGTTGTGCGCGGTCATCGCGCTTGCCGGGCCCCGCTGGGGCCGCACCGAGATCAAGACCGAGTCGCGGGCGCTGAGCCTGGTGTTCGCGATGGACATCAGCCGGTCGATGCTCGCGGAGGATGCCTCACCCAACCGGCTGCAGCGGTCCATCCGCGAGGCACGCCGCCTGATCCAGGACCTGGAGGGCGACCGGCTCGGGCTCATCGCGTTCGCCGGCCGGAGCTACATCCTCGCCCCGCTCACGGTAGACGGCGGCGCCATCCGGATGTACCTGGATGCGCTCGATCCCGACCTCGCGAGCGAGGGCGGCTCCAACCTCTCGAGCGTGCTCGCGCAGGGCGCCCAGCTGCTGGGAGCCACCACCGACGCGGCGGACCGGGTCCTGGTTGTGTTCAGCGACGGCGAGGCGCACGATACGCTTGCCGATATCGTCCGGCAGGCCGAGGCGCTCAAGGATGCGGGGATTCGGCTGATCATGGTGGCCGAGGGGGGTCCCGGACCTGCTCGCATCCCTGTCCGGGACTCGGCCGGCACGTTGGTGGAGTACAAGCAGGACGAGGACGGCACCGTGATCCAGACCCAACGACGCGACGACATCCTCCATGCCATCGTGGACGCGGCGGAGGGGACGCTGGTGCCGAGCGAGGCCCCCGACCAGGGCGGCGCGGTGCGCGACCTCGTGGCCGCCATGAAGCGCAGCCCGACCTCGGCCACGCGTATCGCCGACCTGGTGCCGCGCGCCTGGATTCCGGGCCTCGTGGCCGCGCTCCTGCTGCTGGCGTATACCATCGTCCGGCCGGGGCCGGCACTCATCGGCCTCGGGGGGCTGCTCCTGCTGACCCGCGCGGCCGACGCGCAGCGGCCGACCGCCGGTGGGCGGGCCCTGGCCGCCGGCGACCCGACCAGGGCCGCGGCCGAGTTCCTGAAGGAAGCGGGCGCCGGTCGAGCGAAGGACACCGCCTTCTACAACGCCGGCACCGCGGCCCTCGAGGCTGGCCGCCTCGACGTCGCGCGCGGCGCGCTGGCCCAAGCGGTGAAGTCCCTCGATCCCGAGCTCCGGTACCGCGCGCTCTACAATCTGGGCCTCGCGGGACTGCTGGCCGCGCAAGCCGATACCTCGCGGCGCGAGGAGATGCTCGATGATGCGACCGACCGTTTGCGGCAGGCCCTCCTGCTCCAGCCGTCCTCGGCGCGCGCCAAGTGGAATCTCGAGCTCGCGGAACGCCGCCGCCCGCCACCGCCTCCGCAGCAGGGGGGCGGCGGTACGCCCCCGCCGACCGGCGGCCCGCAAGCGCCCCAGCAACGGCCGCCGCAGCCCGAGCCCAGGGATCTGTCGCAGAGCCAGGCGGAACAGATCCTCAACTCCATGGAGCGCCGCGAGCAAATGACGCGTCAAGAGCAGCAGCGCCGCATGCAGGCGAGCTCCTCCGGCGGGGTGAAGGACTGGTGATTCCTTCGCTCGGGATCCTCGCTCTGCTGCTGGCCGCCGGCCAGGTCGAGCGGCCGCAGCTCGAGGCGTCGGTGGACGAGGATCGCGTCTCGGTGGGCGAAGAACTGACCTACACCCTGCGCGCCGTGAGCCGCTCGCCGGTGCCGATGCAGGTGACCGTCGCACCGTTCAACGGGCTCGAGCTCGTGGCGCGCAGCGAGCGGACGGAGGTCGGGCTAGGCGGGGCGCCGATGCGCACGACGGTGCTCGAGATCCGACTTCGTGCCGTGCGCCCCGGCCACTGGGAGATCGGCCCGGCGCTGGTGGTGCAGGGGCGGGACACCGTCGAGGCGGGTCCGGTCCTCGTGGACGTGACCGCGAGCCGCGCCGCGACCGCCTCGACGCTCACCCGCCCGCTCCGGAGACTGCTCGCTCGTGCCACGCCGCCTCCACCTGGCCAGCCGGCGGTGGACCTGCTCGTCTCGACCGACACGGTTCGCGTGGGCGAGCAGGTGGACGTCGTCACAGCGGCCTGGTTCCCCCGCGACCTCCGTCTCCAGCTCCGGCGGCCGCCGACGCTGCAGCCGCCGGTCATCGACGGGGTCTGGAGTTTCCCGCAGACCACGCCGAGCGGGATCGCCGCCACCCGGAACATTCGTGGCCGCTGGTATGATCTCTTCGTTTCGCACCAGGTAGTGTTTCCGCTGCTCCCCGGCACGATGGGAATCCCCCGCGCAACGCTCAAGTACAGCACGCCGGTCGCGCTGCAGTTCTTCAGCCAGGAAGAGCGGTTCGCGCTTTCGAGCCGTGCGGACACGCTGGTGGTGCGCCCGCTCCCCACCGCCGGCCGTCCCGCCACCTTCGGTGGCGCCATCGGTTCGCGCCTGACGCTGGAGCGCCGGGTGAATCCGCCGACCGCGAGTGTCGGCGAGGGGGTGGCGGTCGAGCTGCGCCTCGCGGGGGAGGGGAACACCGCGCTCTGGCCGAATCCCGAGCTGCGCTGGCCGACGGACGTCCGCGCGTATCTCGAGCGCGTTGACGAGGAGGTCGGTGCGCCCGAGGGCCGGGTCGGTGGGACCAAGACGTTCCGCTACCTGGTCGTGCCCGACTCCGCCGGCGCGCTGGCACTGCCGGCCGTGGCCTACGGGTACTTCGACCTGGCCGCCGATCGTTACCAGGAGCTCGCGGTGCCCGCCGCATCCCTGCCGGTCGCGTCGCGTGGGGAGTCCGCGGCGGGAGCGGCGCTCCCGCCCGCGCTGATGCGCGGGGATCAGCCCGCGATCGCCTGGTCTGTCGCGCATGCCGTGCCCGACTGGGTCTGGCTCGCGGTGCTCGTTCTGCCGCCGCTGCTGCTCGCGCTCCGGGGCCGCTGGCCGGCTCCGAAGCCGCGCAGAAGAGTCGCGGTGCGCAGCGATCTCCGGAGCGCGGAGGAGGCGCTCGACGACCTGGTGCAGGCGCTCGCCCCCGATCCCGACCGTCGCTTCGGGGCCGCGCTGGCCGCGGCGGTGCGGGCAGCCGGTGCCGATGCGGGCCTCGCCGCCCGTGTCACGGCTGTGCGCGAGCGGCTGCTGGCCCGTCGCTACGGACCTGCGGCGCCGGCCGCGGAGGACGCCCGCCTTGCCGCCGAAGCGCACGAGGTGGTGCGCCGGCTGGGTGGGTCCCTGCGGGGGTGGCGCGGGCGGGGGGCGACGGTCCTGCTCCTGCTCGGCGCGGCCACCGCTCGAGCGCTCGCGGCACAAAACCCGGCGCCGGAGCAACTGTACGAGAGCGGCGCCCTCCACGCGGCCTCCGACGGCTTCGCGCGACGGGCGGCCGCCGAGCCAGAGGTGGCGGGCCACTGGTACAACCTCGGGGCAACTTACTACCGCCTCGGCGCGGAGGGCCGTGCGGAGGCGGCGTGGCTGCGGGCCCGGCGGCTCGCCCCGCGGGAGCCGGCCGTGCGGCGTGCGCTCGAACTCACCCCGCCACCTGACGTAGCCTCGGCACGGTGGGCCTGGTCCCCGCCGGTTACTCCGGACGAGCTGCTGGTTCTCGGCGCGCTGGGATGGCTCGCCGGCTGGGTCGGGTGGGTGCTGCGGCCGCGCGCGCGCGAACGCTGGCTCGTGCTGCTGGTCTTCGCCGGCGCCGCGGTGCTTGGCGGGCTGTCGCTCCGCGCGTGGTATCGCCGCCCACTGGCCATCGTGCTCGTTCCAGCCACCCCTCGGCTCTCGCCGCACGGCAGCGCGCCCGCGCTGGCGCCGCTGGACGGCGGCAGCGCCGTGCGGGTGGTCGGGCGAGCGCCGGGCTGGGTGCTCGTGCGGGCGGCCGGGGGGCCCGAAGGCTGGGTCCCCGACGGCGCGGTCGCTGCGGTCGGCGGGTAGATTCTCGCCATGCCTCGTCGCATCGCCATCCTGCCCGACGCCGTCGCCGACCAGATCGCCGCGGGCGAAGTCGTGGAGCGGCCCTCCTCGGTAGTGAAGGAGCTGGTCGAGAACGCGCTCGACGCCGGCGCGCGCCATGTGCGCGTGGCGCTCGAGAACGGAGGCAAGACGCTCATCCAGGTGAGCGACGACGGCACCGGTATGGGCCGCGAGGACGCCGTGCTCGCGCTGGACCGTCACGCCACGAGCAAGGTGCGGAGCGCCGCCGACCTCGTGGGGGTGGCCACGTTCGGCTTCCGCGGGGAGGCGCTGCCGGCGATCGCTTCGGTATCGCGCTTCGCGCTCACCACCAGCGATGGCGAGACGGGCACCGAGCTGGCCGTGGCCGGCGGCCGGGTCGACCGCGTGGCCGACGCCGTGCGACAGCGGGGCACCACGATCACCGTTCGCGGTCTCTTCTTCAACACGCCCGCCCGCCGGAAGTTTCTTCGCTCCGCCTCGAGCGAGACGCGGGCCGCCCAGGACGCGCTCGCCACCCTCGCGCTGGCCCATCCGGATGTCGGGTTCGAACTCGAGGTGGACGCGACGCCGCGTCTCGTCGTGCCGCCGGCGCAGGCGCCGGAAGAGCGGCTCGCGGCCGTGTGGGGGAGGGACCTCGCGGGGACGCTGATCCCGGTGAGCTACGCGGCCGGCGCGTTCCGGGTCGTGGGGTTCGTGCAGCGCCCGGGCGACGCCCAGCCGACCGGCCGGCGGACGCAGCTCTTCGTGAACGGTCGCCCGTTCAAGGATCCGTTCCTCCTTCGGGCCGCCGAGGCGGGGTATCGCTCGGCGATCCACCCCGGCGACCGCCCGTCTCTCTATCTCCGCGTCGAGGTGGCGCCGGAAGAGGTGGACGTGAACGTCCACCCCGCCAAGCTCGAAGTCCGCTTCCGGGACCGGATCGGCGTGGAGCGCGTGGTCGAGGAGGCGGTGCGCCACGCGTTGGGCGCGTTGGTGGCGGCGGTGCCGGTCGGTGCCTGGCGACCGTTGCTCCCCGCGGCGCCCGCCGGTGGAGGAGTGATCGCCGCCGACCTGATTGACGAGCTGTTCGCCCCGGCCGACGCGGTCGGCCTCGGGGGCGAGGCTGTCGCCGAGCCGCTCGGCTTCCGGGTGCCCCTGCTCCAGATGTTCGACAGCTACATCGTCTACGAGGCACCCGAGGGGATCGTCATCGTGGACCAGCACTCCGCGCACGAGCGCGTACTGTACGAGGCGGTCCTCGGGCAGCTCACCGGCGCCGACGCGCCGGCCCAGCGCCTGCTGCTCCCGATGACCCTCGAGCTGACCGACGAGGAGCTCGACGCGGTCGAGCGGCACGGAGAGCAACTCCGGCGGGTTGGCTTCGAAGCCGAGGCGTTCGGCGGCCGGGCGGTGGTGCTGCACGCCGTGCCCTCGCCCCACCCGCGGTTCGACGCCGGCGCCTGCTTCAGGGAGCTGGTGGCCGATCTCGCCCGCGGCCGCTTCGGCGGCTGGGCCAACCGGCTCGAGCGGTTCGCCGCGACCTACGCCTGCCGGGCGGCGGTGAAGGCGGGCGATCGGCTCGACCAGCGCGAGATGCGCGAGCTGCTGCTCCGGTTGTTCGCCACGGATCTCCCGCCGCACGACGTGCACGGGCGTGCGACGATCGTGCAGTTGCCCCGGGAGGAGTTGGAGCGTCGGTTTGGCCGGCGGTAAGGTCCCGGTGGTGATCGGACCCACCGCCGTCGGCAAGACGGCCGTCGCGCTCGCGCTTGCGGCGCACTGGCCGCTCGAGATCGTGTCCGCCGACTCACGCCAGGTCTACCGCCGCCTCGACATCGGCACCGCCAAGCCCACGCGCAAGGAGCGCGCGCGCGTGACTCATCACGGGCTCGATCTGATCGACCCGGGGTCGCGCTACAGCGCCGGACACTTCGCCCGCGATGCCGAGGGATGGCTGGCCGACATCCGTGCGCGCGGCCGGCGGCCGATCGTCGTAGGCGGGACCGGGCTCTACGTCCGGGCCCTGGCCGAGGGACTGTTCCGGGAGCCTGCGCTGGATCCGGCGCGTCGGCGGTCGCTCGATGCCTACACCGCGCGGCTCGAGTCGCTGGAGGTAATCCGGTGGGCCGGCCGGCTCGATCCCGGGTTCCAGCGCGGCGGGCGGCAGCGGGCCGCACGAGCCATCGAGGTCGCGTTGCTCACCGGCTACCCCCTCTCTTACTGGCAGCAGGCGGCGCGCGCGCGGGGCACCATCAACCCGTGGTACATTGTCCTCACCGTGCCGAGGCCGGTGTTGCATCAGCGGATCGCCCGGCGGGCGGAGGAGATGGTGCGGCGCGGCCTCATCGAGGAGGTGGCCTCGGTGCTCGCCGAAGGGCACGCCCCCACGGCGCCGGGACTGGACGGCATCGGGATCCGGGAGGCGGTCCAGTACCTGCACGGCCGCCGCGCGCGGGACACGGTGGCCGAGGCGATTACGGTCAGTACCCGCCAATACGCCAAGCGGCAGCAGACCTGGTTCAGGCACCAGCTCGACGGGGCGGTGCTCACTCTCGACGCGACGCGGCCGCCCGAGCGGCTCGCCGCCGAGATTGCCGAGGCGTGGGAGAGGGGCGACGCATGAAGTATGGAAGTGAGATTGCGGGATGCACAGCGGCAGGGCAGAAGCCGACCAGCCGCACGCAGCGCGTCCCACCACGCCCCCTGAGGCTCCCGCCGGGTCTCCCCGCGCGCGCCGGCTCACCGGTCCGGGCCGTTCGGCGCGCGTGGCGGTCCCGAATCGGTCCGGAGCCGCGGGGCGACGACCCGCGGCGGGGCCGACCGGACGGCCCGCGACGCGGGCAGCCGGGCGCACGACCCCACCCGAACCGCACGCGCGGTCCTGGCGCGGCGTGCAGAGTCGCGCCAAACTTCCACGAGCCCGATTGAATTTCCTATTCCGTGAATTTCCTATCCCGATCGGACACGCGGGTGCTGGCGAGAGGATCGCTGATGTTACACCGGCGCCGGGTGGGGATGCCGGCGCGTTCGATGGCGGTGCTGGTTCCGGGCACGCAGGCGACGGTCATTGCGCCACGCGGGGCACGCTACGTCGTGATCGGCGGCGCGCCGCTCGATGCGCCGCGCACGATCTGGTGGAACTTCGTCTCGTCGCGTCCGGAGCGAATCGAGCAGGCCAAGGCCGACTGGACCGCGCAACGGATGGGCGCCATCGCCGGTGAGCACGAGT
>Ga0209797_10000778_pt1 | contig 15998 bp, 12 predicted proteins | sample DOMMetBare3Fresh_2_FD_187472 | JGI IMG/M metagenome (GOLD analysis project Ga0209797, IMG submission 187472) | Wetland sediment microbial communities from St. Louis River estuary, USA, under dissolved organic matter induced mercury methylation -... | ecosystem: Environmental > Aquatic >... | reverse complement strand
GGTCCACACCAACCTTGCCGGTCAGGACGCCGCGTCCTTCGCCTTCGCCTTTGGAATTCATGCGGAGTTCGATGATCGAGAAGGCGTAGTCGGTCGGCGTCACTGTAGCTGCGGGCTTCCACCGATTGCTCCACATGCCGACACGGCGGTCTGTTGCGAGGATGATGCGCTCGCCGCCGTCCGGCAGCGCGCGCCGGAAGCGCTCGTCCTGGTCCTGACCGCGTTCGGCGACGCCGGGGCGGCGGCCGAGGCGATCCGGGCCGGCGCCTATGATTTCATCAGCAAACCGTATGACCTGACGGAGCTTCGCTCGACGCTCTCCCGCGCGCTGGAGCGGCGGGAACTGGCGACCGCACGACAGGAGAGCGCCGCCGCCACGCTCAAGCGCGACGGCCCCGCCCCGGTGGCCGAGAAGGGCGTGCTGGTCGGCCATAGCCCCGGCATCATCGCCGTCATGAAACAGGTAGCCCGGGTGGCTTCCACCCAGGCCTCGGTGCTCCTGCTCGGTGACACCGGCACCGGCAAGGAGCTGGTCGCGCGGACGATCCACCGGTTTTCGGATCGCGGCGACAAGCGCATGGTGGCGGTCAATTGTTCGGCGCTCGCCGAGGGTCTGCTCGAGAGCGAGCTCTTCGGCCACGTGAAGGGGGCGTTCACCGGCGCCGTCGGCAGCCGCCCCGGGCTTTTCCGCGAGGCCGACAAGGGCACCGCCTTCCTCGATGAGATCGGCGACATATCGCCGGGCCTGCAGGCCCGCCTGCTTCGGGTGCTGCAGGAGCAGGAAATCGTCCCGGTGGGTGCGGAGACTCCGATCAAGGTGGATGTCCGGATCATCGCGGCCACCCACCGCGACCTCGCGCAGATGGTTCGGGACAAGAAGTTCCGCGAGGACCTGTACTACCGGCTCAACGTGGTCACCATCCAGCTGCCGCCGTTACGGGAGCGGCGCCAGGACATTCCGCTGCTGATCGATCACTTCCTGACGACGCTCGCTGCACGCCACGGCCGCGGCCCCGTGGCGATCGATCCGAAGGCGCAGGCGGCGCTGCTCGCCTGGGACTGGCCCGGAAACGTCCGGGAACTCGAGAACGTGCTCGAGCGGGCAATGGTGCTCGCCGAACTGGACGTCATTGGTCCGGAGCATCTGCCGGAGGCGATCCGTGCCGCTCTCCAGCCGCTACCGGCACCCGCCTCCGCCGCCCGGCCGGGAGAACTCCAGACGGACGAGGTGGAACTGGTGACCCTCGATGAACTCGACCGGCGCCACGTCTTTCGGGTGCTGGCCGCAATGAAAGGGAATCGCGAAGACTCGGCCCGTATACTCGGCATCTCCCGGCGCACCCTCACCCGCATGATTCAGCGCTGGCAGTGGAAGCCCGGCGCCGTCTAGCCTGACGGCAATGCCCGCCGGTCTCGAGGGATCCCCGCCTGGACCAAGGGCGGGGATCCCTCAAGCGTTTCGGCCCACCACCCACGACAACTCGGCTCGCCACTCTGTCCCGCTCCGAGCCAGTCTGTCATCCTCCGCGCTAACCAAGGGGTTTCCGGGCCCGATTCCCGGCCGAAGTGCTCCGATCCGGCACCAATTCTCCCGGCACACCGATTGCTTTGGTAGGTGGCAGGGAAGTCTGGACCCAAAGTACCACGCAGATGCAGTTCACCGTTGCGGAGGATGTGATGAAGCACCCGCTCTCGTTTGCGACTCTCGCGCTGCTCGGCCTGTTCACCGCTTCCGCCGTGCAGGCCCAGGCGGCCGCGGCAGCGACCCCTGCCGCCAAGCCCAGCACGCAGCAGCCGGCCACCAAGCCGGCAGCCGCCACCACGGCGAAGCCGGTGATGAAAGCGCAATTGCTCGATCTGAACACGGCCACCCGTGATCAGCTGGTCGCCCTGCCCGGCATCGGGGAGACCTACGCCGACGCGATCATCAAGGCCCGTCCGTTCCGGACCAAGGATGAACTCGTCGGCAAGAAGATCGTCCCGGCCTCGACGTACACCAAGATTCGCACGCTGGTGATCGCAAAGCACGGCAGGTAGTCCAGGGTTCGCAGCAGGCCTCCCGCGGGGCGCACACGGCAACCTACCTCCCAAGTCCCGCGTTCAGCCGCCTGTCGGAGATGTCCCGGCAGGCGGTTTCCCCTTCTGTCCATCCCTTTCCTTCTTGACGACGTGTGACTCGGGGCGTAAGCTGATCGCAGGCTGTTCCTGCCTGCCGGCCCGAACTCACGAACTCAGGAGGATTGGATGCCACGATTCGTGGTAAGAACCATCGTATGTGCTGTCCTGGCCGCCGCGCTGCTCGGAGGGCCACGTTCCCTCGCGGCGCAGTCGGGGACGGTTCAGGGCAAGGTCACCGACAGCACCGGCGCCGCGATCGCCGGCGCGATCGTCACCGTGGACCATACCGGCCTCCGGGTCACGACGTCAGGAGTCGGCAAGTACGTCATCCGTGGCGTACCCAAGGGCGGGCAGACCCTGCAGGTGCGCGCGATCGGATATACCCCCGCCACGGTCGGGGTGACGATCGCGGGATCGGACGTCGTCGAGCAGGACATCATGCTCACCCGCTCAGCCGTGGAGCTGGCCCCGATCGACGTCGTCATCGGTTCCCGCGGCCGGCACACCACTGCGGAAGAGCTGGCAGTGCCGGTGGACGTCTATACATCCGAGGACATCCAGCGGCAGGGCACCACCGAGACCAGCCAGATCCTGGCGGCGCTCTCGCCGTCGGTGAACTTCCCGGTCCAGACCGTAACGGACGGGACCGACATCGTGCGTCCGTTCACGATGCGAGGCCTGTCGCCCGACCACACGCTGGTGCTGGTAAACGGCTGGCGCCGTCACCAGACCGCCCTGCTCAACACCTTCCCGCTCGGCTCGCCGGCGGGCTCGAGCGGCGTCGACCTGAATGCCATTCCGGGTAGCGCCATCGAGCGCATTGAAGTGCTGCGGGACGGTGCCTCTTCCCAGTATGGATCCGACGCCATTGCAGGCGTGGTCAACATCGTCATGAAGGAGGGTCAGTTCTCGCCCTTCGTCAACGCGAGCGCCGGCCGGTATTTCACCGGCAAGGGCTATAAGGACGACGGGACCACGACCAATGTGAACGGCGGCGTGGGCATCAAGCTGGGCCGCGGCTCGCTCGGCCTCTTCGGCGAGTTCCAGAACCGGCAGGCGACCAACCGGGCCTTTCCCGATGGCAGCTTCACCGACCTCAACGGGCTCACCGACTCGGTCGACGTGAATACTGGCCAGATCATCCTCAAGCGAACCGGCCTCCCCCAGCCCGTCAACCACTTCGGCGATGGCCTGGAGCGCGACCTGCTGTCCTTTGCGAACCTGCGGATGCCGCTCAACGCCAGCGGATCGAGCGAGTTCTACGCCTTCGGCGGCTACAGCAACCGGGTCGGCACCGGCAACGGCTACTACCGCAAGCCGTTCAACAATCGCAACTGGCCGCAGATCTACCCGTACGGATTCCTGCCGGAGTTCCGGCCGAATGTCAACGACTACTCGGCGGTCGCCGGCTTCCGCACCAGCTTCTCCGGCTGGGCCTTCGATGCCGGCGGCTCCTACGGCCGCAACTCGTTCAAGTACCGGCTCCGCAATACGCTGAACCCGTCGCTGGGCCCCTGCCTGGACGTGGCCTGCGCGCCGGGAGCCGATGGCATCCTCGGCACGTCCGACGATCCGGGCATCCCGAACCAGACCAGCTTTGACGCCGGCAGCTTGCGGCGGGGTGAAGTGCTCGTGGGCCTCAACCTGTCCAAGCCAATCAAGTTGGGACTTCCCAACCCGGTGAGTGTCGCCATCGGCGGGGCCTATCGTCGGGAGCAATACGAAATCGTCGCGGGAGAGTTCGCCTCGTACGTCAACGGCAATCATCAGAATCAGGACAGCGTCGCCAATCCCGGCGCCGCCCCGGCGGGCTCCTCGGTCTTCTCCGGCTTCTCCCCGACGGACGCCAGCAACAACTCGCGCAACAACATCGGCGGGTATCTCGAGCTGGAGTCGGAACTCAGCAAGCAGCTGCTGGTGAACATCGCCGGCCGCTTCGAGCACTACAGCGACTTCGGCTCGCGGCTGACGGGCAAGGCCGCGGTGCGGGTGCAACCGAGCAAGAGGATCGTCATTCGTGGTGCCGCGAGCACCGGCTTCCGCGCGCCCGGTCTGGCGCAGAGCTATTTCAGCCACGTCACCACGAATTTCATCGCCGGCACGCTGGTCGAAGTGGGCAACTTCCCGGTCGGCAACCGGGCATCACGGATCTTCGGGGCCAAGCCCCTCAAGGAAGAGACATCGGTGAATCTGAGCGGCGGCATCGTGGTCTCGCCGACGGACAACTTCTCGCTGACGGTCGACGTGTTCCACATCAAGATCGACAACCGCATCATCCTCGGTGCCACGTTTGACGCGGGCGACTCGGTCGTGGCGCGCATCCTGTCCGATTCGGGCCTCACCACCATCGGCGGCGTGCAGTTCCCGACCAACGGGCTGGACACCAAGACCGACGGTATCGACCTCACGGCCAATCTCCGGGTGCCGGCCGGAAGTGGCACGCTGGACCTGAATGCGTCGGCCAACTACACCAAGAACAAGATCACCCACGTGGACGGTCTGCCACCGATTCTGCAGGGCACGGGCACCTCCTTCACCGGCTCCCTCGACCTGCTCACCACGCTGGCGATCACCAGGGAGCGCCCGGACTGGCGTGGGACGCTGACGGCGACCTGGTCGACCGGCCGCTTCCATGCACTGGGACGGGGGTTGTACTACGGCTCCGGCCGTTCCGCCGAGTTTGGTGGCGTGGTCGGCGAGACCTTTGCCGCCAAGACCATCTTCGATGCCGAAATCGGCTATCGCTTCAATCAGGTGAACATCTCGTTCGGCGCGAAGAACCTCTTCGATACCTATCCGTCGAAGATGAAGGACATCGACAACAACAACAACTACACCTTCCCGTGGGCCGTGGCCTCGCCGTTCGGCTACAACGGGCGCTACCTCTACACTCGTGCGGAGATGGTGCTGGGCTGGTAAGACTCGCCACGAACCCCTTCCCCACTTCGGGAAGGGACACAGCACGGAGCGGGGACGGGCAGCGGCCCGTCCCCGCTCTGCATTCCCAGCCTCGGACTAGACGCCGAGGATGATGCTGGTCAGGCCGAAGAGCAGCAGGAAGCCGCAGACGTCGGTGAACGTCGTCACGAAGATCGATGAGGCCACTGCGGGGTCGATGTCGAACCTGGCGAGGAGCAGCGGGATGAACGCACCTGCGAAGCCCGCCACGAACAGATTCCCGGTCATCGCGAGGAATACCACCAGCCCGAGTCGCGCGCCGTGGCCGAGCATGAGCGCCACGAGTGCCGCGGCGGCGCCATTGGCCATGCCGTTGGCGATCCCGACCAGGACCTCCTTGCCGATGACGCTCATCGCCCGGCCGGCGGGAATGAGACCCAGCGCCACACGCCGGACGGTGACCGCGAGCGCCTGGGTACCGCCGTTGCCCCCCATCCCCGCGATGACGGGCATCCAGAAGACGAGGGCGAGCACCTTGCTCACCTCGTTCTGAAAGCGAGACGCTACCCAGCCGGCGAGGAACGCCGTGAGGAGGTTCAGCAGCAGCCAGGGAAGGCGGCTCCGGACGGCGCCGGTCCAGGTGGCGGCGAGCTCTTCGTCGGCGGAGGTACCGCCGAACTTGAGCAGGTCCTCGGTCTGTTCCGCCTCGACGACATCGATTACGTCATCGAACGTCACCTGGCCGAGCAGGCGCCCGCCTCCATCGACCACGGGCACCGCCGGCACATTGTAGCGGCTCATGACGCGGGCGACTTCCTCCTGGTCCAGCTCAGGCGCCACCCGGATCTCGGTGTCCTCCATGAACTCGGAGACCACGCGACTCGCGGGGCTGGTGACGAGCCGCTTGATGGGGAGCACCCCCAGCAGGTGGTCGCTCTCGTCGACCACGTATACCTGGGTGAAGTCCTCGATCTCCTCCGCCTGCCGTCGCAGTGACTCGATCGCCTCTCCCGCGGTGCTTTCGGCCCGCACGGTGACGACCTGCGCGGTCATCAGGCCGCCGGCGGTCTCCGGGTCGTACCGCAGCAGGTCCTCGATGTCCTGGCGGTCTTCGACTTCGGCGAGCACCCGCTCCTGGTCCTCAGGATCGAGGCCGCCGACGAGGTCGGCCGCCTCGTCATCCGGCAGTCCCTCGATGATTTCGCCGGCCGCCTCGGGCGCCTCGGTCGCGAGACTTTCCATCGTCTCCTCGACCTGCGCCTCGTCCGGCATCTCCATCAGCGCCGCGCCTGACAACCGGCGTGGCAGCGCCTTGACGACTTCGAGGCGCTCCTCATCATTGAGCGAGGAAAGCACGTCGCCGAGGTCGGCGGGCTCCGCCTTTTCCGCGAGGGCGAGGAAGCCGCGCAGGTTGCCGCGCTCGATCAGGTCGAGCATGGCGCGGACGATCGTGGTCGCGCGACTCATGCGTTGCCTCCTCCGGTGACCGGCGGCGCCAGCACCACGGGCACCGGAGCACCTCGGCGTATCAGCACCCGCTCAATTCTGGTGGGGCCGGCCTGCAGCACGTCGAACTCCAGCCCGCGCACCAGGAAGCGTTCGCCAGCCAGGGGAATGCGCCCAGCCAGTTCGACCAGCAGGCCACTGGCCGTGCTCGTCTTGGCGGAGGGCAGCGCCACTTCGAAATGTTCCTCGATGGCGGCAATCGGCGTCGCGCCATCGACCTCGAACAGGCCCGGACCGGCGGCGATGGGCCCCGAGGCATCGGACTCATCGAAGATCTCCCCCACGAGTTCCTCGAGCAGATCCTCGAGGGTGACGATGCCGAGCGTCCCGCCGAATTCGTCCAGCACCACGGCAAGGTGACGGCGCTCCCGCTGCATATCGAGCAGCAGGTCACCGCAGGTCCGGCCGGCGGGAGCGTTCGCCACGGGACGGATGGGCAGCCGGTCGCCGGGCCGCAGCTTGAAGAGATCGAAGGCGTGCAGCATCCCGACGATCTCGTCCAGGGTGCCGCGGTACACCGGGAGTCGGCTGTACCCGCTCTGTGCGAACACCGCCGCGATGTCCTCGAGCGAGTCGTCTTCGGACACCGCGACGAGATCCGTGCGCGGCGTCATCACCTCGCGGGCCGGCCGGTCGGTGAAGGTCATCACCCCGCCCACCATGATGAGTTCGTCGTCGGCGGTGAGGCCGGCGGCGGCGCCCTCCCGCCAGACGGCGCGCAGTTCGCTCGGGCCGGGCAGCGTCCTCGCCGGCAGGACGATGCCGATCACGCGCGCCAGCGGACGCAGCGCCGGGACGACCAGATTGCGAAGCGCTTCGGCGCGCGGCCGGGCCACCCAACGCGGGATCAGATAACCTGCCAGCAGCACCAGCGGCACTGCGACCAGCACCAGCAACAGCGCCAGTGCCGCGAGAGTGAAGCCCGAGAAGAATGCGGGGATCGCGGCGCCGATGACGATGACGCCGAGCGCCGTGAGCGTCGCCGTGACCCCGAGATACTCCTCCATCTCCGCGAGCCATGGCAGCGAGCCGGTCTTGCCCCGGAGCTGGGTCGCCACCGCGCGGGTGAGTTCCATCCGGCTCAGCGACACCAGGGCCGTACCGGCCATCGCACCGAAGATGGCCAGGCCGAGACCGACAAGGAGCACAGTCCAGATCATCGGGCCGCCTCCTCCGCCTCGGATTCAGCACGGAGCGGCCGGCTGACCAGCACCCGGCGCACCCGCCGGCGGGCGACCTGTTCTACCAGCAGATCGATCCCGTCGACCTCGGTGCGCTCGCCGCTCCGGGGGACGCGGCCGAAGGCATCGAGGACCAGCCCTCCGACGGTCGTGAGGTCCTCGCGGTGGAAGCTGTGGCCCAGCCGCGACTCGAGTTCGGACAGCGGCACACCCCCCTCGACGGAGAGACGCCCTTCGCCGGCGTCGACAACCTGCGGAGCCTCCTCCGTGTCGTGCTCATCCTGGATCTCGCCCACCACCTGTTCAAGGATGTCCTCGAGGGTCACGATGCCGGCGGTGCCGCCAAACTCATCCACCACCACCGCCAGATGGCTGGGACCGCGCTGGAAATCGCGCAGCTGCCGGTCCAGGGTCTTTCCCTCCGGCACGAACGCCGCCGGACGGATCAGGGCGTGCCAGTCCTCGGCGGCCTTCTGGTTTGGCAAGGTGGAGAGCATGTCCTTGGCGTAGAGCACTCCCACCAGGGCATCCGGGTTGTCGTCGTACACGAGAATGCGCGCATACTCCGAGCGCTGCAGCGTCGCGATGACTTCATCGCGGCCGGCGGCGGAGTCCACTGCGACGATATCGATCCGCGGCGTCATGACCTCTTCCACGGTCATGTCCGCGAGGGAGAACAGGCCGAGGAGCATGTCCCGGCGCACCGACCCGCGCTCCCGGTTCACGGGAGCGGCGGGGGGACGGAGTTCGCTGTCGGCCCAGGCGATGATGCGGAAGAGCAACGAGAAACCGCCGAGGCTTCTGAGCGCAGCGGGTCGTATCAGGGGCGGCAGCTCCGGTGCGACTGCCGCAAGAACTCGTGGCAGCACGCTGCCCACCACCCAGACGAGCAGCACTGAGAGCAGGAGTCGAGGCAGGGCCCCCGCGGGAGCCCACGCCCACCAGCTCTCCGCGATGCCGGCCGAGGCTCCCGCAAGAATGAGGAGGGCCAGGTGGCCGACGTACAGGGCACGGGCCGGGGGAAGCCGGCGCGCGTCCCCCTGCTGCTGATCGGTGAGAATCCGGGGGACCTCGGCATCGGCTTCGCCGGCGAGCGAGAGCCAGGCCGCCCAGAGCGCGAACAGCACCGTTGCGGCGGGTGTGATGAGGAGATGCAGGGTTTCGATCACGCGAGCGCTCTCACGTAGCGTTCCTGCTTTCGCCACATCGGGGAACGGGTGCGATCAGCGCCGTCTGGATGATCGTGCCCGAGCACGTGAAGGGTCCCGTGCACCACCAGGCGCACCAGCTCCTCCCGCTCCCGCACCCCGAGCGTGCGGGCCTGCGCGCGGGCGACGGCTGGACAGATGTAGATGTCGCCGGTGAGAACTCCGTCAGGCGGAAGGAGCGCGAAGGAGAGCACATCGGTTGGGTAGTCATGTCCCTTCCATTCACGGTTCAGCGCCCGCATCCGCGCCGGACCGAGGAAGGTGACGGTGACGTCGGCGGATCGCCGCTCGCCCGTGAGCACCGCCCTCACGAGGCGGGTGACCGTGCGCTCCGGCAGTCCCGGGCGCGGACGGCTAGCCGTTCGCGTCCTCCGCATAGGCCTTGATGATTTCCCGTACCAGCTTGTGCCGGACGACGTCGGTTTCGTCGAGATAGCAGAAGGCGATGCCGTCGACCCCCGGCAGAATCCGCTCTACCTGCACCAGGCCGGAATCCTCACGCTTGGGGAGGTCGATCTGGGTCTTGTCGCCGGTGACCACCACCTTGCTGTTCACACCGAGGCGGGTAAGGAACATCTTCATCTGCGCGCCGGTCGCGTTCTGCGCTTCGTCGAGGATGATGAAGGCATCGGCGAGCGTGCGGCCGCGCATATACGCGAGGGGCGCGATCTCGATCGTCCGGGTCTCGAGCGCCTTCTGGACCCGGTCGTGCGGCATCATGTCCTCGAGCGCATCGTAGAGCGGGCGCAGGTAAGGATCGACCTTCGCTTGCAGATCGCCCGGCAGGAAGCCGAGTGATTCTCCTGCTTCCACCGCGGGACGCGCGAGCACAATGCGCTTCACCCGCTTGCGTGCCAGCGCCTCGACCGCCTTGGCGACCGCGAGGTAGGTCTTGCCGGTGCCCGCCGGCCCGATGCCGATCACGATGTCGTGGGTCGCGACCGCCTGCAGGTACTCCTTCTGGCCCTGGGTCTTCGGCACGATCACCCGGCGGAGTCCGGGCAGGATGATCTTGTGGTCCGCGTGTCCGAGCGGCTCGGGCGACGGCCCTGCCGCCACCAGGCGCGAGACATCCTCGGGCGTCACCGTTTCGCCCATCCGGGCGAGTTCGAGCATGCCCTGCACCACCGGAGCCGCGCGCTCCACCTGCTCCAGCGAGCCACCCAGCGTGAGGGTGTCGCCGCGCAGCGTCACCCGCACGCCCGTGGCGCGGCTCAGCTCGATGAGGTTGCCCTCGCTGACACCGGCCAGCAGCAGGGGATCCGCACCCTCGGTCGAGAGCCGGTGCTGCACGTCGTCGGTCATGCGGTCGGCTCCCGGGGGCACGAGACAGGGGTGACGGCGCCGGTCACCCACAGGGAATCACGGCGCTGGAGCGCCAGGGACGACCGCCGCGTCACGGTGTCACGGCGATGTGGAGGGCACGCAGGTCATCCGGATTCACGAGCGTCGGTGCGCCCTCGAAGAGCGCCCGGGCGGCCGTCGTCTTCGGAAAGGCGATCACGTCCCGCAGATTGGTCGCGCCGGCGAGCAGCATGGTGATCCGGTCGAAGCCGAGCGCGAAGCCCCCGTGGGGCGGCGCGCCCGCCGCCAGACCGTCCAGCAGGAATCCAAAGCGGCGGCGAATCTCCTCCGGGCTCACGCCTAACAGCTTGAAGATGGTGCGCTGCACGGCCGGGTTGGTGATCCGGATCGAGCCGCTGCCCAGTTCGTTGCCGTTGTACACGGCGTCGTAATGCATCGCCTTGCAGTGCCATGGGTCCGATTCGAGCCGCCCGACATCATCCGGGTGGGGCGAGGTGAACGGATGGTGCACGAAGATCCACTGTCCGGTCGCGGGATCCTGCTCGAAGAGCGGGAAGTCCACGATCCAGCAGAAGGCGTGTTTTGCTGAGGCGACCGTCCCCGGTCGTCTCACCAGTTCCGTCCGCACCGCATGCAGGGCCGGGTTGGTCACCTCGTCCTTGCCCACGACGGCGAGCAGCAGATCACCTTCGGCTGCCGGGACCGCTGCGAGCCCCTCGGCGCCGAACGCCTTCACGCCCTGCCCCTCCCATCCCGCCGCGGTGCGCCGGGCCCAGATGAGCCCGCCCGCCTTGGCACTCTTGGCCGCGGCGGCGAGGGTGTCCAGTTCCTTGCGGCTCGCCGCACCCGCGCCCGCCGCGACGATCCCGCGGAGTCGGCCGCGCTCGGCCAGCGCCGTCCTGACGAAGTCCGCGGCGTCCGGCTTCACCAGTGCACTCAGGTCGCGGATCTCGAACCCGAAGCGCAGGTCCGGTTTGTCGATGCCGTAGCGCTCCATGGCATCGCGATACGCCAGCCGGCGGAATGGGGCCTCCACCTGTTCACCCGCCTCATCCCACAGCGCCACCAGCACCGCCTCGATGAAACCCTGCACATCCTCCTGCGCGACGAAGGACGATTCGATGTCGATCTGGGTGAACTCCGGTTGCCGGTCGGCGCGGAGATCTTCGTCGCGGAAGCAGCGGGCGATCTGGAAGTATCGGTCGAATCCGGCCACCATCAGCAGCTGCTTGTAGATCTGCGGCGACTGCGGCAGGGCGTAGAACTCGCCGGCATGGACCCGGCTCGGCACCAGGTAGTCGCGGGCGCCTTCCGGGGTCGGCTTCGTCAGGATCGGCGTTTCGATCTCGAGGAACCCGAGATCCGAAAGCGTGCGCCGGGCCCGCTGCAGCAGCCGATGCCGGAGCATGATGTTCTGCTGCAGCTCGGGCCGCCGAAGGTCGAGCACCCGGTGCTTGAGGCGTAGCTCCTCCGCCGGAAGCTCCTCGCCTTCCTTGCGTGCCACCGGAATCGCCGGGGTCTGTGCCGGGCCCACCACTTCGAGGCGAGTGACGCGCACCTCGATCTCCCGTGAGGCAAGCTGGGAATCGCGGGCGCCTTCCGGGCGGAGTTCGACGGTGCCTTCCGCCAGGATCACCGACTCCGCCCCGAGGGTGCCGGCCAGGTCGAGGACGTCATGCGGCGTCCAGCGCGGATCGAACGAGAGCTGCACCAGGCCATCGCGGTCGCGCAGGTCCAAGAAGAGCAGGCCACCGAGGTCGCGCACCCGGTGCACCCAGCCGCCCAGGCGAACGGCGAGGCCGACATGCTCACGGCGGAGACTCCCCGCGCGATGACTGCGGAGGGCGGTGGCGGCGGTCATCGTTCCTCGGCTTCGACAAGAATCTGATGAAAGGCGATCGGGTCCCGGGCCAGCAGGAGGGCCTCCCGGACGCTCTCACGGCGCACCAGCCGCGCGATGCGGGAGAGCGCCTTCACGTGCTGCCCCGCGGCGCTCTCCGGGCCGATCAGCAGGAAGAACAGGCGGACTGGCTCGCCGTCCAGCGCTTCAAAGGCTACGCCATGGGAGGCGCTTCCCGCCACGAGACTCAGTTCCGCCACCATCGGGGACTTGGCGTGCGGGATCGCGATCCCGTGCCCGATGCCGGTGGACAGCACCTGCTCCCGCTCCAGCACGGCATCCAGGAGCGGCTCGAGATCGACCCCGGCCCGCTCGGCGAGGAGCGTGGTCAGTTCGCGGAGGACGCCGGGCTTGTCGGCGGCCTCGACGGGCACCTTGATGCGTTCGGGGGTCAGGAGTTCGGTGAGCAGCAATCCGGGATCTGGCACGAGGTTGGGGTAACCTAACCCTCCGGCAGGGGGTGGGCAACCGATTCAGGGGTGAGGAGTTAGGGGAGCGAGGAAGGGGGAGAAAGCGAGCAGCCCGGGCCCTTGCGGACCCCGGCGGCCGGAGAACTCGTCCCAGAAGACGCTCAGGGCACGCTGAAGGTCTTGGTGAGCTTGCCGGTCTTCCCGCCGTTGTCGGTCGCGGTCAGGGTCCAGGTCAGCGTGTTCGACCGATCGAAGGTACGGGTGAAGCTCGAAAGCGTCGAGAGTACCATGCCGCCACCATTCGTCCACTTGCAAGCAACGATCTGACCATCCGGGTCGCTCGAGGTCGTACCGTTGAAGGTGCAGACGTGAGCCGGGGCCGGCTGGCAACTGACAGTCCACCGCGCGACCGGCGGCTGGTTGGTGCCAGTCGTCAGCGTAACCGATTTGGTCAGCGAATTGGGGAGTCCTCCTCCATCTCTCACCGTCAGCGACACCTGGTACGTTCCGGCCGTCGCGTAGGTATGTGCTGGCGTGATGCCAGTGCCGGTCGCGCCATCACCGAAGGTCCAGGCGTAGGAGACGATACCCACATCGTCCGTCGAGCCGCTGCCGTTGAAGGTGCAGGCCCGGGTGGTGGTGTTGCAGCTGGAGGTGAAGGCCGCCACCGGAGGCTGGTTCGCGCCGCTGGTGTAGGCCTTGAGACAGCCGCCAGTTCCCGCGTTGACCCAGTTCTGCTGGATGAGGAAGTCCTTGCCGCCCAGGTTCATGTTGGCAACGCCGGTGCCGTTGTTGTACGTCGTGCCCCAGGTCCAGGCGCACTTGTCGGCGTTTTCCATGCCCGTGAGCGTCTCCCACCAGGCATCGAGATGCGGATCGGTCGTCGCCTCTTCGATCTCGTGCGCCAGGACGTTGATCACTGCATCGGCCGCCGCGTCGCCGTTCGGCGAGGCGGTGCCGTTGCTGCAGCCATTGAGGAACACGCCGACGTAGGGCTGAGCGGCATAGATCACCAGCTTGCCGTTCCAGGTAAAGTCGCCGTGGTAGGCGCAGTACTGGCTGCCGAAGCCACCGCCCAGGTTGGTGTCGCCCGCGGTGAACACGGCGTAGATCGTCTCGGGATCGCAGGTCAGGCTGCCGTTGTTGAAGCCCTTCACGATTTCCGCCTGGATGGTCGGGTCGCTCACGGCGCTGCCGTTGGCCGGCGGCACGCTGGTGTTATCGGCCCAGTACTGGACGTAGCTGACGCTGTTGACGACTCTGTGGCCGCCCGCGAGGTTGTCGGTGTAGGTGGTGTTGATATTGAAGTACGGGGAGCCACCGAAGTTCCGCAGGAAGTGGCCGACCAGCGAGCCGTCCTAGGCCCCCGTCCCCTTCGTTCCGGGCGCGGGACCGCCCGCGTAGATCGTGCTGTTCGCCCAGTAGACCGCCGCAACCTTGGTCTGGGGAATGATGGGACCGCCGTGATAGTTGATCCCGGTGACCTGCGCGCTGACACCGCCAAAGGCCGATCGAGCGCCCCGCATCGCCATGATCTTGGTCCGACCGCCGAACCCTCCGACGACCGTCGCGGGAACCCGGGACTCGGCCGGCTGGGTCGGAGCCGTCGAATTGTCCGAACAGGCTGCGACCACAAGACCCAGTGAGGAGAGGATGAGCCACTTCTTTCGCATGCATGCCTCCGGAGGGGAAATCGGCAAAGGCAGGTGCCTGGTGCCGTGACCAAGGGCAGCCGGCGTCTCGTGCTTGTATGACAGAGGGACATGCGAAGATGTGAACTAGGCATGATCCCGTCAATCTTCCGGCTCCGAACATGGACACCCATGACGGCGCTGCCACACCCCGTGACGTGACCACGACCGCTCAGATGCAGGGTTATCTTGTCCCCATGTCGGCACTTCCTACCGCCCCCACCCTGCTGGACCTCTCCCCAACCGTCGCCGCCTCACGATTGGCGGAGTGGGTCGTCGAGGCCGGCCTGCCCGGCTATCGGACTCGACAGCTGCTGCCTCGTCTCTGGCAGCGCCCGGTCGGTGCCTGGAGCGAGGCATCGGACATTCCCGCCGAGCTGCGGGAGCGCCTGCAACAGATATGGCCGCTGTCTCGGCTGGAGCTCGCGACCATGCAGACCAGTGCCGACGGGACGCGCAAGTACCTCTGGCGCCTCCAGGACGGGGAGCTGATCGAGTCGGTGCTGATTCCCTCCGGTGCCCGGCGAACGCTCTGCATCTCGTCGCAGGCGGGCTGCGCGCTCGGCTGCGTCTTCTGCGCGACCGGAACGATGGGATTCCGCCGCAACCTGTCGCCCTTCGAAATCGCCGGTCAGGTGCGCGAACTCGTCCTCCGCGACCCGTCTGACAAGCCCACGAACATCGTCTTCATGGGCATGGGAGAGCCGCTGCTCAACTGGCCCGCGGTCGACACCGCGCTCACCATCCTCAACAGCCCCGAAGGTCTCGGCATCGGGGCGAGGCACATCACCGTGTCGACCGTGGGGATCATCCCCGGCATGGAGAAGCTGGCCGCACGGCCCGAGCAGTTCCGCCTCGCCATCTCGCTGCACTCGCCCGACGAGGAGCGGCGTCTGCCGCTCATGCCGATCGAGAAGAAGTACCATCTCAAGCAGGTGCTCGAGGCCGCGAAGGCCTTCAGCAAGCGGATCACTTTCGAGTATGTGCTCATCGCTGGGAAGAACGACACCAACCGCGATGCGGACGACCTGGCCCGGCTGGCCCGGCGCATGGGCGCCCTCGTGAATCTCCTCCCCCTCCACCCGGGCGGTGCGCCGGGCCTCACCCCGACCACTCCCCACCGGATCCGGGAGTTCGCCGACCGGCTGAAGACTCAGGGCATCGAGGCCGTGGTGCGGCGGAGCCGCGGGCTCGATATCAGCGCGGCATGCGGGCAACTGCGAGTGGAGGTCGAAGCCAGGAAGGGGAAGCACCGGGAACCGAGCGCCCCCTGATGGCGACAAAGCAAACGACCCTCCGGACCAGCGCCGGAGGGTCGCCTTGTTGTCCCCTACTGCCGAGGTGCCTTAGCCGGTGGCGCCGAAGCCGCCGGAGATGCAGTTGATCGAGAGCAGCAGCGCGGAGAGGTACTGTTGCCGCTCCTGCTCCCCGGCCGAGGCCCGGAATCGGCGTAGCAGTTCGACCTGCTGCCGGCTGACCTGATTGATGGTAGCCAGACGCCGTTGCAGCCTGCGCCGGAAGCGCGGGAATCGCTCCGCCAGCTCCGTCCCCCCCGTTACCCGCAGCACCATCGCCACAGTGCGACGGTATTCGGTCTCGACCATCGAGAAGATCTCCTCGCGGGTCGTCGCGACCGCCGTCACCCCGAGCCGCAGGAGCCTTTCGAGCACCGCTTGCGCCAGCGCGGCCCCCTCGCCCGGCTCGGTCCCCGTTCCGATCTCGTCGAAGAGGAAGAGGGCCGGCGGATCGGCGCTCTCGAGGTCCGTTGCGACCGCGCGGAC
>Ga0209797_10000777_pt1 | contig 16004 bp, 14 predicted proteins | sample DOMMetBare3Fresh_2_FD_187472 | JGI IMG/M metagenome (GOLD analysis project Ga0209797, IMG submission 187472) | Wetland sediment microbial communities from St. Louis River estuary, USA, under dissolved organic matter induced mercury methylation -... | ecosystem: Environmental > Aquatic >... | reverse complement strand
GGCGCGGTGCCCTTGCGCACCCAGTGGATCGCGCGTTCGATGACGCCGTTGAGGTCGACCTCCTCGCGCTCCCCGCGGTCCATCGCCGAGAAGCGCTTCAGACCCTGCACGATGTCCGCGGTGCGCTGCGCGCCCTCGAGCGTGCCCTCGATCACCGACGGCAGATCGGCCAGCAGGCGATCGATGCGCAGCCTGACCCGCAACCGGGCCTGTTCGTCCAGCGGCACGGCGGCGTGAACCGCGCCCACGTACTCCTGCAAGCGCCCGCAATAACGCTGCAAGGCATGGGCATTGCCGAGCACGAAGCTGATCGGGTTGTTCAGCTCGTGCGCCACGCCTGCCACCAGCCGCCCGAGCGAGGCCATCTTCTCCGAATGCAGCAGTTGCTGCTGGGTGCGCTTCAGGGCCTCGTGCGCCTCGCGCAACTGCCGGTAGGCGCGCTTCAGCTCGCCCAACGGCCGGCCGACGAAGACATGGCCGACCCGATGGCCGTTGGCGGCGAAGCGTGGTGTCACGTTCAGGTCCACCGCCACCACCCGGCCCTCGGCGTCACGCAGGTCGATCTCGACCGTGCTGCCGCTGCGTGGCGCGTGGGCTCGGGCGTCGCGGATCCGTTGTGCGCTCACTTCATCGGCCAGCAGGTCGAGCAGCGGCGTGCCGCGCAGCATCGAGTCGTTGCGGCCGACCAGCTCGCACAACGCGGCATTGGTCTCCTCGATCCGTCCGGCCTCGTCGCAGGCCACGAGCACGTCGCTCATCGCCGAGAGCAGGCTGAAGATGAACTGCTGCGACTGCTCGAGCTCGGCGTTCTTCTCCTCCAGTGCGATTTCGTCGGCCACCAGCTTGGAGTAGACCTCGTCCATCTTCTGGATCACATCCATCCAGATGTGGTCGTCGACGCCTTCGAGCTGGCTGCGTTCCCGCCAGGCTGGGTTGTCGGTGACCGGGGCCAGGGTCTGTATGGTGGGGCGGCGGCGTGGCATGGCGAGCTTCGCGCGCCCGACCCCGCGCATGCGACATGCACCGGGGCGGACGCCGTGCGACTGTAGCGCGTGCCGCGCGCAGAGGCCTGGGCACGGCCGATCCGGCCTGCGCGCCGACCCCGGCGCCGACGCGCGACGTGACCGTCGTCCTTCCTGTCCGCCTCGCGCCACGCCGCGGTCGTCGGGCAGCTCGTGCGGCGCACCGTGGCCGGGCCCTTCAGATGCTCGGCGCCGTGCAGGTTCTGGCTGTCGAACTGGCTGCCTGGGCGCTCGACCAGGCGTTGGCCGCTGTCGCGATCAATGCACCGTGCACACCATGCAGGGATCGAACGATCGCACGATGTGCTGCACCGCGACCGGCGTGGCTTCGCCAACGCCCACCGGGGCGCCGACCAGGGCCGCCTCCAGCGCCCCCGGCGTGCCGCCTGCGTCGCGAGGCGAGAAGTTCCAGCTCGTCGGGGCGACGATCTGGTAGCTGGCGATGCGGCCGTCGCGCACGCGCAGCCAGTGGCCGAGTGCGCCACGCGCGGCCTCGGTCAGGCCGACGCCCTCGCCATCGCGCGGCAGCGGATGGTCCTTGAAGAAGCGTTCACGGGGCACCAGCTCGCCGAGCCAGGCTTCGACCATCGGCAGCAGGCGCGCCACTTCGACCACGCGGGCCAGCACCCGCGTGTAGACGGTGGCGCCGTGGCGCATGACGGCGTCGCGCAGCAGGGGCTGGCCGCTGGCCAGCTGCCGCGCGATGGCGCCGGTTTCGACCACCCGACCGGCCAGGCGGGGCGCCTTGTTCCAGGTGTAGCCGCCTGCCTTGTCGGGCGCCGGCCTCGTCTGGCCGTCGCGGGGATGCAGCGCCTCGCCGGTGCCTTGTTCATACCATGCAAACGTGGCGTCCTCGCGGATCGCGGCGGCATCCACCAGCTGCAGCGCGCCGGTCTCGCAGTCCCACATTCCGGCGCTCAGCGCGTGCTGGCCGTCGGGCTGTCGATAGGCGCCGTAACTCAGGCAGGCGCCGGGCCCGGCACCCAGCCGGGCCAGGTCGCAATCGGCGGCGATGGTCAGGAACAGGCGCAGGTCGCCGCGCTGCGGCGCGGCGGCGTGCCAGGTCTGGAGCGCGGCCTCGCTGTCGATCGCGGCGACCTCGTCCAGCGGTGCGCCGAACAGGGTGCCTTCGACGAAGGCCCGCATCTCGCGCACCTTGGCCAGCAGCCGCGTGCGATCGGCGCCTGCGATGGCGCGCGAACTGCCCCCGGGCTGCACGCTCTGCGTGTGCGGCCACTTGCCACCGAGCGTGCCCATGATCTCGAACCAGCGCCGGCGTGCGGCGATCGCCGAGCGCGCATGCTCGCCGACCAGCGCCGCGAAGCGGCGTTGCGCTTCGCCGAACCACGGTCGGCGGGCATAGACCGCTCGCGTGAAGTCGGGCATGAAGAACAGGTAGAAATGGCTCAGGTGATCGGCCAGGTTCTCGCAGGCCAGCATCAGGTTGATCGCGTGCACGCCGTTGTGCGGCACCTGCACGCCCGAAGCATCGGCGATGGCGCGCGCCGCCGCCACCGACTGCGACACCGAGCAGATGCCGCAGATGCGCGGCACGATCACCAACGCGTCGTGCGGATCGCGGCCGTGCAGCATGGACTCGAAACCGCGGTACATCGGCGCCACCACCCGGGCCTCGGCGACCTGGCCGTCGCGGACCTCGAGCTGCACCTCGAGGTCGCCCTCGACGCGGTTGAACGGGCCGACGACCAGGCGCGGCATGGGCTTACTTCAACCGCGTCTTGCGCTGCGCCGGCGCGACCACCAGGTGGTCGGCGGTGGCGTTTTGCTTGACGCGCTTGGGTGTCGCGCTCTTGGACAGCGAGGCCAGCGCGACGAACCAGGCCTTGGGCATGTCGGTGGGCAGCCCGATCGGGATGCCGGCGATCTTGGGGGTCGAGTGAAACGGGTGGCCCGGGTTCTGGAAACCCGGCTCGGTGCAGCTGATGCAGGCATAGCCGCCGCGCGTGCACGATCCCTCGCCGTTCCATAGCCGCGCGTTGCAGTCGGCATGCGCCTGCGTGCCCTTGCAGCCCATGTGTTCCATCAGGCAGCCCAGGTCGGAGGGTTGCTCGGCGCTGGCCTTGTACTCGTAGTACTCGTTGCGCCGGCAGCCATGGTGCACCAGCTGGTCGGCGTACAGGCGCGGTCGGTGCAAGGGGTCGAGGTCGCCGGCGGCGAACTGGCCGGCGGCCAGCATCATCAGCGTCTCGGTCACCCAGTCGGGATGGGTCGGGCAGCCGGCGATGTTGACCACCGGCAGGCCACCCCGGGCGACGAAGCCGGCGCCGAGCAAGCCGCCGGGCCGATCGTCCTCGTACTGCAGGCCACAGGCTTCGGTCGCGTTGGCGCCGGTGGCGGCGACGCCTCCCCAGGCAGCGCAGGCGCCCACCGCCACCACCTGCTGCGCCACGGCGGCGAGGCGCTTGACCAGGTCGATCATCGGCTCGCCGGTTCCGGCCAGTCGATGGAACCGACCGCTGCCCTGCGGGCCGCGCAGCAGCGCTCCCTCGACGCACAAGGCGTCGAGCCGGGTGCGGCCGGCCAGGCAGTCGTCGTACACCGCCCTCGCCTCATGGCCGCTTTCCAGCGACAGCGAGGGGTGCCACAGCAATCGGATGCCGGCCGCGCCCAGCATGGCGTCGAAATCCGCCGCGCTGGCGTTGAGCAGCGACATGCTGCAGCCGCCGCAGCCACCGGACTGGAGCCACAGGACGTTGAACATCGGCGTTACCCCTCCAGCCCGAAACGCTGCAGCTTGGCGCGCAGCCCGACCCGCGACAGGCCCAGTTCCTGCGCCGCGCGGGTCTTGTTCCAGCGGTGGCGCAGCAGCACCTCACGCAGCACCATGGCCTCGATCGCGGCGAGCCTCTCGGCCAGCGTGCCGGTGCCCGGCACGCTCTCGTGCCGCGCCAGCGCACTGAGCCCGGCCTGCCCCTGCAGCACCTTGGGCGACAGCGCCCGGGCCTCGATGCGCTCGCCGTCGGCGAGCGCGATCGCGCGGCCGATTTCATTGCGCAACTCCCGGATGTTGCCTGGCCAGGGGTAGCCGATCAGGCAGGCGATCGCATCGTCGGCGATCTGCAGTCCGGGGCGACCGAGTTCGGCACCGACGTCGCCGACCAGCCGGCGCGCGATCGGCTCGATGTCGCCCGGCCGCTCGCGCAGCGGCGGCATCGCCAGCGTCACCCCGGCCAGGCGGTAGTACAGGTCCTGCCGGAAGCGGCCGGCGCGCACGTCGTCCTCCAGCGACCGGTGGGTGGCGGCGATCACCCGCACGTCGACGGGGATCGGCCGTGTCGAGCCGACCGGTCGCAACTCGCCCTCCTGAAGCACGCGCAGCAGCTTGACCTGGAAGGCCGGCGAGGTCTCGCCGATCTCGTCGAGGAACAGCGTGCCGCCGTCGGCGCGCTGGAACATGCCGACGTGGTCCTCGTAGGCCCCGGTGAAGGCGCCGCGCTTGTGGCCGAAGAGTTCGCTCTCGAGCAGCGTGTCGGGAATCGCCGCGCAGTTCTCGACGATGAACGGACCCTCATGGCGCGGGCTGGCATAGTGCACCGCCCGCGCCAGCAGTTCCTTGCCGGTGCCGGATTCACCGAGCACCAGCACCGACAGGTCATAACGTGCAAAGCGAGCAGCTGTATCGCAGACGTCGTCGAGCGGGCTGCCGGCGGCGCGCTCGATGCGGTCGAAGTGAAAGGCCGAGCGCGTCTGCGTCAGAAGCTGTGCCTTGCGCTCGCGCAGCACCGCGCCACCGGTGCGCAGCTCGAGGTCCAGCCGTGACAGCCCGCTCTGCAGCTGGCGCGCCTCGGCCGCGCCGCGCACCGCCTCGAGCAAGTGGTCAGGCATCCAGGGCTTGAGGATGTAGCGGTAGATGCCGGCCTGGTTGATGCCGGCGACGATGTCCTCGCTGTCGGCATAACCCGAGACGATGATGCGCACCGCGTCCGGCCAGCGTTCGCGCACGGCTTCGAGGAACTGCACCCCCGTCTGCCCTGGCATGCGCTGGTCGCACAGGATCACGGCGACTTCGTGCCCGGCCATCAACTCGGCAGCGGCCTCCGCGCTGCGCGCTTCCAGCACCTGGAACTCCTCGTCGAGGGTTCGCCGCATGGCCTCGATCGAACGCTGCTCGTCGTCGACCAGCAGCACGATCGGCAACTCGTCGGCACGCTCGGGCGCTCTCATGGGCGGTGCAGCGCGAGGTGCCGCGGCGTCCAGGCCTGCGGCTTGCGGCTGACGAAGTGGTGCCGTGCGACGTGGTAGCTCGGGTCGAAGCCGTAGAAGTTGCGCCGTATGCGCGCGAGTTCGTCGGCGCGGACCGCGGCAAGCGGCCGCTCGGCCTCGTCGCGAGCGCGCTGCGCGCGCTTGGCGTCGACGAGCGCGCCCAGACCGGGCTGCGCCGCCAGCTCGAGCGCACGCCGCCGCGCCGCGGCCTCGAAGCCGCCGGCCTCGGCGGCCAGCACCTCGTCGACCAGGCCGGCCGCACGCGCCGCCGCGGCACCGAGCGGCAGGCGGTCCTGCATCACGTACGCGGCGCCGGCGTCGCCGGTGCGCCGCGGCAAGGTGTAGGTCCAGTACTCCGAGCCGTAGAGGTTGCCCATGTTCTTGTAGTGCGGGTTCAGTATGACACCGCCATGCGCCCACACCCGGTCCGCGGCCAATGCGACGAAGCAGCCGCCGGCGCCGGCGTTGCCACGCAGCGCCGCCACCGTCAGGCGGTCGGTCATCGTCAGGATCTCGAGGACGACATCGTCGATCGCCTCGATCTGCCGCATCGACGCCTCGGCCGCGCTGTCGCCCGGCCGGTCGGCGGCCGCCTCGATGTGGTGCAGGTGGATGCCGTTGCTGAAGAACTCGGCCCCGCCGGCGAGCACCAGCACCCGCACCGGCCGTGAGCGCAGCGAGCGCAGCGCGTCGCGCAGCTGCCCGGACTGGCGCTCGTCGAAGGCGCCGTTGTGGAAGTCGAATTCGAGCCAGCCGACGCGCGCACCGTCGGGGCCGGACTCCTCGTATCGCAGCTCGTCCCACTCCGAGGCTGCGCGCTCGAGCGGGACCTCGAGCTCGGGCAAGCCGTCGGCCTGCGCGGCGAACGCCAGCGTTGCCGCAAGCTTGAGTGCCGGAAGCGACGGCGCCACCGCCTCGCGACGGACATGGCCGACCCACACCGCGCCGTCGATCGTGCGGCGCAGCAGCGCCGGGCCCCGGCGGGCCACCACCTCGCCGGGCGACGCGGCCGGCGCGCGGGCCAGCGTCTCGTCGCTGGCGGCGTGCAGGTCGAACAGCCGCAGCGGCACGCCGAAGAGCGTGTCGCGCGCGCCCGGATGGCCGTCGGCCGCGGCTGCGATGCGCCGCAGCGTCGCGGCGTCCATCCGGCCCCAGTCGAGCGTGCGCAGGTCGGGTTCGGGGGCGCCGCGCAGCGGCCCGGCCATCCGCGCCTCGCCGCCTTGCGGCAGCGGCCGTCCGCGCGCGATCGCCTCGCGCACCGCACCCACCGCGGCGGCCGTCACCTCGCGGCGATACAGGCTCGACTTGGTGCCCGGTCGCATCGCGAAGCCCTGCGTCGCCCAGACCGGACCGGCGTCGTAGTCGTCGGTGGCCTGCAGCACGGTCACGCCCCACTCGCTCGCGCCGTCGAGGATCGCCCAGTCGAGCGCCGCCGCGCCGCGGTCGCCCGGCGGCCCCGGGTGGACCACGAGGCACGGCACGCTCGACCAGACGGAGGACGGAATGCGCCGCTTCAGGTACGGCGCGACCACCAGCTCGGGCTGCCAGAGCGCGACCGCCTCCTCGGTGACCGAGTCGGCGATGTCGAACTCGACCGACACCGCGTGGCCGTCGGCGCGCAGCTCGGCGTACAGGCGCTGCGCGAGGCCGTTGAAGCCGTGGGTGAGAAGCAGGATGCGCATGGGTACGGCGGAGTTTCGACCTGGGCTCGGGCCGCGCGGCGACCGCCCTCAGCAGATGCGCGGCAGCTGCTCGCCGCTGAGCCAGTCGACCATGCGCCGGCCGCCGAAGCGGGTGGCCATCTGCACGAAGTGGTGGTCGTCGGCGATCACCTCGCCGATGCGAGCTGCGTCGCGGCCGAGCGGGTGCCCGCGCATCGCGGCCAGCACCTGGTCGGCAGCGGCCGGACCGACCACCGCGACCAGCTTGCCCTCGTTGGCGACGTACAGCGGATCCAGGCCGAGCAGCTCGCAGGCCGCCTCGACCTGCGGCCGCACCGGGATCGATGCCTCCTGCAGCACGACGCCGACGCCCGACTGCGCTGCGATCTCGTTGAGCGTGGTCGCCAGCCCGCCGCGGGTGGGGTCGCGCAGCACCCGCACCGCGCCCTCGGGCACCGCGGCGAGCAACGCCGCCACCAGCCCGTGCAGCGCCGCGCTGTCGGACTCGATCGCGGTCTCGAACTCGAGCGACTCGCGCTTGGACAGCACCGCCACGCCGTGCTCGCCGATCGAGCCCGACAGCAGCACGGCGTCGCCCGGCCGCGCGCGCGCGCCGCCGATCGAGCGTCCCTCGGGCAGCGCGCCGACGCCGGTGGTGGCGATGAACACGCCGTCGCCCTTGCCCTGCTCGACCACCTTGGTGTCGCCCGCCACCACCGCCACCCCCGCCTCGCGGGCTGCCCGCGCCATCGACTCGACGATGCGCTTGAGCTCGGCGAGCGCGAATCCTTCCTCCAAGATGAACGCCGCCGTGAGATAGAGCGGCGTCGCCCCCATCATCGCGACGTCGTTGACGGTGCCGTGCACCGCCAGGCTGCCGATGTCGCCGCCCGGGAAAAACAACGGCGAAATGACGTGGCCATCGGTGGCCACCACCAGCCGGTGCCCGGCCGGCAGCGCCGGCAGCCGCGCGCCGTCGTCGCCCTGGCGCAGGAACGAATTGTCGAGCGCGCGCGCGAACAGCTCGTCGATCAGCTGCGCCCCGGCCCGCCCGCCGGCGCCGTGGTTCATGTCGACGCGGCCGGTCTTGAGGTCGAGCGGGCGGACGTACCTTCTGGAAGCGGTCATTCGAACGGTCTCTGGCAGCCGGCCCCGACACCTGCTTTGCGTTCAGCCCTGCCGCCCGCATCGCCAGCCTCCCCATCCCGGAACCGCCCATAGCTGTAATGCGCCGCGCAGGCGCCCTCCGACGACACCATGCACGAACCCATCGGTGACTCGGGCGTGCAGACGGTGCCGAAGAGCTTGCAGTCGGACGGGCGCTTGACGCCGCGCAGGATGGCGCCGCATTCGCAGGCCTTGTGATCGGGGACCGAGCGGTACTCGAGGCCGAAGCGGCGCTCGGCATCGAACCCGGCATAGGCCGGGCGGATCTGCAGCGCGCTGTACGGCACTTCGCCCAGGCCGCGCCATTCGAAGCTCGGGCGAAGCTCGAAGACCTCGGCGACCACCTGCTGGGCGGCGAGGTTGCCGTCGCGGGTGACCGCGCGGGAGAACTCGTTCTCGACCTCGGCGCGGCCGTCGTTGACCTGGCGCACCAGCATCAGCACGGCCTGCATCACGTCCAGCGGCTCGAAGCCGGCGATCACCACCGGCTTGCGGTACTCCTCGGCGAAGTGCTCGTAGGGGCCCGAGCCGATCACGATGCTGACATGCGCCGGCCCGACGAAGCCGTCGATCGGCACCGTGCCGTACTGGCGCACCTCGGCCGACTCGAGGATGTGGGTGATCGCACTGGGCGTCAGCACGTGGTTGCACAGCACGCTGAAGTTGGCGATGCCCTCGGCGGCCGCCTGCCGGATCACCAGCGCGGTGGGCGGGGTGGTGGTCTCGAAGCCGATCGCGAGGAAGACCACCTGCTGCTGCGGGCGCCGGCGGGCGAGCTCGAGCGCGTCGGCGGCGGAATAGACCATGCGCACGTCGGCGCCGCGCGCCTTGGCGCGAAGCAGCGACAGCGCCGGCGCCCCCGCGGCGGGCGGCTTGCCGTCGATACCGCGCGCCGAGGCGGGCACCCGCATCACGTCGCCGTAGGTGGCGAGCGTCACGCCGTGCTCGAGCGCGAGTGCGATCGCCTGGTCGATGCGGCCCACCGGCAGGACGCACACGGGGCAGCCGGGGCCGTGGATCATCCGCACCGCGGCGGGCAGCAGCTCGGCCACCCCGTAGCGCGAGATCGCGTGGGTGTGGCCGCCGCAGAACTCCATGAAGTGGTAGCGCCGGCCGGGCTGGACTTCGGCGGCGATGCGCGCGGCCAGCCCGCGGGCGAGCTCGCCATCACGGAACTCGTCCACGTACTTCACGTGCCCGCCTCCGGCGTCGCGGGCACCCCGCTGCCTTCCATTGCGGCCAGCTCGGCAAACAGCGCCAGCGTGCGCCTCGCCTCGTCCTCGTCGACCTTGCCGATCGCGTGGCCGACGTGGACGATCACGTAGTCGTCGACGACGGCGTCGGGCACCAGCGCGATCGACACCGACTTGCGCACTCCCCCTAAGTCGACCACCGCGGTCGCGCCGCCCTCGGCCACCGCCACCACCCGCGCCGGAATCGCCAGACACATCGCTCGTCACCCCTAGGAATTCATCGCCACCCAGGCCTGGCCCAGGCTCAGGCCGCCGTCGCCGGGCGGCAGTTCGCTCGCCTGCCAGACCTCGAGGCCCGCGGCGCACAGCTGCGACTCGACCGCCGCCGCCAACAGCCGGTTCAACCAGCAGCCGCCGCCGAGCACCACCCGGTCGAGCCCTTCGGCACGTGCCGCCTCGATGGCTGCGGCGGCGAGTCCCTCGGCCAGTGTCGCGTGGAACGTGGCCGACCCGCGCGCGGCATCGGTCTCGTCGGCGAGGTGGGCGAGCAGCGGTGTGGCCTCGAGCACGAAGCGGCCCGTGACCCGCCATCCCCCCGCGAGTGGCTGGACCGGACCGTACTGCGACGCCAGCGCCTCGAGCCGCATCGCCGCCTGTCCTTCGTAACTCGCATGGCGAGCGACGCCGAGCAGTCCGGCCGCGGCGTCGAACCAGCGCCCGGCGCTGGTCGTCCATGGCGCGTGCAGGCCGCGCTCGAGCAGGCCGGCAACCCCCGCGGCGGCGGGCTCGCCCGCGTAGCGGCGGGCGATTTGATCGCCACGCCCGATCGCGTGCAGTGCGGCAGCCGCCATCCGCCAGGGCGACTGCGCCGCGCGGTCGCCGCCCGGCAGGCGCAGCGGCGCGAGGTGGCCGACCCGGCGCATCGCTGCGCCGTCGACCACCAGCCACTCGCCACCCCAGGCCGCGCCGCCGTCGCCGAGGCCGTAGCCGTCGAGCGCGAGGCCGAGCACGGGCCCCTGCAGTCCGTGCTCGGCCGCCACCGCCGCGATGTGCGCATGATGGTGCTGCACCTCGACCCGCGGCAGTCCGCGCTCGTCGGCCCAGCGCGCGGCGAGCAGGCTGGCGGCGAAGTCGGGATGGCGGTCACAGGCCACGCGCTCGGGCTCGATTCCCAGCAGGTCGACGAGCCGCTCGATGGTCTCCTCGAGCGCGGTCACGGTCGCCGCGTTGTCGAGGTCGCCGACATGCTGCGAGACGAAGGCCTGATCGCCGCGGGTCAGGCAGACGGTGGACTTGAGCATCGCTCCCAGGGCCAGCACCGACGGCCCGGCGTGCGGCAAGCGAACCGCGCGCGGCGTGAAGCCGCGGGCGCGGCGCACGAAGCGGCGCTCGCCGCCGTTGGCGCGCAAAACGCTGTCGTCGCAGCGCGTGACGATCGCGCGGTCGTGCAGCAGCAACGCGCCGGCGATGCCGGTCAGCCGTGCGAAGGCCTCGCCGTCGTCTCGAACGATCGGTTCGCCGCCGGGGTTGGCGCTGGTCATCACCAGCGCGAGCGGCTGCGGCTCGGCGAGCCAGCCGGTGCCGGCGGGCCGGCCGGCCGCCTCGTGGAAGAGCAGGAAGTGCAGCGGCGCCGACGGCAGCATCACCCCGACTTCGGCCAGACCCGGCGCGAGGCCGTGCAAGGCTTCGTCGCAGCCGCTGGCTTTGCGCAGCAGCACGATCGGCCGCTCGGGAGACTCGAGTTCGGCGCGTTCGGCGTCGTCGAATTGGGCGAACTCGGACGCCGACGCGGCGTTGGCGAGCATCAGCGCGAACGGCTTCTCGTCGCGGTGCTTGCGCTCGCGCAGGCGCGCGACGGCGCCGGCCTGCCTCGCGTCGCAGGCGAGGTGAAAGCCGCCGACGCTCTTGATCGCGACGATCTCGCCGCTCAATAGGCGATCGAGCGTCGCCACGATCGGATCGCGGTCGGCATCGAGCGGGCGGCCCATCGGATCGCACAGCCGCAGCCGGGGGCCGCACTCCGGGCAGGCGTTGGGCTGGGCGTGGAAGCGCCGGTCGGCGGGCGATTCGTACTCGCGCCGGCAGGGCGGGCACATCGCGAACGCAGCCATCGTGGTCTGCGGCCGGTCGTAGGGCAATGCGCGGGTGATCGTGTAGCGCGGCCCGCAGTTCGTGCAATTGACGAAGGCGTGGCGCCAGCGCCGGTTCGCCGGGTCGAACAGCTCGCGCAGGCAGTCGCCGCAGACCGCGCTGTCGGGCGCCACCGCGGTGTCGGCCCGGCCTGCGGTGCTGGCTGCGATCGCGAAGTCGGCTGCGACCGGTCCCGCCGCACGCTCGCACACCTCGATGCCGGTCACCCGGGCGAGCGGCGGCGGCTGGCGTCGCAGGCGCTCGACCAGCGCATCGACCGCTGCGCGTGGTCCCTGGGCCTCGACCTCGACGCCTTCGCCGTCGTTGCGCACCCAGCCGACGAGTCCGAGTTCGCGCGCGAGCCGCCAGACATGCGGCCGGAACCCCACGCCTTGCACCTGCCCGCGCACGCGGATGCGGCGGCAGACGATGGCCGCGGCGGGCTCGGCGACGCCCACCGCGTCCTCAGACGGCCGCCGCGGCAGGCTGCGCCGACGGGGGTTGAGAAGGGCGCGCCGTCGCCTGCTCGATCCAGTCGAGCCAGGCGTCCATCCCCTCCCCGCGAGTGGCCGAGACCAGCAGCACCTCGATCGCCGGGTTGACGCGGGTCGCGTACTCGATGCAGCGCGCGACGTCGAACTGCACGTAGGGCAGCAGGTCGGTCTTGTTGAGGATCATCAGCCGCGCTGCGGCAAACATGTCAGGATATTTGAGCGGCTTGTCCTCGCCTTCGGTCACCGAAAGGATGGCCACCTTGGCGGCCTCGCCGAGGTCCCACAGCGCGGGGCACACCAGGTTGCCGACGTTCTCGATGAACAGCCACCGGCCATCGGCGTGGGCAGGGTGGTGCTGGCCGTCGTCGCCGTGGCCGTGCGCGTGGCCATGGTCGGGGTCGTGACCGTGTCGATGCTCGTGGCCGTGCGCGTGATCGTGGCCATGGCCGTGCGCGTGATCGTGCGCCTGGCCATGCAGTGGCAGCCGCGCGAAGGCGTCGGCGACCATGCGCGCATCGAGGTGGCAGCCCTTGCCGGTGTTGACCTGGATCGCCGGCGCGCCGGTGGCGCGGATGCGGTCGGCGTCGTTCGAGGTCTGCTGGTCGCCCTCGATCACCGCCAGCTGCACGCCCGGCCGGCGCCGGCGCAGCGCCTCGATCGTCGCCACCAGCAACGTGGTCTTGCCGGCCCCTGGGCTCGACACCAGGTTCAGCGCCGTGATGCCATGGTCGAGGAAGTGCGCACGATTGGCCGCTGCGATGCGGTTGTTGGCGCCGAGCACGTCGGCCTCGAGCCGGATCGCCCGTTGTGCGCTCATGCCGGTCACCGAAACCCGCGCCGAGCCCGCGCCGTAGTGCAGGTCGCCGGTGGCCGGGTCGACCCGCACGCCGTCGGCCGCACCGTCGGCCGCCGTCGCCGTCCGGCCCGTCTCGCCGCATCCGCACACCACGCACATCGCCGTCTCCCGCCGCTCAGTCGTCCTCGACCATCAGTTCCACCACCCGCAGTTCGGAACCACCGGTGGCCTGCAACTGGAAGCCGCCACAGTGCCCGCAGGCGTCGCCGCGCTCCTTGATCGAAGTCAAGTTGCTGCAGTTCATGCACCAGGCTTGCGCAGGAGGTTCGTCGATTTCGACCTGCGCGCCTTCGATGCAGGTGCCGGGTGCGATCGCGCCGAGCGCGAAGCGCAACGATTCGACTTCGACGCCTGAGAGCTTGCCCACTTCCAGTCTCAGGCGGGTGACGCGCCGAAAGCCTTCGCTGACCGCCGACTTCTCGACCAGGTCGAGCACGCCACCGGCCAGGCTCATCTCATGCATCGCCCGGCTCCAGGTCGGGGGCCGGTCGGCGCTCGATGCGCACCGCGACGCAGGGGTCGAACGCCGCCGTCAGCATCCGCACCGGCGCATCGTCACCGTCGATCGGCAATGCCGCCAGCCATTGGGCCACCGGGCCGCGCGGGTGGAAGTTCCATTCGGTGGGGGCGAGCACGTCGTATTCTGCGATGCGAGGTGGTCCGGCGCCGCGATCGTCCACGACGACGCGATGGACAAGCAGTCCGCGCGCCATCTCGCACCAGGCGAGGCCTTCGTCGCCACCCAGAGTGAGCGCGCCATGGCGCAGCCAGCGCGTGCCGCAGCGGTCGCTCGCGTCCGGCAGGCTCAGCCGCACCGCCTCGGCCAGCCGGGCGCCCAGGCGCAGCCAGGCGTTGTCGTGGCGCGCCCACCCCGCATCGGCCAGGCGCGCCCAGGGCCCCGTCTCGCACCGCTGCGGCCCGAACTCGGGCGCCTGCGCGAAGCCGGCATGGCCGCGCATCGCGGCGGCGATGGCCGCCAACGCCGTTGCATCGCCGTGCACTCGCAGCGGCAACGGCCTTCCGGCCAGCCTCGCGGCCGGCTCCCGGCAGCCCGCCAGCAGGCGCGCTGGCAGGGTATCGCAGCGCTGGCACCAATGTTCGAGCCATGGCGCCGGATCGGCCTCCCAGGCATCCAGCCAGTCGCCTGCGGGCGTGTCGAGCATGTGCACGGCGATCCATGCACGCGACGCTGCCACGACATCTCCCGCCGTGTCGCCACGGCGCAGCAACGGGCAGTCGCGCAGCGCGACGAGATCGGCCGCGGCGGTGTTGCGCCCCGCCAGCGCCGGGCTCCAGTCGAGCCAGATGCGGCGCAGGTGCTCGCGCAGCGTGTCCAGGCGCAGGCTGTGCGCGTGGGCGGGCCCACCCTCGATCGCCCGCCCTCGGGCAGCGGCGATGGCCAGTCGAGAGACGAGCCGGTGCGCGTCGCCACAGAGCGCGTACACGGTCGCCAGCAGGTCCGGCACCCCGGCCACCGGCCGCCCGTGCGTCAGTGGCCCCGCCAGCGCCGGGCGTGAGCTGCAAATGTTCGGTGCGGCGCGGCCGGGATGCAGGTGCAGGATGCCCGCCAGCGCGTCGGCGGCGGTCATGCCTGCTCGCGCGCGCCAGCCACGCGGCCGAACAGCATCGCGCGACGCGAAGGCTGTGCCGCCGCCGCGGGCGCCGGCACGGAGTCACCCGTGCAGCGGCCCGTGCCGACGGCGCCGATCAGTTCGGCGGCCGGCTTCTCGACGTGCAGCATCCGCAGCGCGGCACGGGCGGTGGCGACCGCGCTGGCCTGGTCGGCGAAATCGGCCATCGGCGAGATGAGCGAGCAGCTCTGGAACTCGCCGATCTCTGGCTCCTCGCTGCCGAGGAAGGCGAAGTCGCCAGCGCCGAAGCGATGGAACACGCGCTCGCCGTTGCCCGCGCACCGCCAGCCCTCGGCGGCACCCGGCACCAGCACGAGGTTCAGGAACCACGGCGTGACGAGTGCGCCCAGCCAGTGCTGCTGCCAGCGCGTGAAGTCGACCGCCTGCACCCGCAACGCCGGGTTCAGCAAGGGCACGCCGGCCATCCGCTCGGATTCGATGCGGCGAAACGACGCCTCCAGTGCAGACCCGGGGTCGCTGCGATGCAAGCGCATGATCGTCGCGCTCACCAGGCCCGCAGGTCGGCGCCAGCGCCGCCGGCGACCACCTCGTCGATCAACGCCAGCGCCTCGAGCGCGCGCTGCGCGTCGAGCCGCTCGTAGGCGTAGTGGCCGTTCTGGACCAGCACGTAGTCGCCCACCGCCACTTCGTCGTCGAGGAGCATCAGGCTGACCTCGCGGCGCTCGCCGGCAGTGTCGACGACCGCGGTCAGCCCGTCGATGCGTTCGATGCGCGACGGGATCGCCAGGCACATCTCACATCACCTCGCCGTCCTGGTGCTCGAGCACGACGCCGCGCGCGGCGAGTTGCTCGACCGCCATGGCCACCATCGCGGGCACCTGCGCCGCCACGGTGGCGGTGAGCTCGAGCCCGAGCTCGAGGCTCTCGGGCTCGACACCGATCAGCACCAGGTCGCGCGGCGCGTGGCCGGCGAACTCCAGGCTCGCGAGCACGTCGCAGATGCTGACCTGGTGCGGCGAGAGCTTGCTGCGGAAGAACACCGGCACCTCCTTGCCGGTCAGGCAGACCAGCTCGCCGGGGGCGCGGCGCGCCTTGACCGCATCGAGCACCAGCAGCAGGTCGGCATCGGACAGCGGGTCGAGCAGTTCCATGCCGGCGGTGCCGCCGTCGATCACCTCGACGCCCTCGGGCAGCGCGTAGGTCGCGCGCAGCGCCTCGGCGGCGTGCACGCCGACGCCCTCGTCGCCGAGGATCGTGTTGCCGATGCCGAGGATCACCACCCGGCGCCCGGCCGGCTGCATCGCCAGCGGCGTCGTGGTCACGCGATCGTCAGCGGGCCTGCACGCTGATCGCACTGCCGTTCTCGGTGTCGGTGAGGTGGATCGCGCAGGCGATGCAGGGGTCGAACGAGTGCACCGTGCGCAGCACCTCCAGCGGCAGCTCGGGGTCGGCCATCGGGGTGTCGACCAGCGAGGCCTCGTACGGCCCGGGCTCGTCCTTCTCGTTGCGCGGGCACGCGTTCCAGGTGGACGGCACGACGCACTGGTAGTTCTTGATCTTGCCGTCGTCGATCACCACCCAGTGCGACAGCGCGCCGCGCGGCGCCTCGTGGATTCCGACGCCGGTGATCTCGCCCTTCGGGAAGGTCGGCTTGTTGTAGGTCTT
>Ga0209797_10000775_pt1 | contig 16022 bp, 6 predicted proteins | sample DOMMetBare3Fresh_2_FD_187472 | JGI IMG/M metagenome (GOLD analysis project Ga0209797, IMG submission 187472) | Wetland sediment microbial communities from St. Louis River estuary, USA, under dissolved organic matter induced mercury methylation -... | ecosystem: Environmental > Aquatic >... | reverse complement strand
AATTTGCAAAGAACGGTTACCATAGATATCATAATTGAATCCAACTCTTGGTGACCATTGAAGTTCTTTCTTAGGTAAGGTCCCTGTATTTAATTTCAAACCATCTGCAAATGTGAGCCCTGCAACAAGTGGGTGCGTTTTTACTTCATCTATTTCAGGATAAGTTGGAAGATCAATTCTTAAACCAAGTGTAAGCTTGAATTTTTTGTTGATAGCGATCTCATCCTGTCCGTAAGCTGAATATTGCATGAATTGGAAAGTTGGGAATGCCTGTGCAAAACCTTTTTCCAAAGAATATGTGAGAGCATAGTCTGTTGGTTTCACTCCGTTCTTAAAATCATCCCATGAATTGAAACGGAAATAACCTAAACCGAAACGCTGAAAACCGTTAATGGTCTCGCTCCAGTCCACTTGTCCGCCTATTGTCCAGTTGTGAGATCCTGATCTCCAGGTCAGGTTGTCAACAAAAGAATACATTTTTACTTTTCTAAGGTTACCATAACTGAACAGTTCGTAACCAAAAGAAGTAAACGGAGAACCATCTTTTAATATATCAACAAACGGAAATTGCTGGCTTGGCGTTTCACGAGAATCGTTTTGAAAAGTATATGTGCCGCGAAGTGTGTTTGAAAATTTTCCAAACTTAGAATTCAGTTCAGCAGCAAATGAATAAAAGTTTGCGCCTTGTAAATATTGAGAATTGCTGAACCAAAGGGCATTGATATCAGTACGACCGGCGCCGGTAGAAAATGAATTACCTGTACCTGTAACAGAAGTGCTTGGAGCATTGGGTTCACCACCTTCTACCTGGCTGTAACGCATATTAAACTTATGCTTTGAGTTAATGTTCCAGTCAATACGGGCAACAAATTTCTTTCTTGTAATTTCAGTTGAATAATTATCAAAAGGACCCGTGTCATAATTATAATTTGTCATCAGGTAATTGCTGATATCTGTAAGTTCAGTTGCCGTTGGCCTTGCTATGTTTGCGGCACTTCCAAAAGGTGCAGTGGAAGTAGCTGCAAATCTTGTTTGAATTTGTTTTGGCTGGTTATCTGTTTCATAGTTCACGAAAAAGAATAATTTATTCTTAATGATCGGCCCACCGAAGCGACCGCCATACTGTTTGAATTCAAAATTGGGTTTTGTAAAAATTGTTTTATTTACCTGGTTTCCCTGTTGATTCTGATCTCTGAAATAATGATAAACTGATCCCTGGAACTGGTTAGTTCCTGAACGTGTGACTGCATTTATTGCACTACCCACAAAACCTGACTGGCGAACATCATAAGGAGTTACGTTCACCGAAATTTCATCAAGAGCATCAATTGAGATAGGAGAGCCGTTTGCAGGAAGATTCTGACCAATACCGAAACTGTTATTAAAATCAGATCCGTCAATTGTAAAATTATTCTGCCTGTAGTTACCGCCGCCGATGGAAGTACCATTTGCCTGTGGCGTAAGACGTGTAAAATCATTTACACTTCTTGCGATACTTGGTAAATTTTGAATATCCCTGACACCGAGATTTGTCATCGCACCTGTTCTGCTTGAATTGAGGATCGGGTTTCTTTTTGTAGTGCTTATGATAACATTCTCAAGAGTCCCCACTTTTTTGTTCAGTGTAACTTCTAACAAAAATGGCTCTGCTAACTTCAAAACAACGTCGTCAAAAGTCACGGATTCAAAACCAACAAAGGATACGACAACTACATAGGGGCCGCCTACACGCAAATCATGGAGTGTAAACTCTCCCTTTTTTGTAGAAAGAGCTGTATACCTGGAACCCGAAGGTGCATGAGTAGCTATGATGCTGGCGCCGATAAGTGGTTCTTTGGTAGCCGCATCTACTACGTTACCGGTAATACCGCTGGTAGTTACCTGAGCCTGGGAACAAGTAGCTGCAATAAATACCATTGCAAGTGAAAACACGATTCTCTTAAGCATAAGTATTAGTTTATTGGTGCAAAGAAAGGGAATTCCGTCCGGTTAAATATAGCCAAATATTAACAAATTATTGCTGTGCTATAATCTTTTAAAGAATCGAGCTCTGCCTCAGAAACGCTGCTTTTCGAATCAAAATATTTTCCACTTTCCTTCCACCGCCGGTTGTAATTTTGTGCAAATTATTCAGAGCATGTTAGACAGTATTGAAAATGCCATTGAGGATATAAAGGCCGGTAAGATAGTTATAGTTGTAGATGATGAGGACAGGGAAAATGAAGGAGATTTTATAATTGCTGCCCGCTTTGCAAGCCCTGAGGTTATAAATTTTATGAGCAAACATGGCCGTGGCCTTATTTGTGCTGCCCTAGTTGAAGACCGCTGCGATGAACTGGGACTCGAACTAATGGTGAATAATAATACCGCTTTGCATGAAACGGCATTTACTGTTTCTGTTGATTTGCTCGGACATGGATGTTCTACAGGCATTTCGGCACACGATCGTTCAAAAACAATTCATGCATTGATCAATCCTGAAACAAAACCTTCAGATTTTGGAAAGCCGGGACATATTTTCCCATTACGGGCAAAAAAAGGTGGTGTTTTGCGTAGAGTAGGTCATACCGAAGCTGCTATTGATCTTTCTCGTCTTGCCGGCTTTGAGCCAGCCGGTGTACTTGTTGAAATTATGAACGATGATGGCACTATGGCCCGTTTGCCTCAACTGATAGAAGTGGCTAAGAAATTTGATTTCAAAATTGTTTCAATAAAAGACCTGATAGAATTTCGGGTAAAAAGAGATTCGCTGATCGAAGAAGTGGTGAGAGTTGATATGCCAACAAAATTCGGAGATTTTAAATTAGTCGCATTCAGGGAAAAGCATACGAGCAATGAACATCTTGCATTGATAAAAGGAGAGTGGGAAAAAAATGAAGCAGTGATGGTAAGAGTTCACTCATCATGTTTTACCGGCGATATTCTTGGCTCACTTCGTTGTGATTGCGGAGAACAACTCCAGGCATCTATGAAAATGGTGGAAAAGGCCGGAAAGGGAGCTATTCTTTATATGAACCAGGAAGGCCGAGGCATAGGATTACTGAATAAATTAAAAGCATATCGTTTACAGGAAGAAGGAATGGATACAGTAGAAGCAAATCTTCATCTCGGTTTTCAAATGGATCAGAGAGATTATGGCATCGGCGCTCAGATGTTGCGGCACCTCGGCATTTGTAAATTGAAATTGATAAGTAACAATCCAAAGAAAAGAGTCGGACTTGTTGGATACGGTCTTGAGATCGTTGACAATATTCCTATTGAAATTTCTGCCAATCCGCATAATGAAAAATATCTTTTGACAAAAAGAGATAAGCTCGGGCATGAAATAATGGATAATGAGGAGTAGATCAATTGCCTTCCTTCTTCTCCGCAGTTGTTGCAGATGGTGGAATTGGTTTCGGCTTTCTTCTGAAAATATCTCCCAGCCTGTTGAATTCTCTTCGGAATGCTAAACTGGTTCCATATCTCCGGGATTTACCAGCACTTGTTGATGTACCAGTGAGCAAGTCAACGTTTTCTTTATAAAAAATTGTTGCACGAATGGTACCGCTTTTATTTATAAGAAACTCAGTTGTGAAATTGGTAAGAAAATCACTGCTTATCTGTGCAGCAGTTGATGATGAAAACGGCACTTCATAATTACCCTCAAACGTAAGTACAACGCGATTGTTAAATAATGTTTTGCCTACAGAAAGAGCCAGGTTTGTTCTATCGTAGTTGAAAGTACCTGATTCATTAACAGGACGAGGGTCATAAAGTGAGCCTGAAAAATACACGTACAAGCCGGGAATTTTAAGTTTGTTTGATAAAATATTATTCAATACTCCATTTATCTGGCCTGAAAGAAATTCAGATACACTGTTTATTACAAGATCAACCGGAGTATTTAATCCAAAGGATGAGCTAACGCCTGATGGAGCAAAACTATTAAACACAACAAGGAACGCAACTTGTTTGTTCAATTCATTTTCATTCTTTAAAATATCATTAAGGAAAGTTCCAACCTGAAAATCTCTTTTAGGAAGACTTTCGGGAGGATAATCAAGATCAAAAGTTATATCGGGGTTAAACAGATCACCTTTCATTTTTGCGATCACATAGACATAATCTCTGAATGATGAAACAGATGCCCCGGGAAAATTATCATTGATGAATTGTGAAAAATCAACTTTCTTTTTAGTTACATAAACTCCTTCAATATTTATGGTCGGATGATTGGCATCACCCGTCCATTCAATATAATTGTTTACATTTTTATTTAATACAAAAGGCGCCTTAAAAAATGATTGGAAACTAAAGCGATAAACTCCGTCACTTATATCAAAGCGGCCACGCATATTCATGTCAGATCCGCTTGATACTATTCTCAAGTTGCCCTCGCCTCTGCCACGAATCTCATCATTGGTCAATTCATCAATAACCACTTTCACATTCACCATGGGGTTGCCGGTTATATCAACATCATAAGTAAGATTGGTTTCATTGCTTTTGGTAACTGTGTCAGTTAATTCTCTTCCGTATTTTCTTTCAATAAGAAAATCTGCAATGCCGCTTTCCTTACCCGTTGTGTTTGGTATTGTAATGTACGAGCTGTCAACTCTTGATGCTTCGCCAACGATCCTCATCATCATATTCGATTGCGGGCCTGTTAGCTCAAATGAACCTGTGCCGGTAGCATAACCATAAAAACTGCTATTATCTTTCCTGGTTGTATTTAATAAAAGCATAGGTTGATTATCAACCCTGGCTCTTATATTATATACCATATTCCGCCATGCCTTATGTTTTATCACACCGTCAGTTAATGTAGCAGTATTGTTTGTTACTGTATCGATCAATTTTAGTTTGCCAAGATCAAGCCCGTCTTCAGTAAATGTTATTTCGCCGTCAGACAATTTATAATAGCATTGTGTAAATATGACTTTAAGACCGGCATCTTCGAGTTTCATTTTACCAACATATTTTGCATTTTCTCCTTTACCGATAATTTTTAAAGGTCCTGTGGCAAAACCATCGAGGTTAGTAAATAAAGTACCGATAAAACGTTCAGCAATTTTTACAGGGTATCTTTCGGGGGCTATTGTAATTACATCTTCACCATTTGAAGGCAGATTTTTGAGGAACAGGTTAAGATCAAAATCAAGTTTTTGATCCTGGTTTACTGTTTTCCCGTTTGCTATAAGATTTCCTGTCTTATTATTATAGAAAACATGTGCTTTTATCTGGCCGATGCTGTCATTATCAATACGCAACTGGTCGGTTTGAACATCCGAGGTTACATTAAAAGTTCTTGTGGGGTCTTCAATGGTTATATCACCTGAGATCTTTCCATCGATCTTATATTGTTTTATAAGAAAGGTAGTTACATCACCGATATTAAAATTCTTCAGGTCAACTTTCAGATCATTCCAGTCACCGGTGGCTGAAGGTTGCGTTTTTATCCTCACTTCCTGGTCGCTTTCTTTGAAAACAATTTCGCCATGCGATACATTATTTGATCGTAATTCCAGTTCACCATTTTCTTCTATTGACCAACGCTTGCCATTCAATACAAAGTTTGATGTATCAAATTTTATAGCAACGCCATCATTAAATGTTCTTACCAGCGCATTGATCGACCCGCCCGATATATTTTTATTATCGCTTTCTGTTATCAGTTTTATATTGGTCGAATCATTTCTTGATAACAAGTCAATTTTTGTATATGGGAAACTAAGACTGTCACTTACTTTCAAATAATCGATCTGTGTTGTGACTGCAAGGTTTTGCAATGTTCCTTTTCCGTCGACCTTTACATTTTGAAATTCAAATTGCTTATATGCAAATGCCGGAACATATGTATTTAATTCCAATTGATTTTGCCTTGTATCAAGACGGCCGCTCACTTCGCTATCATTAAAACCCTGGAAGGTCGTATCAAAAAGATTCAGCAAGTCTGAAACATAATTTGTCTTTATTTTAAATTTAAACGCCTGGTCACGGATCTTTCTTGATGGTTCTTTGACATAAGCCGGATAATATTTATTTAGAAAGAGTTTAAAAGCTTCGGGCAGATCTGATAACGAGAAGTCGCCATTGATATTTCCTTCGATCTCTTTTGAAATTACTGTCAAATGTTTTACTCCATCAATGTACTCAGAATTTATAGCAAATGAATCAAGTGGAATTGATCTGCCATCTTTTGTAATCGTAGCACTTCCGATCTTTGCATTACCAAGAAAGTTATCGATGTTATCTCCTTCGAAATTAAAATTAAGATTTCCCTTGAATGAAAAATTCTCTTTTAATAAATTAAGTGGTTTAAAATTCAATGTATCCACATCAGCAACAAAATCAAAACGTGGGATTTTTCCACTGAGGTCCACAACACCATGTAAAGAAGCTATTGCATTTGAATCTCGTATTGAAAAATCACCATCAAATATTTTTTTACTAAGCGTTCCTTTCGCTGTTATCTTTTCGTAATGATAGTTGTTATATGTGAGCTGATCGATATTTCCATCTAGATCTGCTGAAATAGTGTTCCATCTAAAACCTCTTCCTTTCACTTCTCCGGCAAACGATATTGTTCCGATCTGTGAATTGTTTAAAAATGTTCCGAGATTGAAATTTTGTGAAGCGATCTTTCCTGAATAAAATGGCTCTTTGCCATCAGGAAGTTTCATGTTAAGGTCACTTGTAATAGTGCCAAGATTTGTGCGAATGGTTCCATAAGTAACAAAGTCTTTTATGAAACCTGTAAAGCTTCCATTAAAATCCAGATAAGAAATATTTTGCAGTCGTGGGGTTGCGATTTTTCTTATGCCCGGAAAAAAAGTTACTGCATCGTTATAAGTTGTATGAAGATTGTTTGCTTTGAAATCTATAAATGTTTTATTAATATCTGGTAAGCCGGTTAAGCTTATATCGCCATTCAGGTAGGTATTGGTGCCGGCCTGTATTGACATTTCGGACCCGAAAATATCATCAACCGTACCTCTTGCAAGACCACTGATCTTGATTTTCTTATTCCATTTTTTAGCTGCCGGCGCAAAGAAAGCAATATCCTCACTGTCAATCTCGGCTTCTTCGAACCGGGCCTGCATCCTGATCTTGTTAATGAAATCACTCATGTCACTGAAGTCTTCAAACTTCATACTGAAATAATCGCGGATGATGCTGTTGTTGGTTATAATTTCAAGTTTGTCAAACGACATTTCATTTGGCGTAAGCTTCGCTTCGGCCACCATTGATTTTACCTCGAAACCGCTTCGTTCTTTTGTACTTAATTCAATCGAAGTGGTCAATGTGTCTTTATGAAATATCACATTTGAAAAACTGCCGTTGATAGAAGCGAAGTCAATATTTCTTCCATCAAAGAAATTGTTGTAGGGAGAATTGCTTTCTTTGATATTTTTAAAGTCCCCGTTGTTGATCTTTAGTTTATCAATATGTACCGCCCAGCCTTCTGCATTCCATTTTAGCAATGAATCTATTTTTATTTCTGTAATTACTTCTTCTTCATCAGAAACTGGTTTTATCTTCTTTGGTTTTTTACCCGAATAATTTTTAATAATAAAAAGCGGGTCTGTAAAATCAATAGAGTTGATCTCAATTTTTTTGCTGTTGAAATTTATTTCCTCAGCATCAAGATCCATTGAGGTTAATTTCAGCTGCATGTCTTCACCACTCCATGCATCTTTTCTTAAGAATGAAACATTATTAAGCTTGATCTTTTTAAAATCAAGTTCAATTCCTTTTTTATTAGTACTTGATGAACCTCCTCCAGAAAAATAATCGACAAGATATTGGTAATTCCAAACGGAGTCGGTACGATTCAAATGAACGACCGCATCACCCAACTCTATGTATTTAAGTACGACCTTGTCTTTAAGAAAGAACCAATCAGTAACACGAACCTGCATTTTACCGGCTGAAAGTAGTGTGTCGTTTTTCTGATCTTCAATCAGCAAACCTTCAAGATTCATTTTATTAAAAAGTGAAAAGCTGACATGTTTGATGGTTATCTTACTTTTCAGGTCTCTTGATAACCGGTTGGTGACAGTTCTTGAAATGATATTTTGCCCCCAGTCTGTATTAATAAAAATAGCCACCGCTATTATGAGAAATAACAGTGAGAACAAAACCCATTTAAATATTTTCTTGAAGGTCTTCAGAAGCAGGGCTTTAGAATGTAAAAATAGCCAATAGTCCCCCTTAAGGCAAATTAAGTACCAAAGGTGAGAAACACCCTAAGTAAATGGTGAGAGGTAAATGTTAAATGTGATTGATTTACTTGTTTCGGGTATTCATTACCACTTTGCTTTGTTTAAAATACTTTCCAATGGAAATACCGGCAGCCCGGTTACCAATCCCGGGGCCATAGTCTGCATTATTCATGGTAGTAAGACCATAGTTATAATGGGCATAAAAGAACAATCCGTTTTCGGCTTCGTAACCAAACTGGAAAATAGCAGAAGCAAGATAATGTCCGTAGTCACTAAAACTAAATTTCATACTGCGATCAACCTTAGTATTATTTATGGTAGTGAATTTTTCATTGCCAAAAAGAGCAAAATCAAGAGAAGGGCCAAAGCGAATAAAGAAATGACCTGGCCCCGATTTGAAATCATGTTGTAATAAGAATGCCAGCTCAACTGTATGAAAAGTTGTATTGTTATCAACAGCAGAAGAATCGGGTGGGAAAGCGGGGCTATCAAATTTTACTTTATAGCCACGAAGATTGTACATAATGGATGGCGCAAAACTTAGTCGTCCTTCAAAAGGGACTTTCATTTGCAAACCTGCATTTACCCCGATCTTTAATGAGCTTTCCTGCCGCTTATCATTTATGGTATAGCGTACATCCGTCGCTTGTGGACCGGCAAAAACGCCATATTGTACCTGGCTGTTTACAGAAAGTGTAATAAATAGAGCTATGGTGGCAAATAAAATTTTCATGGTCAGCTTTTTACTGAATTAAGATTATACCGGTTTTCAGAAAGGATTTTGCCTGAAGAATTAGCGCAGGCTGGACTTAAAGGGTCGTAAAAATAGAAATTAAATCCGGCTGGTCAAACATTGAGAATAAAAAAGAAATATCAGGTCTTAATGCCTTGAATAGCAGTGCGACAAAAATTTATCTCAATATTTTTTGGCGGGATCTTTTACCTGGTCGCCGGTATTGTATTGCAGTGAATGACCTTTTGGTATTGAAAGATTCTTCCAGTCTTTGTCCTTTATCATTCTGCCGATATAAATGATCTGTCCGATATGATAAGGATAATGGGCCAATTGACGATTAATAGCATCAATAACAGTAAGTGGTTCTTTTCGAATATAAATGATTGTCATCAGATCATTTTCAGTTAATAACTCTAATGAATTAAAACAACATTCCCAACCTTTATTCCAGATATCGATCACTTGCTGTTTCGAATAATTATGCACTTCAAACTCATCATCACGTTGGCGCCATTCTTTTTCCCCGTCTTCGGTTAAAAAATTTGTGAAACGGCTAAGCATGTTCCCGGCTAAATGCTGAACAATAACGGCAATACTGTTTGATTCAGATGTTGGTAAAAAATGAAAGTCCTTTTCTTCTAATTGATCAAAAGTTTTTTCACCAAGATCTTTATAATAGTTAAGGCGTTTAATAACCGCACTTAAATATTCTTTTCCTAAACTCATTTCGAAATTCTCAATTATTAATTATTCATTTCTTAATTCAACTCACCAGCCTTCTGCCGAATCTTCACCGCGGTTGTCTGCAACGGCTTCAAATTTTTTATTGGGTAAAACTTTGATCACTTCTGTTCTTCCAATTCCGTTTCTGTCAACAGTTTTATATCCCATCGTTTTTAATGCATTCTTTGTGTTTTCAGAAAACCCTTTTTCCAAATAAACTTCATCCGGCAGCCATTGATGATGAAATTTTGGTTTCCACACTGCATCTTCAGTGCTCATGTTAAATTCGAGTATGTTCACAATAGTTTGAAAAACAGAAGTAGGGATCGTTGTGCCGCCGGGAGTACCAATAACCAGGTAAGGTTGATCATCTTTTAATACAAGTGTTGGAGTCATTGAACTCAACATTCTTTTACCGGGCATTATTGCATTTGCTTCGCCGCCAATTGCTCCATACATATTCGGTACACCGGGTTTTATACTGAAATCATCCATTTCATCATTTAAAATAAAACCTGCGCCGCCAACAACAGTTTTACTTCCATAAGAATTATTAAGCGTTGTAGTAACTGCCACTGCGTTTCCATCTTTATCAATTACACTTAAGTGAGTTGTTTCTTCACTTTCAACCGCAGGAATATCACCGGGTTTAACTTTTTCACTGCTGCTTGCTTTACCCGGTACAAAATCTGCCATTCTTGTTTTCAGATATTTTTCATCTGTAAGTTTTGAAACCGGCACTTTATAAAAATCGGCATCTCCCATGAACTGTGCCCTGTCAGCAAATGCTCTGCGTTCCGCTTCCACCATTAACTGCACAGCTTCCGTCGAATGAAATCCATAAGAGGCGATGGGCTTATCTTCGATCATCTTCATCATTTGATGTACAAGCAAACCACCGCTGCTGGGCATTGGCATGCCAACAATTTTATATCCTTTGTAATTAAAAACATGCGGCGCCCTGGATGCTGCTTTATAATTTTTCAGGTCATCAAGTGTAATAATTCCTTTTCCTCTTTTCATTTCTTCAACGATAAGCCTTGCGGTTTCTCCTTCATAAAAACCCTTTGCACCATTTTTCTTGATACGCTTTAATGTCCCGGCAAGATCTTTTTGAAAAAGAGTATCGCCGCCTTTCCATGTTCCTTCTTTTACAAACGCAGGTGTTTGTGTGCTGTATTTTTCAAAATCATCTTTCAAACTATTAAAGGCTCTTGCTTCACGTTCAGAGAGTGTAAATCCTTTTTCGGCAAGATCAATTGCGGGTTGAATTAATTTATCAAAAGAAAGTTTTGCATATTTCGCAGATTCAAACAAACCTGAAACAGTACCTGGAACACCTGAAGAAAGATGTCCATTCTGACTTAATTCAAATTGTGGTTCGCCGGCAGCATTAAGATACATATCACGATGAGCATTGCCCGGCGCTTTTTCCCTGTAATCAATTGCAACAAGTTTCCCGTCTTTCAATCTTGCCACCATAAAACCACCACCGCCAAGATTACCCGCATTTGGATAAACAACTGCAAGTGCCAATTGGGTTGCAATCGCTGCGTCAACTGCGTTACCCCCCATTTTTAAAACTGCAACGCCAACTTTACTTGCAAGCGGATGTGCAGAAACAACGGCACCATTTTCACAAACTATCTTTTTCTGTACTTCATATTTATATTGATCAACAACTACGGTCGCTGTCTTTGATGTTTTGCAGGCAAAATGAAACAGTGCCGGAACAAGAAGTAAAAAAATGATTTTTTTCATGTGAGCAGTTTTCTTTACACAAGGTAAATAGTTCCGGGTTTTTTATCTCAAAATCTTTATCTTTAGTTATCTCTCACCGTTATTCTTTGATGACCGTTTTGTTTGCTTATCGTGCATCTTTTAACACAAATAACTACTGTTTATGATTATTAAAAATCTCAAACTGCAATTCAAAAGCTTCGGAATTTTATTAGTATGTTTTTTTATCACCACCCAGGCGATGGCCCAGGGCTCTACATTGCGTGGTTCGGTTAGAGATGCAAATGGTTTGCCTCTTGCAGGCGCATCTGTTATTCTTGATGGAACAAAAAGGGGCACCATAACCGACGCAAGCGGTAATTATGAATTAAAGGTGAATCCGGGCAGTTATACTTTGGTAATTAGTTTCGTTGGAGTAGTAACTCAACGAAAACAAATAACTGTTGCTGCCGGTGCCGTTGCAGAAAATAATTTTGAAATGCTAAACTCTGGTGAACTGAACCGGGTGATAGTAGTTGGTTCCCGTTCTGCAACTACAAGATCAAGTACACAAACCCCGGTTCCTGTTGATGTGATCACAAGTCGTGAATTAAATCTTACCGGACAAGTAGAGCCTACACAAATGATAAATTTTGTTGCTCCTTCATATAATTCAAGCAGGCAAACAGTTGCTGATGGCACTGATCATATTGATCCCGCAACAATCCGTGGTCTTGGTCCTGATCAAACACTTGTTTTAGTAAATGGTAAAAGAAGATACAATACAGCATTGCTGAATGTAAACGGGACTGTCGGTCGTGGCTCTGTTGGTACTGACCTTAATGCAATTCCTGCGGCTGCCATTGAAAGAGTGGAAGTGCTGCGTGATGGAGCATCATCCCAATATGGTTCTGACGCAATTGCGGGAGTAATAAATATCGTTACGAAAAAGAATGCAACCGGGACTACACTTTATGGTCATTGGGGTAAACAATACGAGGGCGATGGCGAAGTGCAACAAATTGGCTTAAATAAAGGAATGAGTCTTGGTAAAAAAGGCGGGTACTTTAATGTTTCGGCAGACATACGTCATCGTGACCCGACAAATCGTTCTGGTGATTTTACTGGCACAGTTTATACTTCCAATGTGACACTTGATGAACAACTGATCGCTCAAAATGGATTTAGCAGAAAAAACAATATGCATATTGGTAATTCTGAGTTGTACAATTACGGGGCATTGGTAAATATGGGTTATCCATTTTCAAAAAATCTTCAATTCCTTTTGACCGCCGGTTACAATTACAGAAATGGAAAAGCAGCAGGTTTTTACCGTTATCCAAAACAAACATCACAAGTAATCGCTGAACTTTATCCGAATGGTTTTCTTCCGGAAATACATTCCATCATTCGTGATAAATATATTACTGTCGGATTTGAAGGAAAACTTGGCGGCAACTGGAATTGGGATATTAGCCAGGCTATGGGCGGCAACTCATTCCGTTTTGATGTAACTAATTCAAACAATGCATCACAGTATGCATTGAAAGCTGCTGCCCCTACAGATTTTTATGCAGGTAAACTTTTATTCAGTCAATACACATCTAACCTGAATATATCCAGAGATTTTGGTACACAGATGGGTTTGAAATCTTTTAACCTTGCTTTTGGTGGTGAATATCGCACAGATAATTATTCAATTCAGGCTGGAGAAGAAACATCTTATCTCAATTATGCACCTTCATCAGGCAGGGTCGGCGGGGCACAGGTGTTTCCAGGTTTTCAGCCATCAAATGCAGTTGATGCAAAAAGAAGTGTGTACGGCGGTTATGTTGATATAGAAACTGATATTACCGATAAGTTGTTATTGAATGGCGCTGGTCGCTATGAGCATTATGAAGATTATGGATCAAGCTTTGCGGGCAAATTTGCATTCCGGTATCAATTTTTCAAACAATTTGCAATTCGCGGTGCAGTAAGCAATGGATTCAGGGCTCCGTCAATGCATCAAAGATATTTTAGTGCTATAAGCACAGTGTTTATTCAAACAAACCAGGGCTTGCAACCATTCCAGCAGGGAACATTCCGTAATAATAGTTTGGTTGCAGCAGCATTTGGTATTCCCAGTCTTGATGCTGAAACATCCACTAACTATAGTATTGGCTTAACAAGCAAACTTGCAAAAAATAAATTGAGCATTACAGTTGATGGCTACCTGATCGATATTGATAATAGAATTGTATTGAGTTCATCATTCAGAAGATTCAATGCACCGGAAGCAACTGCTGTAAATAATATTCTTACCCAATATCCCGACCTGGCTGATGTTAGCTCTGTGATATTTTTTACCAATGCAGTTGATACCCGTACTAAAGGGATCGACGTCATAATAGCTTTTACTGATAAACTTGGCAACGGACAGTTTGCATTAACTGGCGCCGCTAATTTTAATGAAACAACTGTGCAGGGTGATGCCCGTGTGAGCACAATTACTGACCCGGCTTTACAAGCTCGTTTGTTTGCTCGCGATGAAAGAGGCAGGATCGAAGAAGCTCAGCCAAGACATAAAATATCAATCAACTTTAATTATAAAGTCGGAAAAACAACTTTTAATGTGCGAAGCACCCGTTTTGGAAAAGTATCAACAAGGGACCCGGGTAATCCTTTACTTGATGAGTTCTTTAGTCCAAAGACAGTGACTGATGCAAGCATTAGTTATAAGCTTGCAAATTTTGCCAACATAACCATCGGCGCTAATAATATCGGCAATACTTATCCTGACAAACTGAAAAATTTCGGAAACACTGGTGAAGGCCGGTTTGTTTATAGCCGTGCTGCTACACAGTTTGGTTTTAATGGCGGTTATTATTACACATCATTAGTATTCGAACTGCACAACCTGAAATTTAACAGCAAAGAAAAAGCAGCGAGAGCTGCGCCGACCGTGCCGATGATGGAAGTGCAGCAATAGAAATTTAGAAGTTTAAAGTAAAAAATCAAAAGTCTTTCCAATATTGGAGAGACTTTTTTAATATCTAAATCCTTTCTTCATAAATTGCTGCCTCAAATCAAACTTCATGTATAAGAAATTTTTTTTTGTCATTGCCTTGTTCATTTATATTTCAACAAATGGGCAGTTAAAGTCGCCTGATGAATTCCTGGGTTATAAAATTGGCACTCGCTATACGCCACATTGGAAAATCGTAAATTATTTTCAGCATGTAGCTGCCAATGCTTCTGCAAATGTGAAGCTGGAACAATATGGACAAACAAATGAAGGCAGGACCTTATTGTTATCATTTATTTCTTCCTCAGAAAACATAAGCCGTCTTGAGCAAATAAGGTTGAATAATATGCGGCTTGCCAATCTTGCAAAAGACAAGGCAGCGCCAATAGAGGAAAATGCGCCGGCACTTGTTTGGTTAAGTTATAATGTGCATGGCAATGAAACATCTTCGTCAGAAGCGGCAATGATGACAATATGGGCACTTGTTGATCCTTCGAATACAAAAACAAAAGAGTGGTTAAAAAATACTGTTGTGATCATTGATCCCTGCATCAATCCTGATGGAAGAGACAGGTATGTGAATTGGTTCAATTCTATGGTTGGAAAAAATATGAACCCGACACTGGCTGCAAGAGAGCATCGGGAGCCATGGCCGGGTGGCAGAACAAATCATTACAATTTTGATCTTAACCGTGACTGGGCATGGCAAACACAAGTTGAAAGCCAGCAACGGATGAAAATGTATAATCAATGGATGCCTTATGTGCATGTTGATTTTCATGAACAGGGTGTAAACAATCCATATTTTTTTGCTCCGGCTGCGCAACCTTTTCATGAAGTAATTACGCAATGGCAAAGAGATTTCCAGGTGACACTTGGAAAAAATCATGCAAAATATTTTGATGCAAATGGCTGGTTATATTTTACAAAAGAAGTGTTTGATCTTCTTTACCCAAGTTATGGTGATACGTACCCAACTTTCAACGGTGCAATCGGCATGACTTACGAACAAGCTGGTGGTCCTGCAGGTGGCTTAGGTGCATTAACAGATGAAGGCGATACATTGACATTATTGGATCGTGCAATGCATCATTATACTACAGGTTTAAGCACCATTGAAACTTCTTCATTGAATGCTTCAAGATTGGTAAAAGAATTCAGAAAGTTTTTTAATGATGCAGTTAGTAATGGAATAGGCGAGTATAAAACTTACATCGTTAAGAACAGTGATGCTGACAGGGAAAGAATGAATGCCTTAGTTGCTATGCTTGATAAAAATGGAATTCAATATGAATTTGCAGGCGGCAGTTCAAGAGGAACATTTTCCGGTTACAATTATTTTTCTGGTAAGGACGATATGTTCACCATCGATGGTGGCGACCTGATGGTTCATTCGCAACAACCAAGATCAGCAATGGCAAAAGTTTTGTTTGAACCCAAAAGCAAATTGGTGGATTCAAATACTTATGATATTACAGCATGGTCATTACCGTATGTATATGGATTAAAAACTTATGGCTCGAAAACAAAACTTCAATCATCAGCAGGATCAAAGCCAACTGCTGTGGTAAATAATGCAGGCGATGCTTATGGGTATGTTATACGCTGGCAGGGTTTGCAAAGTGTAAAA
>Ga0209797_10000773_pt1 | contig 16041 bp, 17 predicted proteins | sample DOMMetBare3Fresh_2_FD_187472 | JGI IMG/M metagenome (GOLD analysis project Ga0209797, IMG submission 187472) | Wetland sediment microbial communities from St. Louis River estuary, USA, under dissolved organic matter induced mercury methylation -... | ecosystem: Environmental > Aquatic >... | reverse complement strand
CCACCACTTGGCGCGGTTGACCCGGCCGCTGAAGCCAAACAGCAAATGCCCCCAGTTCATGTCCAGCTCCTGCCTTTTGTGATCTCAGTTTCTAACGATCTCGGTATGGAAAAACCGATGCGATGCGACCCGACCTTTAGGTCAGGCGCCGAGCTGCGCCGCCAACAGGTTATTTTGCTGCCTGACCCAGCTCGGGATCAGGAAGGCGTCGACGAGCACCCAGAAGACGGTGATGATCATTCCGACCAGGATGAGGCTCAGGATCAGCTGGGCCACAGCCACGCCGGTGCGTCCCAGATAGAAGTTGTGGGCGCCGAACAACCCCAGAAAGAACCACAGCAGATAGGCGACCAGCGCGGTCTTCTTGTTGGCCTCGTACAGCATAAGCACGCGCGCGTCGTTCGATAGGCCGCCGCTCTGGTTGATCTGGTGCCGCATGCCGGGGGGAAGCTCGGTCATCCGTGGTCTCCTTGCGCGTGCGCGCATTATGGGGTGGCCGGCCGCTCCGCTCAATGGAATTCCCGTTCCAATTGAGGTCGGCGATTCTACGCTCGCCCGGTATCGAGAATGGTAATTTTCTGCCAGATCTTGTTGCACAGATTGGTCGTGAGATCCTCGATGTCGTTGACCGCGTCGATGATCACCGGGTCGGGCAAATGCTGCGCATAGAGCGCGGCGAGCTTGTTGGTCAGCGAGAGCATTTCGCTGCAATAGTTGAGATAGCGGGTGAGCTCGAACCGGCTCATCGTGCGCTTGGGCGAGGATGCAGTGGGCGCGCCGCCGCCGAGGATGCTGCTCGGGTCCTTGGTGAGCTGATGCATGTCGATCACATGCGCGATCGAGCGGAATCTGTGCAGATCGCTGAGGGAGCGTCGGCGCTTGATTCGCGTTTCCAGTGACACCAGGAAGAACAGCATCGCGCCGGAGAGGACGACAATGTTCATCGCCGCCTCGACGCCCTGAAACACGCCAAAGATCTCGACCGTCGCCATCTGCACATTGACGTTGAGGGCCACGAACAGCAGTCCGGCCAGCCCCGCCGCGATCACGGCAACGACGCCGGCGCGCAGGGCGTAGTTCGGCGCCGCAATTGCGGTCGAACGTTGCAGGGACGTCTCCGCCATGCCGATGAGCTCACGACAGACGGCGGCAAGGCTGGAGCCCGGAAAGCGTTCGATGATCCGATGCTCCAGGCGCAGCAGCGTCCCGACGATAAGGGTGGCATTGAGAGTCTGGTAGGACAAGGGAGGGCCTCGGGCAATGCTACCGTTTCAATCATCACATGATTTTTGAGCGAGCTATGCGAGCGCGCCGCAACACAACAAGAGTATCAACCTGAATCCTGCGCCCGCAAGGCGCTGGCATCACGCGCTCGCCTCCAACGGATCGGGGCCGTAGCGGTTGGGGCCGACAGTGCCGCGGCGCAAGCCAAGGTCGATGAGCAGAACAAGAGCGAACACGCCTAGCGGCACCAGGAATGCGAGGACGAGCGGCGACGGGTTGGTCAAGTCGGCGTTGACAATCCACCCCCCCAGGATCAGCAGGTCGAAAACGGCGCCGAGCGCGAAGAACAGACCGACCACCCAGCTCGGCGTGTTGCGGTCGTGGCCGCGCTTGGCGCTCACGGCGAACTCGGGATAGATCAGCATCAGGTCGAGCACTGCGCTCAATCGGGCGCCGTCGTCACCCGTCATCAACGAGATTGCGAACTCGATGGCGATAAACGCCGCCCACGCGATCCAGAACGGCTGGCGGCTGATGCGGCCTTCGAAGCTCGTAAAGAGATTGACCCAATTCATTGACGTCGCTCCGAGAACCTACGCCACCTTGCGGTGAATGATGCGGCCGGTCAATGCACGGGTGTCAGTCTCGCAGGAGCTCGTTGATGCTGGTCTTCGCGCGGGTCTTCTCGTCGACGCGCTTGACGATCACCGCGCAATAGAGATTGGGGCTCGCGGCGCCGTCCTTGCCCGGTTTGCCCGGCATCGAGCCCGGCACCACCACCGAATATGGCGGCACTTCGCCCTGGAACGTCGCGCCGCTCTCGCGATCCACGATGCGCGTCGAAGCGCCGAGATACACGCCCATGGACAGCACCGAGCCCTCGCGCACGATCACGCCCTCGGCCACTTCCGAGCGCGCGCCGATGAAGCAGTTGTCCTCAACGATCACCGGTCCGGCCTGCAGCGGCTCCAGCACGCCGCCGATGCCGGCGCCGCCCGAGATGTGACAGTTCTTGCCGATCTGCGCACAAGAACCGACGGTCGCCCAGGTGTCGATCATGGTGCCGCTGTCGACATAGGCGCCGAGATTGACGAACGACGGCATCAGCACCACGCCGGGCGCCACGTAGGCGGCGCGGCGGACGACGCAGCCCGGCACGGCCCGGAAACCGGCCTCCCTGAAGCGGTTTTCGCCCCAGCCTTCGAACTTGGACGCGACCTTGTCCCACCACACGGCCTGGCCGGGCCCGCCCGGGATCACGGTCATGTCGTTGAGCCGGAACGACAGCAGCACCGCCTTCTTGAGCCATTGGTTGACCGACCAGGTGCCGTTCGCGCCGCGCTCGGCGACACGGGCCGTGCCGCGATCGAGCAGCTCAAGCGCGGCCTCGACCGCCTCGCGCACCGCGCCCTTGGTCGAAGGGCCAATCCCGTCACGCTTGTCGAAGGCGTCATCGATGGTCTTGGCAAGCTCGGCGTGCGACATGGCGGCCCTTCCGGCTGGTTGATGTGTGCGGTTTGTCGAGCGAAGGCGGGGACGTGTCAAGCAGCTCCGGGCCGGTCATGCCGGGCGCATCAGCAGCTCCCGCATGCGGCGATTGACCGTGTCATGGGCCTCGTACTGCACCCAATGGCCAGCGCCCGCGACGATATCGAACGGCGCGCCCGGCTTGAACTGTTGCAGTCGTTCCCGCCGTTCGGCGAGATAAGGCGCGGCGGTCGGATCGTGCTCACCCCAGATGCCGGCGAGGCGGCCGGCGAAGCCGGGCAGACAATTGGCGAGCGCGCCGGTATGCGACACGTGCTTGCCGCGAATGCGCGACACGGCTGCGTTGCGTGACTGTACTTCGACCGCCAGCGCGTCGATCCTGTCCGGATCGTGGATCATCAGGATGCCGAGATTGGTGCGGTGGACGGCGCGCCTCTCCTCGTCGGTCGGCAGCCTGCGCCACGATTTGAGCGGCTCCATCTGGGCGCGGGTGCCGCCCATGCCGGTCGAGCCGACCAGCACCAAGGTGTCGACGCGGGCGCCGCCTTGCTGCGCAAGATAGCCGGCGATCAGCCCGCCCATGGAGAAGCCGCCGATGCAAAAGCGCGTCTGCGCCCCGATGATCGCATCGAGGCCCTGCAGCAGCATCGTCGCAATGCTCTCGGCGGAGAACGGCGGCTGCGGGCTGGCGGATTCACCCGAGCCCGGCAGGTCCGGGACGATGACCATGTGATCGCGCGAGAGCGCTTCCACGTTGCGGATCCAGTGCATCCAGCTGCCGGTGCCGCCATGCAGCAGCACGAGCGGCATGCCTTCGCCCCAGCTTCGCCAGACGATATGGCCGTCGCCGAGCGGCGTGGTGTGGCGCGTGCAGGCGCGATCGAGCGCGGCGATGAATTCGGTCGGAGACATGGAACTAAGCTTCCCAGTAGGTGGAGACGAGCGCGGCGGTCTCTGAGCGTAGTGGGACGCGCCACGCGTCATAGCCGTAGAGCCAATCCGGGTTGGTCTCTTGGCGCATCCAGGTGTTGGCGCTGGAGCCCGCCTGCACCGCGGTGGTGCGCGGCTTGCGGATGCCCTCGTACGTGCGCAAGGCCGTCTCGATGTCCTCGAAATCGTCATCCGCGAGGCAACGCGAGAGCACGACCGCGTCTTCAAGCGCCATGGCGGCGCCTGACGCCATATAGGGCGTCATCGGATGGCAGGCGTCGCCCAGAAGCGTGACGCGACCTTTGCTCCAGTTGGGCAGCGGGTCGCGCTCGTAGATGCCCCACTTGTGCACCTCGGGCGCGGCGGCGAGCACTGCCTGAACGTCGGAATGGAAGGACGCGAAGGCTGAGCGCAATTCCGAAAGGTCGCCCTTGGTCGACCACGATTCGCGCGTCATCCAGTCGGCCTTCTCGTTCTGGCTGGTGGTGAAGTAGACCTCGTCACGCTTGGCGGTGACGTAGTAGACCACGATGTGGCGGTCCTTGCCCCACCACTTGGTGCGCGAGGTGCCGATGTCGACGCCGCGCAATCGCGATGCCGGAAAGGTGGTGCGGTAGGCAAGCTTGCCGGTGAAGCGCGGCTGTTCGGGACCCGCCACATGGTCGCGCACCAGCGAATGGGCGCCGTCCGCACCAATCACGAGATCGGCCTCGATCGCGGTGCCGTCCGCAAAGGTAAGCGCGACGCGCGGCCCGCGGTCGTCGATGCGAACGAGCTTCTTGCCGCGCATGACGGCCTGCACCGGCACGATGTCGGCGAGCGCCGCGTGCAGGTCGCCGCGATGCAGCGTCAGATAGGGCGCGCCATAGCGCTCCTCGACCGCGCGGCCTAAGGGATGGTCGTTGGTCACCTTGCCGGTTACTGCGTCGCGGTTAAGAGCGGAGGTGGGCGCAAACCCCACGTCGCGCAGCCTCCCCTCGATGCCAAGCCCGCGATGCACCTTCATCGCGTTCGGGCTCTGCTGGATGCCGGCGCCGACGCGGGTAAACGCCTCGGCCTGCTCGTAGACGGTCGCCGCCAGGCCAGCCTGGCGCAGCGCCGCCGCGAGCGCGAGCCCGCCGATGCCGGCGCCGACGATCGCGATCGAGGTGTCTTTTCGCAGGCGCATAAGGATCTCTTCGGGGGCTTCTTAACGCGTCGTCGCGATCTTTTCCAGGAAGGCGGCGAGGTCGTCGGTCACGTGATCGACGTGCGGGTCGTCGCGGCCTTCGAGCTCCCAGCTCTCGCGGAACACCTCGCGGGTGTTTTCCGGGACCACCAGCACCGTGGTCATGCCGAGCGCGTGTGGCACGGCCAGGTTGCGGGCGAGGTCTTCGAACATGGCGGCACGGCTGGCATCGACGCTGTGCGCATTGAGGAAGCGCTCATACGTCTGCGCGGACGGTTTCGGCTCGAGCTCGGCTGCGATGATGTCGAACACGTCATCAAAGTGCGTCTCGAGCTCGAGCCGTGCCAGCACGGCGTCGGCGTGACGCCTGGTGCCATTGGTCAGGATCAGCTTTCGTCCTGTGAGCTTCTCGATCGCAGCGCCGAGCGCAGGGTTGGGCGTGAGCGGCGAGTGATCGACCTGGTGCACGAAATCGAGAAAATCATCCGGCTTCATGCCGTGCTCGGTCATCAGTCCGCGCATCGAGGTGCCGTAACGTTGGTAGTAGTCTTTCTGCAGCCGGAACGCGTCCTCGTGGCCGATCTTTAGGAACTCGGCGATGTAGTCGCGGATGCGCTCGTCCACCTGCTGCCAGAGATTGACGTGATGCGGATAGAGCGTGTTGTCGAGATCGAACACCCAGGTCTCGACGTGGGCAAAGGCGCGGGGAGATTTCACAACCTCACCGCATCATCAGCGTTCCGGCGCCATGGTCGGTGAGAAGCTCCAGCAGCACCGCGTGCGGCACCCGGCCGTCGAGAATGACGACGCCCTCGACCCCGGCGTCGAGCGCATAGAGGCAGGTCTCGACCTTCGGAATCATGCCGCCCGAGATGGTGCCGTCGGCGATCAGGCGGCGCGCATCGTCGGCGGAGAGCTGCCGGATCAGCGACTTCGACTTGTCGAGCACGCCCGGGACGTCGGTGAGGAGAAGGAGCCGCTTGGCCTTGAGCGCGCCCGCGATCGCGCCCGCGAAGGTGTCGGCGTTGACGTTGTAGGTCACGCCATCGGCCGAGGTGGCGAGCGGCGCCAGCACGGGGATAAGGTCGCGGCCGAGGATCTGGGTCAGCACCATGGTGTCGACTTTCTCGGGCTCGCCGACGAAGCCGAGGTCGACGACCTTCTCGATGGCCGAGCCGGGATCGGCGACTGTGCGGCTGATCTTGCGGGCGGTGACCATGTTGCCGTCCTTGCCGCACAGCCCGACCGCCTTGCCACCGGCCTCGTTGATGAAGCCGACGATCTGCTTGTTGATCGAGCCGGCGAGCACCATCTCGACGATCTCGATGGTGGCGGCATCGGTGATGCGCAGGCCCGCGGCGAATTCCGACTTGATGCCGAGCCGCTTGAGCATCTCGCCGATCTGCGGGCCGCCGCCGTGCACCACCACCGGATTGATGGCGGTCTGCTCGAGGAGCACGATGTCGCGCGCGAAGCTTTTTGCCATGGCCTCCTGGCCCATGGCGTGGCCGCCGTATTTCACCACCACGATCTCTTCGTCGTAGCGCTGCATGTGCGGCAGCGCTTCCGACAGGACGTGGGCGATGTCGTGGGGGGAGACGGTCATGGCGGCTCGTCCATTATGCTCTCGGCGCCGCTTTGTAGCGGGGCAGGCGCAGGTGGGGAAGGGCCCGCTCGCCCCCGCTCAGCTCCGCTCGGCCACGAGCCGGGCGATCGCGGCACGCAGGTCCTCGATGCCGGCGCCGGTGCGGGCCGAGGTGACGAGCACCTCCGGGTAGGCTGCCGGATGCTTGGCCAGCGCCGCCTGCGTCGCGGCGAGGCGAGCGTCGAGGTCGGCGGCGGGAACCTGGTCGGCCTTGGTCAGCACGACCTGGTAGTTCACCGCCGCTTTGTCGAGCGTCTTGAAGACGTCGTCGTCGACCGGCTTGAGACCATGTCGCGCGTCGACCAGCACGTAGACGCGCGCGAGGTTGGCGCGGCCGCGCAGGAAATCATGGATGAGCGCGGTCCAGGTCCTGATCTTGGCTTTCGAGGCCGCCGCGTAGCCATAGCCCGGCATGTCGACCAGGACAGGCGGAGCGCCGCCCACGAAGAAGATCAGCTCCTGGGTGCGACCCGGCGTATGCGAAGTGCGCGCCAGCGCGTTCCTTCCCGTGAGCGCGTTGATCAGGCTCGACTTGCCGACATTGGAGCGGCCCGCGAACGCGATCTCGATGCCGCGCATCGGCGGCAGTACCGCGATCGCGTTGGCGGCGGCAACGAAGCGCCACTCGCCGGCGAACAGCTTGCGGCCTCGCTCGATCTCGTCAGGGGTGAATTGTAGGGTGGGCGATGGCGCGGGCACGGCTTTTCCGTTTGGCAAAGTCTCTCGTGCGCTTTGCCTACGTCAGGAAGGTAAGGCACATCGCGCAAGAACGCATGGGCACGGCGCTGCGCTGTGCAATTGGAGAAGCATAGATACCTGGATCGCGACTTTGCCCACCCTGCGCCGCCTAATCCTTGTCCTTATCCTTCTTGGAGAAGAAATCCTTGATATTGTCAAACAACTCGACCTTGGCGCCGTGCTTGCGCATGATCACCGACTGTTGGATCACCGAGAGCGTGTTGTTCCAGGCCCAGTAGATCACGAGCCCGGCCGAGAAGCTCGCCAGCATGAAGGTGAAGATCACCGGCATCCAGTCGAAGATCATCTGCTGGGTCGGATCGGGCGGCGGCGGGTTGAGCTTCATCTGCACCCACATGGTCACGCCCATGACGAGCGGCCACACGCCGATCAACAGGAACGGGCCGACGAGCGGCAGCTGCGAGGGGTCCCAGGGAATGAGGCCGAACAGGTTGAAGACCGTGGTTGGATCGGGCGCGGAGAGGTCCTTGATCCATCCGAAGAACGGCGCGTGCCGCATCTCGATGGTGATGAACAGCACCTTGTAGAGCGCGAAGAACACCGGGATCTGGATCAGGATCGGCAGGCAGCCGGCGATCGGGTTGATGTGCTCCTTCTTGTAGAGCTCCATCATCGCCTGCTGCTGCTTCATCTTGTCCTCGGCGTAGCGCTCGCGGATCGCCATCATCTCCGGCTGCACCGCCTTCATCTTCGCCATCGAGGCGTAGGACTTGTTGGCCAGCGGAAAGAAGAAGAGCTTGATGATGACGGTAATGAGCAGGATGGCAATGCCGAAGTTGCCCACGAGGTGATAGATCCAATCCATCGCCATGAACAGCGGCTTGGTGATGAAATAGAAATAGCCCCAGTCAATCAGGCGGTCGAAGCGATCGAGGTTGAGCGCCTTGTCGTAGCCGTCGATGACGGCAACTTCCTTGGCGCCGGCGAAGAGACGTGCCGTCGCGGAAGCGCTGCCGCCCGGCGGGATCGTCACGGTCTCGAGGAAGTAGTCCGCCTGATAGGTCTTGAGCGTGCCGCTCTGGCCGAATTGGAAACGGGCGTTGATCTTGGCTGCCGGGTCGGGGATGAGGGTCGCGGCCCAATATTTGTCGGTGATGCCGAGCCAGCCTTTGGTGTTCTGGAACGCAATCGACTTTTTCTTTTCGACCTCGTCGTATTTCTCTTCCTGGAGCTTGTCGCCGAGCACGCCGATCAGGCCCTCGTGCAGGATGTAGAAGCCCTCGAGCTTGGGCGTGCCGTGGCGCGAGATCAACGCGAATGGATGGAGCGCCACCGGCGCCGAGCCCTTGTTCGCCACCTCGTCCCGGATGGTGAACACGTATTTGTCGTCGACCGCGATGGTCCGACGGAACTCCAGCCCCTCGCCATTGTCGTAGACGAGCTGCAACGGACGATCGATCGCCAGCGGGCCCGCGCCTTGCTGCGTCCACATGGTGGCTTCATCCGGCCGCTTGATGGCGACCCCGGACGACGCGACCCAGCCGAACTCGGCATAGAACGGATGCGGGCTGCCGGAGGGTGACAACAGCACGATCGGAGGTGATTTCGGATCGACCGTCTCGCGATATTGGGTCAGCGACAGGTCGTCGATGCGCCCGCCCTTGAGTGCGATCGAGCCGGAAAGACGCGGCGTCTCAATGCGCACGCGCGGCGACTGTGCCAGGGCCTCTTCGCGCGTGAGCGGCTTGGCGGCCGGCTCGATGGGTGCCGGTGTGCCCGGCGCGGGCGGCGTACCGGGCGCCGTGGTCTGCGGGGGCGCGACCGGTTTCTGCACCTGTTGCATGCCGCCGCCAAACCAGAGCTGCCAGCCGATCAGAATGACCGCCGAGAGCACGATGAACAGGAGGGTGTTTTTCTGATCGTTCATTTCGGAGCTCGCAGCCGCCGCAAGGCCTGGTCGAAATCTTGGGATATCCGCTCGAACGGCAGCGACAGTGCCGATCGTCGTCCAATCAGCACATAATCATGACCGGACCGTAGCCGGGCTGCGGCCGTAAGCCTCACGACTTCCCGCAGCCGCCGCCGCACGCGATTGCGCTCGACGGCGTTGCCGACCTTCTTCGACACGGTGAAGCCGACCCGGCTCGGACCGCCGTCCGTTCGCTCACGCGCCTGCAGCACGAACCCTGCGGTCGCCACCTTGGCCCCTTGGGCGGCGGCCAGGAAGTCGGCGCGCTGCCTCAATCGCTCCATGGAGACGGCCGGCGTCAGCTCAAGCACTGAGCCGCTTGCGGCCCTGCGCGCGCCGCTTCGAGAGCACCGTGCGGCCGCCCTTGGTCGCCATGCGGGCGCGGAAGCCGTGACGGCGCTTGCGCACCAGCTTGCTCGGTTGATAGGTCCGCTTCACGGGTCTTTCTCCGCGTTTTTGGCTACCGACGGCGCGCCCTCAGGGCGCCAGATCGGCTTTAAGGCTTCTCGGCTCAGGGCTATCGGTTTTAAGGCTTTTGTCTTGGAAAACCGCCAATGACCGGTCGCCGCCGCTTAAAGTCCCGCGGCTTATAAGGGAGCGCCGCCTTCCATGCAAGGCGGCCGCCGGATCTGCCGTTTTGGCCGAGAACAGAGCCAAATTGCCGCGCTGGCGGATGCGCCGGCCTAGGCTGATGTATAAAATCCCGATCCCGCTCCATCGCCCGGATGGGAAACGAGCCTGCCGGTCGCCCAATCATGTCCTCTGGTGAAAATGTTGTTGCAGCAGCTCGGTCCTGACGCCGGCCGCCGGTTGAGCCGGATGCTGGGCCGACTGGTCCCGCTTGGCCTGCTCGTGGGCGGTCTGGTGCTGGCCTATGCGATGGGCTGGCATCGCAATTTGTCGCTCGAAACGCTGGTTCGGCACAGCGCCGCGATCGACGCGTTGATCGAGGCCCATCGGGTTGTCGCTATCCTGAGCTTTATTGCGATCTATGCGATTGGAGCGGCGCTGGCGCTGCCGGCGGGAGTGGTGCTGGCGGTTGTCGGCGGCTTCCTGTTCGGGGCGCTTACCGGTGGCGCCGCCGCCATGGTTGGCTCGACCCTGGGCGCCACCATCGTGTTCCTGGTCGCCCGGAGCGCCTTCGGAGAGCAGCTCCTGCGCCGCGTCGGCCCGCGGGCGGAAAGCTTCGCGGCCGGATTTCGCGTCGATGCTTTTTTTTATGTCATGTTCTTGCGGCTGGTCCCAGTGCCGTCATGGTTCACCAACCTCACCGCCGCGCTGTTCAGGGTGCGATTCTCGACCTTCGTGGCCGCGACCGCGCTCGGCCGCACGCCCGGCAGTTTCATCCTGGCTTTGCTCGGCGCGGGCCTCGACAGCATGATCGCGTCTCAGGAGGCAGCCTATCGCGCCTGCCTTGCCGCCGATGGGCTCGATTGCCGGATCGACTTCGACCCGGCTAACGTGGTCACGCCGACGCTGATTGCGGCGCTCGTCGGTCTCGGCTTGCTCGCGCTCGTGCCTGTGCTGGCGCGGCGGCTGCTGTGGCGTCGTGCCGCGATCGGACCGGAACGTCCCTGACCGCCGCAACGGAGAGCCACGGTGGAGCTGCTCAAGCCCGACCTTTGCATCGTTGGCGCCGGCGCTGGCGGCCTCGAGGCGGCAGCTGGCGCCGCGGCGGCCGGGAAGCGGGTCGTACTGGTCGAGCGGGGGACATTCGGCGGCTCTCGCCTCAAGTCCGTGGTGCCGTCGAAAGCCCTGGTCACGGCTGCGCGCGTCGCGCGTCGTATTGCGGACGCCGATGCCTTCGGGCTTGAGGTATCGCGATCCGAGCTCCGCTTCGACAAGCTCCGCGGTTATCTCGATCGTGTCACAAGCGCGCTGGCGGCCGACAGCGCGACGGAACGTTTCACCGGCCTCGGCGTGCGGGTGATCGTCGGCGCCGCGCAATTCATCAATCGACGTCGGCTTGCGATCGGAGAGACGATCGAGATCAAGGCGCGGCGCTATGTCATCGCGACCGGCTCGCTGCCGGCATTGCCCGACATTCCAGGGCTCGCCGACGTTCCGTATCTCACCGACGAGTCGATCCTCAGCCTCGACCAGTTGCCGCCGCGGCTCGTCGTCATCGGGGCGGGCGTGGCCGGGCTGGAGCTGGCGCAGGCTTTCCGACGCCTCGGTGCCGAGGTCACCGTGCTCGATCACGCCGAGCCGCTCGCGCAAGAAGATCCCGAGTGCGCGCGCATTGTGCTCGACGCGCTCGCGCGCGAAGGCGTTGACGTGCGTACCGGCGTCGCGATCGAGGCGGTCGCGAAAACAGCGGAGGGTGTGCAGGTGACCCTTGGCGGTGGCCTTGGCAGCGTTGCAGGCTCCCATCTCCTGATGGCCTGTGGCCGGCGCGCCAACGTCGAGGGGCTCGCGCTCGACAAGGCGCGCGTCAAGGTTGGGCCCCTGGGCGTCATCGTCAATCCGGCGCTGCGCACCAGCAATCGGCGCATCTACGCGGTCGGCGACGTGACGGGGGCACAGCCCTTTATCCACGTCGCCCGCCACCATGCCGCTCTGGTCGTGCGCGGCGCCGTCCTGGGGCGCCCGGCGCGGCTTAAGCCTGACGCCGTCCCGCGCCTGGTCGTCACCGACCCAGAGCTGGCCCACGTCGGCCTGACCGAGGCAGAGGCGACGCAACGGCGCATTGCGGTCCGGGTGCTGCGCTGGCCGTACTATGAGAACGACCGCGCCCAGATCGAGCGGGCCACCGGCGGGCACGTCAAGGTCTTGATCAGCCGCTGGGGCCGGGTGCTGGGCGCTACCATCGTCGGGGCTTCGGCCGGCGAGCTGATCGCGCCCTGGTCGCTGGCGGTGAGCCAGGGGCTCGATATTCGTCTGTTAGCTGGTATCTTGCTGCCGTATCCGACCTTGGGGGATACTGGACAACGCGCCGCCACGACCTATCTGACCTTGGCTTTTCGGCGCACGTGGGCGCGGCGTATCCTGGGACTCTTGGGCCGCTGATGGGGCGGTACGCGGGCAAACGCGATGGACCTGACACCGGCCGCAGCGCAGGGGCGTGCCCCCCGCCTCGGGCTTTCCGGCAAGCTCCTCGTTCTCACGACATTGTTCGTGATGATCGCGGAAATCCTGATCTATGTGCCCTCGATCGCGAACTTCCGCCTGAGCTGGCTGAACGACCGGCTGTCGGCCGCCTATACCGCAGCGCTCGTGCTGTCAGCGTCGCCGGAGGGCATGGTGCCCGACACGCTGGCGCGCCAGCTCCTCGAATCGATCGGTGCGCGCGCGGTGGCGATGAAGACCGGCAACCAGCGCCGCCTCCTCGCAGTCGCCGACATTCCGCCCCGCGTCGACCAGGAGGTCGACGTGCGCAGCGTGCCTTGGTATCGCGCCATCTTCGATGCCTTCGATACCCTCATCTCCACCGACAATGAGTTGATCCTGGCGGTCGGGCCGGCGCCGCGCGGCGGCGAGTTCGTCGAGATCATCGTGGACGAGGTGCCGCTACGCAAGGCGATGTGGGCCTATTCGTTCAACATCCTGCTGGTCTCGCTGCTGATCTCCGTCATTACCGCGACGCTCGTCTATCTCACGCTGCACTACCTGTTCGTGCGGCCGCTGCATCGGCTCACCGCTAATATGACGGCCTTTCACAACGCGCCGGAAAATCCCGGAAGCGTCATCGCGGTCTCCGGACGGCGCGACGAGGTCGGCACCGCCGAGCGCGAGCTCGCCGCCATGCAGCGCGATCTCGCCGGCATGCTGGCGCAGAAGAGCCGGCTTGCCTCGCTCGGGCTCGCGGTGTCGAAGATCAATCACGACCTGCGCAACCTGCTCACCACAGCGCAGCTGTTCTCCGACCGCCTCGCGCGTCTGCCCGATCCGCATGTGCAGCGCTTTGCGCCCAAGCTGGTGCGCGCGCTCGAGCGCGCGATCTCGTTCTGCGAATCGACTTTGTCCTACGGGCGCGTGCAGGAGCCGGCGCCCGACCGGCGCATTGTGCCGCTCGATCCCCTGGTTGAGGAGGTGCGCGAGACGCTCGGCCTCGACACCGACACGAAGGTGCGCTGGATCAGCGCGGTCGAGCGCGGCCTCATGGCGGACGCCGACCCCGACCAACTGTTCCGCGTGCTGGTCAATATCGCGCGCAACGCGGTGCAGGCGCTCGAGAGCCGCGCGGCGAGCGATCCCGGCCGCGACCAGGTGCGCATCACCGGCCGGCGCGAAGGCGCGGTGGTGGTGATCGAGGTATCCGACACCGGCCCTGGCCTTTCGCCGCAGGCGCGCGCGCATCTGTTCGAGGCGTTCCAGAGCTCAAACCGTTCGGGCGGTGCGGGCCTCGGCCTTGCCATCGCGGCGGAACTTGTGCGCGCCCATGGCGGTGAGATCAGGCTCGTTGAGGGCACCATCGGGGCGACCTTCCGGGTCACCATCCCGGACCGCGCGGTCGAGCTCAAGGCGCGCCGCGACGAGCGGGCGAGCGCGTAAGGCGAAAGGCGCGGGCGCCGTGCTTGAGGCCGGTGGCCTCGGCGTGCGGCGGCTCGGATGGCGAATCTCCTGCGCTGAGGGTCCTTGCCGCGCAGAGGTCTCTCATGGCCGGGCCTTCGGCGCGGTAAGAACCCTCTCTGAATCCACCCTATCGATTTGAACAGGCAAAGAAGTTTCATACGGTGGGTTCGTGTTGGCAAAATTCGCGCGCGCCCAATCTGTCGGGCCATCGCAATAACGGTATTACGATCGGGTTAGCCGTATCCAACGTCCAGAATCCATAGATGAATTTCGTCTGGTGGGTTCGTCTTGGCGAAAATCACAAAGCGGGCCGTCGTCCTCGCTCCGTTCGGTGCCAATGTGGCCGCGCGGCTCGGGCCGCGAACCGCGCTTAAGCGCTCCCCGGTACGGCGCTTCAACTCAGGCGCTCCTCCATGCCAGGCCGGTCTATGGCCTTTCATTCACCGGTTGTGAAAACAGCGGCCGCGCGCCGGTTTCGCAAGAGGTGAAATCGCAGGCACTGGCGCGAACCGCGCCGGCGCCGTTTCCGGGCGCCCGCCACTCTTGCCATCAACCGCCCGAGCCTATAGCTATTCGCCCCGTTCTCCGCCCTCGGCCGGAGGCACTGCGCAAGCGCCCGTAGCTCAGCTGGATAGAGCACCAGACTACGAATCTGGGGGTCGGAGGTTCGAATCCTTCCGGGCGCGCCACTTCGGCAGCTGACACGCGCCCAGCAGGAGCGTGGTGAGAAGATCAACGCCATTCCGACATTGGAAGTGGTATGAACCGCCGGGCAACGAAGCGGGACGAGGCCGCGCGTTGGAGTTTCCGCGGAGGAAGCTGTTCCCTCCGGGTCCTTTAGCTCATTTGTGGAAAAGGTCGCGTCGCCGCGATGCTCGAGCGGATATCAGGTCCCAAATTCCGTCGGCGGTGGGCCTGCGCAATATTGAGCACCGCGATACTGTCGATCGCCATGGGGTAGCTCGCACGACACTCGATCGCGCAAACGAGTTCTACGGTGCATCACACCAATGCATCGCCTCAGGGCCTGCCCTCGCGGTCCCGTTCCGGACATCCGGCCGCTGAAAGCTGGTAGGTCGGGACCGTCATGCTATAGTGGCTAAGCTCACAAAGCTTGGTCGCCATGACGCGTCATCAATGGAGCATAGGCAGAGCAGGGGTCGCGCTGGTCGCGGCCTATGCGCTTGCGCTGCAGGCGCTGCTCGCGAGCTTCGGCGTCGGGGCCGCGATGGTCAGGCACCAGGTCGCCGCCATCGCGGGCGTCATCTGCTCATCCGCTGCCAATGCGGTGGCGCCGGCCCCGGTCGCGCCAATGGAGCACGATCGCGCGGATTGCGGCATCCTCTGCACGGGTCCGGGCCCAGCTCTGACCGGTCAGGTCGCTGCGCTTGGTGTTGGAGCCGACGGCAAGGCGTCATCCCGATTGGCGGCGCCGCTTGCCGCGTCGCGCCTTGGGATGATTGCCCGATTGCCCGGCGGCGCGCGCGCCCCTCCGGCGCTGGCCTGATCTCCTGATCCCAAGCCGCGTTTCTTCTGAGATCTCCGACTTCGGCGTCAAACGCAAACGCGCGTGGCCGCGGCTTCGATGTCCGCCCTGCGCGCAACACGACACTTGGAAATCCTCAGATCGAACTCAAATCAAACTATGAGAGGCTGACATGTCCCAACTTCGCAAGTCGCTCCTCGCGATGTCCATCCTTGCCGCCACAGCCGGTCCGGCCCCGGCGCAGACCTACAACGTGGGCTCATTGACGATCGAGCAGCCGTGGGCGCGCGCCACCCCGGGCGGCGCCAAGGTCGGCGGCGGCTACATGACGATCACGAACAACGGCACCCAGCCGGATCGCTTCGTCGGCGGCACGCTGCCGCAGGCCGGGCGCTTCGAGATTCACGAAATGAAGATGGAAGGCGGCATGATGCAGATGCGTGAGGTCCGGGGTGGACTGGAGATCAGGCCCGGCCAGAAGGTGGAGCTCAAGCCCGGCGGCTATCACGTGATGTTCATGGACCTGCGCGCGCCGTTCAAGCAGGGCGAAAAACTGAAGGGACAACTGCGCTTCGAGAAGGCCGGCACGGTCGACGTCGAGTACAGGGTCGAAAGTCTCGGCGCAGGCGGGCCGATGCACGGTCACTGATGAACCGGACAGGCCTGGTCCTCGTCCGGATCGGAGTTGCGCTGGCCGCTCTGGTCCTGGCCGCCGCGATCGCGTTTGCCTGGCTGTCGCTGCGCCGCGACAGCGATTGGCCGGCGATCGCCGACATCGGCGGGCCGTTTGCGCTCATCGATCATCGCGGCCAGCCGGTGACCGTGCTCGTAGAGCACGCCGCCGACCATCGGCGGGAACAGCTGGCCGTGGCACACCAGCGTCGGCTCCGGGCAGGCGAGGCTGGAGCCCGTCGGGT
>Ga0209797_10000772_pt1 | contig 16052 bp, 16 predicted proteins | sample DOMMetBare3Fresh_2_FD_187472 | JGI IMG/M metagenome (GOLD analysis project Ga0209797, IMG submission 187472) | Wetland sediment microbial communities from St. Louis River estuary, USA, under dissolved organic matter induced mercury methylation -... | ecosystem: Environmental > Aquatic >... | reverse complement strand
CGCCGAGCTGCGCGACCGGCTGAGCCTGGGCGACAAGCGCGAGGACATCATGGCCGGCCTGCACCGCGCGATCATCCTGCGCGCGATGTCGATCCTGGCCCGCTCGGGCGGCGTGCGCGACCAGTTCACCTTCACCGGCGGCGTGGCCAAGAACGAGGCTGCGGTGAAGTCGCTGAAGGAACTGGTCAAGGAGAACTACGGCGATGTCACCCTCAACATCGACCCCGATTCGATCTACACCGGCGCGCTCGGAGGTGCCACTTTCGCCTGGCGTGCGGTGGTCGAAGAGGGCAAGGCGGCGGAAGCACGCGCATAACGCGTTAGGAGCACGAGATGATTCATACCATAGGCATCGACATCGGATCCGGCGCCGTCAAGTCCGTCCTCTTCCGCCACGACGATGGCGGCCATCCGGAATGGGTCGCCAAGCGCTGCGAGCGCATCCGCAGCCGCGACCCGATGACGCTCGCCCGCCAGGGCTTCGAGGGCGTGCTCGCCGACGCCAGGCTGGGCGAGGACGACATCGCCTACACCGCCACCACCGGCGAGGGCGAGAACGTCAAGTTCGCCACCGGCCATTTCTACTCGATGACCACCCATGCCCGCGGCGGCGTCTTCCTCGCCCCCGAGGCACGCGCGGTGGTCGACATCGGCGCGCTCAACGGCCGTGCGATCTACGTCGACGAGCGCGGCAAGGTGCTGTCGTACAAGATGACCAGCCAGTGTGCGTCGGGGTCGGGGCAGTTCCTCGAGAACATCGCCCGCTACCTGGGTGTGGCGGTGGAGGAGATCGGCCCGCTGTCGCAGAGCTCGAAGGAGCCCGAGAAGGTCAGCTCGATCTGCGCCGTGCTCGCCGAGACCGACGTCATCAACATGGTCAGCCGCGGCATCGCCACGCCCGACATCCTCAAGGGCATCCACCTGTCGATGGCCTCGCGCATCGTCAAGCTGCTCAAGGTCACCGGCATCAAGACCGGCACCGCATTGCTCACCGGTGGCCTGGCGCTCGATTCCGGCCTGCTGGCCGCAATCCAGGAGGAGATGGTCAACGAGAAGGTCGCGGTGACCGCGCGTTCGCACCCCGACTCGATCTACGCCGGCGCGATCGGCGCGGCGCTGTGGGGCGCCTTCCGCCACGGCCGCCTGAACGCGCTGCAGGAGCAGGCGGCCGCTTGACGGCCCGGCCATTGCGCGAGCGGCCCGAGCGCCGGCGCTCGCGTGGCTACACTGCTGCCCCTCGGTCACCCACCACTTCCATCCCCATTCCCGACCCGGAGATCGCCCCATGGCCCTGCTGATCAACGACAACTGCACCGCCTGCGACGCCTGCAAGCCGGTGTGCCCCAACGAGGCGATCGCGGTCGGCGACCCGATCTACGTCATCGACGCGCTGCGCTGCACCGAATGCGTCGGCGCCGAGGACGAGCCGCAGTGCATGCTGGTGTGCCCGTCGGACTGCATCGTCAAGAACCCCGACTTCGACGAGTCGCCCGAGGAACTGCAGGCCAAGTACGACGCGCTGCACAACTGAGGCGCGCCGGCCTCGGCCTCAGCGGGCGGTCGCGGCCCCAGGCCGCCCACGCACCACCGCCGCGACGGTGTTGAGCACGAAGGCCAGCAATGCCAGCGCGTTGAGTGCGCCGCCCCATCGGATCCAGTCGACGCCCGCGCCCGCGTCGCCGGCCAGCCGCACCACCAGCGACACGTGCAGCAGCGCGAGCGGTGCGTAGAAGCTCGGGTGGTAGGGCAGCTTCACCGGAAGCACCGCCGGGAAGATGATCGGCGCGTGGCCGAAGACCATCGAGAAGACGAAACCAAGCAGGATCGCATGCAGCGCGGCGTCGTACGCTCGCGTGCCGGGCTGCAGGCCGGTCGAGGCCAGCATCACCGCCGCCCCGACCGCGAGCCAGGCGTAGCCCGACAGCAGGCACACGGCGATGAAACGGGTCAGGCCGCGGCCGCGCACCGTGCGGCGGGCGATGTCCTGCTTGACCAGCCAGGCCGACAGCGCGAGCAGCGCCAGCGCGAACACCGCCACGCCCCCGCGCGTGGCCGAGCCGAGCATGCCGGCCACCGCAGCGGCGACGATCAGCGCGAACGCCGCGGTCGCCGCCCGTGAAGGCGGCAGGAAGCGCGCGAGTTCGAGCCGCTCGCCGGCGATCGTCAACACCAGGAACGCGATCCAGGCCGGCAGGACGACGCTCACCGGCACCTCGAGCGCGCGCAGCACCGAGCCCGCCACGAATGCCGCCGCGCCGAGTGCCATCGTCGCGGTGAACAAGGCCCGCTGGCGGCGGAACACGTCGAGCGATGCCCCCAGCAGCACCCCCGCGCCCAACGCGTAGGCGACGCGTCCGGCCGTGGCGGCGCCGGCCAGCTCGAGCACCGTGCCCAGGCCGGCCGCGGCCGGCGCGAGATAGGCCCAGAGCCGCCCGATCGCGACCGCGCGCTCGAGCGCGATGACGACACCGAAAAAGCCGCAGATCATCAAGGGGCCGTGCAGCGCCGCCGCCGTGGCAGCCAGCGCCGGCATGGCCCAGCCCAGGCGGGACAGGCCGGCCGCGGCGCCGACGATGAGGGCGACGAAGCCCAGCACGAGCAGCGGAACCCGCTGCGGTGGCGTCAGGTTGGCCTTCGCCACGGGACGTCCTGCAATCGACAAGTTCCGGCGCGCTATGGACCACCTGTGCGCGGCCTGCCCCACGGCCTCGCAGAGCTCGGCCGCTTCGCCAGCCACACGTCAGCACGCAGGTGCTGACGTGTGCGCGGGCTCAGCCAGGCCATCCGAAGTGCTCCCGCGCGATGCCGCTCATCATCGAAGGATTCCAGATCGGCTCCCAGACCAGCCGCACGTCGACGACGGTGCCGCTCGGCGAGATCGCCTCGACCGCCGTGCGCGCCTGCTCGACCAGCATCTCGGCCACCGGGCAGGCCGGGGTGGTCATCGTCATCTCGATGTCGATCCGGCCCTCGCCCGGCCGCACGCCATAGACCAGGCCGAGCTCGACGATGTTCATCCCGGCCTCGGGGTCGTCCACCGTGCGCAGCGCGTCGAGCACCGCGGCTTCGTCGGGCAGGGTGTCCATCAGGTCTTGTGCATGAAGGCCAGGCGCTTGGCAGGCTTGAACCCGGTGCGGTAGAGGAATCCCAGCAGCTCGAGGTCGGTCGGCGCGACGATCGTCTCGACACGGTCGATGTGCAACGCGCCGAGGTTGGTGAACAGCTCGGACAACAGCGCACGGCCGACGCCGCGGTGGCGGTAGGCGGGGTCGATGCCGATGGTGTCGAGCACCGCCACCGACTCGGTGCGGCCGAAGTCGCCGAGGTCGGCGCGCGCCATCAGGTAGCCGACGATCGCGCCCTCCAGGCGAGCGGTGAGCGAGACGCGGATCGCCGAATCGGCAATCGCCTCGTCGAGCTTGTCGGCGATGTACGCTTGGCGGTCGCGGCCGGTGATCTCGCGGTCGATGCGCACGATCTGCGGCAGGTCCTCGGGACGCATCGCGCGCACCTCGGACTGGCTCTTCGCCACCCGCTCGAAGTCGTTGTCCTCGGGCGCACCATAATCGATCTCGGCGCTCGCCCGGCTGCCCTCGGGCAGGTCGAGCGCGTCGCCGCGCTCGCTGCGGTAGCCGTCGCCGACGGCGCAGTCGACGATCTGGTTGGGCGCCAGTTCGAAGCCCATCGCATCGAACCAGCCCAACATCTGGTGGTCGGTCCAGGCGGCGGTCGTGCGCACCTCGGGAACGCCGCGCCGCCGGGCGTAGCCGAGCACGGCCTCCATCAGCTGCGTGCCGATGCCGTGGCCGCGCAGCTCGGGGCGCACGCCGACGGCTTCGAGCCTTAAGGCGGGGTTGCGGCGGCCGAACTCGCCGGAGGTCTGCCGCGCCAGGATGTAGCCGGCCAGGCCCTGGCCATCGACGGCGGCGAGCTGCACATGCTGCGTGGGCTGCTTGATCGCGGCGTCGAGCCGGCGCTGGAAGTAGGCCCGGCGGCTGCGCCCCTCGATCTCGGCGTCGATCGCGACCACCGGGTCGAGGTCCTGCTGGGTCAGGGCGCGGAGGGCGGGTGCCTGGGTAGCGCGGTCCATGGTCTCACTCCTGGAATCGGTCCGTGGGGCTCATCCGGCGGCATAGGCGAACGCCAGTTGGCGGTCGGTCTCGTCGTCGAGCAGGTCATCGAGCATCGGCAGCAGCGCCATCTCTTCCTTCTGGATGTGCGAGACCTGGCGCTCGACGAGCTCGAGCGCGGCCCGCTTGAGCGCGGCCCAGCCGTCGTCGTCGAGTGTGCCGGAGGCGGCGGCGCGTGTCAGCGGCAGCAGCTCGTCGGCCACCTCGCGCATCGCATCGTGTTCCTCGCGCAACAGCGAGGCGATGCCGCTGTCGCCGGCGTCGGCCAGGCGCGTGAACAGCTCGCTCTCCTCGAACTCGAAGTGGCGGCCGACGTCCTGCTCGATCTGCCGCCCGAGCGCGGCGACCAGCCGTACCAGCTCCTCGTCGCGGCCGGGCTGGCGCCGGGTCGCCCGGCCGAGTGCGAGCTCGATGCGGCCGAGCAGGTCGAGGTTGCTGCGGTGCTCGTCGTGGAGCAGCTGGCTGGTCTGGCGATTGGAGGTCATGGGCGAATAATAACGGTACTGCGGTACCTATTTACTTGATTCAGTTCAAGCCCGCGGCTTTGCCGGCGCCGGCCGTCGCGGCGCGGGGCCGCATGACCCGGCAGGCGACGGCGAAGAACCTGGCAAACGCCACCGCGCCGACCAGGCCCGCCGTGCCGGCCGCGCGGGCCAGCCAGGCGCTGTCGACGAGCACCGCCGCGACGAGCAGGGCCAGCGCCACCAGGTGGCACCAGAAGTGCACCGCCAGCGGCCCCTCGGCGGTCAGCGCCGACGGCAGCGGCGGGCCCCGCCGGCCGGTCGGCGCATGCATCGACGCCAGGAACGGCACGATGCGCGCGAGCATGCCGAGCAGAAAACTCAGCAGGCCGCCGACCAGCAGCACGCCGAACAGCGTCGTCGCCCGCTCGAAGCCCGCGCCGAGCGCCAGAGCGAGCGCCACCGCCAGGCTTGCCACCAGGCCAGCCCAGCCCACGCGCAGCAGCAGCAGCGGCCGACCGAGGCGGCGCCGCAGGCCTCGCTTCAGCACGCCTTGCATCAGCGCGATGTGCAGCAACAGCGCGGCCCCGCCGAGCGCCACGGCGGCCGGCCGCAGACGACCCGGCGCGAATCCGCAGGCGGCCAGTGTCGCCAGCAGCAGCGCGCCCACCGCCAACGCCGCCGAGGCCAGCGACGGCCGTTCGGCGGGCGCCTCGGCGAGCGCGAACATCGGCACCAGGATGAACGAGAACCCCAGCACCAGCAGCCCCATGAAGCCATAGGCCGAGAAGCTCACGTGCAGCGCGACCGCCGCCGGGCGGGCGAGGAAGCCATGGCCCAGGTAGCTCGCGACCAGCGACGAGGCGCTGGCCAGCATCACCCCCAGCGAGGCCAGTGCCGCCCAGCCGTGCGCGACCACCACCGGCATGCCGCGGGCACCGAGCAGGTTGCGCGCCAGCAGCAGCGCGTAGCCGGCCAGCGCCAGAACCACCGTCGCGGCACCGAGCGCCAGCCAGCGTGGCTGGCCCAGGCCCATCGCCAGCACCATCACCGCCACGCCCGGCGTATACAGCGCCCACAGCCAGGCCGGCGCGCGCCGCGAGGCCAACGGCTGGCGCGTGGCCACCGGCAGCAGTTGCAGGCTGGCGCCCAGCGCGGTCATCGTCAACATGCCCAGCGTCACCGCATGCAGCGCGGCCAGCGGCCAGCCCAGCCCACCGGCGAAAGAGCCAATCTGCCTGGCTCCGATCACCACCGCCAGCCAGGCCATCGCCTGGAACACCACTGCCGCGCCGAAGAAGCGAAACGGGATCGATGCCGGCAACAGCCGGCCCTTGGCCTCGCCGAGGAAACCCGCCACCAGCGCCATCAGGCGGTCCTCGTCAGGCGCAGCCGCACTTCGCCAGGGTCGCCGGCGACGACTTCGGCGACCCAGCCGCGCTCGGCCAGCTCGGGGAACAGCAGCTGCGGATGGCGGTCGTGGTGGACGATCACTGGCACCGGCTCGGCGAGCGAATCGACGAGCCGCAGGATCGCCACCAGCGGCCCCGGCGGCGTCATGCCGCGCACGTCGATGTGCAGCGCGTCGGCCTCGCGCCAGGGCTGGCCGGCTGGCGCTGTCACTGCCCGCTCTTGTCGCCGGCGGCCGCGGCCTGCAGCACCTGGCCGCCGATGATCAGCTTGAGCACCTCGCTCGCGCCTTCGTAGATGCGCAGCGCGCGGATCTCGCGGTACAGCCGCTCGACCACCATGCCGCGCACCACGCCGAGGCCGCCGAAAAGCTGGACGGCCGCGTCGATCACCTGCTGGGCCGATTCGGTGGCGTGGAGCTTGGCCATCGAGGCTTCGCGGGTGACGCGCTGGCGCAGCACATCCTTGGTCCAGGCCGAGCGGTAGACCATCAGCGACGACGAATCGATCGCCAGCGCCATCTCGCCGAGCTTCATCTGGGTGAGCTGGAATTCGGCCAGCGTGCGGCCGAACATGCGCCGCTGGCGCGAGCGCTGGGTGGCCTCGTCGAGCGCGCGGCGCGCGAAGCCCAGCGCGGCGGCGCCGACCGTGGTGCGGAAGGCATCGAGCGTGCCCATCGCGACCTTGAAGCCCTGGCCCGGCTCGCCGAGCAGGCGGTCCTCGCTCACCCGGCAGTCGGTGAGCCTGACGGTGCCCAGCGGGTGCGGCGCGATGACGTCGATCCGCTCGCTGGCATCGAGCCCGGGTGTCGTCGCATCGACGATGAAGGCCGAGATGCCTTTCGCGCCGGGTGCGTCGCCGCTGCGGGCGAAGATCACGTAGGAGTCGGCCAGGCCGGCGTTGGAGATCCAGGTCTTGACGCCGTCGAGCCGCCAGCCGCCCGCTACGCGCTGCGCGGTGGCGGTCATCGCTGCGGCGTCGGATCCGGCGTCGGGCTCGGACAGCGCGAAGGCGGTGATCGTCGTGCCCGCCGCCACGCCGGGCAGCAGCGCGCGCTTCTGGGCCTCGGTGCCGAACAGCGTCACCGGCGCGCTGCCCAGGCCCTGCATCGCGAGCGCGAAGTCGGCCAGGCCCGAGGCGCGGCCGAGGATCTCGCGGCCCAGGCACAGGCTGCGCACGTCCATCTGTTCGCGCGCCCCGCCGTAGGCCGCCGGCACGCACACCCGCAGCAGCCCGGCGCGGCCGAGCTCGCCGACCAGCCGCCTGCAGCAGGCGTAGACCGCGTCGAGGCTGGCTTCGGCGCCCTCGAGCAGCGGCGGCAGGGAGTCGGCGGCCCAACGCTCGAAATCGGCGGCCAGCGCGCGATGGCCGTCGTCGAAGAACGGCCAGGCGAGGTCGGCTCGGGGGGTCATCAGTTGCCTTCGAAGACGGGCTTCTGCTTGGCCGCGAAGGCGTGGTAGGCGCGCTCGAAGTCGTGGGTCTGCATGCAGATCGCCTGCGCCTGCGCCTCGGCCTCGATGCACTCGCCCAGGCCCGAGCTCCATTCCTGCCAGAGCATGGTCTTGGTCATCGCGTGGCCGAAGGTCGGGCCGTCGGCGAGCTCCTTCGCCAGCGCGTGGGCCTGCTCGAGGAGCTTGTCGGGCTCGACCAGCCGGTTGTAGAAGCCGAAGCGTTCGGCCTCCTCGCCACCGACGACGCGCCCGGTGTAGAGCAGGTCGGCGGCGCGCGACAGCCCGATCAGCCGCGGCAGCAGCGTGCACGCGCCCATGTCGGCGCCGGCCAGGCCGACGCGAACGAACAGGAAGGCGAGCTTGCTGCGCGCGGTGGCCAGGCGCATGTCCGAGCCGCAGGCGATCATCGCGCCGGCGCCGGTGCACACGCCGTCGATCGCCGAGATGATCGGCTGCGGGCAGGCGCGCATGGCCTTGACCATGTCGCCGGTCATGCGGGTGAACTCGAGCAACTCGGGCATGTCCATCTTGACCAGCGGGCCGATGATCTCGTGCACGTCGCCGCCCGAGCAGAAGTTGCCGCCCTCGCCGGTGAAGACGATGGCCTTGATGTCGGTGGCGTAGCACATCTCGCGGAACAGGTCGCGCAGTTCGCCGTAGGAATCGAAGGTCAGCGGGTTCTTGCGGTCGGGCCGGTTCAGGCGGATGGTGGCAACCTTGCCGTCGGCCGCGTAGCCGAAGTGCTGGGCCTGGTAGCCGGCGAGTTGGAGGCGTTTCATCGGTTCACTCCTTCGAGGGGTTGGGTAAGATGGTTGCGACAACGACGGGATGCACGATGGGCAAGACGACGACGATGAATGTCGAGATCCGCTTCGGCGACTGCGACCCGGCGGGCATCGTGTTCTTTCCGCGTTACCACCGCTGGATGGACGCGGCCTCGCTGCATTTCTTCATGAGCTGCGGCGTGCCGCCGTGGCACGAGCTCGAACACACCCGCGGCATCATCGGCACCCCGCTGCTTGAGCACCACGCCCGCTTCGTCAAGAGCGCGACCTACGGCGAACGCCTGGTGATCACCACCCACATCGAGGAGTGGCGCCACAAGGCCTTCGTCCAGAAGCACACCGTGATGCGCGGCGACGACCTGATCTGCGAGAGCAGCGAGACGCGCGTGTTCTGCGTGCGCGATGCGCAGGATCGCCGCCGCATCCGGGCCATCGTGGTGCCCGACGACATCCGCCAGGTCTGCGATTGAGCGACCCGAGGCTGCCGCCTCGCGGCGACCGGCCCCCGTGGGGACCAGGCAAAGCGGCGCAGCCGCCTTTGCTCGGGAGCGTGCCAGGGCGCGCATTGCCGGCTGCGATCAGCCCCGGTCGGGGTCGGCCTGGAAGGTCGACGAGGGCCTGGGCGTGCGCGCCAGCCAGTCGTCGAGCGCCTCGACATGCTCGGTCTCCTCGGCGGCGAATTCGGCCGCCAGGCGCTGGACCTCGGGGTCGCTGGCCTGCTGGCCCACGGTGCTGTAGTACTCCAGGCCGCGCAACTCGTTCTCGCGCGCGTAGAGCAGTGCCTGGTAGGCGTCGAGCGAGCGGTCGAAAGCCTCGTCGCCGCCGACCTCCGGGGGCTGGGTCCAGCGGTACTCCCACGAGCGCAGCTTGGGCAGCGCGATGCCCTGGGCGCGCTCGACGATCGAGTCGTGGTGCATGCGCGAGTAGCGCACCATGTCGCGAAACAGCGAGGACACCTGGTCGTTGTAGGTCTCCATCATGTCGGCCAGTTCGAGGTAGCGCTCGGCGGCTTCGTGCTCCAGCGCGATGGCGTGGGCGAGGAATTCGGGCAGGGTGTAGTCCATGGCGTGTGTCCCGCAGGCAATATGGATCAGCCGACCATCGTCAGGCCGCCGCTGACGCTGAGCACCTGGCCGGTGACGTAGGACGCGCCGTCGCCGGCGAAGAACACCACCGCGTCGGCCACTTCCTCGGGCTTGCCCAGCCGACGGAACGGGATCGCCTTGGTCAGTGCATCCTTGACCTTGTCGGGCACGGCGGCCATCAGCGGAGTGTCGGTGGGTCCGGGGCAGACGCAATTGACGCTGATCTGGTAGCGGGCGGTTTCGCGGGCCAGCGATTTGGTGAAGGCGATCAGTCCGCCCTTGGCGGCCGAGTACACCGTCTCGCCCAGGCTGCCGACACGGCCGGCATCGCTCGCGATGTTGACGATGCGGCCGCTGGCGCGCTGGATCATCGCCGGCAGCAAGGCCTTGGCCAACGTCATCGGCCCCATCAGGTTGAGCGCGATGAGCTTGTTCCAGAAGTCGGGCGTGCCCTCGACGAAGGGTGCGGTGCGGCCCCAGCCGGCGCCGTTGACGAGGATGTCGATGGCGCCGAAGCGCGCCTGCACCGCCTGCGCGAAGGCCTCGATCGAGGCGGCGTCGGTCATGTCGACGGCCATGAAGTCGCTCTTCAGGCCGGCCTGGCGGATTGCCGCCGCGGTGGCCTCGCCCGAGCCGGCGTCGATGTCGGCGGCGACGACGGTGGCGCCGGCGCGGGCCAGCGCCCACGCGGTGGCCTTGCCGATGCCGGAGCCGGCGCCGGTGACGATGGCGGTCTTGTGGGCGATGCTCATGCGAGGGGTCCTTTCGATGGGGTTGCGGTTGTTCAGCGCTTGGCCAGGAAGTCGTTGACCTTGCGGCGGGTTTCCGGGTGATCGTAGAGCGCGCGGGTCTCGCGCAGCTCGTCGGCGTAGCCGTCGCGGGCGGGGTCGAAGGCGGCGGCGATGCAGCGCTTGTTGGCCGCCAGCGCCGCCTTCGGGCTGGCCGCATAACGCTCGGCCAGCGCGTACGCGAACTCGGCCAGCTCGGCGCGCGGCCTCGCCCACTGCACCAGCCCCAGGCTTTCGGCCTGCGCGCCGTCGAGCACCTCGGCGCCGAGGATCAGGCGCCGCGCCAGCCCCGGACCGCACAGGCGCGTCAGCCGCTGCGTGCCGCCGGCGCCGGGCACCAGACCCAGGCGCGCCTCGGGCAGGCCGATCTTGGCTTCGTGCGCCGCCACCCGCAGGTCGCAGGCCAGCGCGAGCTCGAAGCCGCCGCCCAGCGCCGAGGTCGAGATCTCGGCCAGCGTGACCAGCGGCGCCGTCTCCAGGCGTGCGAACAGGCGCTGCATCCGGCGCACCACCTCGGTCATCGCGTCGGGGCCCTGCGGCGTCGAGAAGCACTCGCGCATCAGGCCCAGGTCGGCGCCGGCGCAAAAGGCCCGCTGGTCGCTGCGCAGGTGCAGCACCGAGACTTCGGGGTCCTCGATCGCGTGGTCGAGCGCGGCGTCGAGCTGCGCGATCAGCCCGGCGTCCAGCGCATTGACCGGCGGACGCGACATCGTCGCGATCAACACCCGACCGCTGCGTTCGGTGGTCACCATCTGCGTCATCGCGTCACTCCAGCGTGCGGTGCAGCTCCTGCAGCTTGCGCCGCAGCAGCTTGCCGGTCGGTCCGCGCGGCAGCGCGTCCACCGGGTGCAGCCAGCGCGGCCGCTGGTGCGGCGGCAGCGCCGCCGCGCCCGCGCGCAGCGCTTCGGCGACGGTGTCGCGATCGTTGGCGACGAAGAACAGCGCCACCGCATCGACGCCGTCGCGGTCGGGCACGCACACCGCCGCGGCCTCGCGCACGCCACCGGTCTGCGAGAGCAGCCGCTCCTCGAGCTCGACCAGGTTGACCCAGCGCCCATGGATCTTGACCAGCGAATCCTCGCGACCGGCGAAGCGCCAGCCAGCGGCGCGCTCGTCGACGAAGAGGTCGGCCGGGCAGAACACGCCGTCGCGGAAGTGCTCGGCCTGCGCCTGCGGCCGGTCGAGGTAGCCCAGCGCGAGTGTCGAGGCACCGATGCGGATGCGCGCGGGCAGCCCGGCGGCGACGGTCTCCAACGGCTCGATGTCCACCCCCGGCGAGGGTGTGAAGCCCTGGCCGTCGCCGCGGTCGAGCATCACCAGGATCAGGGTCTCGGAGGCGCCGTAGCCGTTGACGATGGTCAGTCCGGTCTGCCGCCGCCACTCGTCGCGCAGGCTGGGCGGCAGCGCCTCGCCCGCCGACACGCACATGCGCACGCCGGCCTGGGCGATGCCCGGCGCCAGCCCTTCGTGGAGCAGGTTGCGGTACAGCGAGGGCACGCTCATCAGCACCGTCGGGCGGTGGGCCGCGACGCTGGCGGCCACGCCGGCGGCCGTCGGCCACTGCGGATCGATGATCACGGTGGCGCCGATCTTCAGCCCGGCGTAGAGCGCATTGGTCTGCGGGTAGGAGAAGAACAGCTTCGAGCTCGCGAGCAGGCGGTCGCCGGCGACGATGCCCAGCCCCTCGCGCGAGACGCGCTCGATCTCGCGCACGAAGCGGTGCGCGTGCACCACCGCCTTGGGCTTGCCGGAGGTGCCCGACGAGTGGCACCAGAAGGCCGGCGCGTCCTCGTGCATCGGCTGGGCGGCGATCGGCGTGGCGCGGGCGAGCATGCCCCGCCATTCGTCGACCCGCAGCACGCGCTCGTGCCAGGGCGGTGCGGTGTCGTCGGCCGACTCGGCCAGGATGACCTGGAAGCCGGCCTCGTCGACGATGTATTGCCACTCGGCCGTCGGCACCCGCGGATTGACCGGCACCGCGATCGCACCGGCCCACATCGCGCCGAGGTGGGCGGCCACCCATTCGACGCCGTCGGGCAGCTTGATCGCCACCCGGGCGCCGGGGCCGACACCGCGCGAGCGCCACACCGCCGCGGCGCGGCCGGCAAGCTCGCGCAGTTCGCCGTAGTTCAGGCTGTCGGCGCCGCAGCACAGCGCGATGTGTTGCGCGTCGTGGCCGGCGAGCAGCGCCTCGGCGGCGTTGAGCGACGAGCCCGGCCGCGCCTGCAGGGTGGCCCCATGGGGGTCGCCGGCGAAACGCAGCGGCCGGCCGGCGCGCCAGTTGTCGCGCTCGGTGGCGAGGATGGCGGCGTGCTCGCGTTCCTCGGCGGCGAGTTCGCGGAACAGCTGCTCCTCGGCCGATCCGTCGCGTGAGCGACTGGCGCAGGCGCCGAAGAACTCGGCAGCGCGTTTCTCGAGGCCGATCGCGATGCGGAACAGGTTGTCCGGATCCTGCGGGCGGTTCTCCACATCCGCGAAGATTGCTGCGACCTCGATGCGAAACCAAGTCGAAGGCTCGGGCACGTCGATGTGGTAGCGCTGCGCCAGCGTTTCCATGTGCGCGCCTTCCATCAGCGCGAAGTCGCCGAACAGCTTGGCGAGCTGCGGGTCGGCGCTGTCGGCGGCGGCGCGTTGGTAGAACGCGCGACCGCCGAGCTCGATCTCGAAGGCCATGCGGATGCCCTCCAGCGCCGAGGCCTCGTCCAGCCGCCGGGCGTCTGGCAGCTCGAGCTCGTGGCCGCACTCGGGGCACAGCCCGTAGGGAATCGCGAAGCCTTCGCAGACGTGGCCGCAGTTGCCGCAGCGCCAGAGCAGGTTGGCATAGGCGCAGCACAGGTACCTGCCCTGGTCCTCGTCGGCGACCGGCCGGTGGCACGTCGGGCACTGCTGCATGGTGTGGACTCCAGGCTCGTGGGGGTGCGGTGCAGGCTTCAGGCCGCGGCAAGTTCGCGCAGCAGACGCTGCGCATGCACCGCAGCGACCAGGCGACGGTAGTTCGACGGCGTCACCGTGGTGCGCATCGGGCTGACCTGTTTCTGCACCAGTTTGCCGACCCGCGCGAGGCCCTCGTCGTCGAGTGGCTTGCCGACCAGCGCCTGGGTGCCATCGAGCAGCAGCGGCTGCGAGTTGGTGCCGGTCAGCGCGATGCGCAGGCTGGCGATCGTGCGACCCTGCAGCGCGACGGCGCAGGACACGCCGGCGAGCGGGAAGTCCATCGCCCCGCGCACCCGCGCCTTGCGGTAGCCGCTGCGCAGCGCATACGCCGGCGCCGGCAGGTGGATGCGCGCGATCAGCTCGTCGCGTGCGATGGTCAGGCAGGACGCGCCATCGTCGCGATAGCACTCCGTGAGCGCGAGGCGGCGGCTGCCGCGGACCGATTCGAGCTCGACCTCGGCGCCGAGCGCGATCAGTGCCGGTGCGAGGTCGCCGCTGAAGGCGGCATGGCAGCGCTGGCCCTGCGGCGCGACATGGCAGGTCTGGCCGTTGCGCTTGAGGCACCAGCCGTTGGCCTGGCGCCACCACTCGCTCTGGTTGTAGTACACGCAACGGGTGTCGACGCACAGGTTGCCGCCGAGCGTCGCGGCGCTGCGGTGGCCGGGGCCGGCGGCGGTGCGGGCGGCTTCGCCGATCGCGGCCCAGGGTCCGGACAGCCGGGCGTCGGCGGCGAGTTGCGCCAGCGTGACCCGCGCGCCGATCACGCCGCCCTCGGCGCCGAGATCGAACCCGGCCAGGCCGCCGACCGCGCCGAGATCGACCAGCACCGGCGGCCGCTCGATGCCGCGCCTGAGGTTGGGCACCAGGTCGGTGCCGCCGGCAAGCAGCCGCGCGCCGGGCTCGGTCGCCAGCAGCGCGGCGGCCTCGGCCACGGTGGCCGGTCGCGCGAGACGGAAATCGGGCATGCGTTCCATCTCACGTGACCTCGGGCGTGGTTGGCTTCGAAGCGGCGGCGCGGCGCGCCTGCTGCTTGAGTTCGCGCTGGCGCAGGTGCAAGGCCTCGAGCAGCCGGTCGGGCGTCAGCGGCATCACCGGGATGCGCAGGCCCACGGCGTCGTGGATGGCCGCGGCCAGCGCCGGCGGGAAGCCGTGCAGCGCACCTTCGCTGGCCTCCTTGGCGCCGAAGGGGCCCAGCGGATCGTTGCTCTCGACGATGATCACCTCGATCGGCGGCGACTCGACGATCGTCGGCATCCGGTAGTCGATCAGGTTGGCGCGCAGCGGCAGGCCGTCGACGTACTGGGTCTCTTCGCTGAGCGCCTGGCCCATGCCCATCCACACCGCGCCCTGCACCTGTCCCTCGACGGCCAGCGGGTTGATCGCCTTGCCGCAGTCGTGCGCCACCCACACCTGCTCGACCTTGACCTGGCCGGTGTCCTCGTCGACCTCGACCTCGACCACCTGCGCCGCGTAGCTGAAGCCGGCGGTCGAGCCGACGGCGGCGCCGCGGAACTTGCCGCCCTGGGTCTCGGGCGGAGTCGACCAACTGCCCTTGACGGTCAGCGTGCCGGAATCGACCAGCGCCTCCTGCACCACCTGCGCCCAGTCGAGCACCTGGTCGGTGCCGATCACGCCGCAGCTCTCGCCGGCCCACTCGATCTCCTCGGGCGAGACCTGAAGGCGCCGCGCCGCGGCCTCGGTCAGCAGGCGCTTCAAGCCCTCGGCGGCACGCAGCGCGGCGTTGCCGACCATGAACGACACCCGCGACGAGTACGAGCCGTTGTCCTTGGGCGTGAGCGCGCTGTCGGTGGCCACCAGGCGGATGCGCGACATCGGCAGCAGCAGCACCTCGGCGACGACCTGGGTGATCAGCGTCGTCGAACCCTGGCCGATGTCCGAGGCGCCGGTGAGCACGGTGATGCCGCCGTCGAAATCAAGCTTGAGGTTGATCACCGCATGGGGCTCGCCGGTCCAGTGCACCGGCTTGGCGGATCCCGACACGTAATGCGAACAGGCCATGCCCAGGCCCCGCCGCCTTCCGGGCGCGCTGGGCAGCCTGCCGCGGCGCTCGTGCCAGCCGGAGGCCCGCTCGACCGCGTCCAGGCAGGCCGGCAGGCCGTAGGAGTTGACCTGCAGGTCGTTGAGCGTGCGGTGCGGGATCGGCGTGATCAGGTTGGCGCGCCGCACCGCGAACGCGTCCAGGCCGAGCATGACGGCCATCTCGTCGAGCATCGACTCGAAGGCGAAGCGCACCTGCACCGCGCCATGGCCGCGCATCGCGCCGCAGGGCGGCAGATTGGTGTACGCGCGGTATCCGCGGTAGCGCGACGCGCCCAGCTGGTACAGCGCATGCAGCAACGCGCCCGAGTACAGGATGGTCACCAGCCCGTAGCCGGCGTAGGCGCCGCCGCGCTGCACGACTTCGGCGTCGACGGCGGTGAGCTCGCCGCTGTTCTTCATGCCGAGCTTGAGCCGCACCTCGGTGGCCGGCCGCCCGCGGTGGGTGAGGAAGACCTCCTCGCGGGTGAGCTCGAGCTTGACCGTGCCACCGGCGGCCCTGGCCAGCAGCGCGGTGATCATCTCGAAGTTCAAGGGCTCGACGCGGTGACCGAAGCCGCCGCCGAGGAAGGGCTTGACGACCCGGATCTGCGAGCCGTCGATCCCCAGTGTCTGCGCCAGCATCAGGTGCAGGTAGTAAGGTACCTGGCTCACCGAGTGCACGGTCAGGCGCTCGCGCTCGGGCTCCCATTGCGCGACCGTGGCGTTGAGTTCGATCTGGCCGTGCGCGACCTCGGCGCATTCGAAGTGGCGCTCGAGCACCAGATCGGCAGCGGCAAAGCCGGCGTCGACGTCGCCGAAATCCTGCTCGACCTTGCGCTCGAGATTGCCGGGCTTGTCGTAGCGCTGGAGAAAACTGAGTCCCTTCAGATACGATTCGTAGGCGGCGGGTGCGGCGCCGGCCTCTCCGGTGGCGCCGCCGAGCGCCCGCGGGTTCAGCTCCACCGCCA
>Ga0209797_10000770_pt1 | contig 16079 bp, 13 predicted proteins | sample DOMMetBare3Fresh_2_FD_187472 | JGI IMG/M metagenome (GOLD analysis project Ga0209797, IMG submission 187472) | Wetland sediment microbial communities from St. Louis River estuary, USA, under dissolved organic matter induced mercury methylation -... | ecosystem: Environmental > Aquatic >... | reverse complement strand
CACCCTCTGATGGCGTACTTCTTCATCCGGTAGCGGAGGGTATCCCGGGAGATGCCCAGTCGCTGGGCGGCGCGGGTCTGGTTCCCTCCGGCTTCGCGGAGCGCCTGCACGAGGAGCGACTTCTCCCACTGGTCGAGGGAGACGCCTGCGGGTGGCAGCAGCTGGTCCGGTTCGGCGCCACGACTGCTCGCCGGTTCGACCGACCTCTCGGCGACCGGCGCTGGTAACGGCTCACTGCCACTGTCCTGGGGCCGCGCCGCTCCCCCGGGCTGGGTGAGTGAGAGATGCTCGGACGACAGCTCCGTGCCCCGGCTCCACAACACGGCCCGTTCGATCACGTGCGAGAGCTCCCGCACGTTGCCGGGCCAGGGGTAGCCGAGCATCAGCTGTCGCGCCTCTGCGCTGATGCGACGGACATCCTTGCCGTACTTCGCCGAGAAGCGCCTGAGGTAGTGATCGGCGAGCAGCAGCACGTCATCACCGCGTTCTCGGAGTGGCGGCAGGCGCAGCAGCAGGACCGCAAGCCGGAAGTACAGGTCCTTCCGGAAGTGGTCTCGTTCCGATGCGCGCTCGAGGTCCCGGTTCGTGGCCGCCAGAATGCGGACATCGATCTTGCGGTCGCGGATCCCGCCAACCCGCCGGACCACCCGATCTTCGATGGCCTTGAGCAGCTTGCCCTGCAACGAGATCTCCACGTCGCCGATCTCGTCGAGGAACAGGAATCCGCCCTCGGCCGCCTCGAAGAGCCCCAGCTTCGACTCCTTGGCATCGGTGAAGGCGCCGCGCTCATACCCGAACAGTTCCGCCTCCATGAGATTGGCGGGGAGTGCGGTGCAGTTCACGTCGATGAATGGCTTGCCCGAGCGGGGGCCGGAGGAGTGAATGGTCCGCGCGATCAGTCCCTTGCCGGTGCCGGTCTCGCCGGTGATGAGCACCGGTGGCGTTTCGTCGAGTGCGGCGATCTGGCGGGCCTGCTCGAGCAGGGCGTGCATGACCCTGGACTGGCCGACGATATCGGCGAACGGCACCTCCGGTGCCACCCGCTTGCGGTAATAGGAGAGCTCCTGCTTGAGGGCGCCCGTCTCCCGGGCGCGGTCGGCGAGGAGCTTCAGCTCCTCGAGATCGAGCGGCTTCTTGACGTAGTCGAAGGCACCGAGCTTCACCGCCTCGACCGCCCCCTCGATCGACCCGTAGGCCGTCATCACCACGACCGAGATCGATGCGTCGAACTCCCGGATCTTCTTGAGCAGGGTGATCCCGTCCATGCCGGGCAGGCGCACATCGGTGAAGACCACGTCGGGGCGGAGCGACGGCAGCATCTGCAGCGCGGTTTCCGCGTCGCCGGCGATTTCCGTCTCATAGCCCGATTCCGCGAGGAAGGCCTTGATCGCCCGGGCCAGGGTGCGCTCGTCGTCGACGATGAGGATCGTGGAGGTGCTCATGGCGTCAAAGATACCGGAAGCCAGACGTGGATTGCCGTGCCGGCGCCCGGAGTGCTTTCGAGATCGAGCCGGCCGCCGTGCTGCTCGACGAAGCGGCGCGCGGTCGCCAGTCCGAGTCCGGTGCCTTCCTGCCGCGTGGTGAAGAACGGCTGCCCGACCGACGCCAGTGCCTCGGCCGGAATGCCGCGCCCGGTGTCGCGCACGACGACGGTGACCCCGGGGACCGGGTGCGCCTCGTGGGAGGGCGCGGCCCTGATCGAGAGCGTGCCCCCGGCCGGCATCGCGTCGAGCGCATTGGCCAGCAGTTCCACCAGCGCCTGCTCGAGCTTCATCGGATCGACCTGCACTTCAGGCAGCGTGTCCGGCACATCCACCTGCAGCGTGACGCCCTGGCTCCTGATCCGCTCCGCGAATGCCGGGAGTACGCCCTGCACGAGGGCGCTGACCCGTTCGGGCATGGGATGAAAGGGGGCCGGCCGCGAGAAGGTGAGCAGGTGGGTGATGCGCCGATCGAGACGGTCGACCTCTTCGATGATGGCGCGGAGCTGCTCCCCGGCCGCGGGAGAGTTGGGGTGCCGCAGGACGAGCTGGGCCGAGGCCCGGAGGCTCGCCAGTGGATTGCGAAGTCCATGCGCGACCGCGGCCGCCATTTCACCGATCGAGGCGAGCTTCTCCGACTGCACCAGCCGGTCGCGGGATTCCCGCAACTGCGCCGTCATCCCCGCAAAGGCGGTCGCAAGTTCGCCGATCTCGTCCCGGCTCCGGGTTTCGATCGGGTGGTCGAGATTGCCGCCTCCCACGACCGCCATCGCCTGGCGCAGCTCCTGGATGGGCCGCGCAAGGCCGCGCGCCATCAACCACGCCGCGCCGATGCCGGCGGCGAGCGACGCCAGGAAGATCCCCACCAGCAGCCGCTGTTCCGAGTGCACGATCTCTTCCACCCTCGCAAAGGCGCCCTGGACGCTGGTCTCCCGGGTCCGGCGATAGATCTGCCGGTTGAGCGTGGTCAGTGCGGGCTGAAGATTGGTCCTGAGCTCAACCAGCGCGATCTCGTAGGCCCGTTCGCGCCGGCCCTGGTCCATGAGGCGGAAGACGGAATCGCCCACGGCAACGAACTGCGCCTGGATGGTCTTTATCGCCTCTGCGAGGGGCGCGTCCTCCGGCGGGAGCTCTGCCTTCCACTGCTCGAAGCGGTAGTCCACCACCTGGCCCGCCAGGGTGAATTCCTTGCGGGCGCTGGGGTCGAGGCCGCTGAGGTAGCGCCAGATGACCTCGCTCTGGTCGAACATCGCGGTCTCGAGCTCCGCGTAGATCCGGTTGCGCCCCAGGCGATCGCCGAGGGTCTGGAGCGCGCGCTGTTCGAGCGCATTGCTGCGGATCGCTTCCGCGCCGATGAGCAGCGCGGGGAGCACCATGAGGGAGACGCCGAGGAGGAGCTTTCGCTGAAAGGTCACGCCGGAGAAGCTACAGGCTCCGCGCCTCGTCCACCAACCCGTCCAGCAGGGCCGCCACGTGCCCCGGGCCGGTGCGCGGATTCATCACCGTCACCCGGAGCACCCGCCGACCGTCGAGGACGGTGGTGGTGATCCAGCCGCGCCCGGATCGGTTGTAGCGCTGGCGCAGTTCGAAGTTGAGTGCGTCGAGCCCGGCGCCGGTGGTCCGGCCATCTCCCACGAAGCGGAAGCAGAGGATGTTGCACTCCGGCTCGTGGACGGCCTCGAATGCGGGATGCTCGCCCACCAGGTGGTAGAGGGTCATCGTGACGTCGCAGAGGCGGTCGTAGAGCAGGCCGATCCCGTCGGCGCCGTGACGCTCGAGAGCCACCCACAGCTTGAGCGCGTCCGCGCGCCGGGAGCACTGGAAGCTGCGGACGCCCTGGTCCCAGACTCGCTCCGTCCCCTGGCCGTGAAAGAGATACGGTGCCCGTTGCGCGAAGGCCTGGTCGAGATCCCGTTCGTGCCGGGCCAGCACCATGCCGGCGGAGAGCGGGAGCAGCATCGCCTTGTGCGGGTCCCAGGCAATGGAGCGCGCGTGTCGAAGGCCCGCCACCCGATGGCGGTGCCGTGCCGAGAGCAGGGCCGAGGCGCCGTGCGCGCCGTCGACGTGCAGCCACAGCCCGCGCGCCTCACAGAGACGGCCGATGGTTTCGAGGTCGTCAAAGGCGCCGACCGGCGTCGAGCCGGCTGTTGCCACCACGGCCATCACCCCCCGTTCCTCCAGGGCCAGGCGATCGAGCGTCGCCACCAGCGCGTCGGTGTCCATCCGGAAGTCGCGCGTGGGGACGGCGATGCCGGACCTGAGCCCGATCCCGAGCTCGCCGATGGCCCGGGTCACGGCGTAGTGGGACTGCTCGCCGTAGACGATGACCGGCGGATTCGCGCCGACGCCGAGCTCCCATGCATCCGGCAGCGCGGCCGCCCGCGCGGCGAGGAGGGCGGTGAAGGTCGCCTCGGTTCCGCCGGAGGTGAGGGTGCCGCCGCAGTCGGCACCGAGTCCCGCGAGCTCCCCGAACCAGCGCACCACCCGGTGCTCGATGGCGTTGACGGAGGGCGACATCTCGCGGACGGCGGTCGAGTTGTTGAGCGCGCTGATGAGCGCCTCACACCAGATCGTGGCGGGCAGCGGCGCGGACACCTGGTGCCCGAGATACATCGGGTGGGTAAGGCGGGTGACGTCGCTGATGACGTCCCGTTCAAGCCGTTCGACGACGTCGGCGAGCGGCCGCCCCTCGCGGGGCATCGGTTCGTCGAAGCGGGCGTACAGCTCTGCCGGCGAGAGCGAGGTGGAGACCGGGCCCTCGCCGCGGGCGGTGCTCGCGAGGTAGCGGACGACGAGATCGAGGAAGAGGGCGCCGGCCTCATGCGAGGCGTCAGCGTCGAGTGGGGCCAGCAGCGAGTCGGGCATGCCCCAATGTACTGTGGGGCGCCAGCGCCCGGAGGGGCCGCTAGTGCGCGGCCCCCGGTCCTCCCTGGGTGCGTCCGGTCCGGAAGGCCAGCAGCAGCGGCAGCGCCAGGACGAAGAGCACGCCCATGATGAGAAAGACCTTCTCGAAGGCGATGACGCTCGCCTGCTGATAGAGCTTGAGGTTCAGCAACTCGAAGGCGCGGGTCTGGGCCTCCTGCACGCTGCCGCCCAGCCGGAGCATCCGGCTCGTGACCGCGGCGATCCAGCCGGCAGTCGCCGGCTCAGCGGGGTTCAGGTGGGCCCGGAGCGCCTCGCGACTCTGCTCTGTGAAGCGCGTCAGCAGGGTGGCCGTGACCGCGATGCCGAAGCTGCCGCCGAGCTGCCGGGAGAGATTGAAGAGTCCGGTGCCCTGCGCGAGCTGCTGCGGCCGGAGGTCGGCCACGGCGACCTGGGTCAGGGGCACGAAGATGAGTCCGAGGCCGACGCCACGGAGAATCATCGGCACCACGGTGTCGCGCATCCCGATGTCCAGGGTGAAGTGGTAGTGCATCCACATCGACCAGGCGAAGAGTCCGACGCCGAGGGTGATCAGATAGCGGGCGTCCATCCTGCCGGTGATTCGTCCGGTGACTGCCATGGTCACTGCGCTCGCCAGCGCGCCGGGGAGGATCACCTTGCCGGTGTCCCATGCGGTGTAGCCGAGGTGCGACTGCAGGAAGACCGGGAGCGCGAAGACGCTCGAGTAGAGCGCGAAGCCCAGGATGAGGCCGAACACCACGCCCGCGGAGAGCTGCCGGTTGCCGAGGATCCGGAGATCGACCACCGGGTGCTCCACCGTGAGCTCGTGCCAGACGAACCCGACCAGCGACAGCGCCGCGATCAGCGCCTCGGTGCGGATCTCGGTGGCGTCGAACCAGCCTTTCGATTCGCCGCGCTCGAGCATGATCTGCAGCGCGCCGATTCCCGCGATCAGCAGCGCCAGTCCGAGCCAGTCCACGGTGTCCGAGCGTTCGTTGGCATGCTCGGGCTCCGGGACGTAGCGCCAGGTGAGCATCGCCGCGGCGATGCCGAGGGGGATGTTGATGTAGAAGATCCAGGGCCAGGAGTAGTTGTCGGTGATCCAGCCGCCGAGAGTCGGGCCGAGGGTGGGACCGACCATCACGCCCATGCCGAAGATCGCCATCGCCTTGCCGCGCTCGTGCAGCGGGAAGACGTCGAAGAGGATCGCCTGCGCCGTGGAGATGAGCGCGCCGCCACCGATCCCCTGGATCACCCGGGCGCCGACCAGTTCGACGAGGGTGTGGGCGTTGCCCGCGAGGAAGGAGGCAGCGGTAAAGAGGATGATCGAGCCGGTGTAGTAGTTCCGCCGCCCGAACCGGTCCGAAAGCCAGCTGGTCAGCGGAAGGATGATGACGTTCGCCACGATGTACCCGGTGCTGACCCAGGCGATCTCTTCCAGCGTGGCGCCGAGATTCCCCATCATGTGCGGGATCGCCACGTTCACGATGCTCGTGTCCACGAGCTCGAGGACGCTCGCGGACACCACCGCGAAGGCGATCAGGTAGCGATGCCGGTAGACCTCTTCGCGCGTCAGGCGTGCCTGGCGGAGCGGCAGAGCGAGCGTGGCCATGCTACCTGGTGGTGATCGTGGCGACCACGGACATGCCGGGCAGCAGACGGTGCGTGGTATCGGCGCCGCCATCGACCGCGATCCGCACTGGGACCCGCTGCACCACCTTGGTGAAGTTGCCCGACGCATTGTCCGGCGGCAGCAGCGCGAAACGGGCGCCGGTCGCCGGGCTCAGGCTCTCGATGTGTCCGGAGAAGTGATGGCCCGGGAAGGCATCGACGGTGAAGCTGACCGAGTCGCCCACCGCGATATCCTCCATGTCGGTTTCCTTGAGGTTGGCGGTGACCCAGACGTCGTGGTCGGGAATCACCGACATCAGGGTCTGCCCCACCTGGACCAGCGCGCCGGGCTCCACGGACCGCCGGCCGATGATCCCGGACGCCGGCGCAGTGAGCACGGTGTAGCTGAGCTGCAGCCGCGCGGTTTCCACCGCGGCCCGCGCGCTCATCACGCGGGACTCCGCGGCACCGACCATGGCGCTGCTTGCCGAGACCTGGCTGCCCGCGGCCGTCGCCATCCGCCGCGCGGCGTCGAGATTGGCCTGCGCCGATTCGAATGCGGCCTGCGCCGCGTCGAGCTGCTGGGCCGCCACGATGTTCTGCGCCGCGAGCCCCTTGATCCGCTCCAGGTCGGCGCTCGCCTTGCGGAACGCCGCCTCGGCGGAGGCCACCGTGGCGCGCGCCGACTGTTCCTGCGCCTCCGTCGCGGCCAGCTGCGCCTGCACCTGCCCGATCCGGCCGCGATTTCCCACCGCCGCCAGCGCGGTGGTGAGGTCTGCTTCGGCCTGCATGAGCTTGGCCTTCAGGTCGCGGTCATCGAGCACGACTAGGGTGTCCCCCGCGGCGACGGATTGGTTTTCCTCGACAAGCACCCGCGCGACGAAGACCTGCACCTTGGGCGCGACGGGCGTGATGTGACCGTCGACCTGCGCATTGTCGGTTTCAACGTGGTTGCGCGAGAAGCGGTAGGTGCGCCAGCCCCAGATCGCGAGGGCGATGCCCCCGATGGCCGCGATGATGGGAAGGATGGGGCGGCGCGGCGCGGTGACGACTACGGGCGGCGACATGATCGGTTCCTGAGCGACAGTGGTCACTTGAGCTGCTCCAAGACGCCGAGGGCGCGCAGCGCGAGAACCCGCGCGACGGCAGCGTTGACGTGGGCCTGGATCAGGCCGTCGCGTGCCGCGACGAGCCCGCCCTGGGCACTGGTGGTTTCGACGGTGCCGGCGACGCCAGCGGCAAAGCGGTCGCGTGCCTGCGCCAGTTCACGTTCGGCGAGCCGCAGCCGGTCGGTCGCGAGCTGCACCTGGTGTTCGGCGGAGGAGAGATCGAGCAGCGCCTGCCGGGTGTCCGTTGCGACCTGGCGCTCGAGGTCGTGCTGCCGGATCCGCTGGGCCTCGAGGCGCGCCGACTGTTCCTGCTGCCGGGCAGGGCGCCGAAAGCCGTCGAGCAGTGGCAGGCTCAACTGGATGCCGACGTTGTAGCTGCCGGCCAGGGTGCCAAGGCTTGCCCCGCTCTGGGTGTAGCCGCCGAGAACCGAGAGGCTGGGGATGTACTCGTAGCCGATCGCCTTGAGCGACCGCTCGATCACCTTCGTCCGCGAGCGCTCGGCTTCGACCTCGGCCCGATGCTCGAGCGCGAAGGCGACCGCGGCCTCCGGTGAGCCCGGGATCGGGGTGTCGCCCCCCACGAGCGAGTCGGCGAGCAGGAGCGGCGTCTCGGGCGGCAGGTCGAGGGCGCGGGCCAGATCGAGTCGGGTGCGGTCCTGCTGGTTGCGGGCGACCTCGAGCTGGGTGAGCACCGCCGCGAGCTGCACCTCGCTCCGGGTGCCATCGATGGCGGCACTCACACCCGCCGAGACCAGCTGGCGCGCCTGATCGAGCAGGGAAGCCGCGATCACGCTGTCCGCTTCCCGCGCATGCACGGTTTCGGTGGCGCTCAGGGCGCGGAGATAGGCCAGGCCCGCGCTGGCGGCAGAAAGCTCCCCCACCGCGCGGGTATCGGCTCCACTGGCGAGCGCGGAGTCCCTGGCCGCGCGATAGCGGCTCAGGGTACTCGCATCGAAGAGCGTCTCCGAGGCGCGGACCTGGAAGCGCCAGACGGTGAAGGGGTCGGTCACGCCCTTCGCGAACGGAATGCCGAATTCATCGATGTTGACCGTCTGCCGGGTGGCGCTGGCACCGAGGCTGACCGAGGGCAGCAGGTCGGCGCGCCGCTGCCCGACCCTCGACTCCGCGATGCGTTCGTTGAGGCGAGCCAGCGCGACGGCGATGCCGCGCTGGCGGCCCATGGCAATTGCGCCCGGCAGCGTGAGGGTCACCGGCGCAGGTGTCTGGGCGGCCAGGGGGCTGGCGAGGAAGAGCAGGGGGATCAGTCGTGAGAGCTGGCGCATATCACTGTTCCTGGGACGACGTCACGAGCAGGCCGTGCAGGTAGAGGTCCGTCATTCCGCGGAGCAGGTCCTCGGACGACAGCGGGGCAGGATCGTACTGCTGGAAGTAGTGGCGGAACTGGGCCAGCTGCACGCAGAGCGTCTGCAGGGCCCGGGCGACGAAGGGCGTCTCGACCTTGCGGAACTCACCGCCGGCGATGCCGCGGGTCAGCACGGCCTCGATGACTCGCCGGCCACGGAGGATGATGGTCTGGTAATACCAGCGGGCGAGTTCCGGGAAGTTGCTGAGTTCGGAGAGCACCAGCCGGCTGAGGCGCACGTGCAGCGGATGATTGATTGTCTCCCAGTAGCGCGCCATCAGCGCGACCAGCAGATCGGCGCTGCTGCCCTCCCAGGTGCGGACGAATTCCTCGGCCGAGACGATAATGGCCTCGAACTTGGCCCGGACCATTTCACGGAACAGCGCTTCCTTGGAATCGAAGTAGAGGTAGAGGGTCCCCTTGCTGACGCCGGCCCGCCGCGCGACGTCCTCGCACCTGGTGCCCGCAAAGCCGAGTTCGCCGAACACCTCCATGGCTGCGTCGAGGATTTCCTCGGGGCGGGCATCGGGCCGTCGCCGCCAGCGGGGAGGGGCGACGGTGGGCTTCGAGGTGGGACTGGGCATCTGGGGCTCCGAAAATAAGTAACTGACCGGTCAGTAATGTATTCTTGCTTCCAGATCGGTCAACTTCCATTTCCGTGGAGCGGCACCGAATCGGCGCGGCCCGTTCCGACGCTCTTGCTGCAGGCCAATGTCCTGCACTACCTTAGTCGCACTCACCGCCGGAGGCCTTTCTCGATGCCGGAACGGTTCCTCAGCTCCGACGATTACGACGAACACGCCCACCAGCTCTACAACGAAGGTCGCTTCGACGAAGCGCTCGACCTTCTCCAGGACGGCATCCAGCTCTATCCCAACTCCGTGGAACTCCACGTGGGGATGGCCTATGCCTATCTCGCGCGGGAGGACGTCGCGTGGGCGCGCCGGAGCTTCGAGCGCGCGCGCACCCTCGATCCCGATCACGAGGACACGCTGGCCGGGTATGGCGAGGTGCTCCTCAAGCTCGGCGAGCGGGGCCCGGCGCTCGCCGCGTTCGATCGCATCCTCGCGCTGGGGTTCAAGGAAGATCACGAGCTGATGCTGCAGATCGGGCGGGCCCTCTTTCGCGAGGGCCTGCTCGCCGCCGCACAGAGCTTCTTCGAGTATGCCGTCAATGCGCAGCCCGACTGCCCCGAGGCGGCTGCCTGCGTCGGCTATGCCTGCCACCGCCTGAATGACGACGGCGGCGCCCTGTACTGGCTGCGTCGCGCGCTGCAGATCGATCCCCAGTACAGCGAGGCCCGGATCTATCTGGCCAACATGCTGTACGACCGGAGCGAGTCGGAGGCGGCGATGCACCATCTGCATCAGACCATGCCCGAAGATCACTTCGATGAACTCGGCATCTGGCGCTACGTCGAACTGAAGAAGTCCCTCTATCGCCTGCCGGACGACGATCCCGAACTCCGGCCCTGGTTCGCCCGGCTCGGAGAAGTCGCCGGGGAGCCGGACGCGGTGGACCAGTTGCTCGCCGAGGTCGAAGCCACTCAGCCGGATGGCAGCACCCGCGATCCCACCCAGCTGGAGCTGTTCGGAACGCTGCTGACCGAATTGCAGGCGATGCAGAAGCGGGCGATCCCCCCTGGGATGCACACGATCGCGAACCTGAGCGGCAAGACCTTTCGCGGCACCTGGGATGAAATCCTGGAGCAGATGAAAAGCGCGGAGCGGGAGTGGGCCGAATCGCCGGTGCACGAGTTCATGGCGGATCTGGCCCGCCGCGGCGCCGCGGAGACCGGGGTCGTCATCCCCACGACCGACGCCGAATCCTTCCTGCGGGGCAGCGCACAGGCCGGGGTGGTCCGGATCATTCAGTAGCCCCTGGTCGAGGAGGCGCGCCGAGCCTGCTCGGCGCTAGGGCGACCCGGTGGGTCGCCCTTACATTTGTCGGATGCCGAACTCGCTCCCCTCCTGGACCGCCGGGGTCCGCCGTGAAGTGCTCCCCAACGGACTGACGCTTCTCGTGCAGCGCGATCGCTCCGCTCCGGTCGCCGCCGTTGTCACCCATGTCAAAGCCGGCTTCTTCGATGAACCCGATTCCTGGATCGGGATCTCCCATGTGCTGGAGCACATGTTCTTCAAGGGTACTCCGACGCGCGGTGTAGGGCAGATCGCCAAGGACACCAAGGCCGTCGGCGGCTACCTCAACGCCAGCACCAGTTACGATCGCACCAGCTATTTCGCCGTGCTGCCCGCGGACCGGCTGAGCGACGCGGTGGCGATCCAGGCCGATGCGCTCATGCACGCGCTGATCGACCGGGATGAACTCGCCCGGGAGCTGCAGGTCATCATCCAGGAGGCCAAGCGGAAGCTCGACCACCCGGGAGCCGTCACCCACGAAACCCTTCATGAAGTGATGTACGATCGGCACCGGATCCGGCGCTGGCGCATCGGGTACGAGCAGGATCTCGCGAAATTCACGCGTGAGGATGTCTTCGGGTATTACAGCTCCCGCTATGTCCCCGCGCGCACGATCGTCGCGATCGTGGGCGACGTCGATGAAGCCGAAGCGCTGGCGCTCGGTCGGCGGACCTACGGCGACTGGGCCCCGGCCGACGGCGCGGTGAATCCGTCGCCCGCGGAGCCGCCCCGACGCGAAGTGCGGGCGCGTACGCTGCGCGGTGACGTGACCCAGTCGGAGGTCGCCCTCGGGTGGCGGGGCGTCGGCGCGCTCGATCCGCTTGCCATTCCCCTCGATCTCGCCGCGGGGGTCCTGGGCAGCGGGCGCGGGAGCTGGCTGTATCAGGCGCTCCGGGAGACCGGGATCGCCACGTCGGTGAGCGCTCATCACTACTCGCCCACCGAGCTCGGGGTGTTCTCGATCGGCGCGGACTGTGACGCCGACCGTGTCGACGCGGTGGTGGACCGCGTCGCTGAGGCGGTCGCACGCCTGTCACTCCGCGGTCCCAACCCCGACGACCTGGAGCGTGCCCGCACCCTGCTGCTTTCGCGCTGGTCGCGCGGGATGGAAGAGATGGACGGGCGCGCCTCGTCCCTCGCCGGCGCCGAGGCGCTGGGTGACTACCGGCTGCTCGATCGGGAGTTCACGGAACTCGCAGCCGCGACCGCGGACCAGGTGCGCGAAGCCGCCGCGAAGATTCTGGACCCGGAGGCGGTCTCGGCGGTGGTGTACCAGCCGCGACATCGCGGGGAGGATCTCACGGCGGATCGGCTGGCGAGAGCGTTCGCGGTGACGCCGCTTTCTTCCGGGAACGGGGCGCACCACCCGGGTAGAGCCACCGGCGCGCGGTCACTCGCGGGATCCCCCGCAATCGTCTCTCCGCGCCGGGAGATCGCAGGCGTCCACCACGTCGCCCTGCCGGCGTTCGACCTCCTGGTGCGCAACAAGCCCGGCGTTCCGCTGGTGAATCTGGGCGTCTACTTCCCCCGGGCGACCTTCGATCCGCCTGGCAAGGCCGGTATCAGCGCGCTGGCCGTTCGCACCGCCATCCGCGGCGCCGCGGATCTCGATGCGTCGGCGCTGGCCTTCGCGTTCGAGCGGCTCGGCGGCACCCTCAGCTCGAGTGTGGCCCTTGACTACGTAGGGCTGGGTACGTCGGTGCTCGCGGGCAACCTCGGCGCTGCGGCGTCCCTGCTCGATCTCGTCGCCACCGAACCCTGCTACCTCGAGGAGCAGGTCGTCGCCGAGCGCCGGCTGCTGGTGGAGGAGACGACGCAGGCCAGCGACGACATGTTCCGATATCCATTTCAGCTCGCCTTCGCCGCCGCGTTCGGCGATCAGACCTACGGCGTGCCGGCGCTCGGCTGGCCGGATCAACTCGCCACAGTTTCCGCTGCGGACATCCGCGTCTGGCATCAGCAGATAGCACGGCAGCAGCGTGGGGTTGTCCTCGCGGTGGGAGCTCTGGATGCCGACGCCGCCATCGCGGCGCTCGTGGCGACGTTTGGCGGTCATGCGGCGCGGCCGGCGGCACCGCTCACCACACCGGTGGCCTGGGCGCTGGGGCAGGAGAGTGTGACCCGCGCGGTCACCCGGGAGAAGGCACAGTCGGCGTTCGCAATGGTGTTTCGTGGCCCGTCACGCCGCGCCCCCGACCGCCATGCCGCGGAGGTCTGGTGTGCCGTCGCGAGCGGGCTGGGAGGGCGGCTCTTCGAGGCGCTGCGCGATCGGCGGTCGCTGGCCTACACCGTCGTGGCCTCCTCGTGGCAGAAGGCGCGCGGTGGCGCGTTCGTCAGCTATATCGCCACCGCACCAGAGCGGGAAGCGGAAGCGCACCGGGAAATGCTGCGTGAACTCGAACGCTTCGCCGAGGAGCGGGTGACTGCCGTCGAACTGACGCAAGCCACCAGCTATCTGGCGGGGCAGACGGCCGTGAATCGGCAGAGCGCCTCGGCGGTGGCTGGGGAGATGCTCGATGCCTGGCTTGCGGGTGGGGGGCTCACCGACCTCGAGGACCCCGCGGGGCGGTATCGCGCGGTGACGGCGGAGGCGATCCGTGAGGTCGCCGCGCGCACCCTGGGCGGTCCCCGGGCGGAAGGGGTGGTGAGGGGAACGGCCTAGGCTCAAGGTTTCTCGATCCTGGCCGATACTCGGGGGGATGACCACGCCTCTTGGAGTGCCGCCCCTCCCCATTCGCACCGCCGAGTATCGACCGGCCGGGACTCAGCAGGCTCTCCCCCGCGCGCCGGCGCCCGAGTCAGCGCCGGCCCGCTGGAGCACACCACCGCAGGCCCGTCCGACCCCCGATCATCTCGCGCTGGTCCAGGCGCTCGTCCAGGCGGGGCAGTTCACGCGCGGGATGGAACTGCTCGATGCCGTCTGGCATCATGACATGCACGATGAGCACTGCTGGTATCTGCGGCTGTGGCTGCTGGCTGGGCAGGGACGGATTCATGAGGCCATCGACCTCGCGCGAGTCGCGACCGGGCACCTCCCCGGGTCGGCGGCCATCGCCTATCTGCGAGCGGCGCTGGAACTCGGCGCAGGCGATCCGCAGGCCGCGGTGGAATCGGCGCTCCGTGCCGCCGCCATCGCACCGGGGCGTGTCGAGCCGGAAGCCATGCTGGAACGGGTGCTGGAGAGTCACCATACGAGGATCGAGGCTGCTGCCGACCGCCTCCCGACTCAGCGCGGTGTCGAGGACCCTCCGTTGAATCCGGTTGCCGCCGCCCTCGCCGGCCTCGCCCTGCTGCATCCTCAGGGCAGTGCGCTTGCGTACCGTCCCACTCTGCCGCCCTACGAGCCCCCGCTCGCCGCCGACCGTCACCGCTGGGAGGACGACCGGCGGATCGGGCTGATCGCGGTGGCGACGGTTGTGGCCGCGGTCTGGGCAGTCCGGGAGCCGTTGCTCGCGACCACCGCGCTCGCGGCCGTCGTGGCCTGGCTCAGTCGACCGAGCCGCTCGCGGCGATTGTAGGAGACCCACCCAGCAGTCTGGTCACGGCCCGCGTCCGGAAATCGAAGATCCGCCCCAGCTGCCAACCGACCAGCGCCGACGCCAGCTCGCCCAGCGGCGCGAACGGCAGGCGATACCGCACCTCATCGTCGATGCGGGTCCCCTCCGACTCGTCGCGGAAGCGATGGGTATGCACCCACATCCGGTAGGGTCCCTCGATCTGTTCGTCCACGAAGCGTTCGCCGGGGCGCCACACCGTGATGAGGGTCCGCCAGCGCAGCGGCAGCCCGAACAGCGCGAGGCGGTAGTCGATGACCGTTCCCGCCCGGCAGTCAATCGGGGACGGGGTGAGGATCCGGAACCGCAGTTCGGGTGGGGTGATCCGCTCCAGGTTGGACGCGTCGGCGAAGAACGCGAAGATCTGGTCCCGCGGTCGCGGCAACCAGAGGCTTCGGGTGAGGGAGTGGATCACTTGCCTGCAAGCAGCTTCTGCACCCGGGCGCGGAAGGTCTCGGTGATGGTCCGTCCCATCTCCGTTTCCTTGGCGACCCATTCGGCGTTGCGGAAGCTGCGCGGCGACGTTGCCTGACGGAGCGCCTCGAGGTAAGGCTCCACGCGCGCGTAGAGCAGCAGCCCCTCGCCGTTATTTTCCGCGAGGAAGTCGGCGTGGACGACGCCGTTGCGCGCCATGCTGTAGACCATCTCCCAGTAGGTGGAGGTCTGCCGCCAGGCCCGATTGAGGGGATGGTCGGGGCGGAGCACCGCGAGTGCCTCTTCCGTGTTGCGGGGCCAGTAGTCGCGGTTGATGGCGTTTCGCGATTCGCGCATCACCTCCTCGCGGCGGAGGTCGTAGATCTTGAGCAGCAGGTCCGCGTCGAAATGGTCGGGAGTCTCTTTGAGCATGGGCTGAGCCGGTCCGGTGAACTGAGAGCGTGAAGTCACGGTGTGGGAGCGGTGACGCCCAGCCGCCGCGCAATGACATCGAGCGCGCGTTGCGGCGAGGTGCTCCCCGAGGTCAGGACGTCGACAAGACAGGAGCCGCCCGCCGGGCGGGCGTGGAGGATGATGTGGCCGCCGTGGCCGAGCAGGCCGACGGCGATGCCCTGGGGCCCGGTGCGGGCGACGGGAGGGCCGTGCGCCGTGAGGCCGATGGCTCCCGCGGCCGCGATGGTGAGCGCGGCGAGCGCCTGCTCATCAGCAAGCGTCGGCGTGGTGACGCCGTCGAGGTCGGTGATGGTGTGGGAGAAAGTTGCCATCGGCCATCAGCCATTCGCCGCCGGCGGTCCGTCGCGACATGCGGCGGGACGCTGACGGCTGACGGCCCCCTGATCTAGAACATCGAGATCGCGAGCAGCGAGCGAAGATTGTCGTTCGTCACCCGGAGCCGTGCGGACAGCAGGCGGGTCATGGACCAGAGGATCTTGTAGGCCATGTCGCGGTTGAAGTCGAGCAGGATTTCGAAGTCCGGCCTCGAGATCGTCATGAGGGTGACCGGGCCGTTGGCGATCGCATCCGTGCTCCGCTCCGAGCGATCGAACACGGCCATCTCGCCGAAGCAGGCGCCCGGCTTGAGCACCGCGAGCGCCTCCTCTCCCGAGCCCGGGATGTTGCGGCTGATGCGGACTTCCCCGGTGACGATCAGGTAGAAGCGATTGCCCGGCTCCCCTTCCTTGAAGACATACTGGCCCCCGGTGTACTTCTGCTCCTTGCAGATTTCCGCGACGCGGGCAAGTTCCCCCTCGTCCAGGTCGGCAAAGATCGCCGTCTTCTTCAGGAGCTCGAGTTCCATGGTCGGGTGCGGGCAGGGGTGAGCAGGCGGCACGAAGGGCTTCCGGACAGGCCGGAAACCGAAGCTAGCCCCCGGCATGGGGGGGAGCAAGGTCATCCGTCACCGCGCCGGTCCGGTCTCACGGCGGCAGACCTGCTTACCCTGGCGAGAATCCCGCTTGCCGTCGCCTTCCTGCTGGTGCCCGACGCGGTGGCGAGGCTCCTGATTCTCGCCGTCGCCGCGGCGACCGACCTGCTGGACGGGGCGCTCGCGCGCCGGCTCGGCAGCTCCCGATTCGGCGCCTTCATCGATCCGGTGGCAGACAAGCTGTTCATGGCGGCCGCCTTCCTGGTGGTGGCGCTTTCGCGGCAGCTCACCTGGTACGAAATCTCGGCGGTGCTGCTGCGGGACCTCGCCGCGACCATCGCCTTCTTCGTCACCTACTTCT
>Ga0209797_10000768_pt1 | contig 16083 bp, 12 predicted proteins | sample DOMMetBare3Fresh_2_FD_187472 | JGI IMG/M metagenome (GOLD analysis project Ga0209797, IMG submission 187472) | Wetland sediment microbial communities from St. Louis River estuary, USA, under dissolved organic matter induced mercury methylation -... | ecosystem: Environmental > Aquatic >... | reverse complement strand
CGCTCGGTGAGGCCGGGCGCGAGCAGTTGCTCCGCGAGGTCGTGGAGCGGCTGCGACAGGCGGCGGAGGCAGGCTCCGTCGTCCGGGCGCCGCAGCGGCGGCCCGTGGCGCCGGACGCCGCCGACACCCGTGAGAAGCGCCCGCACACACCCGACGACTATCTCTACGCCATCCGCGCGCTGACGTCCCCCCTGGTCGACTGCGGCACCGTGGTGGCCGACCTTCCCACCCTGGCGGCCCACGTTGCCCGCCTGCTCTCGGTGTCACGGCCGACCGCGGGTGCGATGCTCGACCGCCTCGAGTCGGACGGGCTGATCGAGCGCGGCCCCGGGCGGGAGGTCCTGCTCACGGACGCTGGACGGCGAGGGGCGGACCGCCTCGTCCGCCGGCACCGGGTGGTCGAGCGCCTGCTCACCGACGTGCTCGGCTACACGGTGGCCGAGTGCCACGGGCTGGCCCTGCAGGTTCGCGGCGAGTTCGACGAGGAGATGATCGAGCGCCTGGCGGAGCAGCTGTCCCCGCCCGACCGCTGCCCGCACGGCTGGCCCCTCGATCCTGCGCTCGAGCGCGAGCAACTCGTCGACGTCGTCGCTCTGTCGGCGCTACGGGACGGCCCTGCTCGGATCGTCGCTCTCGTCGAGGGCGACTCCGGCGTCGTGCGTCGTCTTGCCGCGCTCGGATTGACGCCCGACGTGGAGATCGAGCTCGTCGCCGGCGAAGCGGGCACCGTCACGGTCGTCGTGGACGGGATGCGACGCGGGCTCGACGAGGTGAGCGCCGCGTCGGTGCTCGTTCGCCCGGGCCTCGGCGCCGACGAGACTGCCGCCGCGCCCGGGCGCGGGAGGCCTCGCCCGGCAGCGGTCGGGCCGTTGCTTTAGGATTTGCAGCGGAAATTCCGGAGCGTGGCCCGACGCAGGGTCTCGCTCCGGCTTTTGCCATCCCTTCCTCGGGGTGGACGCTCCCGCGATCAAGGAGAGAAGGGCTCTGCGACGACCGACCCACCCGATCGGCCTCTACGACCCGGCGTACGAGCACGACGCCTGCGGCGTAGCGTTCGTCGTGCGCCTCGACGCGGTTCCGAGCCACGAGACGGTGCGCCGCGCGATCGTGGCGCTCGAGAACCTCGAGCACCGGGGTGCGTCCGGCGCAGACCCCGACACGGGCGACGGCGCGGGCATGCTGCTGCAGCTGCCGGACGCGTTCTTCCGCGGGGTCGTGGAGGAGCCGCTGCCGCCTGCCGGAGCGTACGGTGTCGCGGTCTGCTTCATGCCGCACGACGAGCAGCGGCGTCAGGAGCTGGAACGGCTGCTCGCCGACACCGTCGAGGCAGAGGGCCAGCGGGTCGTCTGCTGGCGCAACGTCGAGGTCGACACGAACCACGTCGGGCGGGTCGCCGGCGAGGCACGCCCCTACACGGAGCACCTCGTCGTCGCAGCCTCGCCGGAGCTCGCCGGCGACCAGGACGCGTTCGAGCGCAAGCTCTACGTGATCCGGCGCGTGGCCGAGCTCGCGGCGGGGCCGGACCTCGTGATCCCCAGCTTCTCCTCGCGCACCATCGTCTACAAGGGGATGCTCACCGCCCGGCAGCTGCTCGGCTACTACCCGGAGCTGCAGGACGAGCGCATGCAGTCCGCGCTCGCGCTCGTCCACTCACGCTTCTCCACGAACACGTTCCCGAGCTGGGAGCTCGCGCACCCCTACCGGATGATCGCCCACAACGGCGAGATCAACACGTTGCGCGGCAACGTCAACTGGATGCGCGCCCGGGAGTCGCAGCTCGCCTCCGAGCTCTTCGGCGACGACCTCGCGAAGGTGCTGCCGGTCGTCCGCCCCGGCGGCTCCGACTCGGCGACGTTCGACAACGTCCTGGAGCTGCTGGTGCTCTCGGGTCGCACGCTCCCCCACGCGATGATGATGATGATCCCCGAGGCCTACCGCGGCCGCGACGAGGTCAGCGACGAGCTGAGAGGCTTCTACGAGTATCACCAGGCGCTGATGGAGCCGTGGGACGGCCCGGCCGCCGTCGCCTTCACGGACGGTCGGGTGATCGGAGCGACTCTCGACCGCAACGGCCTCCGCCCGGGCCGCTGGCTCGAGACACGCGACGGCTGGGTCGTGCTCGCCTCCGAGACCGGCGTGCTCGAGGAAGCGCCGGAGAACGTCTTGCGCAAGGGCCGCCTGCAGCCGGGCAAGCTCTTTCTCGTCGACGTCGCGCAGGGCCGGATCGTGGCCGACGAGGAGGTCAAGCATGCCGTCGCAGCACGCCGCCCGTATGCCGCCTGGTACGAGCAGGAGGTCGTCCAGCTCTCCGACCTGCCTCCCCGGCCGCCCCGCGAGGCGCCGCGTGAGCCGCTGCGCCAGCGCCAGCTGGCCTTCGGCTACTCGCAAGAGGACATGAAGGTGATTCTCGCCCCACTCGCGCGAAACGCCGAGGAGGCCGTCTCGTCGATGGGCAACGACACGCCGCTCGCGGTGCTCTCGGGACGTCACCCGCTGATCTACTCGTACTTCAAGCAGCTGTTCGCCCAGGTCACGAACCCACCCATCGACTCGATCCGCGAGGCGGTCGTGATGAGCGTGCAGGCGAGCGTCGGGTCCGAGCGCAACCTGCTCGACGAGACCCCGGAGCACGCGCGCCAGCTCGTGATCGACAACCCGATCCTGCTCGACGCGGAGCTCGAGAGCCTGCGCCAGGTGCATTCCGCCGTGTTCAAGGCTCACACCCTCGACGCGACCTGGCCGGTGGCGGAGGGCGAGCAAGGCATGGAGCGGGCCGTCGAGCGCATCTGTGCCGAGGCCGACGCGGCGCTCGCCCGTGGCGTCAACATCCTCGTCCTCTCCGACCGCGCCGTCGGCCCCGAGCGCGCGGGCATCCCGTCGCTCCTCGCCGTCGCCGCCGTGCACCACCACCTCGTACGTGAGGGGACGCGCCTCCAGGCCGGCCTCGTCGTCGAGTCGGGCGAGACGCGCAGTGTGCACAGCGTCGCCACCCTGATCGGGTACGGCGCCTCGGCTGTCAACCCGTACCTGATGCTGGAGACGCTCGAGGAGCTCGTCGAGCTCGGCTGGCTCCCCGAGGGGATGACGAAGGAGCAGGCGCAGCAGCGCGCGGTCAAGGGGATCGCCAAGGGCCTGCTGAAAACGCTCTCGAAGATGGGCATCTCGACGATCCCGTCGTACTGCGGTGCGCAGATCTTCGAGGCGGTGGGGCTCTCGCCCGAGCTCGTCGAGCGGCACTTCACGGGCACCGCCTCCCGCATCGGGGGCATCGGCATCGACGACCTGGCGCGCGAGACGCTCGCCCGTCACGCCCGCGCCTACCCCGGTGACCCGGAGGCGCTGCTGCCCGTGATCGGCCTCTATGCATGGCGGCGCGACGGGGAGCACCATCAGTGGAATCCCGAGACGATCGCGCTGCTCCAGCACGCCGTGCGCCACGGCGGCTACGAGACCTACGAGCAGTACTCGCAGGCCGTCAACGACGACGCGGCTCGCCGTTCGACCCTGCGCGGCCTGCTGCGCTTTCGCTTCCCGGAAGGGGGCGAGATCCCGCTCGAGGAGGTCGAGCCGGCCGCGGAGATCGTGAAGCGCTTCGCCACGGGTGCGATGTCGCTCGGGTCGATCTCGCGCGAGGCGCACGAGACGCTCGCGATCGCCATGAACCGCATCGGCGGCCGTTCCAACACCGGAGAAGGCGGCGAGGATCCTGTCCGCTTCGAGCCCGACGCGAACGGCGACCTGCGGCGCTCGGCCATCAAGCAGGTGGCCTCGGGGCGCTTCGGCGTGAACATCAACTACCTGACGAATGCGGACGAGCTGCAGATCAAGATGGCGCAGGGCGCGAAGCCGGGCGAGGGTGGCCAGCTGCCGGGCCACAAGGTCGACCGCTACATCGCGAGCGTGCGACTGACGACGCCCGGCGTCGGCCTGATCTCGCCGCCCCCGCACCACGACATCTACTCGATCGAGGACCTCAAGCAGCTGATCTACGACCTGCGTTGCGCCAACCCGGAGGCGCGCATCTCGGTCAAGCTCGTGTCCGAGGTCGGGGTCGGGACCGTCGCCGCCGGCGTCGCCAAGGCGAACTCCGACCACGTCCTCATCTCCGGCCACGAGGGCGGCACGGGCGCCTCACCGCTCTCGTCGATCCTCTTCGCCGGCATTCCCTGGGAGATCGGCCTCGCCGAGACGCAGCAGACGCTCGTGCTCAACGACCTCCGCTCCCGCATCTGGGTACAGACCGACGGCCAGCTGAAGACGGGGCGCGACGTCGTCGTGGCCGCTCTGCTCGGCGCCGACGAGATGGGCTTCGCGACGGCACCGCTGATCGCGACCGGCTGCGTGATGATGCGCGCCTGCCACCTGAACACGTGCCCGGTCGGGATCGCCACCCAGGATCCGGAGCTGCGCAGGCGCTTCCAGGGCCAGCCCGAGCATGTCGTCAACTTCTTCTTCTTCGTCGCCGAGGAGGCCCGGCGGATCATGGCGCGCCTGGGCGTTCGGCGCTTCGAGGAACTGACCGGCCGTGTCGACCTGCTCGAGGCCGACGAGGCGATCGAGCGCTGGAAGGCGCGGGGGATCGATCTCTCGAACATCCTGCGCCTGCCCGACGTCCCTCCCGGCACGCCGCTGCGGCGGCTGCGGGCGCAGGACTCGCCGCTCGCCGACGCGCTCGACTGGCAGCTGCTCGAGGCCTCCCGCCCGGCGCTCGAGCGTGGAGAAGCGGTGACCGGCGAGTTCGCGGTCAGGAACGTGCACCGCACGGTCGGCGGCCTGCTCTCCCACCACGTGACGAAGGCCCGTGGCGCAGCCGGGCTCCCCGCCGGGTCGGTGCGGTTCACCCTGCGCGGCTCTGCGGGCCAATCGTTCGGCGCGTGGCTCGCCCCGGGCCTCGAGCTCACCCTCGTCGGGGACGCGAACGACTACGTCGGCAAGGGGCTCTCCGGTGGTGTGCTCGCCGTGACGCCGCCGCCGGGGGCCGCCTTCGTGGCCGAGGAGAGCGTGATCGTCGGCAACACGGTCCTCTACGGAGCGACCGCGGGCCGTGCCTTCTTCCGTGGCCTTGCGGGTGAGCGCTTCGCCGTGCGCAACTCGGGTGCAAGCGCGGTCGTCGAGGGCGTCGGCGACCACGGTTGCGAGTACATGACCGGCGGCGTCGCGGTCGTGCTCGGGCCGACGGGGCGGAACTTCGCGGCGGGCATGAGCGGAGGCATCGCGTATGTGCTGGACGAGGAAGGCACGTTCGAGCGGCGCTGCAACACCGAGCTCGTCGGCTTCGATCCGATCGAGACGGGCGACGCCGAGACGCTGAGGGTGCTCGTCCAGGAGCACCTCGAGCGCACCGGCTCGGCGGTGGCGGGCCGCCTGCTCGAGGACTGGGAGACAGCGCTCACTCGCTTCGTCAAGGTGATGCCGCACGACTACAAGCGGGCGCTCGCCGACCTGGAGGTCGAGCCGTTCGACCACCCCGTCTCGACCGGCGGCGACGGCTTCGTCACGACCGAGACCGAGGGCGAGGCCGCGGCCTAGTGCGGCGTCTCGCACCACTCCGGGAAGTCTTGGTGCGAGCCGCCGCACTCGATGCTTGCCGCGTGTCGCCCGGCTGCGGCGCAGCCGGGCGACACGATCCTGAAGGGGCGCGCTTCGCGCGCCCGTTTCGAGTCGAACACCGAGAGGCGGCGCACTAGTGGGCGAGCTTGGCGCGTTCCTCAAGATCGAGCGGGCGGATCCGCTCGAGCGCGACCCGCGCGAGCGCGTGGGCGACTACCGCGAGTTCGTGCGGCCTCTGCCGGTCGCCGAGCTGCAGCGGCAGGGTGCGCGCTGCATGGAGTGCGGCGTGCCGTTCTGTCATCACGGCTGCCCCCTCGGGAACCTGATTCCCGACTGGAACGACCTCGTCTACCGGGACCGCTGGCGCGACGCGATCACCGAGCTGCACCGCACCAACAACTTCCCCGAGTTCACGGGCCGTCTGTGCCCGGCGCCGTGCGAGGCGGCCTGCGTGCTCGAGATCCGCGAGGGCGAGGCGGTCACGATCAAGCAGATGGAGGTCTCGATCATCGACCGCGCGTGGGAGGAGGGCTGGGTCGAGCCTCACCCGCCCGCCGCCCGCAGCGGACGGACGGTGGCCGTGATCGGCTCCGGGCCGGCGGGTCTCGCGTGCGCCCAGCAGCTCAACCGTCTGGGGCACGCCGTCACGGTGCTCGAGCGCGACGAGGCAGGCGGCGGGCTCGTGCGCTTCGGGGTGCCCGACTTCAAGATCGAGAAGCGCGTGGTCGAGCGACGGCTTGCACAGCTCGTGTCCGAGGGGATCGAGTTCCGTTTCGGCGTCGAGGTCGGCGTCGACATCGACGCGAAGGAGGTGCGCGACCGCTACGACGCCGTCGTGGTCGCGACCGGCTCGCGTGTCCCCCGCGACCTGCCCGTGCCCGGGAGGGAGCTCGACGGCGTCCACTTCGCGATGGACTACCTCTACCAGCGCACGCGCTGGGTGGCGCGCGAGCTCGGCGTCGTGCCCGCCGGCGCGCCACCCGAGCCAGCACCGGAGCAGACGATCAGCGCCGCAGGCAAGCACGTGATCGTGATCGGCGGCGGCGACACGGGCGCCGACTGCGTCGGGCAGGCACACCGCGAGCACGCGGCGTCCGTGACCCAGATCGAGCTCCTCGGCGAGCCGCCCCCGCACCGGCCCGACGAGCTCACCCCCTGGCCCCGCTGGCCCATGAAGCTCCGCACCTCCTACGCCCTCAAGGAGGGCGGGGAGCGAGACTTCGCCATCTCCACCACACACTTCGCGGGCTCCGGCGGCCGGGTGGAGCAGATTCACTGGGCGCAGAACAGCGGCGTGCCGCCGTTCGAGCTCGTGCCGGGCACCGAGGAGTCCCGGCCGGCGGAGCTCGTCCTGCTCGCCATGGGCTTCCTCCACGCGGAGCCCGCCCTGTTGCAGGGGCTCGGCGTCGAGCGGGATGCCCGCGGCAACGCCCTGGCGCCCGCCTACGCCACCTCGGTCGACGGCGTCTTCGCCGCAGGCGATGCGCGCCGTGGCCAGTCGCTGATCGTGTGGGCGATCAACGAGGGCCGCCAGTGCGCCGCGGCCGTCGAGCGCTGGCTCGCACAGCAGCCCTGATTCCGATCGGCGATCTGCTCGGTCCCGGGCCTCAGCCCGCAGACGCTCGATCGTCGCCGCTTTCGGCAACCGCCGACTGGAAGAGCGCGCGCGCCGACCAGCGCATGAGCTCGACGGCCTGCTCGCGTGAGAGCTGGGCGATGTCGGTCAGCCAGACGAGCGCTTCGATCCCGACAGCGCACCTGATCGCGAGCACCAGTCGTCGCAACTCCGCCTCGGGCAGCTCGCCGCGGAGCGGCGACAGGGCGTCCTCGATCCAGCCGATTGCCCGCCCCTGGCGCAGCGGCAGACTCTCGTCCGGCGCCGACCCGGGCTCGAGCGAGAGCCGCAGCATCGTGCGCAGCTCCGGCTCGGTGTCGACGAATAGGCGCGCCATCGCCTCGGTGACGATCTCGAGTCGGGTTGCAGCGTCTGCCGGGGGACTCGGGCCGAGGAGCGACCGCGTCTCGATCTCGGGGTGTGCCGCGACAAGCAGCGCCCGCTGGTTTCGGAAGTACCGGTAGGCGGTCGTTCGCGAGATCGAGGCCGACGCCGCAGCCTGCTCGACGGTCGGGGTTGCGCCCTGGGCCAGCAGGTCACGAGCAGCCGAGATCAGCGCTGCGCGGGTGCGCGCCTTCTGCTCCGCGCGACCGGTGAGCTCATATGGGACTGACATGACCGTTATGGTATCGTAGTGTCCATGGTACTTCCGTACCATCTAATCGCGCCGGCCGAGCGAATAGCAGGGGGCGCGGAAACGGAGATGCGGCATGAGCGACAGCGCGGTTCCGGCAATGAGCCCCTACCACGCCGTCGCCTCCTCGAGTGGCGAGGCGATCTGGTTCAACGGCGCTCTCGTCACCGTGAAGGTGTCGGGGGAGTGGAGCGGCGACGCATTCTCGCTTGTCGAGGTCGTCTCCCCGCGGGGGCGAGCCACCGGCCTGCACACGGATCCAAGCCACGAGACGTTCTACGTGCTCGAAGGCGAGCTGCTCCTCCACGTCGACGGTGAGGAGCAACACCTGGGCGCCGGCGAGACGATGTCGGTTCGGCATGGTGTCCCGCATGCCTTCCTCGTCGTGTCCGAGCTGGCCCGCTTCCTCGTGCTCAACACGCCGGGTACGCACGACCGCTTCTTCCGCGACGGCGGCGAACCGGCAACCGACCGGGACTTCGCGGCCGCTCCGCCGCCGGATCATGAGCGAACGCTGGCCGCCGCCCGCGAGCACGGGGTCGTGTTCCTCGGCCCGCCTCCTTTCGCGGGCCTGTCCGTCACTCAGGTGAGCGGCTGATCAGCTGTCAACAAGGCTGGAGTCGCGGCTCCACGACGCCGACAGCGCGGGCGTGCTCGCGATCGTCTGATACACGACGCAGTAGCGCTCGGTCAGGCGCAGCAGCGTGTCGAGCTGCCCCTCGGCCGCGTCGGTCTCGAGGTCGAAGCGCAACCGGATGGCCCGGAACCCGACAGGAGCGTCCTTGCTGACGCCGAGCGTGCCACGGAAGTCGAGATCGCCCTCGGCGTGAACCGTGCCCTGCTCGATCGCGATCTCGAGTGACGTCGCCACCGCGCCGAGCGTCACCCCGGCACAGGCGACAAGCGCCTCGAGCAGCATGTCGCCCGAGCAGAGAGCCGAGCCGTCGCCACCCGTGGCGGGGTGCAGCCCTGCTGCGGCGAGGGCCCGTCCCGTGTGGACCGAGCAGGTGAGGCCCGCTCCGAGAGTCCCCGACGCGCTCAGCGTGATCGCCGCGGCAGTGGGGTCGTCGCGGTAGCGCTGCTTGAGCGGATCTTGCGTGCGTCGCAGAGCATCGCGATCCATACAGACCTCCAGTGGTGGACGGAGACCGGGCTAGCTTCGCAGGAACAGCTCGGCTGCGGGGTTGTGGGTCTCGTCCGCGTACGGGTAGCCGAGGCGCTCGAGGAAGGACCTGAACTGGCGCTTGGCGCCCGGCGGCACCTGGATGCCGGCGAGCACCCGCCCATAGTCGGCTCCGTGGTTGCGGTAGTGGAAGAGGCTGATGTTCCAGTCCTCGCCGAGCGAGTCGAGGAACCGCATCAGCGCGCCCGGCCGCTCGGGGAACTCGAAGCGGTAGAGCACCTCGTGCTCGGCCGTTGCCCGGCCGCCGACGAGGTGGCGGACGTGCAGCTTGGCCATCTCGTTGTCCGTCAGGTCGAGCGTCCGGATGCCGTGCTTCTCGAGCGAGGCGAGCAGCCTGGCCGTCTCGGCGCCGTTCTGCACCTCGACACCGACGAATACGTGGGCCTCGTTCGCGTCGTCGTAGCGGTAGTTGAACTCGGTGATGCTCCGCGTGCCCACGAGCCGGCAGAACGCCTTGAAGCTGCCCGGCCGTTCCGGGATCGTGGCGGCGAACACCGCTTCCCGCTGCTCGCCGAGCTCGGCCCGCTCGGCCACGAAGCGCAGGCGGTCGAAATTGACGTTGGCGCCACAGAGCACCGTCACGAGGTTCTTGCCGTGCAGCCGCTCCCGCTCGACGTACCTCTTCGCCCCGGCGACGCCGAGCGCCGCAGACGGCTCGACGACCGCGCGGGTGTCCTCGAACACGTCCTTCATCGCCGCGCAGATCTCGTCGGTGTCGACGAGCAGCATCTCGTCGACGTGCCTGCGGGCGATCCGGAACGGCTCTGCGCCTACGCGTCGCACGGCGACGCCGTCGGCGAAGAGCCCGACGTGCGGCAGGGTGACACGGCGCCCGGCTCGCAGGGAGCGCTCCATCGCATCGGCGTCGTTCGGCTCGACGCCGATGATCAGCGTCTCGGGCCGGAGCCGCTTCACGTAGGCGGCGATCCCGGCGATCAGGCCGCCGCCGCCGACCGCGACGAAGATCGCGTGGATCGGCTCGCGCAGCTGGTGCAGCAGCTCCATCGCGATCGTGCCCTGCCCGGCGATCACGTCCGGGTCGTCGTAGGGGTGGACGAAGACGCGCTTGCCGCGGCGGACGAGGCGCATCGCCTCCTCGTACGCGTCGTCGTACGAGTCGCCGTGGAGCACGACCTCGGCCCCGAGGGCGGCGACCGAGTCGACCTTGATGTGCGGCGTCGTCACCGGCATCACGATCGTCGCCCTGGTGCCGAGCTTCCCGGCTGCGAGCGCGACCCCCTGGGCGTGGTTCCCGGCCGAGGCGGTCACGACGCCGCGGCGCAGCTCTGCGGGGGTGAGGCGCGACATCTTGTTGTACGCGCCGCGCAGCTTGAACGAGAAGACGGGCTGGAGGTCCTCCCGCTTCAGGAGCAGCCGGTTGCCGAGGCGCGCGGAGAGCAGCGGCGCGTCCTGCAGCGGTGACTCGATCGCCACGTCGTAGACGTTCGCGTTGAGGATGGCTTCCAGGTAGTCGGTCTCGCGCGGGCTCATCGCTCGCTGACGGTATACGACGTCGCCTGCCCCCCGGTTAGGGGCGCTGCCAGCTCGAGATGGCGCCGTCACGGGCGAGCAGGCGCCAGCCGCTCCGGCGCAGCGTCTCCTCCGCCCGGGCAGCGCACCCGCGGCCGAAGAACCCGCTCTGAGCGTAGAGCCCTCTGTGCACGGTGACGAAGCGGATGCCGAGCCCCGGCGGGATCGTGCCGCGGCCGCACGAGAGGGCGCGGAGCTCCCGCGCCAGCCGGTCGGCCGCAGGTGCCGCTGTCGTCGAATACCCCTGCGGCCGCTCGCGCGGGGACTGACGCCCGTAGGCGAGGTAGGCGGAGCCGAAGTGGATGTCCGGCCGGAACACCGGCAGCTCGAGCAGCCGGCCCTCGCCCCGGATCGCCGCGTACGCCGCGTTGGCACGGTCGGGTGCCACGGCGCCGAACACCGGCACGCGAACGTCGACCGCCAGCACCACGAGGGCGGCAGCAGTCACCAGCGCGACCGGCACGCGGAGCTTGTGACACTGTGTCACGAAATCCAGAGCGAGCGCCACCAGGGCCGCGAGCGCGAGGCAGGCGATCGGCAGCAGGCGCTCGGGGACGCGGGCGAAACGGAGCGGGGGGAGCGCCCGCCAGAGCGGCTCGTACAGCGGCAGGTTCGCGCCGAGAGCGAGCAGGGAAGGGACGAGCGCGGAAAGGCCGAGGAACCACGCGAGGCCCCGTCTGCCCCGAACCGCCCACAGGCCGCCGAGCGCGAGCAGCGGCGTCAGCCGGCCGACGAAGACGAGCTCCTCGACGCCGGCGCCGACGCCTCGCGTGACGAAGTCGGACAGCTCGGCCGAGTAGCGCTCGACCTGCGCGAACGAGCGGCCGCCGCCCGCGATCGAGCCCTTCACCACCGTCTGCTGCACGACCACACCAGCGGCGGCCGCCGCAAGCGCCGCGACCGCCGCCTTCCACCAGTCGGCGCGAGGCACGCGCGCCCAGGCGTAGCCGAGACCGAGCACGACAGCTCCCATCGCCAGGTGGATCTGCCCTGACAGCGGAATCGCGGCCAAGGCGAGCCCGGCGAGCACGAAGCGCCGTCGCTCGAGGGCCAGCAGGGAGGCCGGCAGCAGGAAGGCGACCAGACCGAGCAGGTGGCCCGTCGACTGGCCCACGCGGTAGGGGGCGAGGGCGAACACGAGCCCGCCCGCGAGCGCAGCACCGCGTGCGAGCCCGAGCGCCCGTAGCCACAGGCAGCAGAGCCCGCCTGCAGCGACGAACGAGAGCAGCACGAGCAGGTCATAGGCCCAGACGTGGCCAAGGGCCCGGTCGAGCGGCCAGTAGGGCAGCCCGAGCAGCCATCCCTGCAGGTTCGGCGCCGCCTCCGCCACCGGGCGGAACGAGTAGGGGTCGGCCCACGGCGCGGCGCCGCGCTCGAGCTGGTGGCCGGGCAGCCAGAACGACCACGCGAGCTGGAGATGGTCGCCGGCGGCTGCCTCGCCGTGACCCGCCGCAGGTCGTGCCAGGTAGTGGCCCTCGATGTGCCGGATCGCCGGCCACGTCGCCCACACCGCACACGCGGCGTAGACGACGAGCGCTAGCGCGAGGAAGCGGCCGCGACGATCGCGTCCACGTCCGGCAGCTCGGCTCCCAGCATCCATGCGGCCCTGACCGTATCGCCCGCGATCAGGAACGCGCTGCGGGCCGGCACGTCGACCATGTCGAACGGCTCCAGCGCCACGCCGAAACCGCGGGTCGCCTCGCCGTTCCAGTCGGAGAGCAGCGGCACGTCCACGCCCAGCGTCATCGCCCAGGACGCGTGCGACCAGGGTGAGTCGCGCGAGATCCCGAACGGGCGCACCTCGGCGCCGGCGAGGTCGGGGCCCCTGTCACGCAGGAGCAGCAGCTCGTTCGTTCAGGTCGGTGACCAGTTCCACAGGTAGAAGCAGAGGAGGGCCAGGCCGCCGCCCGCGATCGCGTCACGGAGTGCCACAGGCCCCGTCCGCGGTGCCGTCCACACCCGCGCGTCGGGGATGCGGTCGCCGGCCTCGAGCACGGGCACAGCCTACTTCGTGCAGCACCAGCCCTCGAGACGCGGCAGAGAGGTAAAGCGGAACTGACCCTGAGTGGAACCCGACCGGGCCGGCAGGCGTAGTTCTCGAAGACGACCCAAGGGAGGTTCCACATGAGACTGTCGCCCGTGATCGCCGCGGCGGCGTTGGCGGCCCTCGCGGCCGCGTTCGCCGCCGCTGCCGCTACCGCTGGAGGGCCGACGCCGGGCGTCCTGAGTGGGTGGGACGGGGTACGCGCCCCCGGCGGAGCTGTCCGCTACGTGACACTGCCCGGCGGGGCCGACTCGACCGTCGTCGCCGCTGTCCGCGTCCGCGACGGGCGGATCATGCGCAGCGCGGCCCTGCCGGGCGTGCTCGGCGTTCCGCAGGTCGCCTTCGACGGCACGACGGAAGGGCTCTCGGCCGACGGCCGGCTCCTGGTGCTCGCCTCGCCGGCGACGCAGCTTGGCCCTGGTGTCACGACGACGTTCGCCATCCTCCGCACGCGCACGCTGAAGCTTGCCCGCACCGTCACCCTGGCGGGGATGTGGGCGTTCGACGCGCTTTCGCCCGATGGCGGCACCGTCTACGCGATCGAGTACCAGTCGGCAGTCGACCCCGTCCGTTACGAGGTGCGCGCCATCGACGTGGCAACGGGGCGCGCCCGTCCCGGGGCCATCGTCGACAAGCGCGCGCCGGACGAGCAAATGGCCGGCCTGCCCATAGCCCGCGCGAAAGGGTCTCCTGGCATGGCTCTGACGCTGTACGGCAAGGCAGACGGCACGGCCTTCGTGCACGCGCTGGACACGCAGCACGGGACGGCATCCTGCATCGATCTCCCCTGGCGGAGGGTCGGGGACGCCCTCTGGAAGGTGCGGCTGAGCGTCGGAGCCGGGATGCTCCACCTTCGCCAGCCCGGGTTGGGTCGGCTGGCGCTCATCGACCTGAGCACGCTGAGGGTCCATGCGTTCCGCCCGCCCGCGTAGGCCAGACGCTACGTCGGCGTGGGGGCGGGCAGCGTCTCGGTCGCGATCGCGATCTCCTGCGCCACCTCGGCGATGTCGCGGTTTGCGTTGAAGATGCGCAGCTGGCGCTCGGCGCTGTTGCCGCGGCCGAGGATCGCGGCGATGCCCTCGAGCTCCCGCTCGGAGCCGAGCTCGCGCGCGTGCGGCTCGATCTCCCGCAGCGTGCGGCGCACGAGCTGGGCCACCGGGATCCGGTTGCGACGTCCGGTGGCGAGATCCATGATCGGCGCCTCGAGCCCGTACCGGGCCGCGAGCCACTTGTTCTCGCTCGTCAGGATGCGGTGGAAGGAGGGGATCTCCTCGCCCGTGTCGTACCGCTCGCACAGGTGCTTGACGAGCGCCTGGCAGTAGGCGGCGAGCGCGACGGCATCCTCGATCCGCGTCACCGCGTCGCAGATCCGGATCTCGATCGTGCCGAGCCGCGGGTGCGGCCTGATGTCCCACCAGATGTGGGTGTAGTCGGCGATGCAGCCGGTGCGCTCGAGCTGGCCGACGACCTCGGCATAGTCGGCGTAGTCGCGGAACCGCGGCGGCGGCCCCGAGCGGGGGAAGGCGGAGAAGATCATCACCCGGCTCGAGGTGAGCCCCGTCGGCTCGCCCCGCCAGAACGGCGAGCTGGCCGACAGCGCAAGCAGCGACGCCAGCTGGGGCAGGAGGCCGGAGACGACCTTGATCGCCTTGTCGGGATCGTCGATCGCGACGTGGATGTGCATGCCGAAGATCAGCTCGCGGCGCGCCACGTACTGCAGCTGGTCGACGAGCGCCCGGTAGCGGTCCTTGGCGGTGATGCGCTGCTGCTCGAACAGGCTGAACGGGTGGGTGCCCGCCGAGCCGACGCGCAGGCCGTGTTCGCGCGCGACGCCGCACACGTAGCCGCGGAGCTTCGTCAGCTCGGCCATCACGTCGCCGGCCGTGTGGCAGACGGGGGTCGCGATCTCGAGCACCGACTGCATCAGCTCCGCGTTCACCTGCGGCTCGAGCTCGTGCCCGTGCATCGCCGCGAGCACCGTGTCGATGTGCTGGACGAGGTCGAAGCTCTGCCCGTCGAGCAGCATGTACTCCTCCTCGACCCCGAGCGTGTACGGGTCGCTCTGCCCGAACTTGTGCTCGAGCACGCTGCCCGCGTAGAAGCCGCCCTTGCCGGTGACCGTCTCGGGGACGACCTGCTTCATGACGGCTGCACCGCCTCGGCCTCGATCTCGACGAGCCAGCGCGGGTCGAGCAGCCCCGTCACCACGCACGTCGCTGCCGGGCGCACGTCCCGGAAGACGTCGCCGTGGGCCCGCGAGACCTCGCCCCAGTGGGCGGCATCGGTGACGAAGATGCGTGTGCGGACGACGTCCTCGAGCGAGGCGCCGGCGCGTCCGAGCGCCTCGCCGATGATCGCGAGGCAGAGGTGTGCCTGCTCGTAGGCGCCCTGGGGCGGCGGCGACCCGTCGCGCGGGATCGGCGCCGTGCCCGCGACGTGAACCGTCTTGCCGACGGCGACGGCGCGCGAGAACCCGGCCTCGACCTCGAAGGGGGAGTGCCCGGAGATGAGTCGCCGCTCCATCGTGGGGCTAGTATCGCGCCGCGTGGAGGCATTGCGCCAGATCGACGAGTGGGACGTGCCGTTCGCGGCGGCCGGCGTCACGCGGGCCGAGACCACGCTCGCCGGGCGCGGTGACACGAGACGGGCCGTCAGGCTGGCGTCGGTCTCGAAGCCGGTCACGGCGCTGGCGGTGCTCGTGGCGGCCGAGGAGGGGGTGCTCGACCTCGACGACGCGGCCGGGCCGCCGGGCGCGACGGTGCGTCATCTGCTCGCCCATGCCTCCGGCTTGCCGTTCCAGGGCGAGATCCCGATCGCCCCGCCGGGCCGGCGCCGGATCTACTCCAACGAGGGGTTCGGAGTCCTCGGGCGCCTCCTCGAGGCGCGGGCCGAGATGCCGTTCGCCGAGTACGTCCGAGGGGCGGTCTGCGACCCCCTCGGCATCGGCCTCGACCCGGACGGACACCCCGGCGCCGGCATGCACGCCTGCCTGGAGGACGTGCTCGCCCTGGGGCGGGAGCTGCTCGCGCCGACGCTCGTGGCGCCCGAGACCCTCGCCGAGATGACGACCGTGCAGTTCCCCGGCCTCGACGGCGTGCTGCCGGACTTCGGGCGCTTCAGCCCCATGGACTGGGGGCTCGGCGTCGAGCTGAAGGACGGGAAGGAGCCGCACTGGACGGGCACGCACACCTCGCCGCGGACGTTCGGGCACTTCGGCGGCAGCGGCACGTTCCTCTGGGTCGACCCTGCCGTCGGCCTCGCCTGCGCCTGTCTGACGACGCGGGAGTTCGGCGACTGGGCCAAGACCGCGTGGCCCGACCTCTCGGACGCCGTGCTCCGCGAGCTTGGCTCGTGACAGCGTCGACGCGAACAGCAATCAGCTAGCGCGGCGTCTCGTACCGTTGCACCGGAACTCCGGGCGCGCGAAGCGCGCCCCTTCAGGATCACGCAGGCCAGCTGCGCAGCAGCTGGCCAGCGTGCAACAAGCATCGAGTGCGGCGTCTCACAACGTACGATTCCGGTCGAAC
>Ga0209797_10000767_pt1 | contig 16093 bp, 13 predicted proteins | sample DOMMetBare3Fresh_2_FD_187472 | JGI IMG/M metagenome (GOLD analysis project Ga0209797, IMG submission 187472) | Wetland sediment microbial communities from St. Louis River estuary, USA, under dissolved organic matter induced mercury methylation -... | ecosystem: Environmental > Aquatic >... | reverse complement strand
CGCGACGCGAGAGATGTCTTTGCAAGAGGTGGCGGCTCTGATGCGCGATGGGGATATGGGAGCGGTGCCGGTTGTCGATAACGGAAAATTGATCGGCATAGTCACCGACCGCGACATTGTTGTGCGCGCAGTAAGCGAAGGCAAAACTGCGGATTCACCGATTAGCGAAGCGATGACAACCGAACTTTTTACAGTCGTTCCGGACGATTTTGTATTCGAGGCGATCCGTCTGATGGGCGACAAACAAGTACGGCGAATTCCGGTAGTAAATAGTGACGGCTCGCTTGCCGGCATCATCGCCATGGCCGACGTCGCACTCGAGATGGAAGACGAACGCGAGATTGCCGAAACGCTCGAGGAGATATCGAGTGGAAGCGCATTTTGGAGCAGGACTTAACTGAATGAATTTTCTCACAAAAAGATTTTTAGCTCTGTTTTGTATTTTGATCGCAGGGTTTAGTCTTTCTCTTGGGCAGAACACTAACACTTCATTGAGGCCATTAGCTTGGGTTACTGTAAAAAGACCTTACGGTGGTTTCATTGATTCGCTGACCGTGAAAGATATTGAGGTTCAGATTGGGAAGATTCGTCTCGACCAGATAAGTTTTGAACAAAAGCTGTTGCCGACAACTGTAGGATTGGTAATCGACCTATCATCGCCTGTTAAATCAGACCAAGTAGATCGCTCTCAGCGTGTACTGCTTGCGGCATATGGCTTTCAACGTTTTTTGAAAGCATCAGATGCCGGTATCGAATATTTTATTAGTACTTTTGATAAAGAATATAAAACTCTGCTGACACCGACTTCGGACGTTACCCAAGTCTCAAAAACGCTAAACTCATTGGAGAAAATTGAAAGAGGCGGTAGTCAGTCTGCGGCAAAAGATGCGCTCCAACTTAGCTTTTCAAACATGGTTGGACGCCAGTCTACGAAAAAAGTTTTAATCTTTATTTCCGAGGGTGCTGACGTTGAAAGCAGCGAAATCAAAAACGTAAATCTATCTAAGATGAAGGACATCGCGAAACAAAGTGACACGATACTCTATTTTATTTATGTTCTGACAAACGATGATTTTAGCTATTCGCCTCCGATAGGCGTAGTAGATGTTAGGCCGATGGAAAGAAAACCAAAACAATTAGTTAGAGAATTAATGCTAAAACAGCCAATGGAATTGCGCACCCACTCATTAATGCGATTCCAACATCCATCACTGCCATACCCACTCACTCTTGCAGCAGAATACGAATATTTGGCGGTAATTACAGGTGGGCGAATGTTTTATCCATACGGACAAAATGAGGTTTCGTTGACGCTTGAAATAATTGCAAATGAGTTGAAACATCAGTATTTATTGTCTGGAGAAATTGAAGCACTTGGCACACCGGACAAATTTCAACAATTGAAGCTCAAAGTCCGTAATTCTTCTCAAGTCATTGTGCGAACACGAGAAGGCTTTTACTTGAATTAACCAATGGCCAAATCCACGAACCGTTATTTTCAATTCACCGGCTCGTCCAAAAAGGCCCAGGTTTCTGGCCGTTTGTGGTATCCGGCGGCGGATGTGTACCAGGCGCCGGACGGATGGGTTGTAAAAGTTGAGCTTGCAGGTGTGTCAGCCGAGGACGTTGAGATCGATATTCAGGGCAACGTTCTGCACATAGCCGGCTGTCGTAAGGATAAATCGTGTGCTGCCGGCATCTCCTATCAGCAAATGGAGATCACATACAGCAACTTTGAAAAGACGCTCCGTTTCCCCTCGACCATTGACGGAGCGACGATCGAGCACATGTTTGAAAACGGCCTGTTGATCATAAATTTGCGTAAGGCAAAATAGGACAGAACCTATGGCTGACGAACCAATACAAGAGCATTACAAGACCCAAGACATAAAGCTGCCGCAAGAATTCGAGATCGCAATATTGCCGCTGCAGAATACGACGCTTTTTCCCGAGACGGTCGTGCCGCTTGCGGTCGGGCGTGAGCGTTCGACTCGGGCGGTTGAGTCTGCACTGGCGACCGAGGAAAAGCTCATCGCGTGTATTACGGCAAAAACCGAAAACGTCACCGGCGACGACGCCAAGCCCGACGATCTATACAAGATCGGCACTATCGTAAACATTAAACGAATGATGCGAAACGATGGGCTGATGCAGCTTATCGTTCAGGGAATCGACCGCTTTGAGATCGTCGAATGGACGGCCGAACAGCCATACCTCAAGGCCAAAGTGGTAGTACTGCCCGAACTCGTACGCACTGATGAGGAAGAGATCGAAGCTCTGAAACGCAACATCCAGGGCATGATCCACGAGGCGCTGGCGCTTTTGCCCCAGGTTCCGCCCGAGATCCGGATGGCTGTCACATCGCAGGAAAATCCTGTTCAGCTCGCATATTTCCTTGCTTCCGTCCTCGACCTCGGCGTCGAAACCGAGCAGAAAATGCTCGAATCGTCTACTGTTGACGGCCTCCTCACACTTACGCACGCGGCACTAGCGCGCGAGGTCGAGATCATGCAGATCCGCTCAAAAATTGCCAGTGAGGCACAGAACGAGATGGACAAATCGCAGCGTGATTATGTCCTGCGGCAGCAGATGAAGGCGATTCAAAAGGAACTCGGCGATGACGAATCTGGCGAACAGGCCGAGGCCGATCAGCTTCGCACCCGATTAGAAAAGGCCGATCTGCCTGATGACGTTCGCAAAGAAGCAACCCGCGAACTTAGACGAATGGAGCAGCTGCCCCAAGCCGCACCGGATTATCACGTCATCCGTACATATCTCGAATACATTCTCGAGCTGCCGTGGCAGAAATCGAGTGAGGAAAAGCTAGACCTGAATGAGGCTCAAAAGATTTTGGACGAAGATCATTATGGCCTCGAGGATATCAAGGAACGTATTCTCGAATCGCTCGCCGTTGTGAAACTCAGACCCGACTCAAAAAGCCCGATCATTCTGTTCGTCGGCCCGCCGGGCGTCGGCAAAACTTCGCTTGGACGCTCTATCGCTCGTGCCCTCGGACGTGAATTCGATCGCATCAGCCTCGGCGGCATGCGGGACGAGGCCGAACTTCGGGGCCACCGCAGAACCTACGTCGGTGCGATGCCCGGACGAATTATCCAGTCACTAAGGCGTGTCGGCGTTAACAATCCGGTTTTGATGCTCGACGAGATCGACAAACTCGGAAACGATTTTCGCGGCGATCCGGCGTCCGCGCTTTTGGAGATTCTCGATCCGGCACAAAACCATTCGTTTCGTGACAATTACATAGATCTGCCATTCGACCTGTCAAAAGTCTTCTTTATCGCTACCGCCAATCAACTGTCTCCGATCGCAATGCCGCTGCGCGATAGAATGGAGATAATTCAGCTGGCAGGCTACAGCGACCGCGAAAAACTAAACATTGCCAAGCAGTATCTCGTTCCGCGTCAGATCACTGAAAACGGCCTGTCGCCTAAGCAATTGGTGATCACCGATGACGCCATAAACCTATTGACAGCAAGATATACTCGGGAGGCCGGTGTCCGTCAGCTTGAGCGGACGGTCGGCAATCTAGCGCGTAAAGTGGCGCTAAAGGTCGCTCAGGGCCTGAAAGATAAAGTATCGATCTCCGCCGAGGAGATCAAAGGCTATCTTGGGCCGCCGCGTGTTTACCCGGAAGAAGCCCGCAAAGAGCTGCCGCCGGGCGTGGCGACCGGGATGGCGTGGACCGAAATGGGAGGCGAAGTTTTGTTTATCGAAGCGACGCTTTTGCCCGGCGGCAGTGGCCTGACACTCACCGGACAGCTTGGCGACGTGATGAAGGAATCGGCTCAGGCGGCGCGCAGCTATCTCTGGTCGCACGCGGCGGATTTCGGGATAGACCCCGAGAACATTAAAAATAATGGCGTTCACTTACACGTTCCGGCCGGTGCGATCCGCAAGGACGGGCCAAGCGCGGGCGTCACGATGGCGACCGCTATGGCATCGCTGTACACAGGCCGCAAGGTTCGCTCCGATACCTCGATGACCGGCGAGATCACACTTTCCGGCCTCGTCTTTCCGGTTGGCGGCATCAAGGAAAAGGTTCTTGCCGCTCACCGCGCCGGTATTAGGCGAATTATCCTGCCGTCGCGCAACACGCCGGACACCGAGGAAATTCCGCAGGACGTTCTAAAGGAACTCGAGATACTACCTGCGGCGTGGATCAGCGATGTTCTCAACGCCGCGCTCGAGCCCGATCCCGGGAAAACAGCGAGAGAGAGTCTCGTATCTCAAGTTCCGGAGCCAAAACCCGATGGCGCGGGAAGCAGCTTGGCTGCGAAATAACAGTAACTATTGAAGGTTCAGTCTTTACCGCCATATTTATGCAGATTGGCCCGCAAAGCGACGTTTTTAATTGTTGGAGATATCCAAAGGCAAAGGTCGCAGGCGGCACTTGGTTGATTTTTTCCCCTCCAAGCAAAAATTAAAGCGATTCCAGTAGAAAAATCTCAACGGATAAGTGTATGCTAATAGGTTAGACATTTTGGGCGACGGTGCTCGAGTTTAGCTATCCACAGTTCGAATTTGCGGATCGATGGCCACCCCGTTTCACACAATCTCTAAGCATATAATTTAGTTAAGATATTTAATTTAAAATGGTATTTAAGTCTTTATTTAGTTTATTTTCCAGCGATCTGGCGATCGATCTTGGAACGGCGAATACGCTCGTTTACGCCAAGGGGCGCGGCATCGTGGTATCTGAGCCCTCGATCGTCGCGATCAACAAGGTCACCAATCAGGTTGAGGCCGTCGGCCGCGACGCAAAAGAAATGCTTGGGCGAACCCCGGGTAATATTGTCGCGATTCGCCCCATGAAGGACGGCGTTATCGCCAATTTTGAGGTGACGGAAAAGATGCTGCAGCATTTTATTCGCAAGGCGCACAACGGTAAATCCTGGGTTCGCCCGCGTGTCGTCATCGGCATTCCGTCCGAGATCACGCAGGTCGAGCGACGCGCCGTCGAGGATTCGGCTTATCGCGCAAAAGCATCGGAGGTCTATCTCGTTGAGGAGGCGATGGCCGCGGCGATCGGCGCCGGTCTGCCGATTACCGAACCGCACGGCAACATGGTTGTCGACATCGGTGGCGGGACAACGGATATCGCGGTTATCTCACTTTCGGGCATTGTTTACTCGCGAGCTGTGCGAGTCGCCGGAAACGAGATGGACGAAGCAATCACACAGTACATTAAGCGTAAATTCAACCTTCTCATTGGCGAACGTACCGCCGAAGCCATCAAGATCGCACTCGGCAGCGCCTTCCCGCTCGAAGAACCGCTCTCGATGGACGTCCGCGGCCGCAACCTTATTGAGGGAATTCCCAAAACCATCACAATGACCGACGAAGAGATCCGCGAAGCCCTATCCGACTCTGTTTCGACGATCATCAACGCCGTTCGTGTAGCTCTGGAGCGCACACCGCCCGAGCTTTCCGCCGATATAGTCGAACGCGGCATCGTCCTAACGGGCGGCGGTGCTCTGCTCAAAAATCTGGACAAGCGTTTGATGATCGAGACCGGTTTGCCGGTGGTAATCGCTGACGATCCGCTTTCGTCCGTAGTGCTCGGCACGGGTAAAATGCTCTCAGATTTCGAGCTCCTCAAACGTGTTAAGTGGGACAATTCATTAATGACAGGAAGTTAAAATTAGTGGTAAGTGGTGAGCGGTGACTGATTAATAATTTTTTCATTCCCCGTTTACCATTCACCGTTCACCACTAGAAGGATGGTTGAGCGAAGTCAAAAAGACGTTTGGCGAATAACCCCTTGGTTGATGATCGCCCTTCTACTTGTGAATTTCATTCTGATGGCGTTTGACGCTCGTGAAATCACGTCGGGACAGCGTGTCGTACGCGCCTGGACGCAGACGGCGGCGGATTTCGTCCAATCGCCGGTCACAAGCATAACTGCGTCGATCTCAAATTATTTTACCTCCATCTCAAACCTGCGTTCGGCTCAAGACGAAAACGGACAGCTGAAACAGCGGGTTCAGGAACAGGAAGTCGAGCTAAAGCAGAAAGAGGAGTTGGCATCGGAGAATCAGCGTTTACGGTCGCTTCTTGATCTCAAAGAACAGAGTAAATACAAGGTGTTAACAGCCCGGATCATCGGTCGCGATCCGTCGGTCTGGTTCGATTCGTCTATCGTGAATCGCGGCAGCCTCGATGGCGTCGCGCTGAATATGCCAGTCGTAACCGATGGCGGACTCGTGGGACGCGTGACGGCCGTCAGCCCTTTAACGGCGCAGATCGATCTGGTCACGCGAGACAAATCCGGTGTCGGCGCCGTGATCGGCCAGATCGGTGAATCGAATGCTCTAGGTGTCGTCAGCGGCACAAGCAAAAAGGATTTGCTTGAGATGAAGTATGTACCGGGGGCCGTTGACGTTCAGGTTGGGCAGACGGTTTTTACAACCGGCCAGGACGGGATCTTTCCGGCGGGCCTAAAGATCGGCGAGATCGTTAGTGTGGCTACCGGTTCGGCAACGACTCCGCACCAGATACAAATTCGCCCGGCGGCACGACTTAACTCAATGCAGGAAGTCGGCATTCTACTTTACGAGCCGCCGCAACGAACGGAATTTGAGCAGAAATTACCAAACGCGGTAAAACCTAAATAGAATGGAAGGCGTACGGCTTACAATTGCATTGATCATCGCGGTCGTCCTGCAATGGACATTGCGCAACATCGCAGAGCCCTTTGCATACATCGATTTCCCGCTGATCATCGTCGTCTTTGCGGCGCTGCAGAGAAACGCGATCCGGGCGATAATTTTCGGCACCTTGGCGGGCGTCGCCGTCGATGCTCTAAGCGGCGGTCTGCTGGGCGCAAATGGATTTACCAAAACGCTTATTGCTTTTCTGGTTTCCGAGATCGCACGGCGGGTATACCTGGACAACCTTCTCCTCAGGATACCCGTCATAGCTGGAGCATGTCTGTTTGACGATCTCGTTTATTACGGTCTCCATCGGCTTTTTGGCCAGCCGCCGTTGGGTGACGTTTTAGTGACAATGGCCTATTCGCTTATTGGCACGACGATAGCCGGAACGTTCATTTATTTTATGCTGCAAAATTTCGCCGCCGATCGGGTTCGACCGAAAAAACGTGACATTTTTGCGTCACGGAGGCTCACTCGCCGGCGAAACCCGATACGCCTTAACAAATAGGCCTAACCATTTCAGGACATTGTAATGAAGATAGGTGGTCACGTTCAAAATCTGGGAGCTAGGGTCAGCACGATTCAAGTGCTGGCTTTTATCTTGCTCGCCTTGCTGGGAGCGCGTCTCTATTATCTGCAGATCGTCAGGGGCGAATACTACAGCGACCGCGCCGAAAACCAACGCGTTCGCCTGATCCCGATACCGGCACCGCGGGGAGCGATATTAGACCGTAACGGAAAGCTCCTCGTAGATTCCCGGCCCACCTATAATGTTGTTCTCTCGAACGAGCCGTTGAAATCGATCAACGTAAACGATCGGGTTGACGATTATTCGTACGGCCTAAGTCTCGACCGCCAGTTTGTCGTTGAGCGTCTGAATCTCATAAAACAGCAAAACGAATTTGAGGCGATGGTTCTAAAGGAGAATGCTGACATACGCGACATCACATGGGTCGAATCGCACTTGCTAGAGTTCCCGGAGCTTCGGGTTGAACTTCAGCCGCAGCGGTTTTATCCGCTCGGAACAGTGTTGGCACACGTCCTCGGTTATGTTGGTGAGATCAGTCCGAAACAGCTCGAAGATCCATTAGTTCGCGAGAAAGGTTTCCGTCCCGGCGATATCGTTGGGAAAGGCGGGCTCGAACAGTACTACGACGAATACCTTCGTGGAGCGCCCGGCTATCGAAAGGTTTTGGTGGATAGCAGGGGACGGGTTCAAAGTGAGTTAGAGGTGATGCCGCCGCAGTCAGGACAGGACCTTGTGACGACGATCGATCTCGACCTGCAGATGGAAGCCGAGAATCAACTTGCGAATTCGGTCACAAAACGTGGGACGGTCATTGCGATGGATCCTAACAATGGCGAACTTTTTGCTATGGCGTCGGCACCGTCCTTTGACCCGAACGTCTTTATTCGCGGCAGCTCGACGCCCGAGGGCCGAAAGCAGATCGCCGCATATTGGCAGGACGAAAATCGACCGCTTTACAATCGCGCGATCCAGGGGCGATACCCGCCGGGCTCGACATGGAAGATCCCTGAGTCCGTCGCCGGCCTGCAGCAAGGAGCGATTACGGTCGCTCATTCAAATCTGGTTTGCGGCGGCGGCATCAAGATCGGTAATAAATTCACCCGCTGTATGGGAAGTCACGGTTCGCCGGATTTGAGCTATGCGATCACAAAATCCTGCGACGGATATTATTATCGGCTCGCACTTAAATTGGGTATCGACGGCCTGATCAAAATGGTTGAGGATTTTGATTACGACAAGCGATCGGGGGTCGATCTGCCGAACGAGAAGATCAGCCAAACGCCGAAAACCTGGCGAAGCTGGGTCGAAAAGAACGAAGGCAGGTGGCCTGACATTAGAACCGTATATGCCGGCGTCGGTCAGGACACGGTGGTCGTAACGCCGATCTCGATGCTCAAAGCAGTCTCGAGCGTGGGCGTTCACGGTAATATGTACACGCCCCATTTTCTCAAAGAAATTAAACCGATCGGCGCTGTTGGCGAAGTCGGTGATGTGACATTTTTCCCCGCCCGGCCCGGGTTTGGATTTGCACATCCCGAGCCAAAGCTGATCAAAATGACTCCAGAACAAAACGAAATTGTCCTAAAAGGGATGTGGGGCGTTGTAAATGCCGGCGGTACGGCCGGTTCGATCCGGATGCCCGACTTTGAAATTGCCGGTAAAACCGGGACGGCCCAGGTTGTCGATGTCGGCAAGGATGTAGGTGACAAGAAGGACCACGCTTGGTTTGTATCATTCGCTCCGGCGTATAAACCCGAGATCTCAATTATTGTTTTGATCGAAAATTCAGGCTTCGGCGCCTCGAACGCCGCTCCGGTCGCTCGCGGTATATACGAGGCCTATTTGGCCAAACACCCATTGCAGCAGGTCGAAGCACCGCAGGTCGAGGAACATTAAGTCGTATGGTTGCAATCATCGAAAAACGCGATCTTCGCGACTTTGACTGGCTGACGACTTTACTTGCGATTGTAATTGCCGCGTTTGGCGTTTGGCAGATACACAATGCCTTGCCGGCCGAGGGATACTGGTCAAAGCAGATCATAGGCATAGTCGTCGCGCTCGTCGCATTTTTTGTTGTCGCATTCAGCGATTACCGCCGGATCATCGATGCCGCACCATTCTTTTACGGTATCGGGCTGGTTCTGCTCTTTCTGGTAATAACGCCACTGGGTGTCGAGGTCAACGGACAAAAGGCTTGGGTGAGATTACCGTTGATCGGACAGTTTCAGCCGTCCGAGTTCGCCAAGATACCTACCGTGTTGATGCTCGCCAAGTATTTCGGCTCAAAAAAAGGAAATGTTCTCCGAGTAAAGGAAATGCTCGTCGGAGCGGCGATCTTCGCCGGACCGGTTGTGCTGATCATGCTCGAGCCCGACGCGGGACAGACGATTACATATTTGCCCATACTTGCGGCGATGTTTTTTTTGTCCGGCCTCAAGATCCGGTACCTAATTATCGCCATCGTCACGGCCGCGATATTGATTCCGGCGGCTTGGTTCGTCGGCGTGAAAACGGGCAAGATAAAACGCTATCAGCAGGAGCGCGTTCTCGCGATCACAAATCCCGATCAGGTTGATCCGCGCGGTTACGGTTACCACACTATCCAATCGACGATCACAGTCGGCAAGGGCGGTCTCGCCGGAAATCAGGGCGACACCGAAACTTCTCAGAGCGTCTTGAAATTCTTGCCCGAGCCGCAAACCGATTTCATCTTCGCCGTAACCGCTGAGAACACAGGGTTTGTCGGATGCGTCTCTTTGTTGTTAGCGTACGCCTTGTTGCTATCGAGGATGATCGCCGGTGCCCGCGAGGCTTCGGACCGCGCCGGAATGCTTGTTATAATGGCAGTTGTGAGCGGTATGGCGTTTCAAATATTTATGAACATCGGGATGGCCCTCGGCATACTGCCGGTTATTGGTGTTCCCCTGCCGCTAATGAGCGCGGGACTCTCGGCAATTCTATCGACGTTTGTCGCGATCGGATTTGTGGTAAGTGTCAAATTGCGTCGTTTCGTTAATTAGGAGGTAGTGCGTATGGCGGTAGATATTAAGAAATTCAAATCGGCAGAAACTTTGTCGAACGGTTCGAGCAAGAGTTTGCGTGCGAGTCTGACGTTTTTTGGAGTCGCCCTGCTGCTTGCCCTGTCGGCGGGTGCGCTCACCGGCGTACTGGCCTCGTATTTTCTCAATAACTCGCGCTATACGGTTGAGGTTTCGGCTCTAGCGACTTATCGGCCTCCACAGGTTACGACAATCTACGCCGACGATGGCGAAACGATCCTGGCCGAATTTGCGATAGAAAAGCGCATCCCTGTCAAGATGCAGGACGTGCCGGATAAGGTTGTAGATGCATTGCTTGCGATTGAAGACTATCGATATCGCGATCATATTGGCATAGATCCGGTGCGAATCGTGGGCGCCGTGATCCGAAATCTCACAACCGGTAGAACCGAGGGCGCGTCTACGATCACCCAGCAGCTGGCTAAGAATCTGTTTTTGTATAAGGATCAGACCTATACACGTAAGGTTAACGAGTGGGCTGTCGCTCTGCAGATCGAGCGGTTGTATACAAAAGACCAGATCCTCGAGATGTATATGAATTACGTATTTCTAGGGGCGGGTGCATACGGTTTTGAGGCTGGATCACGCACCTATTTCGGCAAGTCTATTAAGGACCTCAATCTCGAAGAGGCTGCACTGCTTGCCGCAATTCCGAAATCGCCTGAGTACGCTCCGACGCGTAACATCGAAAAGGCCAAAATGCGGCGCGATATCGTTCTCGACCAGATGGCTAAGTATTTCCCTGACAGGTACTCGCAGTCGGAGGTCGACTCCGCCAAAGCTCAGCCGATCAAGCTCGCCGACACGGCATATTATCAGTCACAGCCAAAATCAACGGCCTGGGATTACCCGGTCGAGGAGATCCGCAAGTATCTCGAAGAAAAATATACGACGCGGGTCGCTCAAGGCGGGCTGAAAGTCTATTCGACTATCAATGTCGAGGCCCAAAAGATTGCAACTCGTGCGATCCGGGAGCGACTACGCGCCTATGATCGCGGTCGTGCTTGGCGATCCGACTATCAGGACATACTTGTCGACGATAATGGCCAACCGTTGACCGATGAAAAAGAAATTCGTAAGACACTCGAGTCGTTCAAACACCCTGATTGGTTTGGTGACGATTATACCGAAGGCGAGTACATCAAAGGTCTTGTGATGAAGACGAACACAGTTGAGGACGAAGTCGGCGTTCGGTTTGGCCGCTATAAGGCAATTGTCCGACCCGCAAATATGGGGCGTAGCGGCAAGCGTCCTAAAGAAGAACTGAAACCTGGCTTTCTGGCGGAATTCCTTCTGAAAGGAGTTGATAAAGAAAATCAGACACTTGAGGTCGAGCTCCAGCAAGTTCCTGAGGTTCAGGCTGCTCTGACTACGATAAACGCTCACAACGGCGAAATAGTTTGTATGGTCGGCGGCTACGATTTTCATACCAACAAATTTAACAACGCGACGCAGGGATTGAGACAGACCGGATCTGCCTATAAGCCATTTATTTACACCGCCGCAGTCGAAGACGGCATGACGCCCGAGTCAGTCGTAAGTGGTGCACCGATAAAACGGGGCGGATGGACACCGCACAACTTTGACGGCAGTCTGGGCGAGGCAAATCTCCCGATGAAGATCGCACTTGCAAAATCATATAATATCGCCGCCGTTCACTTGCTTGAACAGGTCGGCATCCAGGCCGGCGCTCAGATGGTAAGGCGGTTTGGTATCACAAACCCGATGGCGCCGAGCCTTCCGAGCGCTCTCGGAGCCAGTGAGGCGTCGTTGCTCGAGATGACGTCTGCTTATTCTTCGTTTCCGAATAAAGGCATTCGGGTTGCGCCGCACCTGATCCGCAAGGTGTTTAACCGCGATGGCAGCCTGCTCGAAGAATTTGATGGCTCCAGCTCAAAAGTCACAAATGAGTATGTTGCGTTGACGATGGTGCAAATGATGCGCGGTGTCGTCGCCGGCGGTGGAACCGCTGCCGGAGCGAGTGCGGGCGGGCACCAGTTAGCCGGAAAGACGGGAACCGTGAACGATCACACTGACGTGTGGTTTATCGGCTATACGCCAACCTATACGACAGGTGTCTGGATGGGGAATCCGCTTCGCAAAGAAAATCTCGGTGGAAACATGACGGGCGGGCACGGTGCGGTGCCGTACTTTAATGCCTTTATGATCCCCTTTATGAAAGATAAACCGCGCGATAGTTTTCCGAGTCCGCCGCCGATGCCCGCAGAAATCAAACGCGCGAGCGAATTGCGTAAACGCGAAGAACTCGAGAACTTACAAGAAGCGGACGCAGGTGCCCGTCGATCAGGCATCGTGTTTACGCCGGGCGCTAAAATCGATCCAAATGCCCCGCTACCCGGTTCAACGACTGGCGAAGCGGGAAAACCGGACACATCGACGACGAAGCCCGCGGATGTTCCATCAGACAGGCCGCCGGTCGTGCAGCCACCGGTTGTTAAGGCAACACCTAAACCGGAGTCGCAGCCAGAAAAACCGGACGGCTCAAAGCGAAAAGGGAAGAAAGGCGACGGCTAGGAATCGCGACTGTGAAATAGAAAGGGGAACCGGTTGAGCATTTTCTAACCGATCCCCTTTTTTAATTGACTAGCGGCAAAACTCTCCCAGATAGAATGGCAGCATCTTCCGCCACCAGACCCAATCGTGGTTGACGTCGTGGCCCCATAGATCGAGCCGATGAGGAATACCTTTGGAATGAAGCAGTGCTGAGAATTCGCGGCTGCGGTCGGGAGCTTCATAGGCGCCCTGACCTGTTACAATCACGATTGAATCCGCCTTTTGCAATCTCGGCAGGTGAAAACCGTCGCTGAGATTTTTCAGATACATCATCGGGTTATTAAAATAAACGTTCTCGTCAAAATACTCTTCGAGATAATTGTAAATATTGTAGCTGCCGCTCATCGCGACCGTACCGCGAAAATTGTCGGAGTGTTTGAAATATGTATTTGCTGCCAGCAGAGCTCCCAAACTGGCTCCGGTAGTTAAGGGTTTTGCACCCTCGCCGCACTCATTGCGTATCAACGGCAACACTTCGTCCAGGACGTATCGGTCGTACCGTGAGAGCATCTCAACTTTCCAACCCGGATGAGATTCCTTGTTCAAAAGACTGTATTTGTTGACCGAGTTGATCGAATACGCGCGGATCAGTCCGCCTTCGATAAAATCCTTGATGGCATCGACCAGATTAAACCGCTCGTATTCCAAATAATCAGCCGCAGCTGTTGGAAACATCAGCAACGGATAGCCGGCGTGTCCGTAGGATACCAGGGGCATATCCATATTCAGGTTGTGACTGTACCACGATGTCGTTTCACGTCTCATCTAATTTAAACTCCAACCGAAAGCGAAAATGAGAGGGTAAAAGAAAACCGCCGTGACTGCAAGTTTCTCTTCAATTTGTAATCTATGCCGGGACAACCTGGGCGCCCATCACGCCGCCAATGGGAATCTTGCAGTCAAAGATCTCCCGAAAGTTGTCGATGATCCGGTCCTCTACCTCATTTAGATCAACCTCTCTTCCCAACAATCGATCCATAGACGTCACAGGCTCACCTTCGCATGCGATGATCCAATTGTAATAGCTCAGGTCGGCGTTCACATTTAAAGCGAATCCATGCGTTGTCACCCAGCGTTTAATATGGACGCCGATCGCCGCGACCTTGCCCTCAGTCGTGTGAACTCCGGTTAAACCTTCGATCCGAAATGCGTCGATGCCAAAATTTGCCATCGTCGCAATGAGCATTGCTTCGAGGTCACGAACGTACTTGTGCACGTCCTCGCGATCGGGCGAAAGGCTGATTATCGGATATCCTACGATCTGCCCGAGTCCGTGGTAGGTGACCTTGCCACCGCGGTCTGTTTCGAACACATCAACACCAAGCGATCGCAGCATATCAGCCGTTGCAAGCACGCCGCCATCCTTTGACCGGCGGCCGATGGTAAATGTATGCGGATGCTCGAGCAGAAGGAGATAGTCGCGCTCGCGACCGGTTATGACCTCGGTCTCAAGTTCCTTTTGCAACTCGAGAGCGTTTCCGTAGCCAACTCGCCCGAGCCTGCGCACCTCTAAATGACGCTGATGCATTATAACTATGATAAAATTTTTAAGATTGTTTGAACAGGAACGAAGAGGTATGAGGCATTTTCAGATTGCGATATTAGTGCTACTTTCAATTGCTCTGTTTTCGGGGGCCGCAGATGCCCAGAAAAAACCCCGAAACAAAAGCACGGCAAAAAAACCAACTGTAACCAAAACAGTCATTCCGCCACTCGATGTCAGGGCCGCTCGTGAAAAGGTTGATGTCCAGTTGTCGAACGTGAACGATTTCGTCAACAAACTGGGAACGATCGCCCAAGGCCTCGAGGTCGCCGATGCAGATGCGAAGGCGGGTAACCTCAAGCCCACGACTGCCGCCAAGATAAAAGCAAAAAAGACCGAGATCGTTGAGGCGATCCGCAATATAAAACTGGGTCTTGGGAACCTTGAATCTGAATTCCGCACCAAGCCTGCCCTACAGAAATACTTGCCGACCATCCAGGGCATCACTGATCTCGCCGCTCAGTCCGAGGACCTTGCGATCGCCGGCAAATTTGTCGCCTCGAAAGAACCTCTCCGCGACGTTGCACAGAAACTGACGGATACTCTTGCCATTTTGCCAAGGTAGCTTTAATAAATGCGGTTCCGGGCCGCTTTTATTAGCAGTGTTCTTTCTGTTTATGGCTTTGGCTTTTTTAAAACTGTAGTTGGATTTGTAGGATCACAGACCTCGACCTTGTCTTTTTCGGCAACGACGGCTTTGGCTTCGACGGCTGGAAAGCCGAGTTTTTCGCGGATAAACTTTTCGCCTTCGGTCTCGATCATTTCGCCGTTAATCACAAATGTTTTTTTGGTAAGCGTGTCGCCTTTTCTCTCCATCATCGATGGTAAGAGGAAAACATAATAAGGCGAGCCCCAGTTTCGCGAGTCTCCGGTCACCTTACGATATTCGTAATGAAGAGTCTTTTGCTTATCGCCTCGTGATTCAGATTCATAGACCGCCGGGAATGTGATCTTCAGGGTTTCGAGATTTGATCTCATCGCGGTTACCGGGTCGTATTCGCCGACCGCTATTATGCCGAGGCCACTCGCTTTGTATTTTTTGTGGAGCCTTTCTAACATTGGCGCGTCGTGACGCCAGTTTCCGCACCAAGGCGCGAAATAAACGACCATTACAAGCTTTTTACCCTTGGTAAAATCGCGGAGATTGATCTCTTCGCCATTCCCGACACTTTTGTAGGTCCAGTCCTTGTAACTGATCTCCTTCTCGATGATCGGTGCCTGTTCGTTCTGCGAGAATACAAGGGTCGTTGCAAGCAGCAAGATGACTATTCCAAAAATGCTTTTCATTAATGATTCCTCTTGATTCAAAAGACTATCTTTTCAGATGCTTTGTGACAAGCAAGTAGTTGGCACCCGATTCTTGTCGATGGGCGCCCGTTGTCTTTGATTTGAAGCCGCAATCCGTGTAATTTAGTCATTAGATTTCATCGAAAACAAAATGAGTGAGCAAACAACAGTATCGGATATTTTTCGGCGGGCTTTGGAGATGCGCAAGGCAGATCCGAACAAGTCATACAAAGACGTGACCAAGCAGATCGTGAGCGAGTTTAGCGGGAAAGCGTTTCCCTCTACCGAAACGCTTACAATTCCTGAATACGACAACATTACACCAGAGGAAGATTGGACGGCGGGTTTGCCGATCGTGTTACGCGGCATTCAGAACGAAGACTGGAACGATGTCGCACATGGCATAATCATCAGCCTCGAACAGGTG
>Ga0209797_10000766_pt1 | contig 16106 bp, 9 predicted proteins | sample DOMMetBare3Fresh_2_FD_187472 | JGI IMG/M metagenome (GOLD analysis project Ga0209797, IMG submission 187472) | Wetland sediment microbial communities from St. Louis River estuary, USA, under dissolved organic matter induced mercury methylation -... | ecosystem: Environmental > Aquatic >... | reverse complement strand
CGGGTCTTGCTGCCGCCGAGCGCATTGGGGTCGTAGAACAGACCGCTGATGTAGCCCTGGTTGGCGATCAGGTCGTTGCCGCCATCGAACGGGCTGCCGGCCGGCGCCACGCTCGCGGCGGCATGGCCAGCCGGCAGCAGCGACATCACCGTCGATGGCGGCGGTGCAGCCAGCATCGCGGTCGACGCGCAGGCCGTGCGCGTGTTCACCGTGCGCTGACGGCCACGGTACGAATTGAACGCGCCCGCGTTCGCAACTACTGCGCGCGCTTCTTCTTCGGCGTCTTCGCCTTGGGCACGTAGCCCGGCAGGTTGAGCTTTTCCATCGGCCCGCGCCCGGTGGCCGCACTGATCAGGCCGAGCACCCGTGCCGGCTCGTTGCCGACCATCGACCAGTCGAAGCGCCAGCTCCAGTTGTCGCCGCCCATCTGGCCCGGCACGTTCATGCGATGCGTCGCGTCCAGGCCGAGCACGTCCTGCAGCGGGAAGATCGCCAGGTTGGCCACCGAGGCGCTGGCCGCACGGATCATCGCCCAGTGGATGTCGTGCGCGCCGGCGGCCAAGTAGGTCCCGGCGAAGACGCGCTCGCGCTCGGGCGCCGCATTCCACCAGCCGCGTGCGGTGTCGTTGTCGTGCGTGCCGCTGTAGACGACGGTGTTGCGCACGTAGTTGTGCGGCAGGAAGTCGTGCGTCGCATCGTCGCCGAAGGCGAACTGCAGGATGCGCATGCCCGGGAAGCCGCAGCCGTCGCGCAGCGTCTCGACGTCTTCGGTGATCACGCCGAGGTCCTCGGCCACGATCGGCAGCGCGCCGAGTTCGCGCTCGATCGCGTCGAACAGCGCCGTGCCCGGGCCGGTGACCCAGCGCCCCTCGATCGCCGTCGGGCTCGTCGCCGGCACTTCCCAGTAGCCGGCGAAGCCGCGGAAATGGTCGATGCGGAACACATCGGCCTGCGACAGCGCACGCTTCACGCGGTCGGTCCACCAACGGTAGCCTTCAGCGGCCATGCGGTCCCAGCGGTACAGCGGGTTGCCCCAGCGCTGGCCGGTGGCGCTGAAGAAGTCCGGCGGCACGCCCGCCACCACCGTGGGCTGGAACCGATCGTCCAGGAAGTACAGGTCGGGGCGGGCCCAGCAGTCGGCCGAGTGGTGGGCGATGAAGATCGGCAGGTCGCCCATGATCGCGACGCCGCGCGCGCGCGCGTAGTCGCGCACCGCCCGCCACTGCGTGTCGAACGCCCACTGGACGAACTGCCAGAACGCGATCTCCCGGGCATGCGCCTTGCGCGCGGCCTTCAACGCGGCCGGTCGGCGGCGCGCCAGCGGCGCATCCCAGGCCCACCAGGGCTGCAAGCCGTGCGCGGCCTCCAGGGCCATGAACAGCGTGTAGTCGTCGAGCCAGGCTGCCTCGCGTTCGCACCAGTCGGCCATCGCGCCACGCTCGGCCGCGCTGGCGCGGGCTGCAAAGCCCGCGGCGGCGGCACGCAGTTGCTGCATGCGCCAGGGCGCGACGCGCGCGAAGTCCGCGCGCCGCGCATCGAAGTCCGGCACCTCGCCCAGCGCGAGCCAACCGCGCTCGACCAGCGGCTCGAGCGCCACCATCAGCGGGCTGCCGGCGAAGGCCGAGACGCTCTGGTAAGGCGAGTTTCCCGGGCCGATCGGCGTCATCGGCAGCACCTGCCACAGGCGTTGCCCCGCGGCTTCGAGCCAATCGACGAAGTGGTAGGCCGCGGGACCGAAGTCGCCCACGCCATGCGGCCCCGGCAGCGAGGTGATGTGCAGCACGATGCCGCTGGCGCGTTGGTTCAGGTCCATGAGGGCTTGTTCACACGACGGAGGTGACGGCGCCGGGGTGCCCTGGGTTGGGTGCTCACGCGGTCACGTTTGAATGTCAACACACCCAGGTTGCTCACGCGGGGACGAGGAACACCGTCGCCAGCGGCGGCACGGTCAGGCGGATCGACCGTGCCCGGCCGTGGCTGGCCTCGGCGAGGACCGCCAGCGGAGCGGCTCCGTTGCCGACGTTGCTGCCGCCGTAGTAGGCCGAGTCGGTGTTGAGCACCTCGCGCCAGGCGAGCGCGCCCTCGGGCACGCCAAGCGTCATGTGCTCGCGCGGCACCGGCGTCATGTTGCTGACCACGAGCACCATCGCGCCGGCGCCGTCGCGGCGCACCCACGACAGCAACGAGCGCTCGGCGTCATGCGCGTCGATCCACTCGAAGCCCGCGCCGCTGCAGTCGAGCCGGTGCAGCGCCGGCAGCTCGCGGTACAGACGGTTCAGGTCGCGCACCAGGCGCTGCACGCCGGCGTGCCGCGGCTCGGCCAGTTGGCCCCAGGGCAGCTCGACGTCATGGTTCCATTCGTTCGGCTGGCCCCATTCCTGGCCCATGAACAGCAGCTTCTTGCCCGGGTGGCCCCACATGAAGCCGTAGTACGCGCGCAGGTTGGCGAAACGCTGCCACTCGTCACCCGGCATGCGGCCCAGGATCGAGCCCTTGCCGTGCACCACTTCGTCGTGCGACAGCGGCAGCACGAAGTTCTCGCTGAAGGCATACACCAGGCCGAAGGTCATCTGGCTGTGGTGCCAGCGCCGGTGGATCGGGTCCTCGCGCATGTACTTCAGCGTGTCGTGCATCCAGCCCATGTTCCACTTGTAGTGGAAGCCCAGGCCGCCGTGGTAGGTGGGCGCGCTGACGCCGGGGAACGCCGTCGATTCCTCGGCCAGCGTGATCGCGCCGGGGCACTCGACGCCCACCACCTCGTTGGTGCGGCGCAGAAAGTGGATCGCCTCGAGGTTCTCGCGCCCGCCGTACTGGTTCGGCACCCACTCGCCTTCCTTGCGCGAGTAGTCGCGGTACAGCATCGAGGCCACCGCGTCGACGCGCAGGCCGTCGACGCCCTGGCGTTCGATCCAGTACAGCGCCGAGCCGACGAGGAAGTTGCGCACCTCGTGGCGGCCGAAGTTGTAGATCAGCGTGTTCCAGTCCTTGTGGAAGCCTTCGCGCGGATCCTGGTATTCGTACAGCGCCGTGCCGTCGAACTGCGCCAGGCCGAAGGCGTCGCTTGGAAAGTGCGCCGGCACCCAGTCGAGGATCAGGCCCAGGCCATGCGCGTGACAGGCGGCCACGAACCGCGCAAAGCCCTCGGGCGGGCCGAAGCGTGCGGTCGGCGCGTACAGGCCCAGCGTCTGGTAGCCCCACGAGCCGTCGAACGGGTGCTCGGTGATCGGCAGCAACTCGAGGTGCGTGAAGCCCAGGCCGGCGGCATAGGCCGGCAGTGCAGCGGCGAGGTCGTCCCAGCTGTGCCAGCCCCCGTCGGGGTGGCGCCGCCACGACCCCAGATGCACCTCGTAGATCGACACCGGGGCGTCGCGCTGGCTGGCCGTGCCGCGTTCGGGCGGCAGCGCCTGCGGCGCGGGCAAGGCCACGACGACGCTGGCGTTGTCGGGCCGCATCTGTGCCGCGCGCGCATAGGGGTCGGCCTTCAGCGGCAACAGCGCGCCGCTCGGGCCGACGAGTTCGTACTTGTAGCGGTCGCCGACCGCGACATGCGGGATGAAGATCTCCCAGACCCCGCCGCCACCGCGCGATCGCATCATGTGGCGCCGGCCATCCCAGCCGTTGAAGTCGCCGACCACGCTGACGCGGCGCGCATTGGGCGCCCACAACGCAAAGCGCACGCCGTCGACCTCGCCCACGCGCAAGGGGTGGGAGCCCAGGAACGTGAACGGGCGCAGGTGCGAGCCCTCGCCGAAGTAATGCAGATCGGCGTCGCCGATCAGCGTGCCGAAGGCATAGGCATCGGCGTAGCGGCCTTCGCTGCCGTCGTCCCAGCGCACGGCCAGGCGATAGTCGAACCGGCTCTTGCGCCGCGTCACCCGGGCTTCCCACAACCCGTCGGCATGGCGCATCTCGAGCGCCACGATCCTGCGGCCCTTGACCGCGCCGCCGCCGTTCTCGGTCTCGTGCAAGGCCACTGCGGTGGCGCGCGGCAGCAGCGCACGGATCCACAGCACGCCGTCGGCGTCGGCGTGCAGCCCGAGCCGCGAGAACGGGTCGCCATGGCGCGCCTGCACCAGCGCCTGGACATCGTCATCGGACATCATCGGCTTGTTTCCTTCGCGGTGGTGCGCGCGCCGCTGCGGCTCAGCGCATGGACCCCGGCAGCGACCACACCTTGGCGACGTATTCGCGCACCGTGCGATCGGCCGAGAACGAACCCATGCCTGCCACGTTGAGCAGCGCCGTGCGGGCCCAGGCGGCCGGATCGCGGTACAGCGCATCGACGCGCGTCTGCGCCGCCACGTAATCCGAGAAATCGGCCAGCAGCATGTAGGTGTCGCGGTGGCGCAGCGTGTCGACCACGCCGCGGTAGCGGTCAGATTCGCCATGCGAGAACGCGCCGCCGCCGATGGCATCGAGCACCGCACGCAGCGCGAGGTCCTGCTCGACATGCAGGCGCGGGTCGTAGCCCAGGCCCTTCAGGCGCGAGACCGCGTCGGCGCGCAGTCCGAACACGAACATGTTCTCGGGGCCGAAGGCCTCGGCCATCTCGATGTTGGCACCGTCCCAGGTGCCGATGGTCAGCGCGCCGTTGAGCGCGAACTTCATGTTGCCGGTGCCCGACGCCTCGGTGCCCGCAGTCGAGATCTGTTCGGACAGGTCGGCCGCCGGGATGATCACCTCGGCCAGCGAGACGCTGTAGTTGGGCAGGAACACGACCTTGAGCTTGTTGCCCACGCGCGGGTCGCCGTTGACGACGCGCGCCACATCGTGGATCAGGTGCACGATCTGCTTGGCCATGTGATAGGCCGAGGCGGCCTTGCCGGCGAACACCACGGTGCGCGGCACCCAGGCCTGGCCGTTCACGCCGTTCGGATGGGCGACGATGGCCTGGTAGCGCGCGACGACGTGTAGCACGTTGAGCAGCTGGCGCTTGTACTCGTGGATGCGCTTGATCTGCACGTCGAACAGGCTGGCCGGATCGATGCCGATGCCGAGCTCGCGGCCGACCAGCGCGGCCAGACGCTCCTTGTTGTCGCGCTTGACCTTCATGAAGGCCTGTCCGACGGCCTTCTTCGCGGCCAGCGGCGCGAGCGCCGCGAGGCGGTCGAGATCGGTGTGCCAGCCTTCGCCGATCTGCGCGTCGAGCAGCCTGGACAGACCCGGGTTGGCTTGCGACAGCCAGCGACGCGGCGTGACGCCGTTGGTGACGTTGGTGAAGCGCTGCGGGTCGAGCCTGGCGAAGTCGGCAAAGATCGTCTGCACCATCAGGTTCGAGTGCAGTGCGGAGACGCCGTTGACCCTGTGCGAAGCGACGATCGACAACGCCGCCATGCGAATGCGGCGATCGCCGTTCTCGTCGATCAGCGACAGGCGCCCGGCGATCGCCGTGTCGCCCGGGAACGCCTCGCGCACCTCGTCCAGGTGCAGCTGGTTGATCGTGTAGACGATCTCCAGGTGGCGCGGCAGCAATTGCTCGAACATGCGCACCGGCCAGGTTTCCAGCGCCTCGGGCATCAGCGTGTGGTTGGTGTACGAGACCGCCTGTCGCGTGATGTTCCAGGCCTGTGCCCAAGGCAGCGCATGCTCGTCGACCAGCAGGCGCATCAGCTCCAGGGGTGTCAGTGCCGGATGCGTGTCGTTCAGGTGCACGGCGTTGCGCAGACCCAGGTCGTGCAGCGAGCCGCGCTCGTGCAGATGGCGCGCGATGATGTCCTGCAGCGATGCACTGACCAGCAGGAACTCCTGCTTGAGCCGCAGCTCGCGCCCGGCATCGGTGCTGTCGTCGGGGTAGAGCACCCAGTTCAGCAGGTCGGCGGCCAGGCGGTTGCGGCCCGCGGCCAGGTGTTCGCCGCGGCAGAACATCGCGAAGTCGATGCTGCCTTCGGCGCTTGCGCTCCACTGGCGCAAAGTCGAGACGCGGCGCGTGCCGTGGCCCGGGACGATGAAGTCATACGCCTGCGCGACCACGCGCTCGGACGGCACCCAGCGACGGGCATCGCCGTCGCTGCTGACGCGCCCGCCGAAGCCGATCGGGTAGCGCAGCTCGGGACGCGGGATCTCCCACGGGTTGCCCAGGCGCAACCAGTGGTCGGGCTCCTCGACCTGGCGTCCGTTCTGGATCGCCTGCGCGAACATGCCGTACTCGTAGCGCACGCCGTAGCCGAACGACGGCAGCCCCAGCGTCGCGAACGAATCGAGAAAACACGCCGCGAGGCGACCCAGGCCCCCGTTGCCGAGCGCGGCGTCGGCCTCGCTCTCGAGCACATCGGTCAACGGCTGCCTGGCGGCCTTCAGCGCGTCGCGCAGCGCGCGATCGAGGCCGAGCGCCTGAAGCGCGTTGCCGAGTGCGCGCCCCATCAGGAACTCCATCGACATGTAGTGGACGCGGCGGCCTTGCTTGGCCCGCCGGTCCTCGGCCTGCGTTTGCACCCATCGGTCGGCGAGTTCCTCGCGGCAGGCCGCGGCGGCGGCACGCAGCGCGGCGTGCGCGGTGTTCGGTTCGGCAATGCGCGCCAGCGCACGCTCGAACTCCGCGCGGAAGGCCTCGGCCGGCGTGGTGTCGGCAGCATGGCTTCGGCGGGGGGCTGCGGTCGTACTCATCGGGTCAAGCTTCCGGCTGTGCGGGCGCGGGCCCGCGGGGATGGCTGCGCTGTCGGAGCGTCTGCCTTTCAGGTTGAAATTTGACTACAAGGCGATGTGGCTCGCAACCGCGGCATACGCAGTAGTTCCAAGGTAGCCGGCCAATCTGTTGGGGCCAGCCGACGTCCGCCGTCCGCCACCAAGAGGTGTAGCTGTGCTACATGCGGATGGCGACGCGGGGCCCTGCCATGACCACCGCGACCGCCTTCAGATCTGCTCGAGCACTTCCTTGCGCTTCTGCTGGTACTCCTGCTCGGTGATCAGCCCCGAGTCGCGCAGTCGCTTGAGCGTGCGCAGCCGCAACTCCTGTTCCTCGAAGAAGGCCGCGTCGCGTGGGCGCTGGGCCGCCGGCGCGGCCGCGGGTCCGGCGGGGGGCGCGGGCACCGCGGCCGGTACCGTTGCGGGTGGCGTTGCGGTTGCTGCCGCCGCGCGCGGCGCGACAGGCGCGGCAACGGGGGCTGGCGGCGCGGCGGGTGCCGAGGCGCCCGCAGGCGCCATCAGCGATTGCAGGCTCTGCGGCGCGGCCGTTGCCGCCGCAGCGGGTGCGGGCTGCGCCGTGGCACCCGCACCGAACAGGCCGGTGATCGCGCCGAGTGCGCGCGAGAACCACGACCCGCCGCCCGTCTCGGCTGCGGGGGCCGGGGCGGCTGCGGCAGGGCGCGCCGCCATTGCGGCTGCGGTGGCCGCCGAGGGCACGGCGCCCATTCGGTTCTCGCGGTTCAATCCGGAGAGCAGCGCACCGCGGGACAGTTGCACCGCCTGCTCGCGCGGGTCCGGGCTCAGCAGGTCGACGACGGCGGTCGCCGGCGCATTGGCACCCGTGTAGCCCATCGTGAACTCGGGCCGGCCGGCCTCGGGTTGCGCAACGCCCAGCGTGAGGCGATCGATCGACCGGCCTTGCGGTTTGTTGAACAGGCTGAGCTCGGCCTCGACGGCCAGCTTGGCGGCCGTGACGACCGCGGTCAGCGACGATCCGGCGATCGTGCTGGCGTTGACGAAACTGCCCGGCACGACGAAAGAGACCGTGCGGCCGCGCACGCGGACCTGAGTCGCGAAGAACACCGAGTTGTCGACGGTCGCGTCCACGGTGGCCGGCGCAGTGGCGGGCGATGCCTCGTGCAGCGCGTCGATGAACTGACGCTTCATCAGCTCGGGCCGCGGCGTCAGCACGATCGCTTTCTCCCAGGCATGCGCCGGATCGAGTTTCGCGCCGCGGCCGGGTAGCGTCGCCGTGTTGCCCGAGCCCGTCACGCGGTCGGTGTCGAGGTAGATGTCGAGGTTGAACGCGTAGAAGCCGCGGCGCGCGAACATCGCGAGGCTTTCGCCGCCCTGCCCGGGGCCGCTCACCGAGGCCGGATCGCGGATCGGATTGCGGAAAGTCGCCTCGAAACGCAGGTCACCGCCTTCGGCGAACACTCGCAACGAGCGCAGGTCGAGGTCGCCCGACGCGAACACGCTGTCGCGCGGGTAGACCAGCGTGCCGTCGCCGACGTCGTCGCCCTCGGGGTCCGTGATGTTCAGCAGCGGCGCGGGCTGCGCCAGCACCGTCAGCGGCAACAGCAGCCCGGCGACAAGGGATCTGGTTTTCATCGGTGGTCTCGGCTTCGGTTGGAAGATGCGCGGCGCGCTGCCTGCCATGCGGCCGCAGCGTAAAGCAAAAGGCCCCTCCCCACGATGGGGAAGGGCCCTCGTACCCGCTTGCGGTACTCAGCGCCGGAGCGCGTTCAGAAGATCGCCTTGACGAACGCCTTCATGCGGTACTGCTTGATCTTGACCGGCGTGCCGGTTTCGAGCGGATCCCCATCACCGCGGATCCACTGCGACAGCAGGCCGGCTTCGAAACCCGCCAGGTTGTAGGCCAGACGCGTGCTGAAGATGCTCTTGTCGTTCTCAACCTTCCCGCCCGACTTGGTGATGTCGCGCTTGTACTTGCCCCAGGACACGCTGCCATACAGGTCGCCGAACAACTGGTTGCCGGCGCTGAGGCTGTAACCGGAGCTCTTCGTGTCGCGATCGTCGGTGGCGTTGCCGATCTGGCCCTTGTTCTTGTCGTCGACCAGCTTGTACTTGAAGCCCAGTTCGATACCGCCCGCCGCCGGCAGCACATAGCCGGCCTTGAACACGGCGATGTTGGTCTTGCGGTCGTTGTTGAGCGCGTAGTAGTTCGACAGCGGCCCGGTCGGCGAGTAGTTCTGCCAGTTGTAGTTGTAGCCCACGCGCGTCAACTCGAGCGACATCGGGATCTTGGCGACCTCGTAGTTCACGAGCGCGGTCAGGCCCTTCCAGCCCTGCACCGACTCGCTGGGCGCCTCGTCGAAGTCCATGTTCTCGTTGTTGGTCAGGCCGTTCGCCCCGGCCGCCAGACCCGAGTCGGAACGACACACGCCCCCGCCACCGACGTGGCACAGCGGCGAGGTCGGGCCCTGGTTCAAGTCCTTCGCGGCGCCACCGCTCCACAGCGGGTCACCCCAGCGGAACCACGCGGCTTCCGAGCCTTCGGTCAGCAACACGTCGCTTTCGAAGCGCGCTGCGGTGTTGCTGTAGTAGCCCGCCCCGATATTGAAGTACTGGAAGTTCAGCGACAAGCCGGGCACCGGTAAGGACGTCAACGCCAGGTCGACCTTGAATGCGCGATCGTTGATCGAAGACTTCGGGCTGTTGATCCACGGTTGGTCGAACAGAGGCGCCTTGTATTCGGAGTGGTAGTAGGCGCCCTTCAGGTCGACGCCGTCCATCACGCTGCCTTCGCCCTTGAGCATGAAGATCTTGGACTTCGCGAAGGTCTCGATGTCCTGGCCGTCAAAGGGCGTCGTGTCCGTCTTGAGCTGGCGGTCGTCGAACCACTGGTAGCTTGCCGCTACCCGGGCCGGCCCGACCTGGGTCTTGGCCTGGGCGATGTACACCGCCTCGTTGAACTGCGAATCGTCGGAATTGCAGCAACTCGAACCCTGGCCGTAGTTGCTCTGCAGATAGTTCGGCAGCGACAGGCGAGCGAACTCCCAGGTCGCGCCCTTCATGGGTAGCCCGCCCTTGAAATAGAAGCCCTTGAAGTTGTCGCGGTCGATGTAGCGCACACGGCCCACGGTGAACGGGTCGAACTGGCCCCAGTCGCTGGCGCCGATCAGCGCCGTGTCGAGCCAGCCGTAGCCGGGCGTCAGCAGCACGTACGGGCCCCGCGCCTTCATGAAGTTGCCGCGTGTCGGGTTCGTCTCCGGGCCGCCGAAACCGCCAAAGTCGGTCCAGTAGCCGGCCGGGCTGCGGCTTTGCAGGCGCACGCCCGCTTCGACCTGCTTGGAGATCGTGGCCTTGATACGCAGTTCGAATTCGGTCCACTGGCCGTTGTCCGTGCCACCGCTGGTGTCGCCGGAGCCGCCGGCGCCGTCGGCGACGGTGCGCTGGTTGCCGTCCAGGAACTTCATGTAGATGTTCGAACCGCTGAAGTCGATCTTCTGCGCCATCGCCGGCAGCGCGAGCGCCAGACCGGCCGCCAGCACGATCGGCTTGAGGTTGAGCTGTTTCATCGAGGTTGACTCCTGTTGTGTTGCAGTGGGATCACTTCTTGATCATCTTCAGCGTGGCCGTCTTGGTGGCCTTGCCGTCCGGCGCGCAGGCGTAGGCGAGCATGTCGGACTGCTTCGCATCGGGGCCCTCGAGCACGTCCATCACGTGCGGGTCGCAGTCGCCGTCGTTGCCGCCGCCGAACCGGTGCTGGCCTTCGTACTCGTTGACCTTGCGCGTCAGAAAGTCGCCGGCCGCAGGGAAGCCTTCGTTGGATTGCATGACGACCTGGTAGCCCCAGCCGTCGACGTTGCCGTCGCCGCCGAGTTCGGACAGCGGCACCGTGGCGCTGATCACGCGGCCGCGGCCGCGCGTGATGTTGGGCACCACCACGTCCTTGGCCATCCCACCGAGCTTGGCCTCGGCCTCGCCCGTGACGCGCGCCTTCTTCTGCGGCGACAGGACGACGACCTTGTTCCACTCGTTGCCGGGCGCGAACTTGGCGTTGATGCCGGTCCAGGTGTCGGTGTATCCGCCGGGTGCGCCGGTCTTGATGAAGATGAAGGCCATCTGCACCGCGAAGCCCCCGCCCATGCCCCATGGGTCGTCCAGGCCGGACGCAACCTCGAGCGAGAACTCGACGTTGCTGCCGCTCTTGACGGCCGAGAACTTGGTGATGTCGAACGAACCCGCCTTGTAGACCGGATCGGTCGGATAGGTGTAGTTGCCGGGGCCCTTGTCGTCACCTTTCGGGTCGGTGAACTCGACGGCCAGCGCCGAAGCGGTGCCGAGGGCAAGAACGGATGCGATGCCGATGGCACGCAGCGAAAAACGAGACTTCATGGAACGCTCCTCTGGGTGGGACGGGGGACTACTTGACACTGCCGGCGGTGAGGCCGGAGACCAGGTACTTCTGCAGGTACATGAACAGGATGACGACGGGCAATGACACGATCACCGAACCGGCGGCGAAGAATCCCCATTGGGAGGAGAACCCCCCGACGAAGAAGCGCAGGCCCACCGGGGCCGTGTAGTTGGCCTCGCTCTCCATGAACACGGAGGCGAGGATGAATTCGTTCCACGCCGTCATGAACGAGAACAGCGCAGTGATGGCGATGGCCGGCTTGGCCAGCGGCAGGATGATGCGAAAGAAGATCACCTGCGGGCTCGCGCCGTCGATGCGCGCCGATTCCTCGATGTCGATCGGGATCGTGTCGAAGTAGCCCTTGAGCATCCACACGCAGAACGGGATCGCGGTGGTGGCGTAGACGATGACCAGCCCGATGAAGTTGTTGCCCAGCCCGAGCCACTTGACGATGATGATGAACAAGGGGATGAGCATCAGCGTGCCCGGGAACATCTGGCTCACGAGGAAGGCCAGCATGCCCTGGTCACGCCCCGGGAAGCGGAAGCGGCTGAACGCGTAGGCCGCGGTGCAGGCGAGGAAGACGCCCAACAGCGTGGTCAGGCCCGAGACGATGACGCTGTTGAGCAGCCAGCGCCCGAACGGCTGCTCGGTCATCACGTCGATGAAGTTCTTCGCCGACAGATGCGCCGGCCACGGCACGATGCCGCGCAACCGCTCGAGGAAGCTCGGGTCCTTGGGCAGGTCGACGAGACCCACGCTCTGCTGGCCCGAGAAGGCCAGCGCCAGCACCCACAGCACCGGATAGATCGTCAGCAGCGTGAAGCTGATCAGCGCGGCGTGCAGCCACAGCGGGTTCTTGGGGCGGCCGAGTGCCATGGGTGCGCGCCTCAGTAGCTCTCGGTGGCGCGCGTGACGCGGGTCTGGAAGTACCCGTACACGAGCAGGATCACGAAGATCACGGTGGAGTAGGCCGCGGCGTAGGCGTACTGGTACTGCTCGAAAGCAATCTTGTAGGCCTTGGTCACCAGGATCTCGTTGGCACCGCCGGGCTCGCCGCCCGAGACGAGGAAGATGATGTTGAACATGTTGAACGTCCACACCACAGAGATCACCACCGCCGGCACGAGCGTGGGCCGCAGGAGCGGCAGCGTGATGCTTCTGAACTGCTGCCAGCGCGTGGCGCCCTCGACGTCGGCGGCCTCGTACATGTCGCGCGGGATCGACTGCAGCGCGCCGAGGATGACGACCATCATGAACGGGAAGCTCAGCCAGCCGTTGGTGACCAGCCCGGTCATGAACGAGCTCACGACGCCGTCGAACCAGCGCACGGGCTCGAAACCGAACATCTGCAGCGCCTGGTTGATGACGCCGAACTGCGGGTGGAACATGCCGCGCCAGACCAGCGCCGTGATGTAGTTCGGGATCGCCCATGGCAGGATCAGCAGCACACGGTAGATCGTCTTGCCCTTGAAGCCCTCGGTGTTCAGCGCCAGCGCCAGCAGGAAGCCGAAGGTGACGCCGACGGTGACGTTGGTGACGGTCCAGATCACCGTCACCATCAGCGTCCAGTAGAAGTTCTGGTAATTGACCACCGTGCCCTCGGCAGTGGTCTTGACGATGTCGAAGTCGCCGAGGATGTTGAAGAAGTTCGTCAGGCCGATGAAACGCTCGCGGAACGGCAGGTTCTCGTTGAAGAGCGTGGTGTCGGTGAACGCGAGCGCGATGCCGTAGAAGAACGGAAAGAAGACCAGCACCAGCATGCCGATCATGGCCGGCGCCACGTAGGCGTACGCGACGCGATGATCCTTCAGCGCCTGGGCGGTGCGGGCGGCCCAGCCCTGCACGAAGAAGAGCAGCAACGCGAGGCCCAACGCGCCGATCGCCCAGAAGCTCTTCTTCAGGAACGACGCGTGCGACGCCGCGGCGAGGTTGGCCTTGGCGAGCGGGCGGCCGTCGACATCGACGAGGCCGCGCGGCCGGCCGTAGCCGTCAGTGTCCCAGGGGCTGCCCGCCTCGGCCGGCAGCGCGGCGAGCGCCGGTGCGCCGCTGCGGGCATACGTTGCTGCGGCCGCAGCTTGCAGCTTGGCGACGGCGGCGTCGCTGGTCGCGGTGGCCTCGGCCATGCGGCGGAGCTGCTGCTGCTGGAAGACAACCGCACCCACCAGCAGCAGGACCACGGCAATACCGCGCGGCACGTCGAAGTGCCGCTCGGCCTTGATGCGCAGGAAGGCACCGACGACCAGGCCTGCAGCGACGAGGGCGAGCGCCAACGCCCAACCGGCACCGGGGCTTGCCGACTCGCCGCTGGCGCGCACGCGCGCCTGCACGATGCCCTCGACTTTGCCCTCCACCATGAGCGGCACGCTCACGGTCATGGCACTGTCGCGGCCGCTGCCCTCCACGCGCAGCGTCCGCTTGCGCGTGGTGCCCTCCCCGACGTTGGTCTCGGCGGCGGCGCGCAGGTCGTTGGCGAGATCGAAGAGCGGCTTCTCCTCGCGCTTGAGCGCCCGCGGCGCCTCGTCGGCAGCGATCGTCGAGGCCTGCATCTCGCGCCCGACGACCAACCGGGCCGATTCGAGCCCGGGCTGCTCGGCCTTCCACTTCGCCAGCCGCTGCGCCTTGGCGGCCTCGTCGGCGCCGACGAGCGAGGCCGAGACCGCGTTGGCCAGCAGCACGGCCTCGCGCTGGCGCTGCTCGGCAGCGAGGTCGCCCGCCACGCCGCCGGCCAGCCAGCCGCTCAGCAGCAGCACCACGGCCAGCGCAACGCCGAGGCCGAGCGAGGCAGTGCGCTTGAGCCAGTCCATCGGGCGTCGAGGAAGGGAGAGTCGCAGCTAAGAAGGAAGCGAAGGCGCGCTTGCGATCACTTGCCCTTGCGAAGCGCCGCCACGCTGTCCTTGACGGCGCTGTCGGCTTCCTTCAGCGCCGCTTCCACCGTGGCGTTGCCCTTCACGATCTTGTTCATCGCCGTCGTCACCGGCGACCAGACCATCGTCATCTCGGGGCGGTTGGGCATCGGCTCGGCGTTGTCCAGTTGCGCGCGGAAGGCCTGCAGCATCGGATCGGCCTTGACCTGCGGGTTGTCGTAGACGGCCTTGTGCGTGTGCAGCTGGCGGCCCTCGAGCGCGAGCACGAGGCCAGCTTCGGCGCCGGCGAGGTACTTCACCAGCTCGTAGGCCACTTCCTTGTTGGCCGAGCTCGCGGCAATGTAGGCGCCCTCGATCGTCATCCACGGCCGCATCGGCTTCTTGGCCGCGTCGATCACCGGCAGCGGCGCATAGCCGACGTTGATCTTCTTGTCGATGTCACCGACGAACCAGGGACCGTTGATGACCATCGCTGCCTTGCCCTCGTTGAACATCGAGGCGATCAGCGCCTCGCTCGGCTCGGTGGGCAGGATGGCGTCCTTCTTGTACCAGGCCATCATCTGGTTCAGCGACGCCACCGTGGCCGGGCTGTTCAGCGTGACCTGGCCGTCCTTGTCGAACACGGCACCTCCGAAGGCGTTCATCAGCGCCGAATGAAAGTAGAAGTTCGTGTACCAGTAGGCCAGCCCGTAACGGCCGCCGGCCGTATTGGTCAGCGACTTGGCCAGTTTCACCAGCTCGTCGCCGGTCTTGGGCGGCGTCTTGACGAGGTCCTTGTTGTAGATGAGCGTGGGCATCTTGTAGTTGATCGGCAGCCCGTAGACCGCGCCCTTGTAGGTCATCGCGGTCATCATCCCGGGCAGCAGGCTGTCGCGCGTGGCCTTGTCGACGAAGAAGTCGATCGGCTCGACCGTCTTGCCCGCCTCGATCCAGCCTCCCAGGCGGTCTTGCGCGTAGATGAAGACGTCCGGGCCCTTGCCGCGCGGCACGGCGGCGCTGATCTTGTCGGCGTACGCGTCGAACGGAATGGCCAGCGTCGAGACCTTGACGCCCTTGGCCTGGGGTGTCTTGGCGAAGTTCTCGACCACCTTCTCGAAGGCGGCCTTCTCGGCGGCGCGGTAGGCGTGCCAGATGACGATTTCCTTGGCCGCGCCCTGCGCGAGGGCGGGGCCCGACAAGGACGCGGCAATGGCCGCGGCGCCGGCGGCAACGAGGGTGCGGCGGCGGATCTGAAGCAGTTCGAACATGGCGGTTCCTTCGGAGCAGGGTCGCGGTGCGCGGCGCAGGTGTGTGATGGGGTGCGGGAAGGGGAGCAAGGGGTCCGTTGGCGAGGCCCTCACAGGCCGAGCCTCATTTCAGTCTTGGGGTCGAACAGGTGCATCGCGTCGGTGCGCACCTTCAGCGTGATGGTCTCGCCCGGCGAAGGCAACGCCTGGTGGCTGCGCAGCCGGCCGGAGACGGTCTGGCCCTGCACCTCGAAGTGCACGATGACCTCGTGGCCGAGCGGCTCGAGGATCTCGATCGTGCCGCTGAGGCTGGTCTCGCTGGCCCAGTCGATCTCGTGGGCGGCGCCGATGTGCTCGGGGCGGATGCCGAGGACCACCTCGCGGCCCTTGTGCAGCAGCGCCGCTTCACGGAACGAAGCGGACACCGGGATGCGGATCCCGTAGAAGAGCACGTCGTGCCCGTCGTCGCTGAGCTTGGCCTTCAGAAGATTCATCTTCGGCGTGCCCATGAAGCCGGCGGTGAACAGGTTGGCCGGCGTGTCGTAGATCTCCATCGGCGTGCCGACCTGGGTGAGGTTGCTCACCTCGGGGTCGTTGCCGCACGGTCGCAGAACGGCGATGCGGTGGCCCATCGTCATCGCCTCGACCTGGTCGTGCGTGACGTAGACGGTGGTCGTCTTCAACTTGCGCTGCAGCTTCGACAACTCGGCGCGCATGTGCACGCGCAACTCGGCGTCGAGGTTGGAAAGCGGCTCGTCGAACAGGAACACCGCCGGGTTGCGCACGATGGCGCGCCCGAGCGCGACGCGCTGGCGCTGGCCGCCGGAAAGCGCCTTGGGCTTGCGGTCGAGGAAGGCGTTGAGGCCCAGCGTGTCGGCGGCCTCCTGCACACGCCGCTTGATCTCGTCGTCGGGGATCTTGCGGATCTGCAGGCCGAAGGCGATGTTGTCGTACACCGTCATGTGCGGGTACAGCGCGTAGCTCTGGAACACCATCGCGATGTCGCGG
>Ga0209797_10000765_pt1 | contig 16111 bp, 15 predicted proteins | sample DOMMetBare3Fresh_2_FD_187472 | JGI IMG/M metagenome (GOLD analysis project Ga0209797, IMG submission 187472) | Wetland sediment microbial communities from St. Louis River estuary, USA, under dissolved organic matter induced mercury methylation -... | ecosystem: Environmental > Aquatic >... | reverse complement strand
ATCAATACCAAGGTCTCGCAGAACAACGACCGCTTTCGGCTGACGGTCCAGTCACCGGACGAATATCGTGGCGCGACCGTCGAGGGTTATATCACGGGCGTCGGGCGTTCAGGCAAGGTCTCCGGCCAGTCAAATATTACCTTTAACTTTGAACGAATTACGCTCAGAAATGGCCAGACTTACGATTTTGCCGGCAATTTACAGGACATTAAAGATGTCAATGGCAAAACCGTAAAGGTCGATAACGAAGGCACCGCCAAGGGCGACAGCCAGACCAAAGAGACTGTGAAACGCGGCGGCATCGGCGCCGGCGCAGGAGCAATTCTCGGCGCGATCATTGGTGGGGGAAAGGGTGCGGCTATCGGAGCGGTCATCGGTGGCGGTGCCGGTGCTGGCTCGGTAATTGTCCAGGGCAAGGAAGATATACGTTTGATGACGGGCTCGACCATCACTGTGCTGTCGTCCTCACCGGCAAACATCGGACCGAGGTAACTGACTAATAACATTCATTTTTTTTTGGACAAGCTTTATGCTTGTCCTTTTTTTGAATTGCCACTAGCTTTAGCTAGTGGAACAGTGTCATAAAATAACTGGGCTTTAGCCCAATGTTTGGCTAAAGCCATTAAGTATTTTGTAGAGCTATCCACTAGCTAAAGCTAGTGGCAATTCATAAGATGATGAAAACTTTGCCCGAGGAGATCGAAGAATACCGTGACCGCAGATGGCGGCGTGAAGAATCGCTCAAGATCGACACGGCCGAAGAGGTCGAAGCGATGGTCGAAGAGCTTGGCTTTTGTCTCGGCATGACCGACGCACGCAAAGGTTTGCCGTCCGTTTATGTTGCGGTTTGCGGTCGGCGCGACGCTCACATGCCGCGAAATGTGCAGAAAGATTACGAAGCCAGCCGTGCCTGGGTGCTCAAAGATGAAGTGATCGCCCGCGGACGCGTCTACTACGCCAAACTTGTTAAGGGACATTCGATGTTCCTTGCTCCGCGTATGATCCCGGTCTTCAATGCGATCTGGGGCGTGCCGAAAACTCGCGAGGAAAAGGATCTGTCCGGCAGCGCCAACAAAATTCTAAAAGTGCTGCGCAGCGAATGGGAGATGGGATCAGCCGATCTCCGCGCCGAAGCAAAAATTACGACCCGGCCGCGATTCACAAAAGCGATGGACAAACTGCAGAAGACGATGAAGGTCGTGCCGCAAGAGGTTCTCTACAGTCCAAAATTCACATACGTCTGGACGCTCGCCGAGGCTCGCTTTCCCGAGGAAATGAAGATCAAGATGAAACGCGAAGACGCGGTTCGCGAACTCGCACGCTGCTATCTGCAAATGTGCGGAATGACTCTGCTCGGCGATTTGTCAGGAAAATTCGGATTCCAACGATGGGAATCAGGCAAAGCAAATCACGAACTTGTCGATGAGGGTTTTGCGGAGAGGCTTGCTACCGGAATATACAAAACTAGAACGCTTTAATCTATAACTATGCGTTAACGCCGATTCTGGTATCTATGGGAATCGCTGGTTCTCAAAAGCAAGGAGGTCACGCAACGACTGTGAGCAAATATCATTACGTCGGTTCCCGTCCAGTCGCAAAATGCAGTACCCAACCTTGTCCTCAGCTCTGTAGCTTACAATCGCCCTTTTTTCAGTCGCAGAAAGGACGCTATATTTTTCAATCGTGACGGAGAAATGATCGCTCGCTCTATGTTCTTCCTCATCGAATACGCATGACCAGAAGCTAACTTGATTCCTGTTAGTCGATAAATAAATTCCTACTGCACACGGATATTCGAGGTATTCGGTCAATCCGTGGGCAGTGCCCAAACTACTAAATCGAATAGGGGCTGCTAGAAATCCAACAACGAACGTGAGGACCGCCAAAACGAAACCAAGAAAATGCCGTCTCATGTTGAATTAGACGCCGCAAGCCTCAATTAGTTGCAATTACTCAATAACTAATTAATTCCTGCACCGCTTTTTCGACATCTTCCGACTGCGGAAGAATGAAATCTTCGAGCTGCGGGGCGTAGCCGCCAAAGGTGACTTAGCTTCCTACAGGCTCACTTTCGTCGTATAAAGTTTCCGGCGCAATATCGGCGCCGTTTGGCCAAGAGATCGTCCAGCCATCCACAAAAAACTTCTTGAAGTATTTCTTATCTTTGAGCGGTTTATAGACGCCCTTGCCGAGTCCCCAATGCGAAAAATCGGCGATCCGTTCCTCACCGTTGTTGAAAGTTACATGAATCTTGTAGTCAGCGACGTAATGAGCATCAATGACGACCGGCATGTAGTTCTTATTTCTTGAAACTAGTCGAGTGGATCGATCTTGCGTATTTCGCCTAGTTTTTGAGCTTGCTGCCAGTTTGACGTTAGCTCTTTTTTGTGTAATTTGGCCCATTTCTTTATCAGCGACCTTGCGGTGCGCGATTTCATTCTTCCTTCCATCATATTACCATCAAGGTCAAATTTTGCTTTCTGTCCTTGATACTCGGCGTGGAAGTGAGGCGGATTATGGTCGTTGTGAAACATCCGAATAATGATCCCGAAGAAAAACGATACATACGGCATATCAATATTTCATCAATGCCTGCACGGCCGCTTCGACATCTTCGCTTTGCGGAAGAATGAAATCCTCGAGCTGCGGGGCGTAGCCGACGAAGGTGTCGGTGGCGCCGACGCGGCGGACCGGCGCGTCTAGGTATTCGAAAAGTTCGTTAGAGATGCGGGCGGCGATCTCGGCGCCGTAGCCGTACGAGATCGGGTCTTCGTGAGCGACGATGACGCGTGATGTTTTTTTGACGGACTCAGCGATCGCTTCCCAATCGTATGGCACGAGCGTGCGAAGATCGATGATCTCGACCGAGATGCCTTGTTGTTCGAGGCGTTTGGCGGCCTGATTCGAACGCTCAACGAGCGCTCCGAATGTGATTATCGACACATCGGTGCCCTCTCGTACAGTCTTTGCCTTGCCGAACGGGATGAGGAAATCGCTCGACGGGTACTGCGATTTGTTGTAAACCTGGCGGTAAAGATGCTTGTGTTCGAGAAACAAGACCGGGTCGTCGCATCGGATCGCCGTGCGTAACAGGCCATTTGCATCGAGCGCCGTCGACGGATAAACGATCATTAAACCCGGAGTGTGCGAAAAAAGCGTCGTGCCCGATTGCGAGTGATAAACGGCGCCGCCTTTTAGGTAGCCGCCGACCGGCACGCGAAGCACCATCGGGCATTTCGTGTCGCCGTCCGAGCGCCAACGCGTCACGGCCACCTCGTTGCGGATCTGGTGAAACGCAGGAAAAATATAATCGAAAAACTGTATTTCGACGACCGGTTTTAGCCCACGAATCGCCATTCCGACCGCGCGGCCAACGATGTTTGCCTCGGCGAGCGGTGAATTAAAAACGCGGGCCGAGCCGAATTTTCTCTGTAGATTGGCAGTGACCTTGAAAACACCGCCTTTACCCTTGACGGTTTCGAGATATTGCTCACGCGAGCAGTCGGCAACGTCCTCGCCAAAGACGACGATCCGCGCATCGCGTTCCATCTCCTCGTGCATGCAGCGGTTAATGAGATCGACCATCGTGCCTGCGTTTCCGTGAAGCTCGGCACCGTCCTCGGTGTCGAAGAGCTGCCGATCGGTCGGGTCAATATCGGGGGAGAATACGTTTCGCAACGCCGTCTCGGGTGCCGGCTGCGGCGTTTCGATGGCGATATCGGCGGCCGCGTTGACCTCATCATCGACCTCTTTTCGCACGGCTTCGAGGTCCTCGGACGACGCAATTCCCTCAGTCATCAGAAATTCCGCATATTTCTTGATCGGGTCGGTCGCGGCATCAGCCTGACGTTCTTCGTCCGGGCGATAGAGCTTTTCGTCGTCGGAGAGCGAGTGCGAGTATGGCCTAATTACTTTTGCGTGAACAAACGCCGGGCCCTTGCGCTTACGGCAATATTCGACTGCCTGTTGGAAAGTTTCGTAACTTTCGAGAACGTCGGTGCCGTCGCATTTTTGTATATATAGATCGGGAAAACCTGCAACCAGCTTAGAAATATCGCCGCCGGCGGTGCCCACCTCGACCGGGACCGAAATCGCGTAACCATTGTCCTCGACACAAAAGATCACGGGCAGCTTTAGATTGCAGGCCGTGTTGAGAGCCTCCCAGTATTCGCCCTCACTCGTCGTGCCGTCGCCAACCGACATATAGACGACCTCGTCGCCCTTGAAACCGGTAACCTTATCGCGAAGTTCTTTTACCAGCGAAGCTCGATAGCCGGCCTCTGCCGCACCGACAGAGTGGAGCGCCTGCGTTCCCGTACACGACGACTGTGACGGAACATTCAACTTGGTACTGCCCCAATGAGACGGCATCTGGCGGCCGTGCGAATTTGGATCGACCTCCGCGCCAACCGCCGACCAGAGCATTTCCTGCGCCGTCATTCCGAGGCCAAGCATCAATGCGCGGTCCCGGTAGTAGGGAAAGAACCAATCGTAACCGGACTTCATCGCCAGCGCCGCGGCCGCCAAAACCGCTTCATGACCCGCGCCCGAGATCTGGAAAAAGATCTTGTTCTGGCCCTTTAGCTGGATCTCTTTGTCGTCGACGCGGCGCGACATATACATCGTCCGGTAAAGCCCGACGAGCGTCTCGGTGTCGAGACCATAATACTTATTCGACGACGCGGACGCCGCCCGGCCATTATCATTTGTCTGTTTCGCGGCCGCTTTCGTGCCGACCTCATTTGCTGGCGTAGCCATTTGATAAACCTTCTCTTAAATCAAAATAGATAGAATTCGCAACCTTTTACGATAGCAAATCCGCTTGACGCGGGCAATTTGCAGTGGCTCGCGCTATTGCGCTTTCAAAACCCAGCCGTTTGGGTCGGCGGTCGGAATCGAACCAGAGTATTTTATAGACGCCTTACCGTCCTTCATCTCGACTCGTTGGGACTTACCGTCGATGACGACGTCGACGGGCATCGGGAATGGCATGTTACTCGGCGTTTCCCATTGCAGGCCAAGCGTGCAGTTATTTCCGCAGTCCGTAACCGTGGTTCCAATCAATTTCGGTAATTTGGGCTGTCTCAGATACATCTCAAAGAACCAATCAAGCTCGCATTTGCATTCGGTCTCGGCGATAGTCAGAAAATCGTCGGTGTTTACAAGCCGTTCTTGCCGGCCGTCGGTGAGGCGCTCCATTTCTTTTGTCGGATACGCCATGCGACGCAGCGCGCGAAAGAACGCGTCGTCGCCGATCAGGTATCGCAGCGTGTGCAGAACGACGGCCCCTTTGCCATAGATGTCGCCGTCGCTCTTAACGTAATCGGGTGCGGCGAGATAGACCTCGTGCGCGAATTTGGCTTCACGTGGCGCAACGGGCTGCATATTGCGAGTGGCTTTAGCGCGGGTTTTCATCGCCGTGAAATACGCTTCTTTACCTTTTGTTTCCTCGACATAGAGCGTGTCCATAAATGACTGAAAACCCTCGTGAATCCAAAAGTCGCGCCAGTCTGAGGCCGTGATGAGATTTGCCCACCATTCGTGGCCGTATTCGTGAAACATCAGCCAGTCAAAGCCATCCTCGGCAAAGCGGTATTTGTTGCCGTAGGCGATGTTTGTCGAGTGTTCCATCCCCAAATGCGGCGTCTCGACAATGCCGAGCTTGATCGCACGGAATGGGTACGGGCCGAGATATTTTTCAAAGAATGCGTTGTATTTTTTTGTCTCGGCGATGAGCCGCGCGCCTTTGTCGTAACTCTCGGGCAGGATGTAAAACTTGATCGGTATCATCTCGCCGGTGACGCTCTTGACTTTATCTTCGATGAGTCTGTACCGCGCGGCGTTAAAGACAAGCGAGTAATTTGCGATCGGGTTCGTCATCCGCCAAGTGTAAGTTGTAGTGCCGTCCGAGTTTTTCCTAGCAGATTCGAGTTTGCCCGGCCCGTTCGCAACGAGCGGATCGGGCACGGTTATATGCATTGAGGCGGTCGCCGGTTTGTCGGACGGATGATCTTTGCACGGGAACATCAGATCAGCGCCGTCGTTCTGCAACGCAACCGAGATCCAATCGGCTCCGCTCGGCGTCTTAGTCCAGATAAAGCCGCCGATCCAGGGCGGGTTTGGCGCGATGCGCGGGCTGCCCGAGTAGGTGATCGATGTCGTTACGCTCTCGCCAACCTGCTTTGTCATCGGTAACCAGATCCAGATTTTGCCGTCTTTGTGGGTGAACTTTACTTCACGGCCGCCCTCGGTCGCTTTTGTTACGGTGTATGGCGTATCGAGATCGAGCATAATCGCGTTTGTCGGAATGACAACCTTCGCGGTCATCACGGTCGTGCCGCTGATCGACCTAGCTTTCGGATCGACGTCAAGCGAAATGTCGTAATTCAGCACATCGAACGCGGCTTGCTCAAACCTCAGCGGCCCGCCGGTTTCGGTTGGACGCGCCGGGTGCTCGCGCTGTGCAAAAGTGGAGACGATAAGGACGAGTAAAGCAATTATTATCGAGACCTGTTTCATAGGTTAAAATCAATCCTGAAAAATAAGAATAGCCAGCTGATATCGCCAGCGGTCAATGCCTTTTTTTAACTTTACACTCGAATCGGTTTTACCGAAAATGTAATTAATGTATCGATACATTGAATTAGCAATTGTTTGTGTCCCACTTTTCCTGGTGTCTTTGGCAGTTGGCCAAACCGCAACCACGAAAGCGAATCCGAGACCTACGCCCACACCGACGACCCTGGCAGTAATTTCCGAGCCATTCGACAAAGCTGACGTAAAGACAATGGCCGCGAAATGCGTAAAACTCGAGACGGAGTCGGGCGGCATCGAGATGGAGATGTATCCCGAAAGTGCGCCTGAAACGGTCCGCAATTTTCTCAATCTCGCCGCGATTGGCGCTTTCGACACAACAACATTCAGCCGTGTCGTACCCGGATTTGTTATACAAGGCGGAAATTTATGGACACGTGACGGCGGAGTTTCGATGGAGTTGGGGCGACGAGCGCGACGGACGATCCCCGACGAGCCTAACAAAATACTTCACGAACGCGGTGTCGTCTCGATGGCCCGCGGGGACGAAGCAAATACCGCAACGACAAATTTTTTTATTTTGGTTGATGCTGCCTCGAGTCTGGACGGGAAGTTTGCGGCATTTGGGCGCGTGACCAAAGGAATGGATGTTGTGGATACGATCAACAAAGCCGGGGTCAACGGTGAAAAGCCGGACAAACCAGTGCGACTCAGGAAGGCAGTCGTTTCAGTTTGTCAGCCAGATCCAACATTAAGAGTTAGTTCGAATCTTCCGCAAACGCGATAACGTAACCATCCGGATCAAGGCTATACGCTGCTTTATGTCCCCAATCCCGTCTCTCCATCGGACTAATTTCACGCCCACCGGCCGAGATCGCTCGTGAGTGATACGCACTGGCATCGTCAACGACCAAATAAATCTCCGCACGCGGCGACCTCCCCGCAGCTAACGGTTTATTGATCTTGTCGCCAAATAAGCGCACCGCTCCGGCTTCGGGCATGAGGCCGATTACAGTTTCCGAGTCGATCGAAAACTCGCTCATTCCGGGGACGAAAAGCGTCGGTTTGAAGCCTAGTACGGCCGTGTAAAAAGCTGTACTTTTTGCCTGGTCTGCAACGTAAAGAATGAAATGTACTCTCATTTTTCTATGTCAATCAGAAAAATCCAGATCCAGCGTCATGCGGTATTCATTTGCCATCGACCGATGCCCGTGGGCCATGGCGACATCGATGCCCCTTTTATATGTCTCGATGGCTTTCTCGCGGTCGCCTGATTGCAGGTAGGCGCTCGCTAGAACGCCGTACGCGTTGCCTTCATCGTCGGCTTTGGCAAGATAGGTTTCTAGCAGTTCGACGACGTCGGCGTGTTGACCTAACTTTTCATATTCCTTGGCGAGTCCAAACATCACCATCGTATTCTCAGGGTCGGCGTCAAGCATCTGACGAAAGACTTCGATTCGGGTTTGCATGCCAATAGATTAGCGAATTTAGGGCGGAAACACGACCGGTAGGGAGTGTGCCTATTAGAACAGTAGTTGCTGAACTGGCATTTCCGTGGCTTCAGGTTCGGCAGGCTTTTCGTGTTGACGAAAGCTGAGGCGTTTGGCGTGGAAATTAAATAATTTCTGCGTTACTTCCCACTGCTCTGTTTTTCCGACGCCGCGATCTTTATACGTCGCGTGCCTCAGCGTGCCGCCGCGTTCGCGTTTCATCGTATTAATGATCCTTGTCACCCGCGTTGGCGGTAGCCGCTCGTGCATTTTTTCGACAAAGTATTGCTCTATCGAATCAGTATCGATATGCAGCATCGACATAAATGCCCGTGTCGCACCGCACTCTTTCGCTCGTTCAAGCAGAGCAGGAATGTCCGCCTCATTATAGCCGGGAATGATCGGTGCGATGCCGATACCCGTCTCGATACCAGCGTCAGCGATCTGCTGCATAGCACGAAACCGCGCCTCAGGCACCGGCGTGTACGGCTCAAACGGATTTGACTGTTCTTTTGTCAGAAACGGGAGCGAAAAGAACACCGAGACTTTCTTTAATTTTTTTAGCAGATCGATGTCTCGTGTCACAAGTGGCGCTTTTGTAATTACGGCGACCGGAACCTGATAATCGACGCAAACCTCGAGGCATTTTCGCGTCAGTTCGTAGCTTGCCTCAAGCGGCAGGTACGGGTCAGTCGCGAACGAGAAATCGAGGTGAGGCATCTTCTCACGAGTCTTTTTCAATTCCTGCCTAAGCAGCTGCGGAGCGTTTGGCTTGACGACGATCTTTGTTTCGAAATCCGTTCCGGCACCGTAGCCGAGGTATTCGTGATATTGCCGTGCAAAACAATAAGTACATCCATGAACGCAGCCGCGATAGCAATTTACCGTATATCGCCATCCACCTTCCCAGTCGGATGCGAACGCCTTTGTGATTACCTTTTTAGTCGCGGTTTCCTCGAATATCTCAAGTTGAGTCGGCGGCGGCTCGCCTACGTATTCGGCAGAATATCGGTTGTAGGGATTGGGAGGATTAATAATGTGTCGCATAGACGCAACAATAGTTCACCAACGGAATAAATACAATGTTTAGCCACGAATTACACGAATCGCACAAATAAGGCTCCTTACTTTATTCGGGACATTCGTGTAATTCGTGGCTAAACCTCTTTCTGCATCAGCAGATCGGTCTGCGGGTCATTGCCGAGTTGGAAGGTGTGGCTGCCGACGACGCGGAAGCCGTTTTTTTCATAAAACCTTTGTGCACGAGGGTTGTATTCCCATACGCCGAGCCACATTGCATCGCGGCCGTCGTTTTTTGCACGTTCGAAGCACGCGTCCATCAGCGTCTGGCCGACGCCTTTGCCGAGGAACTTTTGCTGTGAATAAAGTCTGGAAAGCTCAACCGGCTGTGTCGCGGTAACACCGGGTTCTATATTGTCGAGAATTAGTTTTGAATAACCGGCGAGTTCTCCTTCGATCTCGGCCAACAGGAAAATGTTCTTTTCGTCGGCAATCTCGGCGGTGATTTGTTCGACATTGAACGCCTGCCGCATGTAGTGGTTAAGATCGTCCGGCGCGTTTTTTGGATGATGGGCAAATGCGTCCCAAAATGTCGTGTACGAGAGATCGGTCAGCAGCTTTGCATCGTCGGATGTTGCTTGGCGGATGGAAATATCAGACATTCGTATACAATTTCAAAAAGGTTTAACTTTAGGCCATTTTGCAGGCGGTGGCCAGCGTTTTGTAGCATTACTTTTACAGCTTCTTACACGTGCCTCGACAATTTGGGCACGGTTGTTTATGACTTTATAGGTAGTATAGGAACCACAGTAACCGAGTCCCGAGCCTTTGTAGTAAATCGTAATTGTCCTTTTCAATCTGTCGAACGAAGAAATGCCAACGGCGAAGGGAGATATTTCCTTCCTTACAATATTTTTCTCATCGAAGTAGTAGGATTTTAATCGCAGTGGTTTGGCGGCTAACCAATTGTTTTTTCGTTGATTTAATACAGAATAAACATAGTTGAGTTGATAGGCTCCAGCTCCAGTAACAATTTCTACCAACCATTTCTTTTTACCCAACTTATAGAAGGTGAAGCCGGAATTAGGAAAGCGGTCTATATTCCGAGCGAAATAATCCTCCTCATCCCATTTAAGAATTCGGAACCATTTTGCTCGGTCATTTGATGTTAGATCAGTTTGCTTTTTCGGCAGCTGACCAATGACCGAAACGGCGACGCTCCATATAATTACAAAGCTCAGGGTTATTTTCTTCACGTCAGTTTCACTTCATTATTAGCTTCGCGATCGTCTGAAGCTGCATGTTCGACGTGCCTTCATAGATCGAGCCGATCTTGCTGTCCCGCCAGTATTTTTCGACCGGATAATCTTTGACGTAGCCGTAACCGCCATAGAGCTCGATCGCGACGCTTGAGACAGACTCGGCGACCCGTGACGAATAGAGTTTTGCCATCGCAGCCTCCTTGAGAAAGGGTTGGCCGGCATCCTTGCGACGGGCGGCGTTGTAAACTAGCAGGCGTGCGGCCTCAATATCGACGGCCATTTCGGCCAATTGAAACTGCACAGCCTGAAAGCTGTTGATCGATTGGCCAAACTGCTCTCGCTCCTGCGTATACTTGAGCGCGCATTCAAAGGCGCCTTGGGCGATGCCAACCATCTGGGCGCCGATGCCGATGCGGCCCTCGTTTAGAGTTTCGATCGAAACCTTGTAGCCTTTGCCGACCTCGCCGAGGACATTTTCTTTGGGCACAATGCAGTTGTCGAGTATGAGTTCGGTCGTTGAGGACGCTCGAATTCCGAGTTTGTCCTCTTTCTTGCCGACCGTAAAACCCTCAAACTGCTTTTCGACAATAAACGCCGTAATACCCTTGTAGCCGGCGGCCGGATCGACGGTAGCGAAAAGTACGAAGATCTCAGCTTCGTTGCCGTTGGTGATCCAAAGTTTTTGTCCGGTCAATTCGTAGTGATCGCCCTTGTCGACCGCACGTGTAGTTAATGCAAATGCATCCGAGCCCGAGCCTGCTTCGCTGAGTGCGTATGCGCCGACGCGCCCGCTCGCGAGCTGCGGCATATATTTTTTCTTCTGTTCATCGTTCGCCCAACGCATAAAAGCATTCGTGACGAGCGTGTTATGAACATCGACAAAAACCGAAACGCTAGCATCGACGCGGGCGAGCTCCTCGATCGCTAAGATCGCATTAAAGATCGTCGAGCCTGCGCCGCCGTACTCCTCGGGCGATTCGATCGCCATAAGGCCTAGCTCGAAGCACTGTTTTATAAGGTCGCCATCGAGTTTCGACGCGTGTTCCATTGCTTCGACACGCGGGCGGACCTCGCCCTCGGCAAATTCGCGAACGGAGGCGCGAAACAACTCTTCTTCTTCGGACAATACAGTCAGCCCGGCGTTTGATAATGCGGCTCCAGTGGCAGTGCTCATAGATAAATCCTGTTTTGTTAATCTAGGGTCGATAAAATAACATTCTAATCAAGCCGCAGGGCAAAAGGCAAAGTAGTGTATCCAGCAACTGTAACCCAAGAAACACCGTCGAATAATTTTAGCCGGTTAAAGCTGGCCGCGGTCATATTGACGCTTTTTGGCATTGGCCTGTTTGGGTATTTTGTTTATTCGGTTGGCCTTGACGAGATAAATGACGGCGTCGTTAGATTTGGTTTCGCAGGTTTTGCGGTCATACTTTTTATCTATTTTGTACGAATTTGCGCCCGGGCATATGCGTGGAAACTCTCTGTTCACGAAGACTATTCGTTGAGCATAAAAGACACTATCCCCGCTGTTCTTATTGGGGAAGCGATGGGCAGCACGATCCCGCTTGGTGTTCTCGTCAGCGGCACGTCGAAGGCCGTGGCGGTGCGAAAGCGCATCCCGCTCGTCGCCGGATTATCGTCGGTCGCGACCGAAAACCTCTTTTACAGTCTTGTTACAAGCATATTCTTGATTCTCGGTGCAGTCGTTCTTCTACGTGGCTTCGCCATCGACGAAGGCCTTGCCTTAACGATAAATCTTCTGCTCGTTACGGTCGTCATTTTGTTGGCCCTCGGCATTGTAATGGTTATCCGGCAATGGCATTTTGCGAGCGCGGTCTGTGGCTGGCTGTACGATAAAGGATTTTTGCACAAATTACTCGAGAAGGGCCGGTTCGAAGTCCGGCGTTTCGAAGATCTTATTTATGGGTTTTATCGGCGCTATCCTCAGAGATTTCTGCCGATCTGCTTATTAGAAGCTGCATTTCATATCCTTGGCATCGCAGAGGTTTGGTACATCCTTAGCCGTCTCGGCGATTCATACCCGAGCCTGATGAGCGCCTTTCTGTTGGAATCGGTCAGCCGTCTCGTGATCATAGTTTTTAAGCTTGTGCCCTTTATGATCGGCGTCGACGAAGCGGGTGCCCAGATCATCGGCGAAACTGTCGCACTAGCGGCAGGGGTCGGTGTGACGCTCGCAATAATTCGCAAAGGCCGCATATTATTTTGGACGGCAGTCGGATGGATTTTGATCGCGAAACGCGGGCTGTCATTTAAGGAGATATCAAGGGCGGGAAAGGATTAAAGCGGCCAGAATATTGGCACCATGAAGATAGAAACGGCGAACACAATGATCGTCAGGATCGTGCCGACCTTTACAAAATCCATAAAACGATAACGTCCCGGCGTGTAAACAAGAACGCATGCTGGTTCGAGCGGCGTGATAAAGGAAAACGACGCGGCGTAGGTGACCGCAACGATAAATGTGCGCGGATTGACGCCGAGGGCAATAGCGGCTTTTACGGCTACGGGAAGGACAACCAGTGCAGCGGCCTGATTAGACATCGGCTGTGTCAGCGCGACCGTAAGCACAAAGAACCCGGCTAGCACAGCACCACTGCCGTATTGACCAAAATAATCATTAATAAGGCCGGCGAGATATTTGTCTGCTCCGGTATTCTCCATCGCGACACCAAAGCTCATCATGCACGCGATCAAAACCAAAAGACGAAAATCGATCAAGGAATACATCTCGGAATAGCGGACTGTCTTGGTCGCAAGCAGCATCATGACACCGCACAAAACGCAGATAGCTAACGGGATCTCATAACCAGTGAAAACCTTCGTCATCGAAAGTGCCAGAAACAAAAGGAAGGCACCGATCGCCCACTTTCGCTTTTCGACCCGGACACTGGCGTCGGTGATGCCTTCAAGTATCAGCACTTCGCGGTCGGCTGCAAGCGGCTCTATTCCCTCTCGTTTTCCCTGAACAAGAAGCACATCGCCGAAGATGAAAGGTACATCGCTAAGTTTGTTTGCAAACGTTTGGCCATGTCGGTTGATCGCGAGGACCGTCAGGTCATAGGTCTGCCGAAAACGAAGAGTTTTCAATGTCTGCCCGACGAGTCTCGAATCCCGCATTACCAGCACCTCGAAAAGTTCGGTGTTGTCGTCTTGCAGTACTACGTCATTCAGTAAAAAGTCGGGTTTGATCTCCAAGCCGACCGCCTCTTTGACCCGCAGAATATCGGCCACTTTGCCCTCGACGATCAGCGAATCTCGTCGCTGGATGCGCTCGTGCGGGCCGGGCGCGTTTATCTTCTCGCCATCGCGGATTATTCCGAGAACGTTGAGATCAAGTTCGGTATGAATATTAGATTCGGCAATCGTCTTTCCGACGAGCGGGGAATCGGGCAGGACTAGAAGCTCGGAGACGTATTCGCGGATATGGTATTGCTCTGTCAGCGATTCTTCGCCGCCACGACTTGGCAGCATTCGCCTGCCGAACAACAGCATATAGATCATTCCAACCGAAAACGTGATGATCCCGACCGGGGCCAATTCGAACATCGAATACGGCTCCTGTCCATATCGCTGGATCGCACCACTGACGGCTAGGTTGGTCGACGTTCCGATAAGAGTACAGCTGCCGCCCAATATCGCCCCGAATGCGAGCGGCATAAGCAATTTTGACGGCGGTATCTTTGCCCGATTTGCGAGGCCGATGACGACCGGCAGGAACATCGCCGTTGTCGTTGTGTTTTTAAGCACCGAAGCCCCAACCGCTGCTGCAAACATTATTAGCGCTGTCAGGACAAACTCGCTATCACCCGCGATCTTGTGCATTCGCCGGCCGATCAGATCGACCATTCCGGTTTTGATCAATCCGCCGACGAGGACGAACAAACCGCCGATTGTGATGATAATGTCGTTTCCAAATCCCGCGACTGCTTCCTGTACTGTCAAGACATGCGTTAGGACTAACCCCATCACGAGCATGATGCCGATGACATCGACCGGCAACTTTTCAGTCGCGAACAAAGCGATCGCGGCAAGAAGCATGACCAGGGTGATGGCTATTTCAACTGACATCGTTCGCAAAGGATATACGAAATCGAGCGGATTGAAAAGAAAAAAGACGGCAACCGTTGTTATCGTCGATATCAAACGCGGGCGATCATTCAATGATTTGTCTAATGCAGATATCGATGAATTCGAGCGCTAAATCAAGTCTTCCGTCGTGATATAATCCCAAATCAATGCAAAAGGGGGACGAGATCTCCTTGATAATCGGCGCCCGGCTGTGCGGCCTGTCGCACGCACTTAGGAATCGCATACGAGTACAGTTTAGTTCCGACCGAGATGCTCCCGTCTATTGGTCCAAACTTTATTAAATGTCACTCGTACCAAGTTAATTATGAAGAAAACATTTAGCATTTTTACAATTCTATTCATACTTCAGCTTTTTGTTTACAGCCAGACGCTCGACGACAAGCTAAAGGAGATCGATGATTACGCCAATACGGTCATGACGACGTGGCAAGGCCCGGGCATGGCGATCGCGATCGTCAAAGACGACAAAGTCGTAATGCAGAAAGGTTACGGCGTGCGAGAACTGGGCAAACCGGAAAAGATCGACGAGAATACGCTTTTCGCAATCGCATCGAATACAAAAGCATTTACGACCGCGAGCCTAGCGATTCTAGTTGACGAAGGCAAGCTCAATTGGAACGACAAGGTAGCCAAGTATCTGCCCGAATTTCAGATGTACGACTCGTGGGTGACGAACGAGCTGACGATCCGCGATATAGTAAGCCATCGTGTCGGGTTGGATACATTCAGCGGCGATCTGCTTTGGTACGACACTACCTATTCGACTGACGAAATGCTCCGACGGGTCCGATATCTCAAACCTGTGTCTAGCTTTCGTTCGCGTTATGGCTATCAAAATTTGATGTACATTGCGGCCGGACGCATAGTCGAAAAGGTCTCGGGTAAACCGTGGGCCGAGTTTGTCCGAGAACGTATTTTGACTCCGCTCGGTATGAACCGCACGACGACGAGCGTCCGCGATATGAAGGACAATTTTGCGATGCCGCACAATGAATCGGGCGGCAAGATGCGGGCTCTTCCTGTCGGCTTTCTCGACAATGCGATCGGCGCGGTTAGGTTAAATGCATCAGTTGCCGACCTTTCGAAATGGATCCGTTTGCAGCTCGGACGCGGCACGTTCGAGGGAAAGAAGATCTTCAGCGAGGCCCAAAGCTGGCAGATGCATCAGCAATATCTTGCCCGGCCGATCTCTGAGGCGGCATCGCGCAACAACCCGACGCAGCATTTTTCGGGCGTCGCAATGGGCTGGTTTGTTTACGATTATTACGGCCGCAAGATCATCAACCACAGCGGCGGACTGGATGGAATGTTGTCATACACGGTGCTGATCCCGGAGGAAAACGCTGGTTTCGTCGTCCTTACAAATAGCGAGTCACCGGCGTTTCAGATCATGATGTCCAAGATCCGCGACATGCTCGTCGGAGCTCCAAAACGCGACTACAACGCCGAGGCTGTCAAACAGGTCGCCGATGGAAAATCTCGCGACTCTGACGAAGCCAAAAAGGTCGATGCCGCTCACGTTCTCAATACCAAACCGACGCTGGCAAACTCTGCATACGCCGGCACCTATTCAAGCGAGATGTACGGTGACGTCAACGTCGTTGAGGAAAACGGTAAGCTCGTAATGCGTCTCGCACCGGCACCAAATTTTGTCGCCGATCTCGAACATTGGCACTATGACACATTCCGGATAAA
>Ga0209797_10000763_pt1 | contig 16114 bp, 11 predicted proteins | sample DOMMetBare3Fresh_2_FD_187472 | JGI IMG/M metagenome (GOLD analysis project Ga0209797, IMG submission 187472) | Wetland sediment microbial communities from St. Louis River estuary, USA, under dissolved organic matter induced mercury methylation -... | ecosystem: Environmental > Aquatic >... | reverse complement strand
GGGCGGGCCTCGAGGCGCCTGGCCACGCGCTCGCCGCACAGCGTGAGCTGCAGCGGCTCGCGGCTTTGCAGCAGGGTGTTGAGCGGACCGGCATCGAGCGCGGACCAGGCCTCGCGCCAGGCCGCCCAGTCCTCGCCGAGCGCGGGGCCGCGCAGGCTGGCGTCGACCGTCACCCCGGCCACGCGCGCGACCGAGGGTGCGCGTCCGCAGCCGCTGCACCAGAACGAGTTCACCGGCGGCAGGCCGCTGGCTTCGCGTTCGGCGTTGAGCGGATGGTCGTGCAGCAGCATCTGGGCTTCGTTCTGAAGCCGGCGCAGCAGGCGCGCCTGGCGCTGTTCGGGCAACCAGGGGCCGAGCGCGCGGCCGATGACGCGGTCGAGCGAGGCCATGGCCAGGCCGTCGAACAGCGGGTGGGCGGCCAGCCACTGGTCGGGCGCCGCCCAGTGCATCCGGAAGCCCTCGCTGTCGAACAGCGGGCGCACCGCATCGAGCAGCGCGCGCGACGAATCGGCATCGAGCGCGAGTGCCGCGGGGTCGGTCAGGCTGGCGCGGTCGCTGTCGAGCTGCACATGCACGGGGGTCAGCACCGCCCAGGCGTGTTCGCCGGGGTCGATCCCGGCACGGGCGGCGGCGTCGGCCGCCCAGGGCAGCAGGCCGTCGGCGAGGTTCCAGCCACGCGCCTCGGCAATCGCCAGCTCGTGCGGCGCACTGAGGCTGTACTCATCGCTGCCGATCGTGCGCGCCGGTGCCAGGCGGGCGAGCAATCGATCCAGCGCCGGCAGCGACAGCGTGCCCAGCGCCTGGCGGCCGGCTTCGGAAAGGGTGCCGGCGTAGGGGACGATGAGGTGCATGGGAGGCCCGATTATGCGCAGCGCCTCGGGCGCGCGACGGGCCACGGGTGGGGCCACTGGTAGCATGCCCCCGCATGAGTTGGCCCTATGAGTGGCAGATCGGCTGGCGCTACACGCGTGCCGGCCGCGCCGGCCGTCGCAACGGCTTCATCTCCTTCATCTCCGGTGTCTCGATGCTCGGCATCGCGCTCGGCGTGGCGGCGCTGATCATCGTGCTGTCGGTGATGAACGGCTTCCAGAAGGAGGTGCGCGACCGCATGCTGGCGGTGATCGCGCACATCGAGGTCTTCGACGCCCAGGGCAACGGCCTGGCCGACTGGCGCGCCACCGCGGCGCAGGCGCGGCGGGTGCCGGCGGTGATCGGCGCGGCACCGTTCATCGCCGCGCAGTCCCTGGTGGCCCGCGGCGACGAGATGCGCGGCGCGATGGTGCGCGGCATCTCGCCGGCCGAGGAGGCCACGGTCACCGATGTCGCCGCGCGGCTGCGCGACACGGTGCTGGCGCGGCTCGAGCCCGGCGCCTGGCGGATCGTGCTGGGCATCGAACTGGCGCGTTCGCTGCGGGTGCGCGAGGGCGATTCGGTGACCATCGTCGCCCCCGGCGGACAGGTCACGCCGGCCGGCGTCGTGCCGCGGCTGAAGGCCTTCACGGTGGCCGGCACCTTCGAGTCCGGGCACTACGAATACGACAACGGCCTGGCGCTGATCCACGTCGAGGACGCCGCGCGGCTGTACCGGGTCGACGGGCCGACGGGCGTGCAGCTGCGGCTGGCCGACGCGCAGTCGGCGCGCCAGGTCGGCGCGCAGCTCGCGGTGTCGCTGGGGACCGGACTGGTCGTGCGCGATTGGACGCGGACCAACCGCAACTGGTTCGACGCGGTGCAGATCGAGAAGCGCATGATGGCCATCATCCTGACGCTGATCGTCGCGGTGGCGGCGTTCAACCTGGTCTCGACGCTGGTGATGACGGTGACCGACAAGCGCGCCGACATCGCGATCCTGCGCACGCTGGGCGCGAGCCCGCGTTCGGTGATGGGCATCTTCGTCGTCCAGGGCGCCACCAGCGGCATCATCGGCACGCTCGGCGGGGTGGCACTGGGGCTGGCCGTGGCCTACAACATCGACACCCTGGTGCCGGCCATCGAGCGGCTGCTGGGCCTGAGCTTCCTGCCCGGCAGCATCTACCTGATCAGCCGCATGCCGAGCGATCCGCGCCTGGGCGACGTGCTGCCGATCACCGCGGTGTCGCTGGTGCTGGCCTTCGTCGCCACGCTGTACCCGAGCTGGCGCGCCAGCCGCGTCAATCCCGCCGAGGCGCTGCGTTATGAATGAAGCCGCCGGCTCCGGCGCCGACGAGGTCGTGCTGGAGGCGATCGACCTGCACAAGCGCTTTCGCGAGGGCCGGGGGGCGCAGGCGCTCGACGTCAGCGTGCTGCGCGGCGTGAGCCTGCAGGTGCGGCGGGGGCAGACGCTGGCCGTGGTCGGCCCGTCGGGGGCGGGCAAGAGCACGCTGCTGCACCTGCTCGGTGGGCTCGACGCGCCGAGTTCGGGCCGGGTGCTGCTGCTGGGGCGCGACCTGGTCGGCCTGGACGCCGCCGAGCAGGGGCGCTGGCGCAACCTGCACCTGGGCTTCGTCTACCAGTTCCACCACCTGCTGCCCGAGTTCAGCGCGCTGGACAACGTGGCGATGCCGCTGCGCATCCGGCGCCTGTCGGTGGCCAGCGCGCGCGAACGCGCCGCGGCGATGCTCGCGCGTGTCGGCCTGGCCGATCGGGCGGTCCACCACCCGGCGCAGCTGTCCGGCGGCGAGCGGCAGCGGGTCGCGATTGCACGGGCACTGGTCACCCAACCGGCCTGCGTGCTGGCCGACGAGCCGACCGGCAACCTCGACCGCGTCACCGCCGACAGCGTGTTCGGCTTGATGATGGGCCTGGCCAGCGCGCATGGCACGGCCTTCGTCGTCGTCACCCACGACGCGGCGCTGGCGGGGCGCTGCGAGCAGCGGCTGCAGCTCGAGCGCTGAGCCGCTCGGCAGGGAGCGCAGGACCCGATGGCCGCCTCGAGCCTGCTGGCGCTGATCGACGACATCGCGACCGTCCTCGACGACGTGTCCTTGATGACGCAGATGGCGGCCAAGAAGACCGCCGGCGTCCTCGGCGACGACCTCGCGCTGAACGCGCAGCAGGTGACTGGCGTGCGCGCCGAACGCGAATTGCCGGTGGTCTGGGCGGTGGCGCGCGGCTCGCTGCTGAACAAGGCGATCCTGGTGCCGCTGGCGCTGGCCATCAGCGCCTGGGTGCCCTGGGCGGTGACACCGCTGCTGATGGTGGGCGGGGCGTTTCTGTGTTATGAAGGCTTCGAGAAGCTGGCCCACAGGCTGCTGCAAGGCGCCGACGAGGACCGCGCGCACCGCCACGCGCTGTCGCAGGCGCTGGCCGATCCGCAGGTCGACCTGGTGGCGTTCGAGCGCGACAAGATCAAGGGCGCGGTGCGCACCGACTTCATCCTGTCGGCCGAGATCATCGCCATCACGCTGGGGGCGGTGGCCGCGGCACCGGTGCTGCAGCAGGTGGCGGTGCTGGTGGGCATCGCGGTGGTGATGACGGTGGGCGTCTACGGCCTGGTGGCGGGCATCGTCAAGCTCGACGACGCGGGCCTGTGGCTCGCCCGTCGCCCGACGGCCTGGGCGCGAGGCCTGGGCGCGGCGCTGCTCGGCGCGGCACCCTGGCTGATGAAGGCGCTGTCGGTGGTCGGCACGGCGGCGATGTTCCTCGTCGGTGGCGGCATCCTGGTCCACGGCGTGGGGCCGGTCCGCCACGCGGTGGCCGCGGCTGCGCAGGCGATGCCGGGCTGGGTGGCAGCGGTGTGGCCGCTCGTCGCCGATGGGCTGGTGGGAATCGTCGCCGGCGCCGGGGTGCTGGCCGCGGTGTCGGTGGCCGCACGGCTCAGGCGCGGCCTGCGCAGCGCCTGATCAGGGCGCCGAAGGCGGCGCCGAGGCGGCCGGCGCGCCGGGCGTGACCGCAGCGGCGACCGGCGTGTCCGGGCGCATGGCCTTGACCGCACGGCCGAGTTCGATGACCGCCATCGCGTAGTAGCTCGACCAGTTGTAGCGCGTCAGCGCGTAGAAGTTCTGCGTGCCGGCCACGAAGCTCGGCGCGGCCAGCCCGTTGTGCAATTCGACCAGTGCCAGCGGACCGTCGTGGACGCGTGCTTCGTCGGCCAGCACCGCGCCAAGTCCGGCCATCTGCTCGGCGGTGAAGGTGGGCAGGATGTCGGGCAGCAGCAGCGCCGCGCGATCGCTGGTCTGCAGCGGTGGCTGGACCGCATAGTGCGTCGGCTGGCCGGGCTTCCAGCCGAAGGAGGCCAGGTAATGGGCGATGCTGCCGATCACGTCGGCCGCGCTGTCCTGCATGTCGACGCGGCCGTCCTGGTCGAAGTCGAGCGCGTACTGCAGGATGCTGCCGGGCATGAACTGGCCCAGGCCGAGCGCCCCGGCGTAGGAGCCCACCAGCGTCTCGGGCGCGAGGCCCTCGCGCTGCGCCAGTGCCAGCAGATGCGCGAGTTCCGAGCGGAAGAACGCACTGCGGTCCTTGCGGCCGGCGGGGAAATCGAAGCCCAGCGTGGCCAGTGCATCGAGGGCGCGGAAGCTGCCGGTGAGGCGGCCGTAATAGGTCTCGACGCCGATGATGCCAACCACGATCTCCGCCGGCACGCCCCAGCGCGCCTCGGCGGCATCGAGCCAGGCTTGGTGCCGGGACCAGAACTCCAGCCCGGCGCGCACGCGCTGGGGCTCGACGAAGCGCGCACGGTAGGCGGCCCAGTTCTTGGCGGTGCCGGCCGGCGGCGGCATCACCAACCGGGCCACCGCCGGCACATAGCGTGCGCCGGCGAGGGTGGACTCGACCCATTCGAGGTCGAGCTGGCGGTCCTGCGCGACCTGAAGCGCGAAGCGCATCACGTCGTCGCGGCGGCCGTAGGTCACGACCTCGGGCGCGCGGTCGTCGTGGACGACCGACCGGCGCTTGCGGGGTGCCGCGTCGGCATCGGGGCACAGCACCGACAGCGCCACCCACAGCGCCACCAGCAGCACTGGCGGGGTGCGGATCGGTCGGCGGCAGTGGCCGGGCATCGGACGATTATCGGGCTGCCGGACCACCGGGCGCGCTGGCGCGGCAAGCCGCGACGCGGCGCTCGAACTCCTGCGACCATGCGCGACCGGGCACGCCCCGCGCCTGCGGTCCGTAGCGCAGGCGGTCGAGCTCGTCGAGCGACTGCGCCAGCGCCTCGGCACCGGCGCCGAGCTGTCGGCGCACCCGTTGCGCAAGGGCGCGCGGACCCTCGTGCGCTGCGCAGGCCACGCCCAGGCGACCCAGGAGCGCGCGGATGCGCGTGTGCAGGCGCACCCAGGGATCGACCCGTCGACGGTCCCACCAGGCCCAGGCGGCGGCGGCGAGCGCCACCGCGCTGGTGGTCACGGCGAGCGCCAGCACCAGCTCGCGCCACGATGGCGACTCGAAGCCCAGCGACTTGAGCAGGTCGAACTGGCGGCTGCGCGAATAGCCCATCACCCACAGGTTCCAGCGGTTGTCGAGCAGCTCCCAGGCCCGCCGCAGCTGGCGGGCGAGTTCGGGATTCATCTGGCGCAGGGCGCCGGTCATCAGCCCCGGCACCGGCGGCAACGAACGGCTGGCCGCGATGCGGTCGGGCGCCACCGCGGCGGTGGGGTCGACGCGTCGCCAGCCGCGACCGGGCAGCCAGTACTCGACCCAGGCGTGGGCATTGCTCTGACGCACCACCTGCCAGCCATCGTCGTCCATCGGCTCGGCGCCCTGGTAGCCGGTGACGATGCGCGCCGGGACGCCCATCGCCCGCATCAGCACCGTGAAGCTGGCGGCGAAGTGCTCGCAGAAGCCCTGCCGCCGGTCGAACCAGAATTCGTCGATCGCTTCGCGTCCGTAGTCTCCCGGCGCCAAGGTATAGCTGAAGCCCTGGTTGCGGATGTGCGCGAGCAGCTCGGCGGCGAGCATGTCGGCGTCGGCCGAGGCCAGGTGGGGCTGCGAGCGCAGCTGCCGCGCCCAGGCCACGGCGCGCGGGCTGCGCCCGGCGGGAAGGCGGGTCAGCGGCTCGGCGTTGGCCAACGTCGCCTGCGGCCCATGCTCGAAGCGCGTCCATGCGATCGCGCTCAGTCGCAGGCGTTCAGCGACCGGACGGTCGATCTGCCAGCGCAGCTCGGTGTCGAGCAGCGCCGTCCAGCCAGGCAGCAGGATCGCGTCGTCGGCCGGCGGCGGTGTCACCTCCAGCAGCGGCAGCAGCGGCAGGCGGATCGGCTCGACGATCAATTCGTAGGAGCGAGCAATGCCGGCCAGGCGCAGCTCGGGCCGGCGTCGGGGGGCAGGGTCGAGCGAGGGCGCGGTGGAGCGCCATTCGTCGCCGTCGAAATGGGTCAGCACCGGGCCCCGGAAATACAGCATCGCCGACGGTGGCGGCTCGCCCTGGAAGCGCACCCGCAGCGCGATGCCGTCGTCGTTGGCGACCTCGGCCAGGCCGCCCAGGCGCAGCGTGCCCGACAGCCCGGTGCGGCCGATCGCATCCTGCGGCAGGCCCCACAGCGGGCCGATGCGTGGAAAGAGCAGGAACAGCATCGCCATCAGCGGCAGCCCCAGCAGCGCCGAGCGCGCGGCGATGGCGCCGGCGCGCCGCAGCGACGGCTTGCCCACCGGCATGCTCGAAAGCACCTGCGCCGTCAGCAGTCCCCAGGTGGAGATCGCCATCGACGCGGCGACGAACAGCGACTGCGAGTACAGGCATTGGGTGAGGACCAGGAAGAAGCCGAGGAAGAAGATCACCAGCGCGTCGCGACGCCCACGCAGCTCGAGCGTCTTCAGCGCCAGCAACACGACCAGCATCGTCACGCCGGCCTCCTTGCCCAGCAGCGTGCGTTCGGTCAGCACCGTCAACCCAGTGGCGATCGCCATCACGGCCAACACCGCCCAGCGGCGTGGGAGCGCGCCGCCGGTGAGCGCGATGGTTGCCCGCCAGACCAGCAGCAGCGCGGCCAGCGTGGTGCACCAGGGTGCGAGGTGGGTCGCGTGCGGCAGCATGGTCCAGCCGATCACGCCGAGCTGGAACAGGGTGTCGCGCGGTTCGCGGGGCAAGCGGTTCCAGCCGGGCCAGGTCGGCAGCCCGGTTCGCCAGGAGGCGCCGATCGGCTTCGCGCCCTTGCTCACTGGACTGCCCTCCGCGCTGGGCGCTGCGGGATCCGCACGTGGCAACGGCTCGGCGTGCTCATCGCGTCCGGACCGGCGGGCAATCGGCCAGTGCCCGCAGCGCGGCGTGGCGCTGGGCGTCGCCGGCGGCGCTGGGCAGCTCGAAGCCGGGCAGTCGCAGGCCGTAGTTCAGGCCCTCTCGGTCGGCCACGAGCACCCACGCGGCGAGCCGCGACAGCCGGGCTTCGAGGTCGGCCAGCGGGCACGACTGCAGGTCGAACCAGACCTCGTGGCTGGCGCTGGTGCTGGCATCGCGGCTGATCAGCTCGTTGTTGCGCGCGACCTTCTTCCACACCACCAGTCGCAGCGGGTCGCCGCGGCGATAGGCCCGCACGCCCTCGAATTCGCCGCCGGTCACCCGCTGCAAGGAGCGCGTGCCGCCGGCGGTCGACTGCCGCGCCGGCATCGGCTGCGGCGGCTGCTCGGGGCGTGGGTAGACCAGCACCTCGGCGGCTGGCCGCCAGACCGTCCAGGCACGGAACAGGCCGAGAGGGAAGTTGGTCTCGGCCATGACCGTGGGCAACGGGTGCCGACCGCGCTGCGAGGGCACGAAGCTCAGCCGCGCGCGACCCGCGCCATGCGCGGGCACGTCGACCCAGGCCATGCCCTGGTGCCCGGCGCGGTGCAGCCCCAGACCCAGGCCGTGGCGCTCGCGGCCGGGGTTGTCGATCACGACGTCGATCGCCGCCGGCTCACCGGCGAACACCGGCTGGGGCGGCCGCACCTGGAGCGTCAGCCCGCGCAGGTTGGCGTGGGTCTGCTGCACGCCCACCAGGCCGGCGCCGCAGAGCACGAAGGTCAGCACGTAGCCCAGGTTGAGCTGGTAGTTGATCGACGCCAGCAGCATCACCACCAGCGTGACGGCGAAGGCCCAGCCGGCCCGGGTGGGCAGGATGTAGATCGTCGACTGGGTCAGCACCCAGCTGTCGCTGCGCGGCCGGCGCAGCTCGAGGTAACGCGCGAACCAGTCCCGGATCATGGGGCACCCTTGGCGCGTCGCGCCGTCCCGCCAAGCGGGAGCGAGCCCACCTTCGGGCGGCCGTGCGGTGGGCTCACGGCAACCCTATGGCCTCCACCATCGCCCGCACCTGCTCGACGCGGCCGCGGCCGGCGCTGGCCACCGGCACCAGGCGATGGGCGGCGGTCTGCGGCAGGATGGCCTGCAGGTCGTCGGGGGCGACGTAGTCGCGCTGGGCGAGCAGTGCGTGGGCGCGCGCCGCACGCAGGATGGCGATGCCGGCACGCGGGCTCAGGCCTTCGACGAACCATTGGCCCGATCGCGTCGCGGTGATCAGGGCCTGGAGGTAATCGAGCAGCGCGTCGGACACATGCACCTGGGCCACCGCCGCCTGTGCCTGCTGCAGCTGGACCGGCGACATGATCGCCCGGCTGCGTTCGACCACGTGGCGGCGGTCTTCGCCCGCGAGCAGCGCACGTTCGCTGAGCCGGTCGGGATAGCCGAGCGTGATGCACATCAGGAAGCGGTCGAGCTGGCTCTCGGGCAGCGGGTAGGTGCCGAGCTGGTCGCTGGGGTTCTGGGTGGCGATGACGAAGAAGGGTTGGGGCAGGGCGCGGGTGTCGTTCTCGACCGTGACCTGGTGCTCCTCCATCGCCTCGAGCAGCGCGCTCTGGGTCTTGGGTCCGGCGCGGTTGATCTCGTCGGCGAGCAGCACCTGCGCGAACACCGGGCCGGGGTGGAAGACGAAGGCCTCCTTGCTGCGTTCGTAGACGCTGACGCCGACCAGGTCGGTGGGCATCAGGTCGGCGGTGAACTGCACCCGCGAGAACTTCAGGCCCAGCGAGATCGACAGCGCATGCGCCAGCGTGGTCTTGCCCACGCCCGGGACGTCCTCGATCAGCAAGTGGCCGCCGGCCAACAGGCAGGCGATGCAGTCCTCGATCTGCGGACGCTTGCCGACGATGATCGTGCTAATCTGGTCCGCAAGTTGAATCAGGCGCTGCGCGAGTGCTGGATCAGGCATGCGTGGCACGATATCCGAAAAAGCCGTTTTGCCCGACCATGTCCACCGCCCTCTACACCCACGCCGAGTGCCGTTTGCACGATATGGGCGCAGGCCACCCGGAGTGCCCGCAGCGCCTGGATGCGATCTCCGATCAACTGCGTGCCTCGGGGCTGGACATGGCGCTGCTGCACCACGACGCGCCGCTGGCGACCATCGAGCAGCTCCAGCGCGCGCACAGTGCGCATTACGTGATGCAGCTGAAGGACTTCCTCGAGCAGGTGCAGTCCAGCGGCGAATCGCGTTATCTCGACCCCGACACCGTGGCCTGCCCGGGCACCTGGCGCGCTGCGCTGCGCGCCGCCGGCGCTGCCGTGGCGGCCACCGAGGCGGTGTTCCGCGGCGAGGCGGTCAACGCCTTCTGCGCGGTGCGGCCGCCGGGCCACCATGCGACGCGCGACGAGGCGATGGGATTCTGTTTCTTCAACAACGTGGCCATCGCCGCCCGCCATGCGCTCGACGTGCTGGGCCTGAAGCGGGTGGCGATCATCGACTTCGACGTCCACCACGGCAACGGCACCGAGGACATCATCGCCGGCGACGAGCGGGTGCTGATGGCGAGCTTCTTCCAGCATCCGCTCTACCCGGGCAGCGGTGCGGTGCCCAAGGGCACCAACATGGTCAACGTGCCCATCGCGCCCTACACCCGTGGGCCCGAGGTGCGCGAAGTCATCGATGCGATGTGGATGCCGCGGCTCGAGGAGTTCCGGCCCGAGATGCTGTTCATCTCGGCCGGCTTCGATGCCCACCGCGAGGACGATCTCGGCCAGTTGGGGCTGGTCGAGGCCGATTACGAGTGGATCACGCGGCGGCTCAAGGGTCTGGCCGACCGCCACGCCAAGGGCCGCATCGTCTCCTGTCTCGAGGGCGGCTATGCCCTGAGCGCGCTGGCCCGCAGCGTGGTGGTGCACCTTCGCGTGCTGGCCGACGTCTGAGCCCATGCCCGTGCAGCGGCCGTTGGGCGAGTGGCTCGAGGCCCTGGGCCGGCGCAGCGCGCTGACCGAACTGGGGGTGCTGGTCCTCTGCCTGGGCCTGAGCTGGGCGTTGGTGCGACTGTGCCGACGCGGCGATCCACGCAGCATCTGGTTCGGTCGTCGCGGCTTCGACGGCGCGCTCTTCCCGCTCCTCGCGCTCGTGCTCGCGCTGACGGCACGCTGGGCGCTGAATTCGTGGAAGATGCCGATCGCGGTGTTCGACCTCGCGGTGCCGATCCTCGCCAGTCTGGCGATGATCCGCGTCACCGTGCGGGTGCTGCAGGCGGCTGTGCCCGACGCGCAATGGGTGCGCACGCTCGAGCGCACGGTGTCCTGGCTGGTGTGGGTCGGGCTCGTGCTGTGGTTCACCGGACTGATGTCGCTGCTGCTCGACGAGATGGAGCAGGTCCACTGGCGCATCGGCGGTGCCAACGTCTCGCTGCGCAGCATGGTCGAGGGCGCGGTGACGGCGGTGGTGGTGATGGTGCTGGTGCTGTGGCTGTCGGCCGCGCTCGAGTCCCGGCTGCTCGCCGGCGGCGGCTCGAGCCTGTCGGTGCGCAAGATGGCCGCCAACGCGACGCGGGCGATCCTGCTGCTCGTCGGCCTGCTGCTCGCGCTTTCGGCGGCCGGCATCCCGCTCGGTGCGCTGTCGGTGATGGGCGGCGCGATCGGCGTCGGCATCGGCCTGGGCCTGCAGAAGCTGGCGGCCAACTACGTCTCGGGATTCGTGATCCTCGCCGAACACTCGCTGCGCATCGGCGACGTGGTCAAGGTCGACACCTTCGAGGGCCAGATCACCGACATCAAGATGCGCTACACGGTGATCCGGGCGGTCAACGGACGCGAGTCGATCGTGCCCAACGAGCTGCTGGTCACCCACCGGATCGAGAACTGCTCGTTCGCCGACCCCAAGGTCGCGCTGGCCACGACCGTGCAGGTGGCCTACGCCACCGATCTCGCGGCGCTGATGCCACGGCTCGGCGACGCGGTGAAGGCGGTGCCGCGGGTGATCGCCGACCCGGCGCCGGCCGTGCAGCTGTCCCAGTTCGCCGCCGACGGGCTCGAACTGACCATCGTCTTCTGGATCGCCGACAGCGACAAGGGCACCGGCAATGTGCGCAGCGAGGTCAACCTGGCGCTGCTGGCCGCGATCACCGCCGCCGGGGTCGAGATCCCGTTCCCGCAGCAGGTGGTGCACGCCGCGCCAGGCAGCGACGAGGTGCCAGCGGCTGCGCGCCGCCAGCGCGCGCCGCCGGCTGGAAGCTAGGCCACCGCGACCGGGATCTTGCCGATCCGGGCCTGCCACTCCTTCGGCCCGGTGATGTGCACGCTGGTGCCGTCGGAGGCCACCGCGACGGTGACCGGCATGTCCTTGACCTCGAACTCGTAGATCGCTTCCATGCCCAGATCCGCAAAGGCGATCACCTTGGCGGCCTTGATCGCCTTGGCGACCAGGTAGGCGGCGCCGCCGACCGCCATCAGGTAGGCCGACTTGTTGTCGCGGATCGCGTCGATCGCCGCCGGGCCGCGCTCGGCCTTGCCGACCATCGCGATCAGGCCGGTCTTCTCGAGCATCATGCGGGTGAACTTGTCCATCCGCGTCGCGGTGGTCGGGCCGGCCGGGCCGACGACTTCGTCGCGCACCGGGTCGACCGGGCCGACGTAGTAGATGACGCGGTTGGTGAAGTCCACCGGCAGCTTCTCGCCCTTGGCCAGCATGTCCTGGATGCGCTTGTGCGCGGCGTCGCGCCCGGTGAGGAGTCTGCCCGACAGCAACAACGTGTCGCCGGGTTTCCAGCTCGCGACTTCGGCGGGGGTGAGTTTGTCGAGGTCGACCTTGCGGCTCTTGTTGTAGTCGGGCGCCCAGTTGACGTTCGGCCAGAGGTCGAGGCTGGGCGGATCGAGATACACCGGGCCCGATCCGTCGAGCACGAAGTGCGCGTGTCGCGTGGCGGCGCAATTGGGGATCATCGCGATCGGCTTGCCTGCGGCATGGGTCGGGAAGGTCTTGATCTTCACGTCGAGCACCGTGGTCAGGCCGCCCAGCCCCTGCGCGCCGATGCCCAAGGCATTGACCTTCTCGTAGAGCTCGATGCGCAACTCCTCGAGCTTGTTCTGCGGGCCGCGTTGCAGCAGTTCGTGCATGTCGATGTCGTCCATCAGCGCCTGCTTGGCGAGCAGCACCGCCTTCTCGGCCGTCCCGCCCACGCCGATGCCGAGCATGCCCGGCGGGCACCAGCCGGCACCCATCGTCGGCACCGTCTTGAGCACCCAGTCGACGATGTCGTCGCTGGGGTTGAGCATGGCGACCTTGCTCTTGTTCTCGCTGCCGCCGCCCTTGGCGGCGACGGTGACTTCGAGCCGGTTGCCCGGCACCAGCTCCATCTGCACCACTGCGGGCGTGTTGTCCTTGGTGTTCTTGCGCTCGAAGATCGGATCGGCCAGCACCGATGCGCGCAGCACGTTGTCGGGGTTCAGGTAACCGCGGCGCACGCCCTCGTTGACCGCGTCCTCGATCGATCCGGCAAAGCCCTCCCAGCGAAGGTCCATGCCGATCTTCAGGAACACATTCACGATGCCGGTGTCCTGGCAGATCGGCCGCCTGCCTTCGGCGCACATGCGGCTGTTGGTGAGGATCTGCGCGATCGCGTCCTTGGCCGCCGGGCTCTGCTCGCGCTCGTAGGCGCGCGCCAGGTTGGCGACGAAATCGGCCGGATGGTAGTAGCTGATGTACTGCAGCGCGCTGGCGATGCTGTCGACGAGATCGTCGCGGCGGATGGACGTGGTCATGTCGGCTCGGGGCTGGAATGAAGGGGTCGTCGAGTGTAGCGAGGCGTCCTTCCGCAGCGCTGACGGCGCGCCCTGCACAGGGGCTTGTCGCATACGATGTGCCACCGCTTGCCACCGTCACCGACATGGATCCCAAGACCGCCCACCCCGAGACCATCGCCGCGCAAGCGCTGGGCTGGATCGACGAGCGCACGCGGGCGATCACGCCGCCGATCCACGTCTCGTCGACCTACCTGCGCGACGAGGACAACCAGTACCGCTCGGGCCGCGTCTACGCTCGGGCCGACAACCCCGCCTTCGACCAGGCGGAGGCGGTGGTCTGCGCGCTCGAACGCGGCGCGCAGGCGGCGCTCTTTGCCTCCGGCATGGCGGCGGCCACGGCGGTGTTCCAGGCGCTGGCGCCGGGCGAGCATGTGCTGGCGCCGAAGGTGATGTACTGGTCGCTGCGCAACTGGCTGACGGGATTCGCCAGCCACTGGGGCCTCGAGGTCGAGCTGGTCGACATGAGCGATCCGGCCGCGGTCCAGGCGGCGTTGCGGCCCGGCCGGACCAAATTGGTGTGGATCGAGACCCCGGCCAATCCGCTGTGGACGATCACCGACATCGCCGCGACAGCGAGCCTCGCGCACCAGGCCGGAGCGGTGCTGGCGGTCGACTCGACGGTGGCCACCCCGGTGCTGACGCAACCGCTGGCGCTCGGCGCGGACCTGGTGATGCATGCGGCCACCAAGTATCTCAACGGTCACTCCGACCTGATCGCCGGCGTGCTCGTCACGCGCGAGGATAACGAGCTCTGGCAGCGCATCCGACGGGTGCGCGCGCAGATCGGTGGCACGCTGGGATCGTTCGAGGCCTGGCTGCTGCTGCGCGGCATGCGCACGCTGCACCTGCGGGTACGGGCAGCCTCGCTGTCGGCACAGCGCATCGCCGAGCACCTGAGGCTGCACCCACGGGTGCAGGCCGTGCTCTATCCTGGCTTGCCCGATGCGCCCGGTCATGCCATCGCGGCCGGCCAGATGGAGGGTGGCTTCGGCGGCATGCTGTCGATCCGGGTGCGCGGCGGCGAGGCCGCCGCCATCGCCGCCGCGGCCCGGGTCGGCCTGTGGAAGCGGGCGACCTCGCTCGGCGGCGTCGAAAGCCTGATCGAGCATCGGGCCAGCATCGAAGGCGCCGGAACGCCGGCACCTGCCGACCTGCTGCGCCTGTCGGTGGGCATCGAGGACGCCGACGACCTGATCGCCGACCTCGAGCAGGCCTTGCGTTAGCGACGTCGCACATCGGGCGGGCCCGGGTGACCGGGCCGCCCAGCGCACCCGCCTTGATCCGCGTCAGTCATGCTGCGCTGCAGCAGGGCACAGTCGGTGGCCATGAGCATTCGCAACCTCGACTCCCTGTTCGATCCCGCGTCGGTGGCGGTGGTCGGTGCCTCCGATCGTGCCGGAAGTGTCGGCGCGCTGGTCTGGCGCAACCTCAAGGCGGCCCGTTACGCGGGCCGGCTCTACGGCGTGAATCGCCGCGCCCAGCATGTCGATGGGGAGGCGGTGCATGCCAGCGTGGCCGAGCTGCCGGCGGGGCCCGAACTGGCGGTGATCTGCACGCCGCCGGCGACCGTGCCGCCGCTGATCGCCGAACTCGCGTCGCGGGGCACGCGAGCCGCCGTCGTGCTCAGCGCCGGTCTGGACGACACCCAGCGCCAGGCCATGCTCGATGCCGCACGGCCCGGGCTGCTGCGCATCCTGGGGCCCAATTGCATCGGCCTGCAGGTGCCGAAGATCGGCCTCGATGCCAGCTTCGCCCACACCTGTGCGCTGCCCGGCGAGCTGGCCTTCGTCTCCCAGTCGGGGGCACTGGTGACCGCGATGCTCGACTGGGCGCGCGGCCGCGGCATCGGCTTCTCGAAGGTGGTCTCGCTGGGCGAGCATGCCGATGTCGACTTCGGCGACATGCTCGACTACCTTGCCAGCGATGCGTCCACGCGGGCGATCCTGCTCTACATCGAGTCGGTGCAGTCGGCCCGCAAGTTCATGTCGGCGGCGCGCGCGGCGGCGCGCAACAAGCCGGTGATCGTCGTCAAGTCGGGGCGATCGCCCCAGGGCCAGCGTGCGGCTGCGTCGCACACCGGGGCGCTGGCCGGGTCGGACCTGGTGCTCGATGCGGCGATCCGCCGGGCCGGCATGCTGCGGGTCGACACCCTGCAGGAGCTGTTCCTGGCCGCCGAGACCCTGTCGCGCTGGCGCGGCAATCGCGCCGAGCGGCTGCTGGTGCTGACCAACGGCGGCGGCGCCGGGGTGATGGCGGCCGATGCAGCGGCGCAGGTCGGCATCGAACTGGCCGATCTGGCCCCGGCCACGCTGGCCCGGCTCGACGCCGTGCTGCCACCGAACTGGTCGCACGGCAACCCGGTGGACATCATCGGCGACGCGCCGGTCGAGCGTTATGTACAGACCTTCGAGGCCCTCGCCGGGGATCCGGCGGCGCAGGCGGTGCTGTTCGTGCACGCGCCGACCGCGATCGTGCCGAGCGCCGAGATTGCCCGCGCGCTGGTGCCGCTGGCCGGCACCCAGCCGCCGCGGCTGCTCGGCTGCTGGCTCGGCGGGCCCGCCGTCGAGCAGGCGCAGCAAGTTTTCAACGACGCGCATATTCCGTGCTATCCGACGCCGGAGGACGCGGTGCGGGCGTTCTCGATGCTGGTGGCCTACCGGCGCAACCAGGCCCAGCTGATCGAGGCGCCGCCGGCCGACCGCCCCGACGCGCCGCTCGAGCTGGGCGCGATTCGCGAGCTGGTGCAGGGGGCGCTGGCGGCGGGGCGCGAGTGGCTGAGCGAGCCCGAGGCCAAGGCGGTGCTCGATGCCGCCGGCATTCCGGTGGTGGCCACGCGCAGCGTCGCCGCCGAGCCCGGGGCGGCGCAGCAGGCGGCGCGGGAGCTGGGATTCCCGGTGGCGCTCAAGATCCTGTCGCCGCAGATCACGCACAAGAGCGATGTCGGTGGCGTCGTGCTCGACCTGGGCGACGAGCAGTCGGTGGGCGACGCCGCGCGGGCAATGCTGCAGCGGGTGCGGACCCGGCGGCCCGAGGCGACGCTCGCGGGCTTCACCGTGCAGGCGATGGTCCGGCGCGCCAACGCACGCGAGCTGATCGTCGGTGCCGTGGTCGACCCGGTGTTCGGGCCGGTGATCCTGTTCGGCCAGGGCGGCGTGGCGGTCGAGGTGTGGG
>Ga0209797_10000762_pt1 | contig 16121 bp, 14 predicted proteins | sample DOMMetBare3Fresh_2_FD_187472 | JGI IMG/M metagenome (GOLD analysis project Ga0209797, IMG submission 187472) | Wetland sediment microbial communities from St. Louis River estuary, USA, under dissolved organic matter induced mercury methylation -... | ecosystem: Environmental > Aquatic >... | reverse complement strand
CGCAGCCTGTTCGCGCCGACCACGCTGCCCGCCGCGATCGAGTGCATGGGTTTCGTGCAGGCCGATCCGCTGCGCGCGCCCGCGCGCGCGCAGGACCTGACGCTGCGCCACCGCGTGCACAACTACCGCGCCGGCGACCTCGAGGCGCGCTACCCCGAGCTCGAAGTCGAGGAGGACTTCTTCGTCAACTACGGCTTCGTCACGCCGGCGCTGCACCGGCTGATGCACCCGCGCACGCCGCGCACGAAGTGGTCGAAGGCGCGCTGGCGCAAGGCGAGCGAGGTGCTGGCCTTCGTGCGCGAGCGCGGCGTGGTGCACCCGCGCGAGGTCGACGCCCGGTTCCAGCACGGCACGACCCGCAACTGGTTCGGCGGCTCGTCCAACGCGTCGACCGAGCTGCTCGACGGCATGCACTACCGCGGCCTGCTGCGCGTGGCGCGGCGCGAGGCCGGCACGCGCTGCTATGCGGCGCGCGAGCCCCATGCACCGGCGCCCGATGCAGCCGCGGCGCTCGACGCGATGGTCGACGTGATCGTCGCCAAGTACGCGCCGCTGCCCTCGCGCACGCTGAGCCAGCTGGTGATGTGCCTCGCGGCCGCCGCGCCGCAGTGGCGCGATGCGCGTGCCGCCGCGCTGGCCCGCGCGAACAAGCGCCTGCCCGGCGCCCGCGTCGAGGGCATCGACTGGACCTGGCCCGCGGGCGAGAACCCGGCCGACCCCGCGCACGCGCCGCGCGACGAGGTGCGGCTGCTCGCGCCCTTCGACCCCGTCGCGTGGGACCGCCGCCGCTTCGAGGCCTTCTGGCGCTGGCCCTACCGCTTCGAGGCCTACACGCCGGCGCGCAAGCGTGTGCTCGGCCACTACGCGCTGCCGCTGCTGTGGCGCGACCGCGTGGTCGGCTGGGCCAACGTGGCCGTGCGCGATGGCCGCATGCAGCCCGAGGTCGGCTTCTTCGGGCCGCGCATCGACGAGCCTGCGTTCGTCGCCGCGGTCGACGACGAGTTGCACCGCATGCACCGGTTTCTGAGGCTCGCATGAATCACGAGCCCCACGGCGTGCCGCTTTGGCCGCTGGCGCTGATCGCAGGGCTGTTGCCCGCCGTCGCCGCGGGCATTGCGCTGGTGCTCGCGATGCGCGCGGGTCTCGTGCCTTCGTGCAACCCGTTCATCGAGGGCTGCGTGTCGATCAGCCGCGCGGCGCGGCACGACTTGCCCAACCATGTGTTCCGCGCAATGGTGCTGCCGGCGGCCGTGCTGCAGGCACTCGCCTGGCTCGTGCAGGCGCAGGCGCTGCACGCGGCGGGCGGCGCGGCGATGCGCCGCAGCGCGATCGCGCTGGCCGTGCTCGGCGTGATGGCGGGCATCGCGCTCGTGCTGTACGGCAGCTTTCTCGGCACCGAGGGCGCGACCTACCGCTGGCTTCGGCACTACGGCACGGTGGTGTGCTTCGGCGGCACCTGCCTGGCGATGCTGGTGCTCGGGCGAGCGCTGCAGCGCTTGCACGCGGCAGGCTCGCTGGCGCTGCCGCGGGGTCACGAACGCGCGCTGCTGGCGCTGCTCGCGGCCATCGTCGCTCTCGGCGTGGTCAATGCGCTGGTCGGTGCCTGGGCCGATGCCGCGCTGAAGGACCGCGTCGAGAACGTGACCGAATGGTGGGGCTCGCTGGGCCTGACGCTGGCTTTCGTCGTGCTGGCGTCGTTGTGGCGGCGCTGGGGCGTACGCGCGCGGTTCAGCGTGGAGCGGGATCGGTAGCCGGCGCGAGCGGTCGCTGCCGGCTGGCCAGCAAGGCGCCGAGCGCCAGCACGCCGGCGCTGATCGCCAGGCCGCGCAGCAGCCCGCCCGGCCCGTCGGCGATCCAGCCGACGATCGTGGGGCCGACGATCTGCCCGGTGGCGAACACGATGGTGAACGCCGTGATGCCGGCCGACCAGGCAGCGATCGGCAGGTTGTGCCGCACCAATGCAGTGGTCGCCGCCACCACCTGCAGGAACACAGCGCCGAACAGCAGGCCCGACACGAAGGCCGCCGGCGTGCCGTGCGAGATCACCGGCAGCAGCGTGGCCGCGGCGAGCAGGCCGTTGAGCAGCGCGAGCACGCCGCCGCCGCGCCAGCGCTGCAGCAAGCCAGCCCAGATCCATGCCGAGGCCACCACGGCGCAACCCAGCAGCACGTAGAACGCGGTGATCGCCGGCCCCGCGAGGCCCTGCTCGTGCAGCAGCGTGACGATGAACGTCATGTAGCCGATGTAGCCCAGCCCGAAACACAGGTAGCCCGCCAGAGCGAAGGCCATGGGCGCCCAGGCGAAGCGCTCTCGATTGGCCTGCGCCGACGGTGGTGCATGGAGCGCGCGCGTCGCCGCGGCCGTCAATGCGGTGGCGAGCGCTGCGGCCACCGCCAGGGCGACCCACGCGCCAGGCCAGGCCGACACTGGCGTCACGAAGGCCGGCACCAGCACCGCCGAGCCGATGATGCCCAGCCCGGTGCCGCCGTAGTACAGGCCAAGCACGGTGCCAGCACCAATGCCACCGCTCTTGCCGGCCAGGCGCGCGGCAAGCAGGCCACCCCCGACGAAGGACGCCGCGCTCGCGGTCCCCGTGAGCGCACGCAGCGCGAACAGCGCGAGGTCGCTGCGCACCAGCGCGTGCAGCGCCAGCAGCAGTGCGGCCGCCGCGCCGCCGATCAGCATCACGCGGCGCGCATCGTGCGCGGCGAGCCAGCGCGGTGCGAGCAGCGCGCCGACGAGATAGCCCGCCGCGTTGACCGTGTTCATTGCGCCTGCCGTCGTGTAGCTCCAGTTCAGGTCGGCGCGCATCGGCGGCAGCAGCAGCGCATAGGAAAAGCGCGACAGCCCGAGCGAGACCGCGGCGGCCAGCGCGAGTGCCAGCGCGCAGCGCAGCGGCGACGACGCGCTGTTCACGAGCGCGCCGCGATCACGCGCCGCGCGACTTCGGCAAAACCGGCGCCGCGCTCGCCGTCGGTGATGTACGCCGGCCAGGTCGTGAGTTGGGCGCTGAAGTCGCGCAGGTTGGCCACGCCGACGGACAGCGGGAAAAAGCCGAACATCGCCTGGTCGTTGGTCGAGTCGCCGACGTAGATCCAGCGCTCGCTCTCGGCATCGAGGTCGCGGCCGAACAGGCGGCGCAGCATCCAACGCGCGCCCGAGAGCTTGTCGTGATCGCCGAACCAGCCGTTGACGTGGATCGAGCTCACGGTGGCGCTCATGCGCTCGGCGTGCATGACCGCGACGACACGCTCGATCGATGCAGCGCCGAGCCGCACGTACTCGGAGTGATCGATCGCGATGTCGGTCGCGCGCCCGGCGCTGTCGCGCGCCAGCGTGGCGCCGGGCACTTCGGCCAGCACGCGCGCGGCCGCCTCGCGCAGGCGCCGCGCGTTGCGCTCGCGCGTGGCCTCGTCCTGCGCGTACTCGGTGCGGACCGCCGCACCTTCGCGGATCAGCGCCACCGCGCCGTTCTCGGGCACGATGGCGGCCACCGGCCACGCCCGTGCAAAGGGCTCGCTCCAGCCCAGCGGCCGGCCCGTGACCGCGATCACGGGCATTCCGGCCGCATGCAGGTCCTGCAAGGCTTGCAGCGCAGCGGGCTCGATCTCGCCGCCGCGCGTCAGCGTGTCGTCGATGTCGGTGAACAGGCCTGCAATGCCACGCAGCGGCCCGGCAGCGCACTCGTTCCACGGCCGTGGCGAGGGCGATTGACGCGCATCAAGCGGCGGCGATGCCGGGGTACCGATCATGCGTTTTCAGTCTCGAAGGCACCGCACCGCCATGGCCAAGGATTCTGCCTCACGCCCCTCGACCGGCAGCGCCGCGAGCCGCACGCCTCGGCCCGCCGCGAAGGCCTCGCGCAAGCCCGTGCCGCGCAAGAGCCGCCGCCGCATGTCGCAAGGCGACGTGCCGTCTTCCCTCGAGCCCGCCGCGCTGGAGCGTGACCGCGTCTCGCGGGCCACGACGCGCAAGAACACCGTGCAGTCGATGGCAGTGGCGGACGTGCTGCGCGCGCCGCCGGGCAGCGACACCGTCGCGCACCTGCAAGCCCTGATCGAAGGCGCTTCGCCCGATGAGCGCAAGGCGCTCAAGCGCGCCCTGTCCACCGTCGAGCCGACGACGCGAACCGGCAGCGACCCGGACCTGGAACTGGTAACCAACTGGCGCGAGGCCGCGTACCCCTATGCCAACTTGATGTCGCGCAAGACCTACGAGCGACAGAAGTACCGCCTGCAGGTCGAGCTGCTCAAGCTGCAGGCCTGGGTCAAGGAGACCGGGGCGCGCGTGGTGATCCTGTTCGAGGGCCGCGACGCGGCCGGTAAGGGCGGCACGATCAAGCGTTTCATGGAGCACCTGAACCCGCGCGGCGCGCGCGTGGTCGCGCTGGAGAAGCCGAGCGAAGTCGAGCTCGGGCAGTGGTACTTCCAGCGCTACATCGAGCACCTGCCCACGCGCGGCGAGATCGTGATGTTCGATCGCAGCTGGTACAACCGCGCCGGCGTCGAGCGGGTGATGGGGTTCTGCACCCAGCACGAGTACGACGAGTTCATGCGCCAGGCGCCGGAATTCGAGCGCCATCTGGTGCGCTCGGGCGTGCACCTGTTCAAGTTCTGGTTCTCGGTCAGCCGCGCCGAGCAGCGCCGCCGCTTCAAGGAGCGCGAGGCGCATCCGCTCAAGCAGTGGAAGCTCTCGCCGGTGGACCTGGCCTCGCTCGACAAGTGGAACGAGTACACGCGCGCCAAGGAGGCGATGTTCCTGCACACCGACACCTCGGATGCGCCCTGGACCGTGATCAAGTCGGACTGCAAGAAGCGCGCACGCCTGAACGCGATGCGCTCGGTGCTCACCCGCCTGCCCTACGGCAAGAAGGACGCCAAGGCGATCGGCGCGGTGGACACCCTGATCGTCGGCCGCGCCTCGCTGGTCGCCGGGCGGACGGAGGAGTTCACGCCGGCCAGCGCGGCCTAGTGGCGGGGTTTCGCGCGAGCCGCTAGAATCTCGGCACCTTCCGAGGAGCGTTGCAACCTCCATCCCAGAGGCCAGGCTCGGTAGGTCTTCATTGCAACCGCGCTCACCTGCACGATCGAAACGTGGGTGAGCATCGAGTGTCCCCCCGTATCGGCGTTGCAGGTTCCTCACCTTCGGAGCCGAGATGAACGCCGTTCTCAAACCCCTGCACAACGACCAATACGCCGTGGCCGACCTGTCGCTCGCCGACTGGGGCCGCAAGGAAATCAAGATCGCCGAGAGCGAGATGCCCGCGCTGATGGCCATCCGCGACGAATACGCCACCAGGCAGCCCCTGAAGGGCGCGCGCATCACCGGCAGCCTGCACATGACGATCCAGACCGCGGTGCTGGTCGAGACGCTGCAGGCACTGGGCGCCGACGTGCGCTGGGCCTCGTGCAACATCTTCTCGACGCAGGACCACGCTGCCGCCGCGCTGGTGGCTGCCGGCACGCCCGTGTTCGCCTACAAGGGCGAGACCTTGCGGGACTATTGGGACTACACGCACCGCATCTTCGAGTTCGGCGCCAAGGGCGCGAAGAACGAAGGCCCCAACATGATCCTCGACGACGGCGGCGACGCCACGCTGCTGATGCACCTGGGCAAGCGCGCCGAAAAGGACGCGTCGATGATCGCCAACCCGAAGAGCGAGGAGGAGAAGGAGCTGTTCGCCTCAATCAAGGCCAGGCTGGCCAAGGACGGCGACTGGTACTCGCGCAAGAGCGCCCAGATCATCGGCGTGACCGAGGAAACCACCACCGGGGTGCATCGCCTGAAGGAGATGAGCGCCGCCGGCACGCTGATGTTCCGCGCGATCAACGTCAACGACAGCGTGACCAAGAGCAAGTTCGACAACCTCTACGGTTGCCGCGAGAGCCTGGTCGACGGCATCAAGCGCGCCACCGACGTGATGATCGCCGGCAAGGTCGCCGTGGTGGCCGGCTACGGCGACGTGGGCAAGGGCTCGGCGCAGGCGCTGCGCGCGCTGTCGGCCCAGGTGTGGATCACCGAGATCGACCCGATCTGCGCGCTGCAGGCGGCGATGGAGGGCTACCGCGTGGTGACGATGGATGACGCCTGCTCGCAGGCCGACATCTTCGTCACCGCCACCGGCAACAAGAACGTGATCTCGTTCGAGCACATGTCAAAGATGAAGAACGAGGCCATCGTCTGCAACATCGGCCACTTCGACAACGAGATCGACGTCGCCGCTCTCGAAGCCAAGTGCCAGTGGGACGAGATCAAGCCGCAGGTCGACCACGTGGTGTTCCCCGACGGCAAGAAGATCATCCTGCTGGCCAAGGGGCGCCTGGTGAACCTGGGCTGCGCGACCGGGCATCCGAGCTACGTTATGAGCAGCTCGTTCGCCAACCAGACGATCGCGCAGATCGAGCTGTTCTCGCACAGCGACTTCTACGAGCAAGGCAAGGTCTACGTGCTGCCCAAGCATCTGGACGAGAAAGTCGCGCGGCTGCAGCTGTCGAAGCTCGGCGCGAAGCTGACCGAGCTGAGCGACGAGCAGGCGGCCTACATCGGCGTGCCCAGGCAGGGTCCGTTCAAGGCCGACACGTACCGCTACTGAAGCGGCGCAGCGCCGCATGCGCGCAGACCAGCTGATCCTGCAACGCGGCCTGGCGCCCACGCGCTCGGCCGCGCAGCGGCTGATCGCGCAGGGTGCGGTGCGCTGGCACGGCCCCAAGGGCTGGGCCGTGCCGTACAAGGCCGGCGAAGACCTGCCCGAAGGCTGCGAGGTCGAAGTCATCGACGACGCCGAACTGCGCTGGGTGTCGCGCGCGGGCTTGAAGCTCGACGACGCGCTCACGCACACGGGGATCGACGTGACCGGCCGCCATTGCCTGGACGTCGGCCAGAGCACCGGCGGCTTCACTGAGGTGCTGCTCGCGCGCGGCGCGGCCAGCGTGGCCGGCGTGGACGTCGGCCATGGCCAGTTGCACGAGCGCGTGCGCGCCGATCCGCGCGTGACCGCGCTCGAGGGCGTCAACGCACGTCACCTGGTCGCCGCGCAGCTGCCGCGGGCGAGCTTCGACCTCGTGGTGGCCGACCTGTCTTTCATTTCGCTGACCCTGGTGCTCGACGCGCTGCTGCCGCTGGCCGAGCGCGACCTGCTGCTGCTGGCCAAGCCGCAGTTCGAGCTGCAGCCGGGCGACATCGGCAAGCACGGCCTGGTCAACGATCCGGCGGCGCATGGTCACGTGAAGGCACGCATGGAGGCGGCCGTGCGCAAGCGTGGCCTCGTGCTGCGCGATTACTTCGAAAGCAGCGTTGCCGGCGGCGACGGCAACCGCGAACACTTCGTCTGGGCCTGCAAACCATGAAGACTTCCGTCCCGATCAGCTTCGAGTTCTTCCCGCCCAACACGCCGGTGGGCGACGAAAAGCTCATCACCCAGGTCGTGCCCGAACTGGCCCGACTCGGTCCCGAGTACTTCAGCGTCACCTACGGCGCCGGCGGCAGCACGCGCGAGAAGACGCTCAAGACCGTGCAGGCCATCGCCGCCGCCGGCCACGAGGCCGCGCCGCACCTGTCGTGCGTGGGCTCGACGCGCGAAGGCATCGCCGAGATCCTGGCCACCTACCGCGCCAACCCGCACATCCGCCGCGTCGTCGCACTGCGCGGCGACCTGCCCAGCGGCACCGCGGTCGCGGGCGCCTTCCGCCATGCGGCCGATCTCGTGCGCTTCATCCGCGAGCAGCAGGGCGGCGACTGGCACATCGAGGTGGCCGGCTACCCCGAGTACCACCCGGCGCAGCGCTACGCCGCACGCGACCTGCAGCATTACGTCGACAAGGTCAACGCCGGCGCGAGCGGCGCGATCACGCAGTTCTTCTACAACCCTGACGCCTACTTCCACTTCGTCGACGCGACGCGCAGGCTCGGCGCGACGGTGCCGGTGGTCGCGGGCATCATGCCCTTCCACAACTACGCCAAGATCGCGCAGTTCGCACAGCGCGACGGCATCGACATCCCGCGCTGGGTGGCGCTGAAGATGGAAGGCTTCATTGACGATGCGGCGTCGATCCGCGCCTTCGGGCTGGACGTCGTGACCGCGCTATGCGAGAAGCTGATCGCCGGCGGCGTGCCGGGCCTGCACTTCTACACGCTCAACCAGTCGGCGCTCACGTCGGAACTGGTGCGCCGCCTGAAGCTGGCGTGACCGCCGCATCGCGCGGATCGATCCGGGCGACCGCCGCAAATCGGGCTTTGCCGTTGCGCCGGCGGCCATTCCTCGAGCGGGAACGCCAGGCGCGCCGCGGGAGTGGGCCTATCGCTCCCAGGCCAGGCCGTCCTCAGTGAGGATCGCATCCAGCGGCACGTCGTGCGGCTCGGCGGCCAGCCAGGGGATGTAGCCGTGCGCATAGCCCACGCCCACCGTGAACGGACGCGGCTCGAGCGTCGCGAGCGTGCGGTCGTAGAAACCGCCGCCATACCCCAGCCTCAGGCCACCGGGCCCGAAGCCCACACAGGGCACGAGCAGCATCTGCGGCGCGAACGGGTCGGTGTCCTTGGGCTTGGGAATGCCGTAGGCGTCTTCCTCCATCGGACAACCGGGAAACCAGCGATGGAAACGCAGGTGCCGGGTCTCGCGGTCGATCACCGGCAGCCCGATGATGCGGTGGCGGCCCTTCACGTCCTCGGCCTCGGTCCAGCGGTACAGCGCGGGCAGCGCATCGAATTCGCCCTTGATCGGCCAGTACGCGCCGATCGCCGTTTCGTCTCGCCCCACCAGCCACACGCGCAGCACCTCCTGCAGGTGCATCGCGCGCTGGTGCCGGTCGACCATCGCGAGGCGCTCGGCCTGCAACTGGCGGCGCAACAGCTTCTTGTCGCGCGATGGCTGCTCGAAGTTGAAGTCGGTCGGCATGGCGCGCCGATTGTGCCTGCCTACACTGCGCCGATGAGCGCTCTGGTCGACCATTGCCTCGAACTGCTCGCGCCGCACGGCGCGGTGCGTGCCAAGCGCATGTTCGGCGGCCATGGCGTGTACATCGACGACCTCTTCGTGGCCCTGATCGCGTTCGAGCGGCTGTACCTGAAGGTCGACGACGCGACCCGCCCGGCCTTCGTCGCCGCGGGCTGCGAGCCCTTCGTCTACGTGAAGCCCCCGAGGCCATTGCCCGGCCATGGCCGGCCCTCCGAGGGGGCGCACGCCAGCTTGGGGCGGCCCGACGCTGCCGCCGACAAGGGCTTGCCGGTCACGATGAGCTACTGGACCGTGCCGGCCGAAGCGATGGAGTCGCCCGCCCTGATGCTGCCCTGGGCGCGGCAGGCCATTGCCGCGGCGCTGCGCGCAAGGTCGGCCAGACCGACGGCCGCACCGCGCAAGGCACGCGCCGCGAAGTCCAGGGGCACTGCCAACACGCGGCGGCGCCAGCCGTAGTCGCTCGAGCGGGCAGCGCGACGCGGCTGCCAGTCCCATGCGCACCGCTGCCCTGTCTCCCACGGGCCGATCACGAGCCGGTCGCCGCAGGCCACGCCCAGGCGTTCGCCGGGACCCAGCACATGGTCGTCCAGGTCGCCATCGCGCGTCACCCACAGCGTGGCCCCCGCAGCCACCAGCCAAGCCGGTTCCGTGACCAGCAGATGTTGCGTTTCGTGCATCGATAATGCGGCCATGGCAGACCCCTTGTTGATTCCGCGCTTCAGACGAATACTCGGGCAATCCCGCAAGGATGTCGAATGAGACGTAGCCCCGAGATTAATAACGAAGCCTCATGAATCGCGTTCCCCACCGCGCGCTCTCGATCGGGCCCCTCAGGGCGTTCGAGGTGGTGGCGCGACGGCTGAGCTTCTCGGCCGCAGCGGACGAGTTGTTCCTCACGCAGCCCGCCATCAGCCGCCAGATCAAGGCCCTGGAAGAGGAGCTCGGCGCGCCGCTGTTCCTGCGCGGCACGCGCCGGGTCGAGCTGACGGGTGCGGGCGTGCAGTTGCTGCGCAGCGTGCAGCCGTTGGTGCACCGGCTGGACGGCACGGTGCGGCAGATCCGCAGCGCGCGCGGCCGGCGCCATGTCAGCGTGGCGACGTTCGCCTCGTTCGCGTCGCTGTGGCTGCTGCCGCGGCTGCGCGGCTTCGAGCGCGATCACCCGGACATCGACATCCGCATCTCGGCCAGCGACCACATGGTCGAGCTCGACGATCCTGACATCGACCTCGTGCTGCGCTACTGCCACCCCGACACCGCGCCGCCCGGCAGCACGCGCCTGTTCGACGAGATCGTCACGCCCTGCGTCAGCCGCGCGCTCGCCGACCAGGCCGCGCGCGGCCACGCGGCGCCGCTGCGCACTGCGGCCGATCTGGCGTGCCACACCCTGTTCGAGGAAGACGATCACCGGCCCAGTGCAGAATTCCTCAGCTGGCGCGGCTGGCTGCGCGAGAAGGGGCTGCCTCAGCTCGAGCCGGCACGCTGGATGTACCTGAACTTCACCTACCAGCAGGTGCAGGCTGCGCTGGCCGGCGGTGGCGTCGCGCTCGGGCGGGTCGCTCTGGTCGGGGACAGCCTGGCGCGTGGCGAGCTGGTGGAGCCGTTCGGCGTGACCGGACGCATGCACTCGCCGTTCGCGTACTGGCTGATCGACCTGGCGACGCCGCGGGGCGCGCGCCCCGAGGTGACAGCCTTCGCGAGCTGGCTCGGTTCACAGGCCAGCCAGACACGCGAACAGATGGTCGCAGGCGTCGTGCAGGCTGTCGGTGCAACGGCCCCCTGAACCATTGGGAGACAAGACCATTCGAACTGCGATAAAAATCCCCAGGGCCGGGCGGCGCCACCCAGCGCGATGCCAGGCCACGATGACCATGTCGACTCGCTCTGCCCTGCACTTGTTGCGCATCGCGCTCGCCGCGTGCCTGAGCTGCGCGGTGCTGGGCAGCGCCGCCCAGGACCCGGAGCGCACGGGGCCTGACGCCGCCGAACCCAGCAACGGCAAGACCGAGACCGACGGGTCGAACGGCGCCGATGGGACCAAGGGTGCCGACGGCAAAGTCGAGACCAACGGCAAGGCCGAGACCAACGGCAAGGCCGAGACCAATGGGACCAATGGGACCGGCGCGGCGAAGGCGCCCAACGGAGCCCAGGGTGCGGGCGCAGCGCGGAATGGCAACGGCACCAGCGGCGCGGCGCGCGGCAATGCCTCGAATGGAGGCAGCGCGGTCTCAGATCTCGCGATCGAGGCACGCGACGCGCTGCGCCGACGTGATGCGGCGCGGCTGCAGTCGCTTCGTGACCAGGCGATTTCGCAGCGCCACCCGCTGGCCTCGTGGATCGACTACTGGGAACTCGGCAACCGGCTCGACCGCGCGCAACAGGCCGACCTCGATGCGTTCTATGCGCGCTGGCCCGCCACCTACGTCGAGGACCGACTGCGCAACGACTGGCTGCTCGAACTCGGCAAGCGCCGAGACTGGGCCAACCTCGCACGCGAGTTCCCGCGGTTTCGCATGAACGACGACCGCGAGGTCAGCTGCTACGCGCTGCTGGTCGAGCATCTGGCCGTGGCCGAAGGGGGCAAGGCCGCGGGTGCGGGTTTCAAGGCACGCGCCTTCAACGCGTGGGTCGCGCAGCGCGATCTGGACGACGGTTGCCAGCTGATGGCCACCACGCTGTACGAGGCGCGCGTGTTCACCGCCGAAGACGCCTGGCGTCGCGCGCGCCTGGCCGCGGAGGCCAACCGGCCCCGCGCGGTGCGTGCCGCGGCGACGTTGGCGGCCCCGGCGCTGCAGGCGCAGGTGGCCAGCGCGCTGGACAAGCCGGCCTTGTACCTGAACGCCGGTGCGACCGTGACCAACCGCGCGCAATCGGAGCTGACCACGATCGCGCTGATCCGCACGGCCGCCAACGAGCCCGAGGTCGCAGCCCAGCTGCTTGCCGAGCGTTTGCAGCAACGCCTGCCGCGCGACCTGTCGGCCTGGGCCTGGTCGCAGGTCGCGCGGGCATCGGCGCAGAAGCTGCAACCCGAGGCGGCGTCGCACTACCGCACCGCCTGGGCCGAGGCCGAGCGTGCGCTGCCGGGTGCCACGCTCGCGCCCGGCTGGAGCGACGACACGCTGGCCTGGGCCGTGCGTGCCGCGTTGCGCGGCGCGGCCGGCAGCGAGCGCTGGAGTGCGGTCCAGCGTGCGATCGACCAGATGAGCGATGCCGAGCAGCGCGACAGCGCCTGGCGCTACTGGAGCGCGCGCGCGCTGCGCGAGAGTGCGGCACGTGCGGCGGCCGGCGACCGCCAGCGCACGCAGGCCATGGGCCAGCTGCAGCAACTGGCCGGCGAGCTGCACTTCTACGGCAAGCTCGCAGCCGAAGACCTCGGCCAGTCCTTCGCGGTCCCGCCGCGCCCGCAACCGCTGAGCGAAGACGAACGCGCGATGGCCCGCGCGAACCCGGGCCTGACGCGTGCGCTGCAGCTGATCGCGCTGGGCCTGCGCAGCGAGGGCGTGCGCGAATGGAACTTCTCGCTGCGCGGCATGGACGATCGCGCGCTGCTCGCGGCCGCCGACCGCGCGTGTGCGCGCGAGGTCTGGGACCGCTGCATCAACACCAGCGAGCGCACGCGGCGCGAGATCGACCTCGAGCAGCGCTACCCGATGCCTTTCCGCGACGAGGTGGTGGCCAGCGCGCGCGACCTCGGGCTCGATCCCGCCTACGTGTACGGCCTGATCCGCCAGGAGTCGCGCTTCATCATGGACGCGCGCTCGCAGGTGGGAGCTTCGGGTCTGATGCAGATCATGCCCGCCACCGCGCGCTGGACGGCGCGCAAGATCGGCCTGCCGTTCACGACCGAGCTGATCACCGATCGCAGCACCAACCTCAAGCTCGGCACGACCTACCTCAAGCTCGTGCTCGACGACTTCGACGGCTCGCAGGCGCTGGCCGCAGCCGCCTACAACGCGGGCCCGAGCCGACCGCGGCGCTGGCGCGAGGGCGCCACCGTGGAGCCGGCGATCTGGGCCGAGAACATCCCGTTCGCCGAGACGCGCGACTACGTGAAGAAGGTGCTGTCCAACGCGACCGTCTACGCCGCGCTGCTCGCCGGCAAGAAGCAGTCGCCCGCCGCTCTGCCGCCGCCGCCGCTGGCGTCGGTGCCGGTCGGCCCAGCACCGGCGGTCATCGCGGTCGCGGCGGTGCCGTCCGGCCCGGCATCGGCGGACACGGCCGATCCGGCCGCCTCGGATCCGGCTGCGGCGAACGCGGCCTCGGCCGCCGCAACGCTGGCGCAGGCTGCTTCGGCGTCGCAGGGCGCGTCGAGCGAGCCGGCCTCCGCGCCGCAGGCAGCAGGCGTATCGGCCGCGACCCCCGCCGTCGCTCCCCTGGTGGCGCCACCACGCCCCGCACCGCCGTCGCTGCTGCTGCCCTCGCTGAAAGCGCGCCTGGGCGCGATGATCGGCCCGCGCGATGCCGCCGCGCCCCCACCCGACAAGGAGTTGCCATGAACGCCGCCCTGCCTCGACGCATCGCGGTGCTCGGCGGCACGGGTTTCGTCGGCCGCTCGGTGTGCGAACGGCTGGTGCGCGCCAGCGGCGGCGGCGCCACCAGCACGCTGGTCGTGCCGACGCGGCGCGCGATGCACGCCAACCCCGTGCGCCTGCTGCCCGGCTTGGACGTGCGCGTGGCCGACGTGCACGACGACACCGCGCTCGTGCGCGTGCTGTCGGACTGCGATGCGGTGGTCAACCTGATCGCCATCCTGCATGGCAGCCAGCGCGAGTTCGAGCGGGTGCATGCCGTGCTGCCCCAGCGCCTGGCACGCACTTGCCAGGCTGTCGGGCTGCGCCGGGTCGTGCATGTCAGCGCGCTGGGCGTGTCCAGCGATGCCCCGTCGCGCTACCTGCGCAGCAAGGCTGCGGGCGAGGCCGCGCTGAAGTCCGCGCCGCTGGACCTCACCATCCTGCGTCCCTCGGTGATCTTCGGTGCCGACGACCGTTTCCTGAACCTGTTCGCGGCGCTGCAGAAGGTGTTCCCGGTGATGCCGCTGGCTGGCCGGGACACGCGTTTTCAGCCGGTGTGGGTGGAGGACGTGGCCGAGGCGATCGTGCGTTGCCTGCAGCGCGCGGACACCGTCGGCAAGACGATCGAGTGCGCCGGCCCCGAGGTCTTCACCCTCGGCGATCTGGTGCATACGGCGGGCCGCTGGTCGCATCACGAACGACCCGTGCTGCCGCTGCCGATGGCCTTGGGCCGGTTGCAGGCCGCAGCGATGGAGTGGTTGCCCGGCACGCCGATGATGTCGCGCGACAACCTCGACTCGATGCGCGTGCCCAATGTCGCGAGCGGCACGCTGCCCGGGCTCGAGTCGCTCGGCATCGCACCGGCATCGCTGGCCAGCGTGGCGCCGGGCTACCTGGGCCACAGCGACGGGCGCACGAAACTCGACGCGCTGCGGGCCACCGCACGGCGGGTGTGAACCGCGCCACCCCCGGCGCGCCGGCGCACCGGTCAGGCCGCATCTGCAGCGGACGCTTTGCCGCCGTGGTTCGCGAGGCCAGGGGTGCGCGAACCGCGCTGGAGCCAAGGAGATGAAGGTTTATCAGGTCGGCGGCGCGGTGCGCGACCGGCTCATGGGGGTGGCGCACGGCGACCGCGACTGGGTCGTCGTCGGCGCGACGCCGGAGCAGTTGCTGGCCCTGGGCTACACGCCGGTGGGCCGGGACTTCCCGGTCTTCCTGCATCCGGCGACACGCGAGGAGTATGCGCTCGCACGCACTGAACGCAAGTCCGCGCGGGGCTATCACGGCTTCGTCGTGCACGCTGACCCGTCGGTCACGCTCGAGGACGACCTGCGCCGGCGTGACCTGACGGTCAACGCGATCGCCCTGGATGAGCAGGGCCGGCTCATCGATCCGTTCGACGGCGAGGCCGACCTGCGCGCCGGCGTGCTGCGCCATGTCTCCGAAGCCTTTGCCGAGGACCCGGTGCGCATCCTGCGCCTGGCCCGTTTCGCGGCGCGCTGGCCGCAGTTCCGCGTCGCGCCGGAAACGGTGGCGCTTTGCGTGCGCATGGTCACGGCGGGCGAAGCCGACGCACTGGTGCCCGAACGCGTGTGGCAGGAACTCGCGCGCGGCCTGATGGAGGTGCAGCCCAGCCGGATGCTCGCGCTGCTGCGCAAGTGCGGCGCGCTCGCGCGCGTGCTGCCCGAGGTCGACGCCCTGTACGGCGTGCCCCAGCCCGTCGAACACCATCCGGAAGTCGACAGCGGCGTGCACGTGGGCATGGTGGTCGACATGGCCGCGCGTCTTGCGGCCCCGCTGGCGGTGCGCTATGCCGGGCTCGTGCACGATCTGGGCAAGGGTCGCACGCCCGAGGCGCAATGGCCGCGGCACATCGCACACGAGGCGCTGGGCGTCAGGCTCGCCGAACGACTGGCCGCGCGGCTGCGCGTGCCGACGGACTGCCGCGAACTCGGCAGCCTGGTCGCACGCGAACACGGCAACATCCACCGCAGCGCCTCGTTCGACGCCGCGGCAACGCTGCGCCTGTTCGAGCGCGCCGACGCTCTGCGCCGGCCCGAGCGATTCGAGCTGGCGCTGCTGGCCTGCGAGTGCGATGCGCGTGGGCGGCTCGGTCTCGAGAACAACCCCTACGAGCCGCGCCGCCGCCTCGGTGCGGCGCTGGCGGCAACGCTGGCCATCGACGTGAGCGCCGCGGCCGCCGCGGCCGCGGCACAGGGCGCCAGCGGTCCGGCCCTGGGCCAGGCGGTCCGCAAGGCGCGCCTGGTGGCACTGGAGCGCCATTTCGGCGCCGGGGCGTGAGCGCAGAGGGCAAGGCGCCGCGACTCGTGCCCGCGTGATGTGCAGGAGGCTGGGCGAAGGCACCTGCAAGCACGGGTTTCGCGAGCGGCGCGGGCGCGAATGAACGGCTTCAGGGCCCCGCGCATCTGGTGCTCGCCTTCCTGCGCAGGGTCGGCGTGTTCGCGGCCATCGAGGTGAGGGACCGCAACCGTTCCTGGCCCGGCCCGGCCGACGGCCCGCGGTGCAAGGTCTGCGCCAGCTAGACGCTCGGGGGATCAGAGCAACGCGCCGATCGCCATCGCGATCAGGCTCAACAGCACGCTGCTGGCCAACGGAACGTGATACTCGCGGCCGCGCCAGCGGAAACTGAAGTCGCCCGG
>Ga0209797_10000761_pt1 | contig 16143 bp, 13 predicted proteins | sample DOMMetBare3Fresh_2_FD_187472 | JGI IMG/M metagenome (GOLD analysis project Ga0209797, IMG submission 187472) | Wetland sediment microbial communities from St. Louis River estuary, USA, under dissolved organic matter induced mercury methylation -... | ecosystem: Environmental > Aquatic >... | reverse complement strand
GCCAGGATTTCGCCCGGCTTGGCACCGTCCATCAGGGCGCGCACGATGCGCGACACCAGAATCCATGTCTTGCCAGCGCCGGCGCAGGCCTCGACGATGACGCTACGCGCCGGATCGCACGCCCAGGCGTAGAACTCGTCCTCGCTGCAGGCCCTACCGTCGACCTGGTAGGCCGGCTCGCTCAAGCAGCCTCCCAGGGCTGCAACGCCCAGTGGTCGCGGCGGCACAGCCCGCGGGCCTCGCAGGTGTCGCACACCGGGCCCTGCCCCAGCGCCAGCAAGGCTGCACCGGCGTCGATTCGCTCGCGCTCCGCCGCCAGCGCGTGCAGCAGGCAACGTGCCGATTCGGCCACGTTCGGATGCCTGACCTCGGACACGGCATCGGCATCGTCCAGGCCCAGGTATGCGGCCGACAAGGCCGTGTCCGGCGGCAAGCCGTCAAGCATCAACGCACCGTACACCGCGAGCTGGGTGTCTTCGAGCGGCTGCGCGACCTTCTGGGTCAGGTTGGCGCGCGCGCTGGTCTTGTAGTCGATCAGCATCACCGCATGTCGCCCCATGCGATCGACACGGTCGATGCGCCCGTGCAGGTGCAGTCCGCCCGGATCGGTGCCCACCAGCCGGCGATCGACTTCGCCGGCATCGAAGCGCCAGCCTTGCGCATCGTGCCCGTGCAGCCACGATACGTAGCGCGCCGCAAACGCGTCGAAGCCTGCCCAGTAAGGCAACAGCGCGGACTCGGCGAATTCCCCGGCATCGGTCATCCGGCGCAACACGCGTCTGGCCACTTGTTGCAGATGCGCCATGTCCTGCTCGCGTGTTGCGGGAGCGGCGCGCGCAACATGAAACTGCTCCAGCGTGGCGTGCAGCCAGCGACCGTAGTCGCGCTTGTCGACCTCGTCGTCCAGTTCGTCCTGCTCCTTGAGCCGCAGCACGCCTCGGGCAAAGAACCGATACGGGCATTGACGCAACGCCTCTGCGGCGCTGGCGCTCCACGACCGGGGCAGGTGCCCGGCCGCGACCGGCCTGGGTCGCGGCGGTACGCGAACTGGCACCGTCCGCCGCGGCAAGGTCGCGTCACGCTCTTGCACCGCGCGCGCAGCGTCGCCCTGTCGCGCCAGCATCAGCCGATCGACCAGCGGGCTCGGGGACAGCATTTCGTCGCCGTCGGCACGACGGCGGACGAGCAGCAGACGCGGCACGCGCAACAACTGCACGAACGCCAACGCCTGCCGCCGCTGGCGCGCCTGTCGCCCCGGCAAGCCCAGCGCCTGCAAGGCGGCTTCGCCGAGCAGCAGGTCGTGCGGACCGTCCGCCGCCAGCCGGCGTTCATCGGCCCCCGGCAGCACGACCGTCGCAAACGGCCGGGCGATCGCCCTCGACAGCGGAGTCAGAACCACCTGCGCGCCGGTGTCACCGCCGGGAGGCACGAAGCGAGCTCCCTCGAGGCATCGATCGACCCACGCGGCGAACTCATCGAGCGTCAGCAATTGGCTGAATGCCGACGACAACGCGGGGTCGTGGCTGCGTTGATCCAATCGCAATTCGCTGCGCAGCTGAACCATCGCAGGATCAGTGCGCCACGACGATGTCGTGCCGGCGCCGAATAGGAGTTCGTCCAATGCCAGCAACCAGCGCGCAAGCGATTGGTTTCGGGGCGCCGAAAAGGCGACCAGTCGAGCACGCTCGCGCGCCCACATCGTGTCCACCGCTGCCTGGTGCGCCGCGCCGACGGCGCAGCTGCCGCGCCAGGACGCTTCCAGCGCGGCCAGCGTCTGGTCTTCGCCAGGTTCCGCACGCGACTTCAGCCAGTCGAGCCAATCGTCCTGGTTGGCCGCAGGATGCGCCGCGCGAAGCGCCGTGAATGCGTGGGCACCCGCGCGCGTGGTGGCCAGCGACCAGCCCGTTTCATCGTCGATCATGGTGCCGGCGCGCTCGAGCAAGGCCCTTACGCGGCGAACCAGGCCACGATCCTCGGTGATGAGCGCAACCGGTGTCGCGCCACGCGAGACGGCCTGTAGGACCTCGAAGGCCGCGGTGGCGGCCTCCTCCTCGCCGTCGGCTGCGTGCACCAGGTCGACCTGGGCGCCCCGAGGCAGCGTGTCGAACGGGTCGCCGTCGATGCTGTCCACCCGCAGGCACAGCCCCGGGTGCCCCGATTGAGCTGCGGCAGCCAACAAATTGGTCGACAACGCGTCCTGACCGCCGCATTCCACGACGATCCAGGCCGGCGGATGCAGGTCGAACAGCGGGTCCGATGCAGATTCACCCGACACGGCCGCCCATTCGACCGCCATGCGCAACAGGGCCCGGTCGGCAACGATAGGTCCCGGGGCGCCGACAGCCAAGCGCGAGCGCTCCCAGAAGCTCGGTCTCTGAGCGGGCGGCAACGCCGCGGCCCCCTGCATCAGCAGGTGGGCAGTGCGCACCAGCCTCGCCACGGCATGGGCAAACGCCGGCCGGTCGCCCCGGGCCCACGCGTCGGCCCAGCCCTGTTGGCGCAACAGTCGCGTGGCCATCAGCTCGTCCCATGCGGCGTCACCCGTCGGACCCGTGCCTTCCTCGTCGACCGACCCGGGCGGCGCGCATTCGCGCGCCAGCGTTTGCGTCGTATGAATCCGGGGCATCCAACCTGGCGTGCGCGCGAATGCCAGCCTGGCAGATGGAAGCAGTTCCGCGAACGGTACCAACAGGCATGCGTCGATCGCCGCAACCGCATGCCTGGCCAGCCAGTCGCGCGTGTGGGCTGCCACCTGCGCCCACAGGTGCTCAGGCCCGCAATGGTGATCGATTGCCAGCGTGTCTATCGTTGCCATAGGCGAATCGCATTGTGCGGCCGCCTGCCGACCCGGCCTCGATGTGTCAGAATCGTTCCGACCGGCCGGACCACGTGACCGTCGGCTGAGGAGCCCTTTATGACCAGCGACCTGATCAAACATGTTTCCGACGCATCGTTCGACAACGATGTGCTCAAGTCCGGCAAGCCGGTGTTGGTGGACTACTGGGCCGAATGGTGCGGACCGTGCAAGATGATTGCGCCGATCCTCGACGAAGCCGCGAAGGACTACGGCGAGCGTTTGCAGATCGCGAAGATGAACGTCGACGAGAACCATGATGTGCCGGCCAAGTTCGGTATCCGCGGCATTCCGACCTTGATGCTGTTCAAGGATGGGCAACTGGCCGCCACCAAAGTGGGCGCCCTGTCCAAATCGCAGTTGACCGCGTTCCTCGACGGTCATCTATAATCTCGCTCATTGCGGCGCGTCACCCGGTACGGGCGATGCGCCGCCAAAGAATATGCCGCCACGCACGCCCGATCGGCGCGTGGCTCCGGCCCCCACCCCAGTGCCCTGATCGACCCCGCGCGAAGCGCGGGGCCTTGGCTGCGGAACACGGCCGGTAGCCCGGTTGCACGCCCATGGCAAGGGCACAGCCTTCCACCTCTGGTTGACCATGCATCTGTCCGAACTGAAGGCGATCCACGTCTCTGAACTCATCACGATGGGCGAGGCGCTGGAGATCGAGAACGTCGCCCGCCTGCGCAAGCAGGAGCTGATGTTCGCGATCATGAAGAAGCGCGCCAAGGCCGGCGAGCAGGTGTTCGGCGATGGCGTGCTCGAGGTGCTGCCCGACGGCTTCGGTTTCCTGCGCTCGATCGAGGCCAGCTACATGGCCAGCACCGACGACATCTACCTGTCGCCCAGCCAGATCCGCCGCTTCAACCTGCACACCGGCGACATGGTTGAAGGCGAGGTTCGGGTCCCGAAGGACGGTGAGCGCTACTTCGCGCTCGTAAAGGTCGACAAGGTCAACGGCCTGACCCCGGAGGAGAGCAAACACAAGATCATGTTCGAGAACTTGACACCGCTGTTCCCGAAGGAGCAGTTCAAGCTCGAGCGCGACATCAAGACCGAAGAGAACATCACCAGCCGCATCATCGACCTGATCGCGCCGCTGGGCAAAGGCCAGCGTGCGCTGCTGGTCTCGCAGCCCAAGAGCGGCAAGACGGTGATGATGCAGCACTTCGCGCACGCCATCGTCGCCAACTACCCGGAGGTGCACCTGATCGTGCTGCTGGTCGACGAGCGGCCCGAGGAAGTCACCGAGATGCAGCGCACCGTGCGCGGCGAGGTCATCAGCTCGACGTTCGACGAACCGGCCGCCCGCCACGTGCAGGTGGCCGAGATGGTGATCGAGCGTGCCAAGCGTCTGGTGGAACTCAAGAAGGACGTGGTGATCCTGCTCGACTCGATCACCCGTCTCGCCCGTGCCTACAACAACGTGCTGCCATCGTCGGGCAAGGTGCTCACAGGTGGCGTCGACGCCAACGCGCTGCAGCGCCCGAAACGCTTCTTCGGCGCCGCGCGAAATATCGAAGAAGGCGGCTCCCTGACCATCATCGGCACCGCGCTGATCGACACCGGCAGCCGCATGGACGAGGTGATCTACGAGGAGTTCAAGGGCACGGGCAATTGCGAGATCTACCTCGACCGCCGCATGTCCGAGAAGCGCGTCTACCCGTCGATCCTGCTCAACAAGAGCGGCACGCGGCGCGAGGAACTGCTGCTGAAGCCCGAGATCCTGCAAAAGACCTGGATCCTGCGCAAGCTGCTCTACCCGATGGACGAAATCGAGGCGATGGAGTTCATCCTCGACAAGATGAAATCGAGCAAGAACAACCTCGACTTCTTCGACATGATGCGCAGAGGTGGCTGAAGGGTCGCCTGGCTATAATGCGCGTTTTCCCGCCCCGGCAAGTGCGCCCGCATCGCGGCGTGGCTACCGACAAATCCTGCGCGAGGCTCCCATGAAAGATGGCATCCACCCCGGTTACCGCGACGTGTGCTTCGTCGACCTGTCCAACGGTTTCAAGTTCGTCACCCGTTCCTGCGTGCAGACCAAGGAGACGGTCAAGATGGACGACGGGCGCGAGCTCCCTTTGGTGAAGCTCGAGACGACCAGCGAATCGCACCCGTTCTACACGGGCACGCAAAAGAGCATCGACAGCCTTGGTGGTCGCGTCGAGAAGTTCCGCAACAAATTCGCGCGCGTCGGTCTCAAGAAGTAGACCTGCGCGGCGTTCCGGACAAGGCAGCCTCGGCTGCCTTTTTTTGTTGCCGGCCTGCGGCATGATTCGCCTGTGACAGCGACGCAGATTCCCGCCCTCGTCAGCCGCGACGCTGCACGCCGCCTGCCGCGCGCGGCGCTGCTGCTGCTGTGCGCCGCTTACGTGCTGCCCGGAGTGTTCGGGCGTGACCCCTGGAAGAACGCCGACCTCACGGCCTTCGGCCAGATGCTGTCGATGGCCGAGGGACGCTCGTCCTGGCTGGCACCGACGCTCGGCGGCGTGCCGGCCGACACCGCGCTGCTGCCGCACTGGATCGGTGCTGCGTTCATCGCCCTGACCTCGCCGTGGCTCGATCCAGCGCTCGCCGCGCGAATCCCGTTTGCGCTGGTGCTGGCGCTGGCGATGATGGCGCTGTGGTACTCGTGCTTCGCACTGGCGCGCACCGAGGCGGCCCAACCGCTGCCATTTGCCTTCGGCGGCGAGGCCCAGGCCGTGGACTATGCGCGCGCCATCGCCGACGCGTCGATCCTGGCGCTGATCGCGACGCTCGGCTTGCTGCAGCTCGGGCACGAGACCACGCCCGAGCTGGTTCAACTCGCGTCGGTGGCGTCGCTGCAATGGGCGCTGGCCGCGGCGCCGTATCGCGTCGCACCTGCCAGGCTGGCCGTGCTACTGGCCATGGCGGCGCTGGCCTGCAGCGGCGCGCCGACGATGGCGATGTTGCTCGGGGTGGCCGGAACGGCAATCTGCTTGCATTCGAGCTTCGATCAGGTGCGCCGATTCGCCTGGTGGGTTGCTGCGGCCACCGTGTTGGCCGGTGCCCTGGCATCGGCGATCGGCGCGTGGTCCTGGCGCCTTGGCCACGACTTCGGCCTTCAGGCGACGCTGCTGATTGCGCGCCAGTGGGCGTGGTTCCTGTGGCCCGCGTGGCCGTTGGCGTTGTGGACGCTCTGGCGCTGGCGTCATCATCTGACACGCCGGCACATCGCCGTGCCGCTGGCCGTGCTTGTGACCGCGCTGTGCGCCAACGTGGCGATGGGCGGTTCCGACCGCGCCCTGATGCTCGGCCTTCCCGGCATCGCCGTGCTGGCCGCGTTTGCGCTGCCCACTCTGCGACGCAGCACCGGGTCTGCCATCGACTGGTTCTCGGTCTTCTTCTTCACGCTGGCCGCGATCATCATCTGGGTGATCTATGTCTCGATGCATGCCGGCATTCCGGCCAAGCCTGCGGCCAATGTGGCTCGCCTGGCGCCGGGCTATGTTCCGGTGTTCTCAGCCTGGGCGCTGGGCGTGGCGGTGGCGGCCACGTTGGCCTGGCTGTGGCTGGTGCGCTGGCGCACGACGCGCCAGCGTGCGGCGCTGTGGCGCAGCCTGGTGCTGCCGGCCGGTGGCGTGGCGCTGTCCTGGATCCTGCTGATGACCTTGTGGCTTCCGATGCTCGACTATGCCCGCAGCTATCGGGCCCACGTGGCGCTGCTCGCCCAATACGTACACATACCGGCGGGGTCGTGCATCGCCGCGCCCAATCTCCCGCATGCGCTGTCGGCGGCGCTCGAGTACCACGGGCGCTGGCGCGTGGACGCATCCGCGAATGCCGCCGGTGGTCCCTGCGCAGTGCTGCTGATGAACACCAAGGTCAATGCTCCGTTGCCCAAGCCCGTTGGCTGGCAGCGTGTCGCCGTCGCGCAGCGACCCACCGACAAGGACGACGTGACGGTTGTGTTCCGGCGACCCTGAGGCCGTGTCACCGCACCCGCGCCGGCGGGAATACCAGTCTGAAGGTCGAACCCTTGCCGACTTCGCTCTCGACCTCGAACTCACCGCCATGGCGAATCACGGCGTGCTTGGTGATGGCCAGTCCAAGACCGGTGCCGCCGCTGTCGCGCGAACGGCCGCTGTCGACGCGGTAGAAACGCTCGCCCAGCCGGGACAAGTGCTCGGCCGCGATGCCGGGGCCGGTGTCGCGAACCTCCAGCACACCCGAACCATTGCGACGCCGCGTCCAGGTTGCCGAAATGCGCCCGCCAGCCGGGGTGTAGCGCACCGCGTTGGTGAGCAGATTGCTAAAGGCACCCAACAGCTCGTCTTCGTTGCCGGCGATCGCAGCGCCCGAAGCGACGTCGACCACGATCTCGTGGCGCCCCCCCGAGAGTGTGTTGGCGTCGCCAGCGATGCGGCGCATCAACGGTTCGACGGGCACCCAGCGATCGGTGGGCGGACGTGGCCCGCCCTCCAGCTGGGCCAGGCTGAGCAGGTCGTCGACCAGGGTGCGCATGCGGTCCGTCTGCAGGCGCATCAATGCGAGCGATCGCCGGCGCTCGGCCTCCGACAGCTGGATCTGGCTCATGGTTTCGATGAAGCCCGAAAGCACCGTGAGCGGTGTTCGAATCTCGTGCGAGACGTTGGCCACGAAGTCGCGGCGCATTTCGTCCGAGCGCAGTCGTTCGGTGATGTCCTGCGTCAGCAGCAGGCGTTGGCCGTCGCCATAGGGCCGGACCGCCACCGACAGGGCGCCGGGCCGACCCGGCATCGAGAAGGTGACCGGCTCGTCCAGGTTGCCCGATTGCAGGTGCGCAACGAAGTCCGGTGCGCGCACCAAATTGGTCAGGGGTTGCTGCAGGTCGCGCACCGGGTCGAGCCCCAGGTGGTCGGCCGCGGTGGAGTTGCACCACTGCACGTGGCCTCGGCTGTCAAGCATGACCACGCCGTTGGGCGACGCTTCGATCGCCGAGAGAAACTGCGCGATGCGGCGACGCTCCTGCTCCAGGTCGCGCTCACGGCTGCGCAGCGCGCGTTCGATGCGGTAGCCCAGCTCGCCCCAGAACCCGGTGTGCCGCGGCGCCTCGTCGGCCTGCCCGCCACGCAACCAGACCAGCAGGCGCCGCGCGCGCAGCACATCGACCGCGACCGCCAGCCCGACCCCGCACAAGGTGCCGAGCGCCACACTGGCGCGCGGCGCATCCAGCAACGACCCGGCTGCATAGCCGATCATCGCGCCCATCACGGCGGCGGCGATCGCCATCAACACCCGCGGCACCAGCCAGTCCATGGCGGCTGGTCAGTTCAGGCCGGCATGTGGTTGGGCTGGCGCACCAGGCGGTAGCCGACTCCGCGCACGGTTTCGATCATAGAGGCGCATTGTGCCGGCGCCAGCGCGTCGCGCAGCCTCTTCACGTGCACGTCGACCGTACGCTCCTCGATGAAGACGTGATCGCCCCACACCCGGTCGAGCAGCTGCTTGCGGCTGTGCACCCGCTCCGGATGCGTCATCAGGAAGTGCAGCAGGCGAAACTCGGTCGGACCGAGCCGGATCTCGCGTTCGCCCGCCACCACCCGGCGCGTGGCCGGGTCAATGCGCAGGCCGGCGACCTCGACCGCTTCGTTCAGCGCCTCGGGTGTCATGCGACGCAGCACCGCGCGGATGCGCGCCATCAGCTCCTGCGTCGAGAACGGCTTGGTCAGATAGTCGTCCGCACCGGCATCGAGCCCGGCGATCTTGTCCGACTCTTCGCCGCGGGCCGTCAACATGATGACCGGCAGCGAGCGCGTGCGCGCGTCGCCGCGCCAGCGGCGCGCCAGCGCCAAGCCGGACTGGCCCGGCAGCATCCAGTCCAGCACCACCAGGTCGGGCAGCATCGCATCGACTTCGGCCTGCGCCTGCTCGGCCGAGGCGGCCATCGCCACCTCGTGCCCGGCGTGGCGCAGGTTGATCGAGATCAGCTCTGCGATCGCCACCTCGTCTTCGACCACCAGGATGCGGCTCACGGCGGACGACCCCTGCTAGCGAACCATCGACTCGACGGTTTCGAGCGAGTTGTGCCGAACGTCGGTGCCCTTGACGATGTAGATGACGCCCTCGGCCAGGTTCTTGGCGTGGTCGCCCACGCGTTCGATCGCCTTGGCCACGAACACCAGATCGATACTGGGTGAAATGGTGCGTGGGTCCTCCATCATGTAGGTGATCAGCTTGCGCAGCAGGCCGTCGAACTCGCGGTCGATCTGGTCGTCCTGCTTCAGCACTTCGAGTGCCGATTCGACGTCCAGACGTGCGAACGCGTCGAGCGCCTTGCGCAGCTGGCGGATCGCCAGCTCGGATGCGAACTGCAGGTCCGTCACGGGCAGCCGCATGCGGCTGGACACGCCGGCATTGAGCAGGCGCTGCACCATGCGGGCGATGCGTGCCGCCTCGTCGCCCACCCGCTCGAGGTTGGCGATGGTCTTCGACACGGCGATCAGCAGCCGCAGGTCGCGCGCCGTCGGCTGGCGGCGCGCGATGATGGTCGACAGATCGCGATCGATCACGATCTCGAGTTGGTTGACCTGCTCCTCCCGGGCCAGCACCTGTGTCGCGGTCTCGCCGCTGAAGTGGATCAGTGCGTAGATCGACTGCGCCACCTGGGCCTCGGCGATGCCGCCCATTTCGAGCACCCGAGTGCAGATGTCGCTCAATTCGGCGTCGAACTGGGTCGAGATGTGTTTGTCGTTCATGTCGTAGCTCCGCTCGCCGCCAGGCCGCTGACTGCCGTGCGTTGCCGAATCATTCGCATCCTCACCCGAAGCGCCCGGTGATGTAGTCCTCGGTCTCGCGACGCTTGGGCTTCATGAAGATGTCGCGCGTTTCACCGAACTCGATCAGCTCGCCAAGATACATGTAGGCCACGAAGTCCGATACCCGGGCGGCTTGCTGCATGTTGTGCGTGACGATCAGGATTGTCACCTTGTCCTTGATCGAGCCGATCAGCTCCTCGATGCTACCCGTTGCGATCGGGTCGAGCGCCGAGGTCGGTTCGTCGAACAGCAGGATTTCCGGGTCGGTGGCCAACGAACGGGCGATGCACAGGCGCTGCTGCTGGCCGCCGGACAGGTTGACGGCTACTTCGTCGAGGCGGTCCTTCACCTCGTCCCACAGCGCCGCGCCCTTGAGGGCGGCCTCGGCCTTGTCCTGCAGAAAGCTGCGCGACTTCTCGCCGCGCACCCGCAGGCCGTACACCACGTTCTCGAAGACCGACTTCGGGAACGGATTGGGCTTCTGGAACACCATCGACACGCGCATGCGCACCTCGATCGGGTCCACCGAATCGTGCAGCACGTCGATCCCGTCGGGATGCAGGCGGATGCTGCCGACATAGCGGTTGCCGGGGTACAGGTCGTGCATGCGGTTGAAACAGCGCAGGTACGTGCTCTTGCCGCAACCACTCGGCCCGATCAGCGCGGTGACGTTGTGCTCGTACAAAGGCATCGACACCGACGTCAGGGCCTTGAACGAACCGTAGTAGAAGTCCAGGTTAGTCGACTCGGCCTTCAGGGCCGGCGCCCGTTCCGGGAGCGTGATGGTCGCGGTCATGCGGGTTGTCCTCTGGGATCGGCGAGTAACGCGGAGGCGGCTACCACTTGATGTTCTTGCGCAGCCGGTAGCGCAGCCAGATCGCAATGGCGTTCATGCCCAGTGTCATGAGCACCAGCACGAAGCTCGCGGCGGCGGCGTTGTTGTGAAAGGCCGCATCGGGCCGCGAGGTCCAGTTGAAGATCTGGATCGGCATCACCGTGAACGGTGAAAACAGCCAATCGAACATCCCGGCGGGTGGTTCACCGGTGAATGGCACCGGCGGCAGGAAGGCAATGAACGTCAGCGCACCGATGGTGATGATCGGCGCCGTTTCACCAATCGCGCGCGACAGCGCGATGATCACGCCGGTCAGGATGCCCGGCGTGGCGTAGGGCAGCAAATGGTCGCGGACGACTTGCCACTGTGTGGCCCCGCAGGCATAAGCACCTTCCCGCACGTGCTGTGGAATTGCCCGCAACGACTCGCGCGTGGTGACGATCACGATCGGCAGGATCAGCAGGCCCAGCGTCAACCCCGCGGTGAGAATGCTCTGGCCGAGCCCGAACCCATAGACGAACAGGCCCAGCGCCAGCAACCCGTAGACGATCGACGGTACGCCGGCGAGATTGGTGACGTTGATCTCGATGACATCGGTGAACCAGTTCTTCTTCGCATACTCTTCCAGATACACCGCCCCGGCGATGCCCACAGGCACCGCGAACAGGGCGGTGACGATCATGACCAGCACCGAGCCCACCCAGGCGGACAGAATCCCGGCCTGCCCGGCGCGGCGCGATGGAAACGAGGTGAAGAAGTCGCCGGTCAGGCGCGGGATACCGTCCACCGCCATGTTGGTGAACAGTGCCGCCAGCGTCAGCACGCCCACCATCATCGCCAGCAGCCCGAGCACGCCGAATGCGGCGTCCCAGCGTTTGTGGCTGCGGATGATGGTGCGCAGCGTCTGCGTGCGCGACGAGACTGCCGCGCTCATCAGTAGGCCTCCCGGAACCGGCGGCGCATCCAGTAGCCCACCAGGTTGAAGCACAGCGTCAGCAGCATCAGCATCAGGCCCGCGGCAAAAATGGTCTGGTAACCCACGCTGCCGTGCGGCAGGTCGCCCAGCGCCACCTGCACGATGTACGAGGTGATGGTGGCCGCGGGTTCGAGCGGATTGAGCGTCAGGTTGGGTTGCATGCCGGCGGCCACCGCCAGGATCATGGTCTCGCCGACGGCGCGCGAGATGCCAAGAATGTAGGCGGCCGCAATGCCCGACAACGCGGCGGGCACCACGACATTGACCGCAGTCTGGAACCGCGTGGCACCCATCGCGTAAGAGCCTTCGCGCAGGCTCATCGGCACCGCGCGCATCGCGTCCTCGGCCAGCGAGGAGACGTAGGGGATGATCATGATGCCCATCACGATGCCGGCGGACAGCACGTTGAAGCCCGGCAGGTCAGGGTAGATCTTCTGCAGCAGCGGAGTCACGAACAACAGTGCGAAGTAGCCGTAGATGATGGTCGGCACGCCCGACAACAGCTCCAGCAGGGGCTTCATCGTCTCGCGCGTCTTGTGGCCGGCAAACTCGGAGAGGTAGATCGCAATGATCGTGCCCAGCGGAATGGCGATCATCAGGGCCACCAGCGAGCTGCTCACGGTGCCCGACAGCAGCACCATGATGCCGAAATGCGCATCGTCGAACAATGGTGTCCACTGGGTGTCGGTGAGAAACGACCACAGCGGCACGTGAGAGAAGAAGCGCACCGACTCCTGGAGCAGGATGTAGACGATGCCGAGCGTGGTGAACACCGACACACAGGCCGCCAGCAGCAGCGCGCCCTCGATCAGCCGTTCCCGCAGCTTGCGTTGTCGCTTCAGTCGCGCGTATTCGGCCAGCTTGGACGCGCCGCTCGGTGGTTGGGAGGTCACGGCAGCACCCGAGATCGTGGTTGTCGACGTCATTCTAGGTCTCCCCCGTCAGGAGTCCTCGAGGGCGCCGATCAAAGCTTGGCTTCGCGCGCCAGCAGCGCTTCGATCGTGACGCCGACTTCCGCGACGCCGCCGAACACGGTGCCTTTCTTGCCCTTGGCCAGGTGTTCGAGCCCCGTCTGGTACGCGCTGGCGGGCAGCGGGACGTACTTCACTTCCTTGGCCAGGCGAGCCCCTTCCTTCATGTAGTACTCGACGAACTCCTTGACCTCGGGCTTGGCCATCGACTTGGCATTCACGTAGATGAAGATCGGTCGCGCCAGCGGCTGGTAGCTGCCGTCGAGCACGGTCTTCTCGTCCGGGGAGACGGCAGCCTTGCCCGGCTTCTCGACGATCGGCACCGCCCTCAACTTCGACTTGTTCTCGGCGTAGTACGCATAGCCGAAATAGCCGATGGCGTTGACGTCCTGCGCGACGCCTTGCACCAGCACGTTGTCGTCTTCGCTGGCGGTGTAGTCGCCGCGGCTGGATTTGGCCTTTCCGACGATCGCTTCGGTGAAATAGTCGAACGTTCCGGAGTCGGACCCGGCACCAAACAGCTTCATGGGCGCATCGGGCCAGGCAGGATTGACTTGATTCCACCTGGTCACCTTGCCCTGGGCACCCGGCTCCCACATCTTCTTGAGCTCGTCCACCGTGAGCTGCTTGAGGAAGGCGTTCTTCGGATTCATCACCACGGTCAGTGCGTCGAAGGCGACCGGCAATTCGAAGTACTCGATCCCGGCCGCCTTGCAGTCGTCCATCTCCTTGCGCAGGATCGGACGCGAGGCGTTGGAGATGTCGGTTTCGCCGCGGCAGAACTTCTTGAAACCCCCGCCGGTGCCGGAGATGCCCACGGTGACCTTGATGGCACCCTTCTTCAACTTCTGGAAGTCCTCGGCCACGCCTTCGGTGACCGGGTAGACGGTCGACGAGCCGTCGATCTTCACCACCTGCGCCTGCGCGGCCAGCGCCGCCGCGGCCAGGCCGAGACAGGCCGCGGCCAGTTGAATCGGACGACGGGTGGGCTGGCGAGACGTATGCATGTCCTGTCCTTTCGACGTGTTGACGACTTGCGGGCACTGTAGGCAGGGTTTGTGACGCTTTCGTGACGGCCGAATGGCTGATCCGTGACAGCGCCTGCGGCAACGAACCGCCCTGCTCTGTCGCCAAGTTGCCGCCTCATCCGGCCAAAGTGGCCGTCATCGAACTGTCATCATGACCAGCCAGACTCACCAGGGTGAAGTCACACCCGACCGGCGCACTGTTGCACCGTGACCAGGGCACCTTGGCCTTCAATGCCAGGGTGCTCGACATGGCGCGCCGATCCGAGGTGCCGGTATTGGAGCGGCTGCGCTACCTGTGCATCGTGTCGTCCAACCTCGACGAGTTCTTCGAGGTTCGCGTCTCCGACACGATGCAGGAGCTCGCAAGCGTCGGCACCGGTGCCGCCCGCACCGCCGCCGAGATGGCGATGGACGAAACGTCGCGGATCGCGCACCGCCTGGTGGACGAACAGTACGCGCTTTACAACGACGCCCTGACGCCGACGCTGGCCAAGGCCGGCATAGTGATCGTTTCGCACGGCGAGCGCAGTCCGGCGCAACGCGCCTGGGTGGCGCGTTTCTTCGCGCGCGAGGTGCGACCGTTGCTGGTGCCGGTCAGCCTGGATCCGGCGCATCCGTTTCCTCAGGTGGCGAACAAGTCGCTCAACTTCATCGTGCGACTGGGCGGACTCGACGCCTTCGGGCGACAGAACGACATCGCGATCGTGAAGGTGCCGCGTGCGCTGCCGCGCGTGATCCGGCTGCCCGAGCACCTGTCGGGGCGGCGCCAGGCCTTCGTGTTGCTGTCCAGCGTGATCCGCGCGCATCTGCACGAACTGTTTCCCGAGCGCAAGCTCGACGGTTTCTCGCAGTTTCGGCTGACCCGCGACTCCGACCTGGCCATCGACGACCAGGAGGTGACCAACCTGCGCCAGGCCTTGCGCCTGGGGCTGACGCAGCGCCAATTCGGCATGGCCGTTCGGCTCGAAGTGGCGACTTCGTGCCCTGAGCTACTGGCGGACTTCCTGCTCAACCAGTTCCAGCTGCCGGACCAGGCGCTGTACCGCGTCAATGGACCGGTCAATCTGGTGCGGCTGGCCCAACTGATCGAGCTGGTGCAGGCACCAGACCTGCGTTTTTCGTCGCACGACCCGGCGTGGCCCGCCACCCTGCCGCCCAACGGCTCGATGTTCGAACGGCTGCGCCAGGGTGACCTGCTGCTGCACCATCCCTTCGAGTCGTTCGAGCCGGTTGTGGCGCTGCTGCGCGAGGCCATGCAGGACCCGCAGGTGCTGGTCATCAAACAGACCATCTACCGCACGGGCGCCGATTCGGCGTTAATGGAGTTGCTGCTCGAAGCCGTGCGGCGCGGCAAGGAAGTCATCGTGGTGGTCGAGCTGATGGCCCGCTTCGACGAGGAGGCCAACATCAACTGGGCCGAGCGACTGGAGTCGCTGGGTGCCCAGGTTGTCTACGGCATCGTCGGCCTCAAGACACACGCCAAGATGCTGCTGATCACGCGTCGCGAAGGGCGGCAGCTGAAGCGTTACGGCCACCTGTCGACCGGCAACTACAACACCCGCACGGCGCGTCTGTACACCGACATCGGCTACCTGACCGCCGATGCCCACATCACGTCCGACATGGAGCAGGTCTTCCAGCATCTGGCGAGCCAGAGTCGAATCATCGGGCTGAAGTCGCTGGTGGTGGCGCCGTTCCTGTTGCATCGACGCATGATGGAGCATGTACATGCCGTCACTGCGGCAGCGCGAACGGGCCAGCCAGCCCGCATCGTTCTGAAGATGAATGCCCTCACCGACGAATCGCTGGCCATGGCCCTTGCCGAAGCGGGTCGTGCCGGCGCTCGCGTCGATCTGATCGTGCGCGGTGCCTGTGTCGTACCGGCTGCCCGGCCCGGATTCAGCGATCACGTGCGGGTGCGCTCGATCATCGGACGCTACCTCGAACATTCGCGCGTCTTCTACTTCCTGATCGGCGATGAGGAAAAGCTCTACCTGTCCAGCGCCGATTGGATGGGGCGCAACATGTTCCGCCGCATCGAGCTGGCCTGGCCCGTGCGCGACGCCGTGCAGCGCCAGCGACTGATCGATGAAACACTGACCTCGTACCTGCACGACGGGCGCGATGCCTGGGTCATGAACGCCGAAGGCGAGTATCACCGCGTCGCTGGGACCGGTCGAAGATCATCGGGGGCGTCGGCGCAGCGAGCCCTGGCCGGACGTTATGGCTCGGATCTGCCTGATCTGCCCCGCGGCGCGAAATCGTCATGGACTTGATCCTCTGGCGGCATGCCGATGCCGAAGACGCTCAGCCCGGTCAAAGCGACCTCGAACGCCGACTCACGACACGAGGCGAGCGGCAGGCCACGCGAATTGCGTTGTGGCTGCATCGCCAGATGCCCGACGCGGTGCGTGTGCTGGTCAGTCCGGCCGAACGCGCGCAGCGCACCGCGGCCAAGCTGGAGCGAAAGTTCAGCGTCGTGCCGTCGATCGGGCCCGACGCGGACGTGCAGTGCCTGCTCGACGTTTCGGGCTGGCCGCACGGCAAACGCACCGTGCTGCTGGTGGGGCACCAGCCCGCGCTCGGTCAGCTGGCTGCGTACCTGCTGACCGGCACCCCGGCGCCCTGGACCGTTCGCAAGGGTGCAGTCTGGTGGCTGCGCAACCGCACTGCCGATGCCGAAACGCGGGCCGAGACCTTCGTGCTGTGCGTGCAATC